>ERZ724513.579-NODE-579-length-18115-cov-6.930842_pt1 | contig 18115 bp, 13 predicted proteins | sample MGYA00376046_ERZ724513 | MGnify/ENA primary metagenome ERZ724513 (study PRJEB28724, sample SAMN07190883) | activated sludge metagenome | isolation source: activated sludge of sewage treatment plant in Hong Hong | place: Hong Kong | collected 2016-03-17 ...
AGGTGTTCGAAGTCAAGCCGGTCGGCGAATACGGTTATCGCCTGGTGCTCGATGTTTATCCGTTGACGCCGGCCGATCCGCTGATGTCGCTGGTCGAGGGGCGCAAGGATGCCGTCGAACCGCTGCAACTGGATGCCGAGCCGAAACCCCAGGAGGCGCCGACCCCGACCAGAAAGGCCGAGACCGCGCCAGCGCCCGAGGCCCCGGAAATCCGGACAACGCGCAAGTCGGGCAAGCCGATCGTCGACCGGCTGGTCACCATCACGCTTGATCCCGGGCACGGCGGCGAAGATCCGGGCGCGGTCGGGCAGGGCGGAACCTACGAGAAGACCGTCACGCTGGCGGTCGCCAGGCGCCTCAAGGCGCGTCTTGATGCCGAGCCGAACATGCGCGCCGTGCTGACCCGCGATTCTGATTTCTTCGTGCCCCTGCAGATGCGCGTCCAGAAGGCGCGGCGCGTGCAGTCGGACCTCTTCCTGTCAATCCACGCCGATGCCTGGGTCAAGCCTGATGCCCGCGGTTCGTCGGTGTTCGTGTTGTCGGAGCGGGGGGCGTCGAGCACGCAGGCCCGCATGCTCGCCCAGCGCGAGAACGACGCCGACCTGGTCGGTGGCGTCAATCTCAGCGCCAAGGACCTGTTCCTCGCGCGCACCCTGCTCGATCTGTCACAGACGGCGACGATCAACGACAGCCTCAAGCTGGGCAAATACCTGCTCGGCGAACTCGGTTCGGTCAATACACTGCACAAGACCAGCGTCGAGCAAGCCGGCTTTGCGGTCCTCAAGGCTCCGGACATTCCTTCGGCCCTGATCGAGACGGCTTTCATCTCCAATCCCGACGAAGAGCGCCGCCTCAATGACGACGCTTATCAGAACAAGCTGGCCGATGCCATCGTCCGTGGCGTGAAACAGTACTTCATCAAGCATCCGCCCGGCCCGAAGGCCAAGCTGGCGAGCATCGCCTGACGCACGCAGCGAATACGATTGTCACTCGCAACCCCGGGGAAAAAAGAAGCCCGCACAAGGCGGGCTTAAATCCGTCCAGAGGACTGGAGGAGGAGACAGATTCAGTATACACATGGGATTGTTGCGGTGCAACAATTAGTTTGCGTTTGTGCTTTTCCGTGTTGCAAAAAGGCGAAAGCCCCTTGAGGGGGGCAAGGGGCTTTCAAGGCGGCCGGGTTTTGCGAGGGGGAGAGGTGAGCCGCCTAGGCTGAAGTGTTTCAGCGCATGTCTGCAAGATAGCGACGTTCGGTCGCCGACTCAAGTAACGGATTGCAACAGTTTGTGGGCAGTGTGTACCGCCGGTGCCGGTCAATGTGGGGTAAACCTCATCACCGGTTGTCCCGAGGCCACCTCCCGATACGTGCGCGGCGGGCTGCAAGCCGTTTTGCCATTGGTAATGAGCGTGGTCGGGCACAAGCCGCTATAATCGTTCATTTTTTTCGAGCAGCAGATGCGGGTTTTTCGCGGTTTTTCGCGCCCGGTTCCGGGGCCGACGGCATTGGCGATCGGCAACTTCGACGGCGTTCATCTCGGACATGGCGCGCTGTTGGGCCGCCTGCGCGATATCGCCTCCCAATCCGCTGTTCCCCCGACCGTGCTTACCTTCGAACCGCATCCCCGCGAATTCTTCAGTCCGGCCCTGGCGCCGGCGCGTCTGACGACCTTTCGCGAGAAGATCGAACTGATCGCCGAGGCGGGCATCGAACAGGCCATGGTCTGCCGCTTCAACGCTTCGTTTGCGGCGCTCTCGGCCGACCAGTTCATCGACAGGGTGCTGGTGCGCGGCCTGCGCGTCCGCCATCTGATCATCGGCGACGATTTCCGTTTCGGCCAGGAGCGCGCGGGTGATTTTGCGCTGCTGCAACAGGCGGGTGCGCAGCGCGGCTTTGCCGTCGAGGCGATGGGCAGCGTCACGGTGGACGGCGAAAGAGTCTCCAGTTCCGGCGTCCGCAATGCGCTGGCCGCTGGCGACATGGAACATGCGGCGCGCCTGCTCGGCCGCCCGTACATCATCGACGGCCAGGTCGCCCACGGCCAGAAGCTTGGTCGCCAGCTCGGCTTCGCCACCGCCAACCTGCGCATCAGGCACAATCCGCTGCCGATGAGCGGGGTCTTCGCCGTCTCGGTCAGCGGCCTCGGCGACAAGCCCCTGCCCGGGGTGGCCAATCTTGGCATCCGGCCGACCTTGGGCGGCACGCGGCCCCTGCTCGAAGTGCATCTGTTCGATTTCGACCGTGACATCTACGGCGCCCATATCTCGGTTCGTTTCGTGCATAAACTGCGCAACGAACAGCGCTTCCCGAATTTTGACGCCCTCAAGGCGCAGATCGCGGCCGATGCGGCGGCGGCGCGGGCCTTCTTCATGTTGTGAGCAAGCACAATGGCTGACTACAAAGACACCCTGAACCTGCCGGATACGGCCTTCCCGATGCGCGGCGACCTGCCCCGGCGCGAGCCGCAATGGGTCGGCCAATGGCAGGAAAGGAAGCTCTACCAGCGCATCCGCGAAGTCTGCGCCGGCCGTCCGCGCTTCGTGCTGCACGACGGCCCGCCATACGCCAACGGCGACATTCACATCGGCCATGCGGTCAACAAGATACTCAAGGACATCATTGTCCGCGCAAAAACGCTGGCCGGCTTCGATGCGCCCTACGTGCCGGGCTGGGACTGCCACGGACTGCCGATCGAGCACCAGATCGAGAAGCAGCACGGCAAGGGCATTCCCGCCGACAAGGTGCGCGAACTCTCACGCGCCTTCGCCGCCGAACAGGTCGAGCGCCAGAAGAAGGATTTCATCCGTCTCGGCGTCCTCGGCGACTGGGACAACCCGTACCTGACGATGAACTTCAAGGCCGAGGCCGACGAAATCCGCGCGCTGGGCAAAATCCTCGAGCAGGGCTATCTCTATCAGGGCCTCAAGCCGGTCAATTGGTGTCTCGACTGCGGCTCGGCGCTGGCCGAAGCCGAGGTCGAATACGAGGACAAGAATTCGCCGGCGATCGACGTCGCCTTCGAGGTGCACCCCAACCACGCCGAGAAACTGGCGGCGGCGTTCGGCCTGACCCACCTGCGTGGCCCCGCGTTCGCGGTGATTTGGACGACGACGCCGTGGACCTTGCCGGCCAACGAGGCGGTCAGCGTGCATCCGGAACTGACCTACGACCTCATCGAGACGCAGAAGGGCACGCTGATCCTGGTCCGCGAACTGGCCAAAGCCTGCCTCGCGCGTTATGGTCTGGACGGCGAAACGGTCGGTTCCTGCGCGGGTGACAAGCTCGACCAGATCCTGCTCCGGCACCCTTTCCAGAAGCGCGATGTCGCCATCATCTGCGGCACGCACGTCACCACCGAAGCGGGAACCGGCCTGGTGCATACGGCACCGGCGCACGGAGCCGAGGACTTCGTCATTGGCAAGCGCTACGGCCTGCCGGTGAACAATCCGGTCGGCAGCGACGGCAGGTTTCTGCCCAACACGCCGGCGCTGGCGGTCGGCGAACTGGCCGGCAAGACAGTCTGGGAAGCCAATCCGCTGGTCCTCCGGGAACTCGATGGCTGCGGTCGACTGCTAAAAATGGAGAAAATCCAGCACAGCTATCCGCACTGCTGGCGCCACAAGACGCCGATCATTTTCCGCGCGACGACGCAGTGGTTCATCGGCATGGAACACAAGAAGGACGAAAACGCTTCGACGCTGCGCTGGATCGCCGAGCGCGCCGTCGATGAGACGCAGTTCTTTCCGGCCTGGGGCCGCGCCCGGCTGGAGGCGATGATGCGCACCCGGCCGGACTGGTGCGTTTCCCGTCAGCGCAACTGGGGCGTGCCGATACCTTTCTTCCTGCACAAGGAGACGGCGCTGCCGCACCCGCGGACCGCCGAACTGATCGAACAGGTCGCGCTGCGCGTGGAGAAGGAGGGCGTCGAAGCCTGGTTCAGGCTGGATGCCGCCGAACTGCTTGGCGCCGAAGCCGGGCATTATGTCAAGATGAAAGACACGCTCGATGTCTGGTTCGACTCCGGCACCACGCACTGTCACGTGCTGCGCGGCTCGCACGCCGCCGATCTTGCCTACCCGGCCGACATGTATCTCGAAGGTTCCGACCAGCATCGCGGCTGGTTCCAGTCCTCGCTGCTTTCCGGTTGCGCCATCGACGGCCGCGCCCCGTACAAGGCGCTGCTGACGCATGGCTTCGTCGTCGACGGCAAGGGCCACAAGATGTCGAAGTCCAAGGGCAATGTCATCGCGCCGCAGCAGGTGTCGGACAAGATGGGCGCCGAAATCCTGCGTTTATGGACGGCGTCGACCGATTACTCCGGTGAACTGTCGATTTCCGACGAAATCCTCAAGCGCGTCGTCGAAGGCTACCGCCGCATCCGCAACACGCTGCGCTTCCTGTTGGCCAATGTTTCCGACTTCGACGCGCAGGCCGCCATGCTGCCCGTTGGTGACTGGCTGGAAATCGACCGCTACGCGCTGGCGCTGACCCGCGAGTTGCAGGAAAGCTGCCTGGCCGATTACGAACGCTACGAGTTCCACCGTGTCGTCCAGGCGCTGCAAACGTTCTGCTCGGAAGACCTCGGCGGCTTCTACCTCGATATCCTGAAGGACCGCCTGTACACCACGGCGCCGGATTCGCGCGCCCGGCGCTCGGCGCAATCGGCGCTCTGGCACATCCTGCAGGCCTTCACCCGGCTGATGGCGCCGATTCTGGCGTTCACCGCCGAGGAAATCTGGCAGGTGCTGACCGGCAACGCTGATGATTCCTTGATGTTCCAGGTCTGGCATGAGCTGCCGAAGCCGGAAGGCGAGGGCGATCTGCTGGCCAAATGGGCGCTGGTGCGCACGGCGCGCGCCGACGTGACGAAGGCGCTGGAAGCCCAGCGCGAAGCCGGCAAGATCGGCTCGGCTCTGCAGGCGGCCGTCGAAATCCGCTGTGATGGCGAAAGGTTCGCTGCGCTGGCGTCGTTGGGCGACGATTTGAAATTCGTGCTGATTTGCTCGTCGACCGCAGTCATCAAGGACGAAAGCGAACAGGTCGTCGCCACGCCGCTCGACCATGCCAAGTGCGAACGCTGCTGGCATGTGCGCGCCGATGTCGGCACCAGCGCCGAACATTCCGGCCTTTGCGGGCGTTGCGTCAGCAACCTGTACGGCGAGGGCGAGGCGCGCGACTGTGCCTAGGGTGGGGCGCTGGTATGGCCTGGCCGGGCTGATCGTCATTCTTGACCAACTGAGCAAGTGGTTGGTGTTATCCCGTATCGAGTTTGGCCAGACGATCTACGTGGCGCCGTTCTGGAACTGGGTGCTCACGTTCAACCCCGGGGCGGCTTTCAGCTTCCTGGCCGATCAGCCCGGCTGGCAACGCTGGCTGTTCACGGTGCTGGCGCTGGTGGTTTCCGGCTGGATCGCCTTCGAACTGCGTCGTCACCCCGAACAGAAACTGCTCTCGCTCGCGCTGGCGCTGATCATGGGCGGCGCGCTGGGCAACGTCATCGACCGCGTGCGCTTCGGCGCGGTCGTCGATTTCATTCAATGGCATGCCGCCGGCTACTACTGGCCGGCCTTCAACGTCGCCGACTCCGCGATCACCGTCGGCGCGATTTTGCTGTTTTTTTCGACGTTGACCGCAACCGACAAGAAAGAGATTCCCCGATGAGCGCAACCGTCCGTTCCGACAGCTACCTGACTCTGCATTACCGCATCACCGCGCTCGACGGCGAGGAGTTCCTGTCCACCTTCGACATGAGTCCCGCCACCCTGCAGATGGGCAGCGGCCAGCTGGCCGAAAACCTCGAAAGCGTTCTGATCGGCCTGCCGGCGCAGGAACATTTGGTCTTCGAACTGGAACCGGAGGAAGCCTTCGGCCAGCACAACCCGCGCCTCGTCGAGCGCATCGCCCGCAACGGCCTGCCGGCCGACATGGAACTCAAGGAAAACTCCGTCGTCGAATTCACCGCGCCGAACGGCGGCACCTTCGCCGGCTTCCTGCGCGAACTGGACGCTACGCACGCGCTCTTCGACTTCAACCACCCGATGGCGGGCAAGACCATCCGCTTCGAGGTGAAAATCATCGGAATCATGTGATGCAAATCCTCCTCGCCAACCCCCGCGGCTTCTGTGCCGGCGTCGAACGCGCGATCGCCATCGTCGAGCGCGCGCTGGAAAAGTTCGGCGCGCCGATCTATGTGCGTCACGAGGTCGTCCACAACAAGTTCGTCTGCGACGACCTGCGCGCCAAGGGGGCGGTATTCATCGAGGAACTCAGCGAGGTGCCGGCCGGCAGCACGGTGATCTTCAGCGCCCACGGGGTTTCCAGGGCGGTGCGCGACGAGGCCGAACAGCGCGGGCTAAAGGTTTTCGACGCGACCTGTCCGCTGGTCACCAAGGTGCACGTCGAAGTCGGCAAGATGCGCAACCAGGCGCGGGAAGTGGTGATGATAGGGCACAAGGGGCATCCCGAGGTTGAAGGGACCATGGGGCAGAGCAGCGACGGCATGTACCTCGTCGAGACCCCGGAAGACGCCAGAAGCCTCAAGGTCGGCACCCCGGAAAAACTCTCTTTCGTCACCCAGACCACGCTTTCCGTCGACGATGCCTCGCTCGTCATCGCCGCCCTGAGGGAGCACTTTCCCGAAGTCCAGGGTCCGAAGAAGGACGACATCTGCTACGCGACCCAGAATCGTCAGGATGCCGTCAAGTCGCTGGCCGGGCAGTGCGATCTGGTCATCGTTGTCGGCAGCCCCAACAGTTCCAATTCCCGGCGCCTGCGGGAAGTCGCGATTGCCCGTGGCGTCGATGGCTACCTGATCGACGGCCCGGAAGAAATCGATCCCGCATGGCTCGCAGGCAGGCGGCGGATCGGAGTCACCGCCGGCGCCTCGGCCCCGGAAATCCTCGTCAAACGGGTGGTCGACCGCATCAGCTTCCTGACCGGCGCTGAAGTGTCGCAGGCGATTGGCGTCGAGGAAGGCGTTTCATTTCCGTTGCCGAAAGAACTCGCCTCCCCCAGCGGATTACGGGCGGAAGAAAAGTAATGCTGGCACAGCCAGGAATGAAAATTGTCAATTCAAATGACAATCACCCTAAACGATGTACGTTGAACGAAACGCCGACCAGGCCCCCCGCCAACTCGCCCACCGGTACCCGATCGTTGCCATCACCGGCCCCCGCCAATCGGGCAAGACAACACTTGTCCGCCACCTGATGACTGAGACGCCTACACCACACTTGAAGATCTCGATCAGCGTGAATTTGCCCTCACGGATCCCCGTGGCTTTCTCGGGCAATATCCCGACGGTGCCGTCTTGGATGAAATCCACCGCGCGCCGTTACTTCTTTCATACCTCCAAACCTTGGTCGATAGCGACAGCAGGAAAGGGTTATTCATTCTCACTGGATCCCAACCGATCAGTCTGCGCGATCACCTCGCTCAAACCCTAGCCGGGCGTGTCGGTCTTCTCGAACTCCTGCCGTTATCATTGACTGAGATCAGCTACAAACGAGCCCATCACTCTGGCCGCAGATTGCGGCATCACCCATAACACCGCCAGGGAATGGATTTCGGTGCTGGAAGCCAGCTACATCATCTACCTGCTTCAGCCCTACCATCAGAATTTCGGCAAGCGTCTGGTCAAAACCCCCAAGCTATACTTTCTCGACACCGCGCTGGCAGCGTGGCTGGTCAATATCAAATCTCCCGAGGAACTAGCCCTCGGCAACCTGCGTGGGCCGCTGTTCGAGAATCTGGTGGTCAGCGAAGTGCTCAAATGGCGGCTTAACCGCCGCCAGAACAAGGACATCTACTTCTGGCGCGACAGCAACGGCCAGGAAATCGACCTCCTCATCGAAGAAAACGGCAGTCTGTTGCCGGTCGAATGCAAGGCCGGTCAGACCATCGCCGCCGACTGGTTTGGCGGCATCGAGAAATTTCTCGACGTTACCGGAAGCAATCGGGCCTGGCTGATTTACGGCGGCGATCAAACCCAACAGCGGAAACGGGTTTCAGTCCTTGGCTGGCAAGGGTTGGCAGAGGCAACGGAACTACGAAGCGGCTCGCCGAGGGAGACGGTACGGACCAGAGTTGGCTCCTGACGAGGCGCCCTTCAAAGCCCCCCATTTGCCGCCCGGAATTGGCTGGCGTGACAATGCGGAAACCGGATTTGGCTTCTGAATGAAAAACCCCCCGGTTCATCGAACCGGGGGGTTAGTGACAGACCGCAGGCTGCGTTCGGCTCAGTTGGTTATCTCTCTCCAGGACACGCGGCGAGGGGTTCCACCGGAGGGGCCGAGCGGTACTTTGGGAGTTAGAGTCCCGCCGCCGCCTGATCCGCCAGGGAAGAACCCGGCGCCTCCGCCTCCACCTCCACCGGGGCCAGTACTGCTACCAGACGTACGAATCAGTGCCATGACCGTCCCGTCCGGCAGGCGGATCAGAACAGGGCGTGTCACGATCACGTTGCCCAGGCTGCGCGCGACCACGCCGCCGGACGTAGACACGGGCCCGCCGCTCTTGTAGTCGAGCGTGTAGAACCAGGCGGCGGAAGTATCCGGTCCAGCCTCGCCACAAGGCTCGACGCTGGCGTTATTCGGCGTATTGGTCGTAAAGGCCAGGGTTCCCAATGCCAGTGCGGGATCGGTGTTGGCGCGTTCCCCCGGGGTCAGGAAGTCGACGTACCAGCCGTTGTCGGTTGACCACGTGACACCTGCGGGAGACGTCATCTTGCGAATGCTTTCTCCTGGAATACAGTAGATTCCTTCATTCGTGCACGTCGCGGCAACCAGCGTCTGCGCGACAAAACCGCTGCCATTCGCGCGCGGGTTGCTGTAGGTCGTCGCGTCGAACTTGTCCTTGACCGCGTACATGGTTTGCGACTGAGTGCTGCCGACATCGCTCACACCAAGATAGCTGCCGGTGCCGACATAGACGACCGGCCTTCCATCAACCGTGGTAACCACCGGTTTTGCCGTGATCGGCTGCGTGGCGCCGAGGCCATCCCGGAAGTTCACCAGAAGCTGTGCGTCGTAGCCAGGCGCGCCGATGTCGCCATTGATGTCGAAACGCCAGAGATTGCCGAGCATGTCCCCGCCGTACGCCGCGATGGTCGTGTTGTCCGTATCGGCAGTCGTCGAATGGGCGCTGATCCTCGCCAGCCCGCTGGGGGTGCCGGAATTTCCTGCGCTGGTGCTTATTGTCCGGATCAAGGCGCCACTATACGCGTCGAGGACGAACAGGCGGCCAACGCCATCCGGATTGTTGTAACCGGATGACACCAGGACCACCCATCGGCCGGTCTTCAGCTTCGTGATGCGCGGATTGCCGTAGGAGTAGCCCATGTTGGCGTTGGTGAATTCCCAAAGCAGCGCCGGATTCGCCGGATCGGTGATGTCGAGGGCGTAATAGCCCCTCCCGCCCCGGTTGAGGCCGCCGACAAGAATGGTCCTCCACTGGGCGCCGGAACAGGGTGTGGTAGGTGTGCTCGGGCAAACATCGCCGACCTCCGGGCTCCCATCGACGTAGTACTGGTGATTCTGGCCGTAATTCGGATCAGCCAGTCGATGGAGTTGCGGAAGCACCAACTCCGGGACGTAGGCCCACAATTCCTTCCCGGTTTCGGCATTGAACGCATGCAGCATGCCGTCGTTGCTGGCGACATAGACCGCACTGGCGCGCGTGGTAATCAGGGTCGACGACTTGTAGTCGCTGTATCCGGGATCGGTGTACTCGAACATGGGCGTCTTGACGTAGCGCGCCTCCGAAGAAACGATATCGCCCAGCACGTGCTTGCGCGTACGGAAGAAGGTGCCTTCATTGCTGCGGTCGCCTCTCAGGAAGTTGACCAGCGCCTCGCCGGCCGCTCCGCCGGTTGCCACGGTCGTGTTGTCCTGAGCCGTGCTGTTCAGGCAGGAGCCGGTGCCGGCCGGCGTGCAGAACTGGGAAAGACCCGTTGCCGGCGGCCCTGCGACATAGCCGATGGCGGGCTTGGTGAAGTAGGCCCTCTGCGTTGCGCTCAGGCCACTCCAGTCAAAGCTGGCAAAGCCGCTGCTGCCCCTGGTGTAGATGGTTCGCGGGACATAGGGGCTGATCGTGTTGGTCGTATCCACTGCGCCAAAGCTGGTGCCTGACGTATAGGCGCTGGTGACGTCGTAACAGACCCCGTTCCTCGTGAACGTGCTGCCCGCTGCATAGGTGGCGCCGGCTGCCCAGGGCGTCGAGCAGGCCGTTGGCGCTCCGGCGACATAGGCCGCGTTCGTGTTGGCCGTATCGGAAATTCCAAACGTATCGCCTGAGGTATAGGCATTGATGACGTAGCGGCAGATCGCGGGCGTGCCCTGAGAGAAGATGCTGCCGACCGCATAGGCGGTGTTGGGCGCCCAGGCGGTCGAACAGGACGCTGGCGAATAAGTCACTCTGGACGAGTTGTCGGTGTCGACCGTCGAGAAGGTGGCGCCCGCGACATAGTCGGTGGTCACCAGATAGCAGGCATCCCCGTAGCGATAGACATCCCCGGCGACATAGGCCCTGCCCGTCGTCCAGGATGTCGTGGCGCAATCGAGCATGGCGCTCGCCGACCAGTCCACCGCCGGGGAGAGAGCCCTGGTGGCAATGTCGAAGCGCTGGCGGTAGAGATCGCCATACCAGTCGACCGACTTGTAGTAGGAACTGAAGACGTAATTGTCGCCGGCGCTGATGTTCGGGTTGCTGCTCGCCGCCGCCGCCGAGGTGCCCGGCCGCGGCGTATCGACGATGGTGCCCAGGGTGCTGGCCAGGCCGCTCGCCAGCGAGGTCGGGTCGGTCGCGCTGAAATAGGAGCCGCGACCGTTGATTGCCGCATGCCACAGGTCGTCGATATTGGCCGGGTTGTCCGCCGAGGGGGTGGGCCACACGCACCGGCTACCAGCGGCCATCCAGCCACATATCCCGTTGGCCGGATCGGCGGTGACCTCGTTCCTCACCGAAGCGAAGTCTCCGGTCGTGTCGGTCCAGTACGTCGGCGAAAAGAGCATCTTCCCCTGCGCGCCCAGGCCGAGGGTGAAGGTCGTCATGTGCTGCGTCGTTGCCACGTCGCGGCCATTGGGTACCAGGTCGTTTTCGCAGAGATCGTTCGGTGTGGTCGACGGGGCGATCGTCGGCCCGGTGCAGGTGCCGGTTGCGTTCGGGGCGCTTGCCGTCGGACTGCGCAGGTCGGTCCTGTAGTAGTAGGCCGCGACATCGGCCAGCGTGTCGCTGACGTAACCGCCGCTGGCGACGCTCTGGCACTCGACCGCGGTGCCGACGGTGTAATTGGGGCCCGCCGACTGGGCGACCGGGGTGCACGAGGCCACATTCCCCCATGAGGACCAACTGCCATAGCGACAGGTTGCCCTGGTGCCCGAGGCGCTGTAGTCCGTTTCCTCCGTGCACGTCGTGGCATTTGTCCAGGTCGAGTTGGTGTATGTGGGGTTCCGGTACACCGTTGCATTGGTGTAATCATTCGCGACATAGGCCGGCGTGATGGTGGGCGTTGCTGCCGCCGCTGCCCAAGAATACTGGCAGGCGGTGCCGCTACCGTCTGGGTTGGTGCCAGGCGTGCAACTGGCCGCATTTGTCCATGACGAAGTGTTGATCGTCTGGCATTCAATCGCGCTTTCCCATGCCGGCCCTGCCGTACCAGTATTGTCTTGCGGGTTCGCGGTACAACTCGACACGTTGCCCCAGGCCGACCAGGTTCCTGAATACCGGCACGCGGAAGTGGCACCAGGGGCGCAACTGCTCACGTTGGTCCAAGCGGCCCCTTGAAGCCATGCGCACTGCCTTTGGTTTTGCCCGGAGTTGTCAACCGTGCAACCGCTGCCAATGCTGCCCCAGTTGGTCCAGGTTGAACCCCAGTCGGAACTCGTTCGCGTAACGCGGTTGGAGTTGCCGGTGTTGGTGGCCCCTACCGTCCTCGATTGGAGTTGCTGTGTGCGTGACTGCAACTGCGTCGCCCGCGACTGCAGCGTTCCCCTTTCCGCCCACTGGGTTTCGGTGCTCGACTGCAAGCGGCTGGTGCGTTGCTGCGGGACCGCCGTGCCGCCGTCGTTGTAGGGGGCCGGCCAGGCGCCATCCTGATCGCCGACGCGCGTCGAGCCATCGAGCATGTAGCCGGCGCCCTGGTTCCAGAAACCATCGGTGGACAGGATGGTGTAGTTTTGCTGGCAGGAATACTGCAGCGGATCGACCACGTTGACGCCGTTCAAGGTCGAGGAGTTCAGGTTTCCGGCGTAGAGGCGACCGGCGGTGGACAATGCCGTGCGCAGAGGCGTGCCGCTGTATGGGTAGGCGGCAAAAAGCCTGTTGTACCAGTTGTTCTTGTGGGCGGTCCTGAATTCGTCGAGATTCACGAAATCCGAACCGGTATTGTTGTTGATGGACATCAGGCCGACGCGGAAGCGGGAAGTGCCGGCGGCGATGTCGGCCGGCTTGTCGATCTGGGCAAAGGCCCGGCTCGCCGCAGTCTTCATCAACTGCATGCGCGTGCGGTAATACGCATACCAGTTGGCATAGTTGGTCTTTTCCTCGGTATAGGTGCAGGTAGATGCGGCGCAGTCGGTACGGCCGGGCGCCTTGGTCGCGGAGCCGGGATAGGGATAACTGGTGATGAAGGGAGTAATCGTGTGGCGCAGGTTTTCGCCCGGAATGGTGCTCGAACTTTGGTTCGGGTTCGGGTTCGTATCCCGCCAGTACGGCAGGGGGATATTGCTTCGGGCGAATGCGCTGATCGCGAGTGTCGTGCCGCTGCTGGCTGCCGCCGGTGTCGCGCTGGTCGCTCCCGGCGCGTAAATGGTGACCGTCGAACCATTGGTCGTCGCCGAATAACCGACCGTGGTGCAGTTGCTGCCGCTCGGCACGACATTGGAGCAGGCATTGATGGCGTCGCGGATTCGGTTGGCGACGATGCCGTTTGTGGATGAGGGGGCGGTCGCAGCGTTCATGATCTGCAAGCCGCCGACGGTAATTCCGCTGACTACGGCCGAACTGGATCCGGAAACCGCAATCGTTGCGATACGCGGAGCCGGCATCCGCGGATACATTCGCGACGCATCCCAGGTGGCGCGACATGTCGTGTCGGTCAGGGCGGCGGTCGTGCACCAGCGCATCAGCGCCGGATATGGATAGGCGGTGGACGGCGCTGTCTGGGTCGCGCATGTCCGCAGGTTCGGCTGGTCGCAATACTGTCCGGGGATGGTGACATAAGCGTAGACCCCGCCGCTCAGATTGCTGGTATTGGTGCTCTGGACGCCGTAGCCGTCGTTCCTCACCGCGACCCAGTTGACGCCGCCGGTCGCTGCCGACGTCCCGGTCATCGAGGGATAGGTCGTCGCATTCACGCTGCCGTCCGCGTTGTAGTGAACCGGCGGCAGGTAACGGACGGCCGGGTTGTAGGCGATGCCGTTGAAGGCGCTGTTGTAGCGCATGTAGGGCGGCATGTAGTTATCGACGTTGGCGTAGTTGGTCGGACGATACTGGTCGTTGTAGTCATCGAACCACGTTGCCTGGTCCGGCATCGCGTCCCAGTCCATACTGCCGGAATCGTCGAGGACGAACAGGATGTTCGGCTTGACGTCGACCGAGGACGGCGCGTAGTACGTGCTCAGCGGTAGGGTCGACAGATCCGTCAGCGCCGCGTGCGCGCTCATGGTCATGGCCAGGGCGGATGCCAGAATGCTGCTCCGGTTGAGGAATGAATGGGTGTTCATGGCAAACTCCTGATCGATCTGTGAGTCGCGGACTGCGCTGGGGCAAGGGGGGAGGGGATCACAGCGTCACCGTCGACTGGACGAAGCTGACAGTATTGCGCGGACCGACGATGCGTACGGTGATCCGGTAATAAATCGCCGACGACGAGGTGAGGGCCTTCTCGCCGGCCTCTTCACCGGAGCCGCTGGCAACCGAGGACACGGTCGACGCCGTGCAATTGGCGCCCCCGCTGGGGCTACCCGCGCTGGCGCAAAGGCGGTCGATGATGTATGAAACCGTGTTTCCGGAGGCGTCAGCCGCCAGGGTTCTGATGCGGTTTGCCGGCAAGGTCGCCCAGTAGGCCTCCCAGGTCTGCCCGGCCGCCGGGCTGCGCGCTGCATTGTTGCCGTCGGCCGAATAGCCTTGGGTGGTCTGGTCGGTGTGCAGGAACGTGCCAACATTGTTGGCATTAAGGAAGGCAAATGCCGCTTCGACCCCGGTATCGCCGGAATGCGTTGCCGCCTGCTTGAAGGCGAGATTGCCGGCGATCAGGTTGGTGAGATCGACCGAACGGATCATTGCGATCCCGGCGATCGTCATCGCGACCAGGATGATCAGCGCGACGATCAATACGATTCCTGACTGCGCGCGCGGCGTGCTGGTTCGATCTTGCATGATGATGGCGTTGTTCAGCATCCCGAGACTACTCCCATCCAGGCGACGTTGCGAATCGGTACCACGGTCTCGAACACCCTATAGCGATACCTCTGCCACAAGGCATCGGGGGTTCCGTCGGGGTTCGTCGGGGTGCCGATCGGAACCGCGGTGGGATTGGTGGGAGCGACGTTCGAGACTGTCGAACCTGTCCACACCGGTGCGGCAAGGGTGACATTTTCCTTTTCGAACTGGGCGCTGCGCGCCACCAGGGCCAGACGGATCGCCGGAGTCCGCGCCCATTGACAGGCGTTCACCGGTGTTGTCTGGGTGTAGGTGTCCACCGTGCCATCCATCGGTGGTCCCGATGTGTCTTGCCCGTATTGGACGCGCAGGCTGGCGATGTTTTCGGCGACGAGCCGCCATATGGCCGGGTTGGCCAGCGTCGCTGCCGTGGCGTCGCCGCAATTGGCGGCCATGTAGTCGCAGACCACCAGATTTCCGTTGCGCACCGCATAGGCGAGGAACCTGGGGGTGGCTCCCAGATTGAACAGCCCGGTACCCGCGGCGGAAGTCGACAGTTGCACGACCGAGGCATTCACCGCCTGAACCGTGCCGAGCACCAGCGTCGCGCCGCAGGCTGCCGGCGCCGCAATCACCCGGTCGCCGACCCGCAACATGGTGGTGCCGATGAGGGTATAGGTCGTACCGCTCTGGCTCAGGACGTTGTACCCTTCCGGTTGATCATTGCCGAGGCCGTAGGAGACCAGCAGGGTGTCGGTGTTGGGGTCGCCGGCGGGAATCACCGCCGGGTTGATGATGACGGGAGCCAGCGGCACCGGTGCGCCGAATGGCAATTGCAGATTGCAGCCGAGCAGGCGTGTCAGCGCAAAACCGTAGCCGCTCTGGCCAATGTTGCGCTGCATGCCGTCGAGGGCGATCACGGCGCTGTTCTGCGCGTCGCTGCCGGCATTGGCCGTACGCTTGCGCTCCTCGGAGACCGCGAAGACCTGCATCATGACAATGATGGCCAGCAGGCCGATCACCATGCCGACCATGATCTCGATCAGACTGAAGCCGGACTCGCCGGAACGCTGATCACGGAGCCTTGTTTTCACGTCGATTTCCTCTACCTGATCTGGGCAATGGCGACATACTGATGGGGCGCGGTACCGGCCGGTTCGTTGGGGGCATTCCAGAAGACCGTTATCGTGGCGATCCCCTGCCCGTCGATGGCGACCGTCGGGGGATTGGCGGCGACGCCGGGGAGAATGCCGCCGACCCTGGCAAGCCAGTTGTTATAGGCGGCGCCCCCGGGGCTATTGAAGTTCCCCTGGAGGGTGGCCGTTGTCCGGTCGCTGACCCACATCTGCCCGATGACCTCGTTCGCCAGCAAGGCCGCCTCGCTACGGTACCTGGCATCGGTCGATTGCTTGACCGCGGCGGCCTGCAGGCCGACGAGCGCGAGGATGCCCAGCGAAAAGATCAGAATCGCCAGCAGCGCCTCGAGGAGAATCACGCCGGATTGCTGACTAGCGCAATGATGTCGGGAATTCATGTCAACACCCCTGGGGATCACCGGCGGCGCGCGCCGGGTCGCACATGCGAATCTGGCCGCCGGCCGCGACCGTCACGCGCATGCAGCGCATCGGCCCGCCTGGGGCACAGGCGCCGCCAGTCGGATTGGTGACGTTGATGGCTGCCGGAGCGCCACCTGTCGCTTGGCCCGTGCCGTTGAAGGTGATCAGCGATACGCCGCCGGCATTGACGGCGGCGTTGCGGGATCCTTCGGCGGCGGAACGGACCTGGACGATGCGCGGCGCGACATTGTCGGAAGGCGCCGCGTCGCAGGCGCCCGCCGGATTGTCCAGGCTGACCACCCAGTTGGCGCCGGTGTCCGACAGCGCGCAAGCGCCGGTCGTCGTCGTCACGAACTGGAAGCGAACAGTGGTGTTGCGGCGCACGGCTTCGGCCCGCGCAAGCATCAGGCCGTTATGGATGGCCTCGGCAGAGTTGCGGATCTGGCTGCTCTGGGTCCAGCGGGAAAAGGTGGGCGCGCCCAGCACGAGCAGTATCCCGAGCACCACGATGCCGATCATCAGTTCGATCAGGCTCATCCCCGCCTGGCGATTCAGGTTCATGAGCAGCTACCATCTTTTTTGATGGCCCAGCAGGTGTTGGGGTTCGGATTTGCCCAGCCGGCGCGAGTGATGTTGGAGGTCCTGGCATTCGCCTGGTCCAGCGTATAGCCGAAGCCGGCCATCGGTGCTTTGCCAACGGCCGCCAGGGTATATGTCGTTGCGGTTGCTGCGGGATTGCAGGAAAAGTCGAAAAACCGGCTGGTTGCCGCATCGGCAGCGCACGCCGGCGCCCCAACATAGGTCCGGTTGTCCTGAAAGTACTGTTCCATCTGAACCCGCTTGGCAGCCAGGCCCGATGTCGCGTCCGGAATGCGGCCCCGGATCAGATAATCCGTGTACGCCGGCAAAGCGATGGTGGCCAGGATCCCGACGATCGCGACAACGATCATCAGCTCGATCAGCGTGAAGCCAAGTTTCTTTTTCATTGTTTTCCTCTTTGTCTGCCCTGTCCCCGACGAAGCCGGCGCAACGACACGAATTATCCGACGGCTGAATCATAGGCCGAGCGGACGGATTGGCGAAGCCGTTCCGACGACCGGTCGAGGAATTGCTCCGAATGGTCAGCCGGAATGAGTCGCGGCGAGGTATCGTGCCGTCGTGCACAGGCGCGGCCCGGTGGCAGGGCGCCACAACTCCTTGCCGGAACCCGATCGGCCTTTGTGCTTTGCGAAAACCAGCTCGTCCCCGTGCCATGTTCCCATTGCCTCTGACAATGTCTCCTGCCGGCCTTCCACGTTGCGGACAATCCGCCGGATGCGGGCGTCTCCTGCCGGCTTTGTTCCTGTCTATTCTGGTTCACGTGCTGGCCGTGTTGCCGCCATTGTTCGGGGTTGCGCGCGGAGGCGGTGAAGGGGTCGCGAGCCGGCATGAGATCACCGCCCGCCTTGTCAGCGCTGCGAAAGCCGACACGTCGGAAAATGACGGACGTCCCGAAGATGCCTTCAGGGAAGAGGTGGCGCCGTCCGCGCCATTGCACGGCAATGATTCGGGGGCACTCGCGCCGGGAACTCCTGCCCGCGAGGGAGACTCCGGGAAGCCGGAGAAGAATCAGGGGCCTGGCGACGGCTCGAGTCAGTTGCGCTACTTTCCGAGCGACCAGCTTACTGTTCGGCCCTATCCGCTGACCGTCCTAGACGACCCCGGCATGCTTGGACCGGAGCTTGATGGCAGGGGCGACCGAGTTGTCCTGAAAGTCTGGATCAGCGATTCCGGGGAAGTTACCGCGATGGAGACGGAATTCACCGACATGCCTGTACGGATTCATGAGGCGACGGTGGCGGCATTTCGACGCATGCGTTTCATGCCGGGGGAAATTGATGGCAGGCGTGTGGGCAGCATCATGAGGATCGAGATGACTTACAAGGATTTCCGGTTACCTGTCGAGTAGGCGTGCGTCGGGGCACTTGTGGCTATTTTGCTTTGCTGAATTGGCGCCATGTTGACAGGCCGGCCATGAATCTGGTTCGGGCGGACTCTCGATGCTGGCAGCAAGCGTCGAAAAAACCGTTGTCGGAAGCCACATATTTGTTATAATCATCGGTTATTCTAACAATTTCGGAAACTTCAATGGCCAATAGCGCACAAGCCCGCAAGCGCGCCCGTCAAGCTGACAAGCAGCGCT
>ERZ724513.581-NODE-581-length-18081-cov-4.449074_pt1 | contig 18081 bp, 18 predicted proteins | sample MGYA00376046_ERZ724513 | MGnify/ENA primary metagenome ERZ724513 (study PRJEB28724, sample SAMN07190883) | activated sludge metagenome | isolation source: activated sludge of sewage treatment plant in Hong Hong | place: Hong Kong | collected 2016-03-17 ...
CGTCGACCATGATCGCGTCGATCAGGCAGAACACGAGGATCAGGACTTCGACGACGTAGGGCAGTAGGCGGATCATTCAGGCTCCCGGGTTGCTGGCGACCACCATAGGCCATCCGGGCCCGTTTTCAGGCGGCCAGGGCCTTCGCGCGCAACTGACCGCAGAACGCCTGTGCGAGCAGCCGCCCGTTGCGGGAGATCTCTGTGTCCTGGGCGTGCATCGAGCGCCGCATCGTGCGGGCGTCGCCACCGGAGAGTTCGGCCCAGCGTCCCATCAGGTCGGGGGACGCCTCGGGATGGAACTGCACTCCGACGGCCGAGCCGACCCGGAAGGCCTGGTTGGGGTACCGCTCACTGCTGGCCAGCTGCACCGCCCCGTCAGGGAGCCTGGTCACCGCGTCGGAATGCGACTCGGCGAGCAGGGTACGTCCGCCTTCAGCGAGCCGACCCAGCAACGGATCGCCGGAGGCCGCCTCGTGCCAGGTCAGGGGGTAGGCACCGTGCTCTCCGCCGCCCGGGTGTGAGACCGTCACCTGGCCGCCGAAGGCCTCGGCCAGCAATTGGTGGCCGAGGCAGATCGCGAGTGTGGGGATTCCGGCGTCCACAGCGTCGACCATCAGCTGCTTGAGCGGCTCCAGCCACGAGTATTCGGCGCCGTCGTGGGCACTCATGGTGCCGCCGAGCACGAGCAGGCCGTCGCCCAGTTCGCCGACCCCGGGCACATCGCGCAGCCACAGCGGAACGGCGCGCACCAGCACCCGGTTGCTCGCCAGCCAGGGACCGAACCGGTCCACCGGCACATGCGGGTCCGGCTGGACGATCGTCGCGCGCACTGCCCTCGGCATGCCGCGAGGTTAGCGGAGGAATCTGACAGCCACGTTACGGCGTGATGCCGACTCGCGGACGCTCAGGCCGCGGGCACCGACTCCGCGTCCAGCGCCTCTCGAGGATCGGCAACCCGGGTGAGCACGGGTCCGACCTGGGGTGAGACCAGGAGGCTGGCCAGGATCGCCGCCAGGACCACGAGCAGGGCGTGCTGGGTGCCACCGAGGGCGGAGGCGACCACGCCGATCAGCGGGGCAGCGGTGAGCGCAGCGATCGAGCCCATGGACGCCATCACCGACACGCGTCCGGCGGACCGCAGTGGCTCGTCCGAGACCGCGGCGACGGCGATCGGGAAGCACAGCGCCGCGCCGACACCCCACAGTGCCACCCCGATCAGGGCGACCTGCGGGAGGTCGGCCAGCCCGAACAGGCTGAGCCCCAGGATGCCGAACAGTCCGGAGAGCTGCAGGCTGGCCACGCGTCCGAGCCGGTCGATCGCCCGGGTGCCGATGATCCGGACGATCGTCATGCAGCCGATGAAGATCGCAAGCACGATTCCGCCGAACGCCTCGGTGGAACGGAAGCCGTCGACGAAGGCCAGTGAGAGCCAGTTGTTGGCCGCGCCCTCGCTCAGCGCCGCGGCGAAGGCCACCACCCCGATCAGAAGGGTGCGACGTTCCGTCCAGACCGACAGCGCGGACGTCGCGGGCGTCCGGGAGTTGCGGACGGCCGCACCGGGCATGACCATTCCCGCAGCGAGCGCGGCAAGTCGGAGTGCGCCGACGGCCAGCCCGACGGCCGCGAACTGCACTGCCACGGGGATGCCGAGCGACGCGCAGGCCGCGCCGAGTGCCGACCCCGCGACTGCGCCCACGGAGAACGCGGCGTGGAAGTGGGGGATCACCGCCCTGCGGTAGGCCTGCTCGATCCGGGCCGATTCCACGTTCATGGGGACGTTCAGCAGGGCACCGCCGATGCCGTTGATCACGATGCCCACGCCGAAGACCCACAGGGACGCCAGCGCGGGGCCGATCCCCATCAGGGTGAATCCTGCGCTCATCACGACGGTCCCGACACCGAACACGCGGGCGCTGCCGAAGCGGGCCACGATGGCTGAGGACGCGAAGACGGTGGCGAGCGCGCCGATCGAGCCGACCAGCAGAATGCCTCCGAGCTCGATGGCGTCCAGCCCCAGCCCGTCCCGGACGCTCGGGATGCGCGCCAGCCAGGAGAACGAGATCACTCCGCTCAGGGCGAAGGTGCACAGCAGGGCGACGCGCGCACGTTCGTGCGTCGTGAGGGCGAGGAACTGCCTGTACACGGGATTACTCCGCTGGCTAGGGACGACGTTGGGAAGGTCCCGTTCCGCAGGCGTCGGAGGGCGACGTTGGAGGGCAGGCCTCCACCTCGGCCAGCCAGGCTGGACCGCGGCGTCGGGGATGCCTCAATTCCATCAGTCCTGGGCCTTCGCGTCAAACCGAATCACGGTTGGGTTTGCGCTACCACGCTGATATAGTTCAGTTCTCAACTACTTCTGGAAGCGACCCACGTGACCACAGAGAACATCGCCCCGCTGCGCACCGCGGAGAGCATCTTCACCGACAAGCACACCGCCTACCGGTTCACCCCGGAAGCGGTCACGGATGAGCAGCTCGCCCGCATCTACGAGCTTGCGAAGTACACGCCCACCGCGCTGAACAGCCAGCCGCTGCGGATCACGTTCGTCCGCTCCGAGGCCGCAAGGGCCCGGCTGCTGCCGCTGCTCGCCGAGGGCAACCGGGCGAAGTCCGCGTCCGCTCCCGTCGTGGCCATCCTCGCGGCGGACACCGACTTCCATGTGCACCTTCCGGTGGTCAACCCGCAGTCCCAGGGTGCACGCGAGCGGTTCGCCTCGAACGATGAGCTTCGGCGCGCGATGGCCACCAACAATGCATGGCTCGCCGCCGGAGGCTTCATCCTCGCCGTCCGGGCGATCGGCCTGGACGCCGGCCCGATGGGCGGCATCAATGCCGCCGGGATCGACGCGGAGTTCTTCGCCGGCACGTCCCTGCGCACGATCATGGTCGTGAACATCGGCCACGTCGCCGATGACGGCGCTTTCCCGCGCAACCCGCGGCTCGGCTTCGACCAGGCGGTCAGCCTCGTCTGACCGGCCGGCGCCGGATCCGTCCGGATTCGGGGACGGTTCCTTTCCCGTCCACTCCGACCGGCGACGAACGGGAAAGGGGACGGTTCCCTTTCCGTTCACCCTCCACCCTTTCGATGGTGGGGGATGAACGAAAAGGGAACCGTCCCCCTTTCCGTCCAGGCGGCTGATTACGGTGTCGCCTCCAGCACGGCCAGGACCTCAGCGAGCACCGAAGGGTGCCCCAGCGGGCGGAAGTGGCCCGGCACATCCAGGACCAGATTGCGGGCGCCGGGCAGTTCGCTGCCCTCGGGGACATGCTCGTCGAAGGTGGTGCCCAGCGAGGTGATCCGGGCGTTCACCGGGTCGGGGTCGCCCAACGCGACCAGGCTGGGGTGGCCCGGCACCAACGGGGTGACACTCGGCAGCGGGAGCAGCCGGGCCCGGCTCGAGCCGTGGAACGGGGTGCAGATCGTGACCAGCGAGGAGATCCGTCCGTCCGCGTCGTGCAGCATCGCGAGCTTGCCGATCAGTCCGCCCTTGCTGTGGCCGACCAGCACCACATCACGCAGGTCGCGGGCAGCGAGCAGGTCGAGCACCATCACCGCACCGTCCGCGATCGGGGAGCGGTTGTGCCCCAGTGCGGCGACCACGTGCACGCGGTAGCCGCGACGGTGCAGTGGCACGATCAGCGGACGCAGGAAGGCCCAGTTCTCGTAGACCCCCGGGAGCACCACAACGGCCCTTCCGGTGCCCTGGGCGTAGTGGTCGGGAGCCTGTGGGGCGAAGAGCGTGCTGACCCAGACCAGCGCTGCCCACAGATAGTCGAGCGCCCACCACATCGCGATCCGCCACACGGGGCCATCCTGCCCGCCGGGCCTGGCTCGTGACGCGATCTGGACACTCGGCGCGTCCCGATCGCCCCACCAGGCACATCTCTGCCGGTGGGTGGCCGGAATTGCGTCTCCTCCACTTGCCCGGTCGGGTAGGAACGGAGGCGTGGAGCTGCTCAGCGAACTCTGGCGGCGGGCCTTTGCTGCCCACTCGCCACCGGCCCCGACCGTCTCTGCGGTGATCGCCGCGGTCGCGGCGGCACTCGTGCTGCTGGCCTGGCCGCCCGTGCGAATGCTGGTGACGGTCTGCCACGAAGCCGGCCACGCCGTGGTGGCACTGCTTGTGGGACGCAAGCTCAGCGGCATCCGCCTGCACTCCGACACCTCTGGGGTCACCCTCAGCCGCGGCCGTCCGACCGGACCCGGCATGGTGGCCGTGCTCTTCGCCGGCTACCCCGCCGCGTCCGTCGTGGGACTGGGCGCAGCGTGGCTCGCCGGTGCAGGCTACGCGGTGGGGCTGCTGTGGCTGCTCGTCCTGCTGCTCGCGCTGATGCTGATCAAGCTGCGCAACCTCTACGGGGCGCTGGTCGTGCTCGCCACCGGCGTCCTGGTCGGCCTCGTCTCCTGGTACGCGACGCCGGCGATGGCGGGCTGGCTGGCCACGGGGCTCGCGTGGCTCCTTCTCCTGTCAGCACCGCGGCCGGCGGTCGAGCTGGTGTTCTCCCATTCCCCGGGCTCGGATGCCGCCCAGCTGGCAGGCCTCACGCACGTGCCGCGGCTGGTGTGGACGCTGCTGTGGCTTGTGCTCACCGTCGGCGCACTGCTGCTGGGCGCGACCTGGCTGTTGGCCGGACTGCTGCCCCGTCCCTGAACGGGAAAGGAACCGTCCCCGTGAACGGGAAAGGGGACGGACCTTGTGAACGGGAAAGGAACCGTCCCCGCGAACGGGAAGGGGACGGTTCCTTTCCCGTTCAGCGCTGCCGGGCGACGAGGTTGACGAACACGTCCTCGATGGACGGATCGACCTCGGCCACAACGGTGTCGGGGAATCCTGCGGCGACCAGGCGTTGTCGCAGGGTCGCGTCGGTGAGGGCGGAGGACGCGGGCACCACCGCGTGCAGGGACGCCCCGGACAGGTACGCCTCCTCGATCTCCGGGTCGTTCTCGAGCCGGGGGAGCACCGCGTCCGCGTCGCGGGTGGTGATGTCGAAGATCCGCTGCTCCATGTGGTCGGCGCGGATCTCGGCGGGACTGCCGTCGGCGATGATCCGGCCGCGGTAGATGAACGCCAACCGATTGCAGTGAGCGGCCTCGTCCATGTAGTGCGTGGTCACGAACAGGGTCACGCCCCGGCTGGCGAGGTCGTAGAGGAGGTCCCAGAACTGTCGGCGGGCCACCGGGTCGACGCCGGAGGTCGGCTCGTCCAGGAACAGCAGCTCGGGCTCGTGGATCGTCGCCGCACCGAGCGCCAGCCGCTGCCGCCAGCCGACCGACAGGTTCCGGGTGAGTTCGTCCTCGCGTCCGACCAGATCGGCCATCCGCAGCACGTACTCACGCTGGGCGGCGAACACCTGCGGGTCGAGGTCGTAGATGCCGGCGTAGAACCTCAGGTTCTCCTCGACCGTCATGTCCTCGAACAGGGCGAACTTCTGGCTCATGTAGCCGATCCGCCGTTTCACCCGGTCGGGGTGCCGGACCACGTCGACGCCGAGGACGCGGGCTTGTCCCGCCTTCGGACGCAGGGTTCCGGTCAGCATCCGGATCGTCGTGGTCTTGCCCGACCCGTTCGGACCGAGGAAGCCGAAGATCTGGCCGCGCGGCACGTCCAGGTCGATGCCGTCCACCGCCGTGAAGTCGCCGAAGGTCTTGGTCAGGCCGCGCAGTGAGATCGCGGGCCCGGTGTCGGGTGCGGGGTCGCCCGACGTGGCGCCGCTCGCTCCTCGCGGCTGCTCGGGGACCCCGTGGGGCGTCTCACTCATCCGTCCCTCCTCACTCGGCGATCCGGCGTCGGGTGGCGGCGATGGACGCGCCGAAGATCACCACGGCGAACCCTGCCAGCACGATCATGGGGACGGCCAGCGCCTCGAACCCGCTGCCCTTCACGAAGGCGCCGCGCAGCACTTCCAGCGCCCAGGTCAGCGGGATCAGGTTCGTCAACGGCTGGATGATCGCCGGCATCGACTGGATCGGGAAGATGAACCCGGACAGCACCATCGTCGGGATCATGATGAACATCACCGCTTGCTGGGCCTGGTGCCTGGTTCTCGACACGAGCGAGACCAGCAGCCCCAGCCCGATGCAGGTGAACATGAACAGCGCCAGCCCGACCAGCACCACCCAGAAGTTCCCGTTGAACGGCACCTTGAACCAGAACAGCCCTCCCGCGGCGACCAGCAGCATCTGTGCCGTCGCGAGCGCCGCGTACGGGGTGAGCTTGCCGATCAGGTACTCGGTGGCGTGAATGGGCGTGACGAACATCTGCTCCAGCGTCCCCGACTCCCGCTCCTTCACCACCGCCTGACTCATGATCGCCATCAGCGAGATCATCATGATCGCCGCGATCAGGCCAGGGATCATCGTGTTCACCGGGTCGAGGGTGGGGTTGAACATCACCCGCACCTGCGCGTCGATGCCCGGAGCGGTGACGCTCATGCCCTGCTCGGTCATCCGGTCGGCGTTGAACTGCGCGATGATCTGGGACGCGTACCCGCTACCGACGGCGGAGATCTGCGAGTCCGAGCCGTCGACGATGATCCCGATCGGCGCGGTCTCGCCGCGGTCGAGCCGGTCCTGGGTGCCCTCCGGAATGACCAGCGCGACCTTGACGGTGCCGCGATCGAGCAGCGGACGCAGGTCGACCTCGCTCGACGGGGTCTGCGTGATCGTGAAGTAGCCCGAGCCGGAGAAGGCCGCTTCGAGCTTGCGGGAGGTGGAGGTCTGGTCGAGGTCCACCACGGCCGTGGCCAGGTTGCGGATGTCCACCGCCACCACGTAGCCGAACAGGATGAGCTGCAGCACGGGCATCAGCAGCAACAGCCGGATCAGCAGGGGATCGCGGCGCAGCTGGGTGAATTCCTTCCAGATCAGCAGCCGGATGCGTCGCGTACTCATCGTGCGGACCTCCTGCCGTAGAGGACGGAGGAGATCACGAGCATCACCAGCGCGTACACCGTGAGCGCCACGAGCTCGGGCCACAGCTCGGTGAAGCCGGCGCCCTTCAGGAACACTCCGCGCGAGATCGTCACCATGAACCGGGCCGGGAACAGGTAGCTGACCCACTGCAGGAACACCGGGATCTGGTCAAGGGCGAACGCAAAGCCCGACAGCAGGAACGACGGCAGGAAGGCGATCAGCATCGCCAGGATGTTCGCCGTGTCCAGGCTCGGCGCGATCGCGGAGATCACCAGGCCCATGCCGAGGGAAGCGAACACGAACAGTGCGGAGCCGACGGCCAGCGTCCAGAAGTCGCCGCGCAGCGGAACGCCGAAGATCGTGCGTCCCAGGCCGGTGATCAGGGCCATGTCCGCGAACGCGATCAGCGTCCAGGGCAGCAGCTTGCCGATCATCAGTTCGATCTGCCGCATCGGGCTCACCTCGAGCTGCTCCTGGGTGCCCTGGTCGCGCTCGCGAACCAGCGTCACCGCGGTCTGCTGCACGGTGACGATCGCAAGGATCACCACCATCAGGCCAGGGATCAGGAAGTCCGAAGACTTGCGCTCGGGGTTGTACCAGGTGCGGATTCGCGGTTCCAGCGTGCCCAGGCCGGACAGGTCGAGCCCTTGCTGGTCGGCCCACTGACGGGTCAGTTGCTGGCTGTAGAGCTGGTTGAGCGCGACGGAGTAGGCCTGCGAGACCTTGGCCGAGGTCGGCTCGCTGCCATCGATCAGCACGGCCACCTGGGCCGCCTCGCCACTGGCCAGGGTGCGGGCGAAGCCGGCCGGGATCACCACGGCGACCCGGGCGGAGTTCGCATCGAACGCGGTGTCGACCTGGGCCATCGTGCTGCCGTGTGCGACCACGTCGAAGAAGGGGGACGCCTCGTACCGCTCGAGGTAGGTGCGGCTGGTCTGGGTCTGGTCGAGGTCGACCACGATCGTCGGCACGTTCTCCACGTCGAAGCTGATCGCGTAGGCGAACAGCAGCAGCTGGATCACCGGCGTGATCACGACCGCCAGCAGCATCCTCGGGTCTCGCGCGAGGTGGCGGAATTCCTTGCGCACGATTGCGCCGATCCGGACCAGTGCATTCCTCATGACGCCTGCTCCGCTCCGGCAACGCCGGACGCCTCGGCGAGGTAGGCGAACACCGTCTCCATGTCGGGGGCCACTTCGCGGACGCGACCGAACCGCCCGGTGGCGGCCAGCGCGCCGGTCAGGGCGGCCTCGGCGTCGCCGTCGGCGTCCCAGAGCACGCGCACGACATCGCCGAGCAGGTGCACCGAGGTGACTCCGGGCACGTTCGCCAGGATCGCCATCGCGGCGCGCGGTTCGGGCAGGGACACCTCGAGCAGCTGCCCGGGCACCTGGGCCTTGATCTCGTCGGGGCTGCCGGAGCGCTGGATCCGGCCGCGATCGAGAAAGGCGACCTGGGTGCAACGCTCGGCCTCGTCCATGTAGGGGGTCGCGACCAGGACCGTCCTGCCCTCGCGGTGAAGCCCGGCGAGGATCCGCCAGAACTCGCGCCGGGAGACGGGGTCGACGCCGGTGGTGGGCTCGTCGAGCAGGAGCAGGTCGGGTTCATGCATCAGGGTGGTGGCGAGCATCAGCTTCTGCTTCATCCCGCCGGAGAGGAACTGGGCCTGCCGGGTGGTGAACTCGTCCAGCCCCATGCTCTCCAGCAGGGCCCTGGCCCGCGTCCTGCGGTCGGCCCGGCCCACGCCGCGGACGGTGGCGAAGAAGTCCAGGTTCTCCGCAACCGACAGATCGGGATACATCGAGAAGCGCTGCGACATGTAGCCGATCCGCGGGGTGACCCGGTCTCGCTCGGCGGTCACGGAGTGCCCGAACACCTCTGCGGTTCCGGAGTCCGGACGGAGCACGGTCGCGAGCATCCGGATCAGCGTGGACTTGCCGGCCCCGTCCGGGCCGAGCAGGCCGAACACGGCCCCGGCGGGGATGTCGAGGTCGACCTCCGCGACGGCGACGACCTCACCGAAGGTCCGGCGCAGGGCGTGGGCGCGGATCGCGCCGGCTCCCTGCGGCGTGGTGGTTGTGGTCATGGCTCAGCCCAGGGTCACGTCCACCGGCATGCCGGCCTTGAGGGTGCCGGAGGAGTCGGAGACCTTCACCCGCACCTCGTAGACGAGCTTGGTGCGCTGGTCCTTGGTCTGCACGTTGTTCGGGGTGAACTCGGACTCGCTCGCGATGAAGCTGACGGTGCCGGTGAACGTCCCGGTGCTGGAGTCGGTGGTCACGGACGCGGGCTGGCCGACCTTCACGTTGCCGATCCCGGTCTCGGGCACGAACACCCGGATGAATAGGTCGGTGGGGTCGAGGATCGTCAGTAGTGCCTTGCCGGGAGCCGCGTTCTGGCCGACATTGCTGGTCACCGACACGACCGTGCCGGTCGCGGGCGAGGTGACGGTGGTGTAGCCGAGCTGCACCTTCGCCAGCTTGACCGCCGCTTCGGCCTGCTTCTGCCGGGCCTTCGCTGCGGTGACGTCGGCGGCCGTCGCGTCGCCCTTCTTCTTGTCGTCCCTTGCGTTCTTCACGGCGGCCTTCGCCGCGTCCACGCCCTGCTGGGCCTGCTGGAGCTGGAGTTTCACCGCCGACTGGTCGAGCGTGACCAGCACGTCGTCCTTGGTGACCTGGTCGCCCTCGCTGACCTTGACCGAGGTGATCCGCCCGGCGATCCCCGGGGTGACCTGGTACTGGCCGGCCTCGACCGTGCCGGTGAGCTGGTTGTTGTCGGCTGCGGCGCTGGGCTGGGTCGAACTCCACCACCACCACGCGCCGCCACCGATCACCAGGAGCAGGACCACCACGATCACGGGGATCGGCGGGTGCTTGCGCTTCGTATCGCCTGCCATGTTCGTCAACCGTTCGTCTTGTCGGTGCCGGCCGCAGAACGGCAGCCGGCGATGGTGATTTCCACCGGAACACCTGCGGGCAGCTGTCCGGTGGTGGTGAACTGGACCTCGACCGCACGGGTGAGATGGACCTCGTCCGTGGCCACCGAGGTCGGTGGGTACTGCCAACTCGTGCCGATCCGGGTCACGGTGGCCGGAACGGTTGTGGTCGTCCAGTCGCCAGCGATGGACGCGGCGTCGCCGTCGCAGACCCGATCGAGCTGGGTCCCCGACAGCCAGGCGGTGACGGTGCTGGGTGCGGACTCGCGAATGCTCACCACGGTGGCACCGGGTGCGAGTGCGTCTCCGGCCGAGGCGGCCTGGACGACCACGCCGTTCACCGGCGCAACGAGATTCGTCAGGCCGAGCTGAACTCTTGCGAGGTCGATCGGAACCTTCATTGCGCCCGCCTGGATCGTGGCCACGTCCTGCAGGCCCTCCAGGGTGCCGCGGGCGTCGATGATCTTCGCCTTGGCGTCATCGAGCTTCTTCAGCCCGGCCCGGGCCTGCCGCAGTCCCTTGTCGAGCTGGGGCAGGGCGGTGTTGATCTGCTTCAGGCCCGCCGTCATCTTCTTGATCGCTGCGGTGAGCGCCTGCTTCTGGGCGAGCAGCTCGTCAGGGACGGGAACGCCGGGCGGGATCTGCGCGATTGCGGCATCGACCTGCGCGAGCCCGGCCTTCGCCTTGGGCAGGTTCCTGTAGATGGTCCTGCGTGCCTTGATCAGCTTCGCCTTCGTCTTCGTCAACGTGCTGATCGCGTCGACCACCTTCGCCCGGTTGTCGGCGACAGTGGCCTGCTTGTCCCAGGTCGTGTCGATCGCGTCGCCGAGCAGGTCGGGCTGGGCCGAGGCAACCGCAGCGTCCGCCTTCGCCGCGGCCAGCTGGGCCTGGAGCGGCGCGGGGTCGATGATGGCGACCACGTCGCCAGCCTTCACGGTGTCGCCCTGGCTGACCTTCACGGCGGCCAGCCGCGCGGTCGTGCCGACGCCGTAGGTGGCGCCGACGGTGCTGGACTGACTCGAGGTCCGTCCGGTGGTTGGGTTGTAGGCGCCGGTCGCGTCGGTGAAGCCGGCGTCCAGGTTCACTGCGGGGACGATGAGGTTCGGCACGGTGACCGTCGTCAGGACATCGTCCACGGTGCCGGAGACGACCACCCCGGACGGGGCGGACGCGCAGCCGGCGAGCAGGACGAGGCCAGTGGCAAGGGCCAGGGAACGACGGGTGGTCACGGCTGGGCCCCGATGCTGGCGAGGAAGGCGTCGACCAGCCGGACCAGGCGCTCGTGCTCGGGCGGCGGGGCGGGATCGGCGCTGAGGAAGCCGTCCAGGGCGACATAGGTCATCACCGGGCCGACGAACATCCGCGAACCCAGTTCGGGGTCATCGATCCGGAGGATCCCCCGGGCGTCCGCCTGTCGCAGCATGTCCTCGGTGCGGGCGAGCACCTGGCCCGGCAGTGCCTCCCGGAAGGTCCTGCGCAGTTCGGGGACGTGGAAGACCTCGCCGAGCACGAGCCGCATCAGCGCGATCGTCTCGGGCTGCAGCAGGCTGTTGGTGAGGCGGGAGGCGAAGGCGATCAGGTGCTCGCGGAGGTCGTCGAGGCTGTTGATCTCGCCGTGCGTCGGTGGCACCAGGACGAGCTCCTTCATGCCGGCGTAGAGCACGTCGGCAAGCAGGTCGAGCTTGGTGGGGAAGTAGGCGTAAAGGGTCTGCTTGCTCACCCCTGCCTCTGCGGTGACCGCGTCCATCGAGGTGCTGTTGAAGCCCTGGCTGAGGAACAGCTTGCGGGCGGCAGAGGTGATCTGCTCCCGCTTTGCGGCTCGCCGCCTGTCCGTCGCCGTCGGCATGAATCAAACCGTACGGTCCAGTTTGATGATTGTCAAACCGAACCGTACGGTTTGAGGATCTCGATGATGTCGGCCGCCGGGTTCCCGCGTGGCGTAGCTGCGGTGCGGATCAGGTGGACGGCTGGCGTCCGCGGCCGACCAGCGGCAGGAAGACCTCGTCCACGATCGCGGTGATGTCGGCCTCGGTGAGGGGGGAGAGGGTCATCAGCAGGTCGTGCCGGAACAGGTCGAATACCACGTTCCGCACTCGTGGGGTGAGCAGATCGGAGTCGATTTCGCCGCGCCCTACCGCCCGTTGCAGGATCGCATCCATCGAGTCGCCGGACCCGCCGCCCATCACCTTCGTCCGCAGCCTGGCGAAGGTCATGCCGTCCTGCGCGAAGTAGGTGCCCATCAGGGCGCTCATCACGGGGAGTTGCTGCGCGCGGTAGGTGTTTGCAGCGTTCAGGACGGCGATCAGGTCGTCGCGCAGGTTTCCGGTGTCAGGGATCTCGGGGCGGTCGCTGGTGAAGCCGAACTCGATGCCGGCGATCAGCAGGGCGTCACGGTCGGGCCAGCGGCGATAGATCACCGAGCGGCTCGTGCCTGCGGCCTGGGCGACGGCGTCGATGGTGAAGTTCGCGTAGCCGTGGGCTGAGAGCTGGTCCCAGGCGGCGCCGAGGATGGCTGCCTCCAGCTCCTGGCCGCGGCGCCGGCGTCCTGTCGTCTCAAGATCCACTTGTGTATCTTAGCGCGACAACGTAGCATCGGCTTTAGGTACATAACTGTATCTAATAAGGAGGGCCGCATGTCCAGACGTTCTGCGCCGGTGCTCGATCGCGGTGCGGTCATCACCACACTCGTGCTCATCGTTGGCGGCCTGGCCGTCATCTTCGACAGCACCATCATCAGCCTCGCGCTGCACACGCTGTCCGAAGAGCTGGCCGTGCCCGTGAGCACCATCCAGTGGGTGAGCACCGGCTACCTGCTCGCGCTCGGCGTTGCCATCCCCGTCGTCGGCTGGGCGCAGGCCCGCCTCGGCGGCAAACGCCTGTGGATGATCGCGCTGGCCATCTTCCTGCTGGGCTCGGTCGCGAGCAGCCTCGCCTGGGACGCGCCGAGCCTGATCATCTTCCGGGTCCTGCAGGGCATCGGCGGCGGGCTGATGCTCCCACTGATGGCGACCCTCGCCGTCCAGCAGGTGCCGCGCGGGCCTGAGCTCGGCCGGCTGATGGCGATGGTCAGCCTGCCCGCGGCCCTCGGGCCGATCCTCGGACCCACGATCGGCGGCCTGATCCTCACCTGGCTTGACTGGCGTTGGCTGTTCTGGGTGAACGTCCCGTTCTGCCTTGCCGGGCTGGTCCTGGCGGCGAAGTTCCTGCCGTCGGACGAGCCCGTCGGGCGACCGCGGCTGGACTGGGTGGGCCTGCTGCTGGTTGGGCCCGGACTCATTGGCGTCCTCTACGGCCTGTCGAACGTCGTTCAGGACGGGGGCTTCGCCCGCACCGACGTCTGGGCGCCCGCCTTCGCAGGGATCGCCCTGGTGGCTGCCTTCGTGGTCAGCCAGCTGCGGCGTCCGGGCGACTCGCTGGTCGACATCGGCCTGCTCCGGCGGCGGTCGGTGGCCTCGTCCTCGGTCGTACTGTTCCTGTCCGGCGCGGCTCTGTACGGAGCGATGCTGCTACTGCCGCTCTACTTCCAGGTCGTACGTGGAACAGGCGCCCTGACCGCCGCGCTGCTGCTGATTCCGCAAGGGGCCGGCGCCCTGGCCAGCCGCACGATGGCGGGGAAGCTGACCGCCACCCTCGGCGCCCGCGCCACCGCCGTCGGCGGGTTCGCGCTGATCGGACTGGCCACGATCCCGTTCGCCCTCGTGGACGCAGGCACCAGCCAGTGGTGGCTGCTGGCCGTGCTCCTCGTCCGTGGCTTCGGTACCGGCGCGGTGATGATCCCGGTGATGTCGGTGGCCTACGTCGGGCTGGCGCACGACGAGGTGCCCCACGCCAGCATCATCACCCGGCTGACCCAGCAGATCGGCGGGGCATTCGGTACGGCCATCCTCGCCGTGATCCTGGAGACCGCCGGCGCTACCGCCGAGACGGCGGCCGAGATCGCGCGCGCCTTCGACGTCGCCTTCTGGTGGGCGGTTGGCTTCACCGTCGTCGCCGTGGCGGTGAGCCTCGTGCTGCCGCCGCTGAAGTCCGCGACCCATCCCGCCCCGGCAGCGCAGCCCGAACCCGAGGCGGCCGGGGAGGTCGGCTAGCGTCCCCACGGACGTGGGAGATTCCGGCAGGGCTGTGCAGCCTGGGCAAGAATGTGGAGGTGATTCCGGGCGCAGCGGTGATCCGCGGCAGTGTCATCGCCGCGATCAGCCTCGCCGTGCTCGGGGCTGCGGCAGCCACGCCGTGGGTCGCGACCATCCCGCCGTTCACGATCGGCAACCGCGACCGGTCCGTCCCGACCACCACGCCGATGACGCTCCCGCCGCAGGAGCCGCCCCAGCGCGACCTCCCGGTCGCCGAGACGCTCGAGAAGACCATGCTCGTCCTGTTCACGCTGATCGTGGTTGCGCTGGCCGCACTCGCGCTCGGCTGGCTGGTCCGGCGGCTGCGAGCCGCCTGGCGGCCTGAGGAGGACCTCACCGAGCCCGACCGGCTGGACGGCTCCGACGTGCCCGGCGAGGTGGTTGGTGTCGACATCACCTCCCTGGCCACGGCGGTCGCACGCGCCGAGGCGCACCTCGCCGGCAGCCGGCAACCCCGGGACGCCGTGATCGCCGCCTGGGTCGCACTCGAGGACGAAGCGGAACTCCAGGGCGCCGGACGCGATCCCGCCCAAACCGCGACCGAGTTCACCACGGAACTGCTCGCGCGCACGTCCGCCCCCGCGGACGCCGTCGCCGTGCTGCGCCGGCTCTACCACCGGGCGAGGTTCACCTCGGGCCCGGTCACGGCGCAGGACGTCGGCAGCGCCCGCGGGGCACTCGCCCGGATCGCTGCGGCGCTCGACGTCGGGCAGGACAGCCACCCGGAAGGGGCTTCGTCGTGACCACCTCTGTTCGCGGCCTCGCCATCCGCGGCGTGCTCGTGGTCGCGCCGTGCGCTGCGCTCGGGTTCGGCGGCATCCTCGACCCCACCCACGCCGCGCTGAGCGCGTTACTGCTGCTGGCCGTCGTCCTGCTCCAGGGGCGTCGAACCCCGCCGCTCGATGCGGAGTGGCCGAGCCACTCGTTCGGCAGCCGCGCCGGCGGGAGGGACGCGGTGAGTGACCTGTCCTGGCAGGTGTTCGGTGAAGATCGGAGGGCCAGCGACCGCGTCGTCCGACGGGCGAACGACCTCGCCGCGGCCCGGCTCGCCCTCCTCGGCGTGGACCCCGACGACCCCGGCCGGAGGGACGACGTGGAGCGGCTGCTCGGCGCGTCCGTGGTGGCAGGGCTCGCCTCAGGGCAACGCCCCACCGCCCGTACTCTGCAGACCTGGCTCGACGCGATCGACAGGCTTCGTGACGAAAGGACCACCCGATGACGAACCCCATGCCCGTCGCAGAGGTCGCCCGGCTCGGCCAGGCGATCCTCGCCGAGGTCGGCACCGCTGTCGTGGGCATGCGCGAGACGCTTCAGATCGCTCTCGCCACGATCCTTGCTGGCGGCCACGTGCTGTTCGAGGACGTGCCCGGCACCGGCAAGACGCTCGCCGCGCGGAGCCTGGCCACGGCGCTCGGGCTCGACTTCGCACGCCTGCAGTGCACGCCCGACCTGCTCCCCAGCGACATCACCGGTTCCAGCGTGTGGGATCCGCAACGCGGCGACTTCAGCTTCAGGCCCGGCCCGGTGTTCACCGGACTGTTCCTGGCTGACGAGATCAACCGGACGGCGCCCAAGACCCAGTCCGCACTGCTCGAGGCGATGGCAGAGCGACAGGTCACGGTCGAGGGTGCGAGCCGTCCGCTCACGCTGCCGTTCCATGTGGTGGCGACCTCGAACCCGGTCGAGTACGAGGGCACCTACCCGCTGCCCGAGGCGCAGCTGGACCGGTTCATGGTCCGCCTGGCGGTCGGCTACCCGACCCGGCAGGGTGAGAGCGAGGTGCTCGCCCGGCGGATCGCCCGGCAGCAGGAGGCGACACCGGTGTCGCGGGTCGTTGATGCAGCCACCGTGCTGGCGATGCAGGCCGGAGTGGAGGCGATGCCGGTCGACCCGGATGTGATCGCCTACTGCGTCGACCTCGCCGCGGCGACCCGGCGCCACCCCTCCATCGAGGTGGGTGCCTCGCCGCGGGGATCCCAGAACCTGGTGCTGCTCGCGCGAGCGGTGGCCGCGCTCGACGGGCGCGACGTGGTGCTACCCGAGGACGTGAAGCAGGTCGCCGTCCCCGTGCTCTCCCACCGGCTCACGCTGACCGCGACGGCGTGGGCGTCCGGACGCCGGCCCGAGGTGGTCGTGGCCGACCTGCTCGCGTCCGTGCCGGGCCCCACGACCGTGCGACAGTCCTGATGCCGCAGGACGCGCCGGGCTGGCGGGTGGGCGGCCTGCCCGAAGCGGCGGCCGTCGCCGGCGTCGTACTGCTGATCGCGGGGCTGGCGCTCGGCCGACCCGACGTCGCGCTGCTCGGGGTTCCGATGCTGCTGGCCACGGTGTTCTCCCGGACCCGGTATCCCGCCGGTGCACACGCCGTCGCCGAGGACCCGCCGGACCCGGCGAACGAGGCCGGCGTGGCGTCCACGATCAGGATCAGCGGGGGCGAGCTCGCGCACGTCCGGGTGTCCGCAGCGGGCCACCGCACGATCGAGTTCGTAGCCCGGGTGCCGGCGGAGGGCTCGCGAGCCGTCGACCTTCGGCTCGCCTCGGTGCGGACCGGCCCGCAGGAGACAGCGATCGCCGACGTGCGCGGCTACACGGGGGAGTGGGAGCACGACCCCGTCACGGTCGGCGGCACCCGGCGGCTCGTCCTGCCGTCCTCCATGCCGCTGGCGCACGTGCCCGTGCCGCGGAACCTGCGCGGGCTCACCGGCCCGAGGCGCTCGCGCCGGTTCGGCGACGGGGGCGAGTTGCGCGACATCCACCCGTTCGCACCGGGGGACCGGCTTCGCCGGATCGACTGGCGGGCCACCGCGCGACGCTCGCCGAACCTGGAGACGCTCTACGTTCGGCGTACCTTCGCCGACGCGGAGGCCGCGGTGATGCTGGTGCTCGACTCCCGCGACGACGTCGGCACCGACCCGCGCACGTGGCGCCACTTCGGCGAGCAGCGGGTGGACGAGGCGACCTCGCTCGACCTCGCCCGGCACGCGGCCGCCAGCATCGCCCGCGCGCTCGTCGAGCACGGCGACCGGGTGGGCCTGGTCGACCTCGCGCTGGATGCGCGACCGCTGCCGCCAGCGTCCGGACGACGGCACTTGCGGCGGATCCTGCACGGGCTCGCGCTCTCGCACCCGGTGGGAGAGCCGAGGGCGCGGTTGCGTCCGCCACAGCTGTCTGCGGACGTGCTGATCTACCTGTTCAGCACGGTGCTGGACGACGCCTCGGCGCAGCTCGTTCGCACCTGGCGCGGCCTCGGGCATCCGGTGGTGGTCGTCGACACGCTGCCGGACGTGCGCCCTGCCAGCGACCCGCGTCTGGCGATCGCGTGGCGGATCGTGCGAATGGAGCGCGAACTGCGCCTCGATCGGTTGGCTCGGGAAGGCGTCCCGATCGTGCACTGGGCCGCCTCCGGGAGGACGGAGGCCGCAGCGGGCCTCGATGCGCTCACCCGGGTCGCCGCACGGAAGCGAGACTGGCGATGAGGACCTGGCTGCTGACCCTGCGTGCGGAGCTGCCGCTGCTGCGGGATCTGCCGGACCCCAGGGTCCGGCCACTGCCCCGGATCGGCGCGGTGCTCGGCCCCGCGGTCCCGGGCTGGGTACTGCGAGCGGCGGCGGCGCTCTTGCCCGGGGCGTTGCTCCTGATCGCGACCGGTCGGCTGGCGATGGACGCCGGGGTCGCCTGGACACTGGTCTGGATCTGCGTTGCAGTCGTCGCGATCTGGCCGTCTCCGTCGATGGCGCTCGCCGCAGTGGTGGCGTCCGGACTGCTCCTCGCGCTGGACGGCCACGGCCCGTTCGATCCCGTCGTGCTCGGGCTGATCCCGCTCGCGTACGCGTCCGTCCGGCTGGGCTGGTGGGCGCAGCGGATCTCGTGGATCGCTCGCGTCGAGTGGGCCGCCCTGGCCCGCGGCGTCCCGCGCGGGCTGGCTTTCGTGGGCGGCACGGTTGTGGTTGGCGCGCTCGTGCTCCCGCTCGCCGGGATGCTGTACGGCCTCTGCACGTCGCACGCGCCGCGCAGCGCGCCCGAGTACACGCTCGACCACGAGCGCTTCATGTCGGCACCCGACCACGATCTCCTCGCGCACGCGTTGTTCGCCGAGAGCCAGAC
>ERZ724513.584-NODE-584-length-18017-cov-9.371507_pt1 | contig 18017 bp, 21 predicted proteins | sample MGYA00376046_ERZ724513 | MGnify/ENA primary metagenome ERZ724513 (study PRJEB28724, sample SAMN07190883) | activated sludge metagenome | isolation source: activated sludge of sewage treatment plant in Hong Hong | place: Hong Kong | collected 2016-03-17 ...
GACATCCTCGACGCCGTGCGCGACGCGCTGGCCCGCTACCGGCCCGCGCCCGTGCCCGGCCTGCCGCGGCTCAGCGGCGGCGCGGTCGGCTACATGGGCTACGACGTGGTGCGCTTCTTCGAGCGCCTACCGGAGACGGCCGCCCCCGGCCTTGACCTGCCCGACGCCATCTTCCTGCTGGTGGACACGCTGGTTGTCTTCGACCACGCTCGCCACCGGCTGGTGCTGCTGGCCAACGCCCACGTACCGGAGGGCGGCGATGTGGAGGCGGCCTACGTGGACGCGCTGCGGCGCATCGACCGGCTGGCGGAGAAGCTGCTCCGTCCGCTGCCGGCCGTGCCCATCCGCCGCTGGGGCGCGACTCACGGCAACGGCCAGGCGCTGGAAGCCAACATGACCCGCGCCCAGCACGAGGCGATGGTGTTGCGAGCCAAGGAGCACATCGCCGCCGGCGACATCTTCCAGGTCGTCCTCAGCCAGCGCTTCAGCCGCCACACCAGCGCCCACCCCTTCGCCGTCTACCGCGCCCTGCGGATGCTGAACCCGTCGCCCTACATGTTCTACTTCAACTTCGCGCCGCTCGACTTGCAGGTCATCGGCGCGTCGCCGGAGATGCACGTGCGGCTGGAGGATGGCGTGGCCACCGTCCGGCCCATCGCCGGCACGCGCCGCCGCGGGGCCAACCACGCCGAGGACGAGGCGTTGGCCGCCGAGCTGTTGGCCGACCCCAAGGAGCGGGCCGAGCACGTGATGCTGGTTGACCTGGGGCGCAACGACATCGGCCGGGTGTGCGAGTATGGCACGGTGCGCGTCCACGACCTGATGACCATCGAGCGCTACAGCCACGTGATGCACATCGTCAGCCACGTCGAGGGGCGGGTGCGGCCGGGCATGGACGCCTACGACCTGATGCGGGCCACCTTCCCGGCCGGCACGGTCAGCGGCGCGCCCAAGGTGCGGGCGATGGAGATCATCGAGGAGTTGGAGGGGCAGCGGCGCGGCCTCTATGCCGGCGCGGTCGGCTACTTCAGCTACGACGGCAGCATGGACACCTGCATCGCCATCCGCACGATGGTCATGCAGGGCGACCGCGTCTACGTCCAGGCCGGCGGCGGCATCGTCGCCGACAGCGACCCGGCGGCCGAGTACCAGGAGACGGTCAACAAGGCCGGCGCGCTGCTGGTCGCCGTGGCCAGGGCGGAAGCGGGCGCGTTATAGAATTAGGAATTAGGAATTACGAATTAGGAATCAAGAGAGCCTTCTTTGATTCCTAATTCCCAATTCCTAATTCATTTGGAGGTGTTATGAGCGATAGGAAGCGAGTGTTTAGCGGCATTCAGCCGACGGGCAATACCCACCTGGGCAATTACCTGGGCGCGGTGCGCAACTGGGCGGCGCGGCAGGCGGAGAAGATCAACACGTTCTGCGTCGTTGACCTCCACAGCCTGACCGTGCCGCAAGACCCGGAGCAACTCCGCCACGAGACGCGCTCGATGGCGGCGCTGCTGCTGGCCTGCGGCATCGACCCGGCCCAGAGCACACTGTTCATCCAGAGCCACGTGACGGCCCACGCCGAGGGCTGCTGGCTGCTCAACTGCGTCACGCCGCTGGGCTGGCTGCAACGCATGACCCAGTTCAAGGACAAGTCCGCCCGGCAGGAAAGCGTCCTGACCGGCCTGCTCGATTACCCGGTGCTGATGGCCGGCGACATCCTCTTCTACGACGCCGACGAAGTGCCGGTGGGCGAAGATCAGAAGCAGCACGTCGAACTGACGCGCGACATCGCCCAGCGCTTCAACGCGCTCTATGAGCAGGAGTTCTTCGTCATCCCGCAGCCGATTATCCCGGAGGTCGGCGCGCGGGTCATGGGTCTGGACGACCCCACGGTGAAGATGTCCAAGAGCCTGGCCGACAAGCGCGGCCACGCCGTGCGCATGCTCGACACGCCGGACGAGATCCTCTACAGCTTCAAGCGGGCCGTGACCGACTCCGGCCGCGAGATCGCCTTCTCCAACGACCCGGACAAGGCCGGCGTCAACAACCTGCTGGGCATCTACCGGGCCATCACCGGCCAGAGCAACGCCGAGGTGGAGGCCGACTTCGCCAACGCGCGCGGCTATGGCGACCTGAAGGTGCGCGTGGCTGAGGTGGTCATCGAGACGTTGCGGCCCATCCAGGCACGCCACCGCGAACTGATGGACGACCCGGCCGAGCTAGACCGCATCCTGGCCCACGGCGCGGCGCAGGCCCGCGCCGTCGCCCAGCCGAAGGTGGATGAGATGAAGCGCATCATGGGCCTGGTACTGCCGGGCGCGGCCGATGGAAGATGAGTGGGACATTCGGCTCATGGGACGGCGGCGCGTGTGGACTACAATAGGGCGTCGGCCGCAGCCAATCGGGCGCGGCCATCGATTCATAGGGGGTTCAATGAAACGATTCGCTCTATTCCTGCTGCCGGTCATGGCCCTGGCAGCAATGACCGCCTGCAACCGCGCGCCGGCCGAGGCGACGGCCACGGAACTGCCGCCGCCGCCGACCGCGGCGACGAGCGTCGCCATCCCGACCGCGGCGACGGACGCAACGACAGCTACCGCCCCGGCCCTGGCCACGTCCGCCCCGGCCACGGAAGCGGTCACGGCGACGGCCGCGCCGTCACTGGAAGCCTCGCCAACGGCGGCCAGCGTCGCCACGGATACGGTCGTCGCGGCGTCGCCCACGGCCGCGGCGACGGCAGCGGCCACAGCGGAAGCGACGGTCACCGTCGCGGCATCCCCGCCGGCGACCGGCAGCATCTTCGGCCCCGGCCAGGTGGACGGTTCGACGCTGGCCGCCGGCGCCGCCCACAGCTATCTGGTGCAGGGGCGGCCGTTTGAGCCGATTATCCTTTTCGTCGAGCCGCAGAACGAGTTGGACGTGGCCCTGGCGGCCTATAGCGGCGACCTGAGCGGCCAGACGACGCCCGAAGGCGTGACGGCGCTGGCCGCGGCCGATAACGCTCTGGCCGGGCGGCCGGAAATCCTGGTGCTCAGTCCGGAGAGCGCCGGCCTCTATACGTTCGTCGTCCGCGCCGTCTCAAGAGAGGGCAGCTTCGTCGCCCATCTCTTTGACCTGACCACGCCCGCGCCCGGCGTGGCCATCCAGCAGGCTGAGGCGCTGGACGCGGGCACGGAGAAGGTCTTCACCGTCGCCTCGAACGGGGCACGGCCGGTCATCGCCGTGGCCGACCCGTCCGACCTGTCCGACATTGCCCTGGACATCATGGGCGCGGACGGGGTGCTGCTGACGACGGCCAACTATAGCGGCCCCGGTGGCGCGGAGACGGGCTACGTCTTGCCGCTGGGGGCTACGTCGCTGTCGGTCAAGGTGCGCGAGGTCAGTGGAGGGGCGTCGGCGTTTCAGATTGTGGTCATTACGCTGCAATAGTGGGAGGACAATGATGGTTCTGGTCATCGACAACTACGATTCATTCACCTACAACCTGGTGCAATACCTGGGCGAATTGGGGGCGGAGTTGCGGGTCTATCGCAACGACGAGATCAGCCTCGACGAGATCGCCGCGCTGCGGCCGACCCACATCGTCATCAGCCCTGGCCCAGGCACGCCCGACGATGGCGGCATCTCCAACGAGGTCATCCGCCGCTTTGGGCCGACGACGCCGATACTGGGCGTTTGTCTGGGACATCAGTGCATGGGCCAGGTCTATGGCGGCGTTGTCTCGCGCGCGCCGCGGTTGATGCATGGCAAGACCTCCAGCGTCTACCACAACGGCCAGGGCCTGTTCAACGGCGTGCCCAGCCCCTTCACAGCCACGCGCTACCACTCCCTCATTGTCGAGGAGCCGCTGCCGGAGGCGCTGGTCGTCACCGCCTTCACGCGCGACGGCGAGGTGATGGGCCTGCAACACCGCGAGTTCCCCGTCGCCGGCGTCCAGTTCCACCCGGAGAGCATCCTGACCGAGCACGGCAAGCGCATCTTGCAAAACTTTCTCAATATAGGGGCTAGGGAATAGGGGCTAGGGGCTAGGGGCTAGGGGCTAGGGGAAGAAGGTTCTTCCCTAGCCCCTATTCCCTAACCCCTAGTCCCTACTAGGAGACGACAATGACCACCCTGCATGGCTTTGAATTCGTTCGCGAGGCGAGCATCCCCGAACTGAACACGCAGGCGCGCCTGTGGCGGCACGCGCGCACTGGGGCGGAACTGCTGTCGCTGGAGAACGACGACGAGAACAAGGTCTTCGGCATTGCCTTCCGCACACCGCCGGCCGACTCGACCGGCCTGCCCCATATCCTGGAGCATGTCGTCCTGGCCGGTTCGGAAAAGTACCCGCTCAAGGACCCGTTCTTCGAGATGGTCAAAGGCTCGCTGGCGACGTTCATCAACGCCATGACCTACCCTGACAAGACGGTCTACCCGGCGGCCAGTACCAACCTGCAAGACTTCTACAACCTGCTCGATGTCTATGCCGACGCCGTCTTCCACCCGCTGATGACGCCGGAGAAGCTGGCCCAGGAAGGCTGGCACTACGAGTTGGACGCCGCCGACGGCCCGCTGACCTACAAGGGCGTCGTCTTCAACGAGATGAAGGGGGCCTACGCCTCGCCCGACGGGCTGCTCGGCCGCCTCAGCCGGCAAGCGCTCTTCCCCGACACCACCTATGGCGTCGACAGCGGCGGCGACCCGGCGGTCATCCCCGACCTGACCTACGAGCAGTTCCGCGCCTTCCACCAGACCCACTACCACCCCTCCAACGCCCGCCTCTTCTTCTATGGCGACGACGACCCGACGGAGCGGCTGCGACGGATGGACGCCTACCTGGCCCCCTTCGACCGCGCCGAGGTGGACAGCGCCATCGCCATCCAGCCCGCCTTCGACGCGCCCCGGACGGCGCGCTTTCCCTACGGCGCCGGGGCGGCGGCCGACGGCGACGGGGCCGCGCCGCGCGCCTTTGTCGAGGTCAATTGGCTGCTGCCGGAATACAACGACACGGCGCTGATCATGGCCCTCAGCATCCTGTCCTACGCCCTGGTGGACACACCCGCCTCGCCACTGCGCAAGGCGCTGATTGATAGCGGCCTGGGCGAGGACGTGCTGGGCGGCTTTTCCACGGGCACGCGGCAGACGACCTTCTCGGCCGGGCTGAAAGGCGTGGCCGTGGCCGACATCGACCGCGTCGAGCCGCTCATCCTGGACACGCTGGCCGACCTGGCCCGCGACGGCCTCGACCCGGCCATGATCGTCGCGGCGCTGAACACCATCGAGTTCCGCCGGCGCGAGAACAACACCGGCCGCGCCCCGCGCGGCCTGTCGCTGCTGCTGCGGTCGCTCAACACCTGGCTCCACGACCGCGACCCGCTCGCCCCGCTGGCTTTCGAAGCGCCGTTGGCGGCGTTCCGGGAGGCGCTGGCGGCCGACCCGACCTACCTGAGCCGCCTCATCCGCCACCATCTGCTCGACAACCCCCACCGCGTCACCGTTGTGCTGGAGCCGGACGCGGATCTGGCCCGGCGGCAGAGCGAGGCCGAGGCCGAACGGCTGGCCCAGGCGCGGGCGGCCATGTCGGACGAGGAGGCCGCCGCGGTCATCGACCAGGCCGCTGACCTGAAGCGCCGCCAGGAGACGCCCGACCCGCCGGAAGTCCTCGCCCTGCTGCCCAGCCTGCGCCGCGCCGACCTGGAACCGCGCCACAAGCCCATCCCCCTGGCCGAGCACGAACTGGCCGGGGCGCGCGTGCTGAGCCACGACCTGTTCACCAACGGCATCGTCTACCTCGACCTGGCTCTCGACCTGCGCCCGCTGCCGGCCGAGTTGCTGCCCTATGTGCCCCTGTTCGGCCGCGCCCTGACGCAGATGGGCACGGCGGCCGAAGATTTCGTGCGCCTGTCGCAGCGCATCGGCCAGACGACGGGCGGGCTGTATGCGACGACGCTGGTCGTCCCGGTGCGCGGCGGCGGCGCGGCCACGCGGCTGGTGCTGCGCGGCAAGGCCACGGCCGCCCGCGCGCCGGAGCTGCTGGCCATCCTGCGCGATGTGTTGCTGACCGTCCGGCTGGACAACCGCGACCGCTTCCGGCAAATTCTGCTGGAGAGCAAGGCGCGGCTGGAGGCGCAACTGGCCCCCGCCGGCCACGCCCTGGCCAACACCCGCCTGCGCGCCCACTTCCACCCGGCGTTGCGCGTCGAGGAAACGTTCGGCGGCATCAGCCAGCTGCTCTTTCTGCGGCAACTGGCCGAGCAGGTCGAGGCAGACTGGCCCGGCGTGCTGGCCCACCTGGAGGCGACGCGGGCGGCGCTGGTAACTCGCGCCGGGGCGTTGGCCAACGTGACCCTGGACGCGGCCGGCTATGCTGCCTTTGCGCCGCGGCTGGAGGCGTTTCTGGGAGCGCTGCCGCTGGGGGACGACGAACGACGGACGACGGACGACGGCTGGAGCGAAGGCGGCGGTCGGCCGTCGGCCGTCGGCGGTCTGTTCCCCCCACGCGAGGGCTTCGCCTTCCCCTCGGCCGTCAACTACGTCGCTAAGGGGGCCAACCTCTATGACCTGGGTTACGCCTACCACGGCTCCATCGCCGTCATCAACAACCTGTTGCGTAACGACTACCTGTTGCAGAAGATCCGCATCCAGGGCGGGGCCTATGGCGCGTTTGCTACCTTCAGCCCCAACGCCGGCGTGCTGACCTTCCTGTCCTACCGCGACCCGAACCTGGCGGATACCCTGCGTGCCTACGACGGCGCGGCCGATTTTCTGCGCGACCTGTCGCTGGATGAGGCGGCGCTGGCCCCGGCTGTCGTTGGCGCCATCGGCGCGATCGACGCCTACCTGCTGCCCGACGCCAAGGGTTACACGTCGCTCGTCCGTTACCTGACCAACGAGACCGACGCCTACTTGCAGACCGTCCGCGACCAGGTGCTGGCGACGACGGTCGAGGACTTCCACCGCCTGGCCGACGTTGTCGCCCAGGTGGCGGAAGTGGGCGACGTGGTTGTGCTTGGCAGCGCGGAAGCGATGGAAAGGGCGGCGGCTGAAGGGGGGGCGTTGGCGGTTACGAAGGTGATGTAGGGGCGCGTACGGCCCTCAGTAACCGGCGCGGCTACCTGACCGTGGCTCCCGACTATCACAGTTGAGGCGCGTCGGACTGGGGGCCGAGCCTCTTCCAGACCGGTCTGCTGGCCGACGTACTCAACCTGAGCGGTTCGCTGGCTACCGCGCCCCAGGCTGACCCCACGCGGCTGGGCATGTGGGGGCACTCGATGGGCGGCATCACCACCAAAGGCCGCCAAGTTCTGACCTCGGCCCACAGAACATACCCCCGGTCTATTGAGCTTCTCTCAGGCAATTGAGTACAATGTCCTTGCGCGTTGCCTTGCCGACAACCTCGCTCCCCTCCGCGCGCACCTTGCTCTGTTGCAAGACTCAACATCCACAAGACCACGATTCTCCCAATCGTGGCCGCTGACATACCCAAGGAGAAGCAGAAATGAGACGTGAGAATCTCGCCGCCGTCATCGCCGTGATCGTGGGCGTGCTGGGCGTGGGACTGGGCGCATACGGACTGTATCGCTCCACGACCACGCAGCGCGACCTGGTCAACATGCAGGCCACGGCCGAGGCCCAATCGGCGCAGACCCAGGTGCTCCTCGACCGCAGCGGCGTGGCCACGCTGCAACCGGCGATGGCCACCGATGTGCCCAACGTGGCCAAGGACCCGGCCGACCTGCCCCCGCCCATCACCCGCACCGCGCCGACAACCGTGCAGGTGACGTTGACGGCCAAGGAAGTCACGGCCGAGCTGGCCGATGGCACGACCTACACCTTCTGGACGTTCGACGGCACTGTGCCCGGCCCGATGATCCGCGTCATGGAGGGCGACACGGTCGAGTTCACCATCGTCAACGACATCACCAACGGCAACGGCCACAACATTGACTTCCACGCGGTCAATGGCCCCGGCGGCGGCGCGGCCGTGACCAACGTCGCTCCCGGCGAGTCGAAGACGTTCACCTGGAAGGCGCTCCACGCCGGCGCGTTTGTCTACCACTGCGCTTTCCCGCCGCCGATGCACCACATCGCCCAGGGCATGTATGGAGCCATCGTCGTCGAGCCGGTCGGCGGGCTGCCGCCGGTCGACCGCGAGTTCTACATCATGCAGGGCGAGTGGTACACCGCCGGCCGCTTTGGCAACAAGGGACATCAGACCTTCAACCAGGAGAAGGCCCTGGCCGAGCTGCCGGAGTACTACACCTTCAACGGCCACGTCAATGCCCTGACGACCCTCTACCCGCCGCAGGCCAACGTGGGCGAGACGGTGCGCATCTTCTTCGGCGTCGGCGGGCCGAACAAAGGCTCTAACTTCCACATCATCGGCGAGGTCTTCGACCGCGTCTACACCGGCGCCGACGAGACCTTCATCGCCAACGAGGAGGTCTGGTACGTGCCGCCCGGCTCCGTGGCCACGTTCGAGATGACGCTCGACGAGCCGGGGTCGTATACCATCGTTGACCACGCCCTCTACCGCGTGCAGAAGGGCGCGGCGGGCGTACTGGAGGTCAGCGGCGACTGGAACCCTGACGTTTACAGCCCGGAGGCCACGAGCGGGTCGGAGTAGCGGCAATGGCGATGGCACGACGGCCGCCCGGCTGTCGTGCCATGCGCCAGCAGGAGCGGGCGGCCCGCGCCGCAGTCGTGGTAAGTGATCGGCGCGCCGTCAGGGGTGGTGACGTGCTTCATCTTCCCGCGCCTTGTCCCTTTTGTCTGATTGTACGGTACAATCATGGCATTGGTCTGGGAGCAATTCGCTTGGCGATTGGCGTGGATGATCGAACTTCGTGGATCGTTAGTCACCCTGCGGGTGTTAGAGCGCGACGATTGCCGCCAGTTGTGGGCAGCCTATGAGCCGGCCACGCCGCAGCCAACCGAGCCGCTCCACGTAGGCTTGTCGGTCGAGGGAGCCGATACCTGGTTCGCGGAGATGCAAGCCGATCAGGAAAAGGGCCGGCTGCACCTGGGCATCTTCACTCTGGATGGTCGCCTGGTGGGCGATATTCAGTTGTCCAGCATCGATTGGCACAACCGGACGGCCGAACTGGGTGTGGGCATCGCTCTGGCCAGCGATCGCGGCCACGGCTACGGCCGCGAGGCGACACGTTTGTTGCTCGGCTATGCGTTCGACCACCTCGATTTGGCCCGGGTCGGCGCGTCGGTGCTGGAGTACAACAACGCCGCGGTGCGAGGACTGGAGCACAACGGCTTCGTGGCCGAGGGGCGGGATCGGGCGGCCGTATTCATCGACGGCCAACGCCATGATCGGCTGCGCTTCGGCTTACTACGCCAGGAGTATGGCGCGTTGCGCGACACTCCGGCATAGGATTAAGTCATGGCACAACAACTCAGCGCCCAACAAGTCTGGCAAATCATCGACAAAGAACTCTTCGCCGTCGTCGGCATGGTCAACGCCCGCAACGAGGCGCGCACAGCCGGCATCCTCTATGCCGTCCGCGACCACAAGCTCTACTTCATCACCGGCCGCGACACCTGGAAAGTCCGCCACATCGCCGCCAACCCCCACGTCTCCGTCACCATCCCCATCGCCAAGCGTGTGCCGATCATGCCCTGGATGAAGATTCCCCAGGCGACGATCACCTTCCAGGGTACGGCCCACGTCTGCGGCGCGGGCGAAGCCATGCCCGACCTGCTGCAAAAGCTGCTGGGGCCGATGGCCAACGACAAGGAGCTGATCGCCGGCTCGTGCCTGATCGAGATCGTGCCGGAAGGGGAATTCGTCACCTACGGCATTGGCGTGCGCCTGATCGAAATGCGCGACCCGAACAAGGCCCGCGGCCGCGCGCCGGTCAACTAGGCAGCCCTCTTGCTTGATCCGCGCCGCCCCATGTGAGGTATACTGTAAATGGCAACAGGCGCGCGTTCACACTACTGAGTGTGGCCCGTCAGGGCAACGACGCAATGCACAGTTCGCTTGACCGTTCACGCTTTATCGTCGGCATTATTCTTGTGCTCGTCGCGGCGCTGATGTCCTTGCAGGCGATGGTGCGTTCACCACTTCCGGCGCCGTGGCTATCGGCATCCTGGGGTTAGCCAGTATTGCGAGTTCGAGGAAGCGCAACAAATAAGCCTACTGGCTCGCCTCAGCGACGCCAATGTGTTGTTAAAGACATGGGATGCCGGCCGAATGACCGAGTACAGCGCGACCACCACGGGTAACACCACCGAGAACGCCTGGGGGCCAATTGTCCAGGTCGCCCTGGAACAGCGTTTTCCCCCGGAGCAAAGAATCACCCAGGACCCGCTGGCTTATCCATTCCTACCGGCATACCTGCGGTTGATCGTCAAGGTCGGCGGAACAAGCCCGCTGCGCGAGTTGCTTTTGGGCCTGATCGATCGCCAGGTGCCCGGCGTGCGCGGCGGAGTTCTCTGCCGCAAGCGAGCCATTGATGACCGGCTGCTCGTGGCGCTCAAACAGGGCATGGATGATGTAGTAAACCTGGGGGCGGGCATGGATACGCGGGCGTGCCGGATGCCGCCCGGCTATGTGATACCCATCTATGAGGTCGATCTGCCGAACACCATCATGGCCAAAGCGGCCACCCTCAGGCGTGTTCTGGGGGGCTTACCCGTCCACCTGCACCTCGTGACGGCTGACTTGGAGCGACAGGACATCGGCCCGGCTCTGCAAGTTGCCGGCTATACGCCCGGCAGGAAGGTCTTCTTCATCATGGAAGGAGTTTCCCAATACGTCACCGAAGCGGCCGTGCGCCAGGCCCTTGAGGTGACTCGCTCCGCCGGCCCCGGCAGCCGGCTGGCATTCACCTACATCCGACGCGGCTTTCTCGAAGGGCGGGAGCTGTACGATCTGGAAGTCCTCTACCGCCAGACTCGGATGAGGAAGTCAATATGGCGATTCGGCCTCAACCCCGAAGACGTGGCGGGCTTTCTGGACGACTATGGCTGGCGGGAAGTGGAACATCTCGGTTCTGCGGAGTACCAGACGCGCTATGTTCGGCCGACCGGTCGAAACATGCCTGTGATGGCTATAGAGCAGTTTGTATACGCAGAGAGGGTATAAGCGCCCAACGCGGCCCGGCAAAACAAGAGCGGGGCCGTTTCTGACCCCGCTCTCTCTTGTGGCTGACTAGTTGTTCTTCTTAAGAACCGGTAGTCCGTTCTTCGACTCGGCCACCTGATAGCCACTGGGGACGGCGTCGAGAGCGCCCTGCCCCGGTTCCTTGGCGAAGAAGTACAACGTCTGGGTGCGACCCCCTTTCAGCTCCACGTTACGGGAATGAAGAAAGTAGGTCTTGCCCTTGCTATTCTTGAATTGGTACGCCATGACTTAATCTCCTTATCTCTACAGAATCGTGCACTCGTTCGTCACTCCCCTAAACGGGAAAGCGCGCTTAGCCGGTGGTGGGGCGTTCTCCCGCGCGGCGTCCGCACACGTGTTCTAGCAACTTTACCATAGACTACCCGGTAGAGAGAAGTTTCTGAGAAAAGACTAAAGCGAGGCCTCCCTTTAACAAGTGGGTAACATATTCAATGATGCCACCCACGTGTTACAATGATGTGGCTGTCTGAGGCATAGTGGCGGCACTGATTACGCGAGAGAACTATCATGACACTTGACGGCATCCAATTTGTGACAGACGTATCGGGTAAGCGAAAGGCCGTGGTGCTGGACCTGGAGCGATATGGCGAGTTGTGGGAGGATATCTACGACATCCTCATCGCTCGCGAACGCGAAGACGAGCCGCGGGAGTCGTTGGAAGAAGTGAAGAAACTGCTCATCGCTGACGGCAAGCTCGATGAGTGAATACCGCATCACATTCATACGTTCAGCGCGCAAGGAACTTGCCAGTCTCGATAAAAGCACGGTGTCCCGAATTTTCAGCAAAATCGAGGGCCTTTCCAAGCAACCGCACCCGCGTGGCAGCCGCAAGCTAGAAGGTGCAGCCGACCTGTGGCGTATCCGCGTCGGCACTTATCGGGTGGTCTACCGCATCCTCGATGAGGAGCTTGTGATCGAAATAGTAGGCGTCCGGCACCGCCGGGATGCCTATCGTCCATAGACTGGGCAGTGTAGCAACTAAATGCCTATGGTCTAGCACCGCCTCGGGACGGCCCGCCGCCCCATGCCATCGAACCGCCCCACGTTGGCGCCCGACGGGTCGAGGCCAAGGTTGAGCGTCGTGGCGTACGCCATCAAACGCAACGGTAGCCTACTGGCTGGGAGGTTTATGGCCTTCCGGCGGTGTGGTTGGCCGTGTTGTGGGTAGTGTGGTGCGGCGGGGATAGGCGTAAGCCAACACCCTGACGCCAATTGGCTTACTGCGGCCCGCGGGACGACCACAACCGCAAGAGGATAACCAGCACCACCGCCAACCCCAACAGCCCCCAGCCGACGATATTGGGCAGCAGCACCGAATTGGCCAGTGGGTCTTCCTGGGCCAACGCCGGCAGCGCCGCGACCAGCAGAGCGACGATGCTCAGTAGAACAGCAGAACGACGCATGGATACTCTCCCTGAGAGGCGCGGTCTTGGCGCGCGGCCATCTCAAGGCCCTATTATAGGCCATCCCGCGCCGAGGGAAAGGGACAGACCTGCGCACACAACTCGACGCCTAGCCCGTAGCACAGCCTGTAGCACAGCCTGTAGCACAGCCTGTTAGGCTGTGGACGGCGAAGACAGCCTGACAGGCTGTGCTACAAGGCGCCAAGAAGAAACGGCCCACCAGTTGCCACCGGGAAGTTTCCAACATATTCATATACTTTGGGTATTAACCGCGGGAGTCTGAACGTCGATGAGGGACAGCGCCGACGCTTTAGAGATCCACAACCTCTCGCCGGAGCCGGCCGACGAGTGGCGCCGCCTCCTCCGCTTTGTCGGGCTGAACGCCGAAGACCGCCGCGCCATGTCGCGCACCGTCGAGGCGCTCATGCACCGTGCTCCGGAAATGGTCGTCGATACCTACAACTACCTCCAGTCCGTGCCCGAAACGGCAGCCGTGCTGGGTTGGGAAGCGGGCTTCGACGAGGCCCATCTGGAGGAACGCCGCCGTTTCTTCACCGTCTGGCTGGCGCGCGTGCTGGGCATGGACACCAGCGACGAATTCGCCACCTACCTCTTCCGCGCCGGCAAGTACCACGCCGCCCACGGCCCACGCCATATCCACGTCCCGCCCGCCTACGTGACCACTTCCATCGGCCTGGTGGGCGCGGCCTTCGCCTGCTGCCTGGGCGCGGCCGGTCTGCCCGGCGACATCATCGCCCCGGCCATGGCCGGCTGGACCAAGTACCTGTCCGTCCAGCTCCACCTGATGGACATGGGCTATGCCGTCGCCCGCGAGATGGAGCCGGGCGACTTCACCGTGACCTTCGCCCTTTTCGGCCACCTGCGAACCACCGCCGGCGTGCGCGAACTGACCGCCCGCGCCGGGTGGGTGGCGCTTCCTGCTGAACGGCCGCAGCGCCGCCCACGAGGAGGGCATGTACATGGGGGCTGCGGATGGAGAGCGTCGAGTACGAGTCCGCCTGGGCGCTGGGCGCGAACTCCGGTCACCACGACATCAACGCCGTGGTTAAGATGATCGACCAGTGCAACGACTTCGGCATGGACACGATCGAGTTGGGCAACGCCTTCTCCACCTACATGGAGTGCTCCGAGAAGGGCTACCTCAACGGCTTCGGGCCGCTGGAGTGGGGCAACTGGGAGCGGATGATCGCGCTGACCGAGGACATCGCCTACTGGCGCGGCGTCGGCAACGCGCTGGCCGAGGGGCCGGCCCGCTTCTGCGCCAATCTGGGCCATCCGGAAGTCTCCAACACGGTCAAGGGCCAGGGCATCCCCGCCTATGACCCACGCGGCCTGAAGGGCATGGGCATCGCCTACGCCACCAGCAACCGCGGCGCATGCCATCTGCGGGCCTACACCCCCGCGGCCGAACTCAACATCATGCCCTTCCAGTCGCTCAGCGTCGACCCGCTGGAATGGGATGGCAAGGGCAAGCTAGTCAAGGTCTTCCAGGACATCCACGCTTTCTCCGACAGCCTTGACCTATGCAAGTTCAGCGCCTTCGCCCAGGGCATTGACGAGTACACGCAGCAGTATGCCGCCTTCGTCCGCTAATCGCCGAGACGACAGTTAAACGTCCATCCCACTGCGGCAATGAAGGGCGCTGTTACCCGCGGGCGACAGCGCCCTTTTTCGCTTAGTTGCGCTATAATGCTTTATGCTTGCGGCCCGCCTAGGAGGCACATATGTCCCAGCTCCACTTTCTCATGTCAGCGCTGTTCATCGTCCTGGCTATTCTGGCGGCCGTGGACTCCTCGCTGACCAGCCTGAACCTGCTGCCCTGGTTTACCGGCCTGCGTTGGGTAAGAGTTCACCTGATCACGCTGGGAGCCATGACAGAAGCACTCTTCGGCGTTCTGCCGTACCTTGCGGCCATCCGCTTTGGCCTACCGCGGCCTCGCTTCCGCTGGGCGACGTGGATGACCCTTAACGCTGGCCTGCTGACGCTCCTTGTCGGCATCCCCATCGCCAACGGGGCGCTGATCGTAACCGGTGGGACGCTCATCTTTACCGCAACGATCTTGCTAATCAGTCAACTGGCAACGATGCGTTCAGCGCGAGAGGTGACTGCGCCTATTTCCCAACCGATCGGGCCAGGCGGGCGGCTGTTCTATGTCGCCGGGCTAAGCTTCTTTTTGCTCGGCATCGTGATCGGCACGGGTCTGTGGCTGGGGTGGGGCGACGCGCTTCACATCCAGTCTCCCCTCGAGGCCCACATCCACGCCAACAACTGGGGTATGATGGCCCTCATCTTTGCCGGGCTTATTGTCGATACCTATTCGCTTTGGTCTGGCCAGTCGCTGGCCTGGCCTCGCTCGGTTCCGGTCATCTTCCGGCTGATGACATTAGGGGCGCTGCTTCTGGTATTAGGCCCGTGGCTCAAATCGTCGTGGTTCACGCTTCCCGGCATACTGCTTCACCTGACAGCGACATTCTGGCTGCTCCTGAATGTTATCCGCCCGCTGCGTGGCCACCACACTGTCTGGTCTAGGCCGGGCGTCTGGCATTTGCTGACGTCGTACTTTTGGATCGTCGCACCGGTGATGATGGCCCCGATTATTTTGCTGGGGGTGGCAGGCGTACCCGGCCAGACCATTGAGGCCAACGCGCCGCAGGCGCTTGTCTACGGCTGGGTCTTCCAGTTCGGGTTCGCGCTGTTGCCATTCTTCTTCCGACGGGCCTTTCTGCCGGAGGAGCCGGCACGACTGGGCGGCAACTGGTTTAGCCTGATCGCGGCGAACTTGGGTGGGCTGTTCCTGTGGGCCAGTATCTTCGTCGAGCCGCTGGCCCAACCACTACATGGCGCGGCCTACGCCCTGTGGGCGTCGGCGGCCGTGCCCATTGCCGTCGAGATCTGGCGCATCGTCAGTCGGGGGCTGGCGCGGCTGGAGGCCGTAGAGCCGGCCGCCGGCGCGGCCGACTGAGACCCATCTGGCCAACGCGGTAACGCTAGGGGCAGGCCACCACGCCCTGTGCCCACAGGCAGCCGCCGCAGGCCGGCATGGGGTTGTCGAAGCAGTCGGTCAGGTTGTCGCGCGACATCTCGCAACCGCCGCAATAGGAGCAGGGCGCGAAGGCGAAGCGGTGGACGCGCTCGCGCTACTCGACGTACTCCGGGGCGAGCCACAGGTCGAGCAAGCCGCGCTGGCCGACGTGGCCGATGATGTGGCGGTAGGACTTGCGCTCGTAGCCGCGCAAATAGCCGACGTGGGTATAGAGTAGCGGCGAGCACGGGCTGACGCTGCCATCCCAGCCGACGATCATCGAGCCGCTTTCGATGAAGGTGCAGACGTCGTTGGACAGGCCCAGGTTTGTGCCGGCAAAGATGACGTTGTAGCCGCTGTCCAGCGCCGCGCGGAACGGGCCGATGGTCTGCTCGTTGAGGTCCATTTTGGGCAGGATGAGCCGCCGCAGCCAGGGGGAGGGCGAATACGAATAGGTGATCGAGCGCAGCGCTTCGGCGTAAAGCACCTCGTGGCTCATGTGCTCCGTGCGGGGCAGCAGGTTGTTGACGTGGAAGTGCATGACGCCCAGGCTCTTGCCCAGCTGCAGCAGTTGGGGCAGGTCGCCGATGTTGCGCTGCATGGCCACGAGGTGCTTTACGCCGATGCGCAGCGACCCCAGCCGCCGCACGGGCAGCTTCTCCAGCACGACCTACCAGCCGTCGCCGACGACCTCGGTCTCGCTGAGGGCCTGGCTGCCCGGCTCTTCCAGGTACTCGCGCAGCAACCAGAGAGGAATGGCGTGGATGTAGATTTCTGTGACCATGCGACACAATTCTCCGCCCGCGGGCCGCGGCATCGTCGGCGACTTTGCCGCCGTTGTCGTCGCGCCAACCTAGGCGACCGGCAACGCGCCGCCGCCCGCGCCGCCGCCCACTGCCGGGAAGAAGTTCACCGTATCGCCATGCCGCACGACGGAGTCCATCTGGTCGAGCATGTAGTTGACGCCGCGGCCGTTGATGAATATATGGCAATGGCCCAGCAGCTTGCCGGCGTCGTCGGCCAGCATGCCGGTCATGGCCGGGTAGCGGTTCACGACGGCATCGAGCACCTGCTGGACCGTCACGCCGTCGGGCAGATCGAGGTCAACTGTCTTTTGGCCGGTCACCTGCCGCAGCGTGGCGAAGAAGTTCACTTTCATGACTCCATTGTGCGCCAAAACTGTTGCAGATTCAAGCACCAGGAGGGCGGAAGTGTTTCTTAGCCGAACTCCTGCTTCCTCTGGCGCATCAGCACCGACTCGACGATGCCGATGGCCAGGAAGACGGTGATGAGCGAGCTGCCGCCGTAGCTGACGAACGGCAGTGTCAGGCCGGCCACGGGCAGGGTGCGCGTGTTCATGCCGACGTTGACCGCCGTCTGGAAGAAGAAGATGGCGGCGATGCCGCCGCAAATGAGTTTGCCGGCCGGGTCTGGGCTGCGCGCCGCCGCCCGCAGGATGCGCACGAGGATGAAGCCGATCAGCCCCAGCACCAGCGCCGAGCCGAAGATGAGGCCCATTTCCTCGGTGATGACCGAGAAGATGAAGTCGGTGTGCTGGGCGCGCAGGAAGCCTAGCTGGCTCTGTGTGCCCTGCAAGTAGCCCTTGCCCAGCCAGCCGCCGCTGCCGATGCTGATCTCGGCCTGGTCGACGTTGAAAACATCGTCCTGGTTGGCTGCTTCGGGGTTCAGGAAGGTGGACACGCGGTCTTTCTGGTAGTCGGCCAGGAAGGGGAACACAACAACGCCCAGGCCGATGCCGAGAATGATCAGGGCCGCGAAGTGCCGCAATGGTAGCCCGGCCAGCCAGATCATGATGAACCAGATGAACATGAACAGCAGGGTCATGCCCAGGTTTGGCTGGATGAAGATCAGGCCCACCGGCAGGGCGAAGTAGGCCAGGGTTATCAGGGTATTGGAGAAGCGGCCGATGAGCTGCCGGCGGTTGGCCAGGAATTGGGCGAAGGTGACCGTGATGAAGATGCGGCCGAACTCCGACGGCTGAATCTGGAACGACGGCGTGATCTGGATCCACCGGCGGGCGTCGTTGTTTACCTGGCCGGTGACGATGACGGCCACGAGTAGCAAGACCAGGCCACCATAGATGTACCAGTGCGCGGACGTGAGGACGCGGTAGTCGATGGCGGCCACGCCCAGCAGGATGATCAGACCGAGGATGGCCCAGATGAGCTGTTGCTGGGGGTAGGTGGCGAAGGCGGGCGCGCCGGTGATGGCGCTGCGGATCATCAGGATGCCGTAAGCCGTCAGCAGCAGCACCGCCGCCAACAGCCAAACGTCGAAATAGCGCCAGACTGAGGTCTTGCTGAGCATAGCCGTCCATTGTGCCCGCAAGAGCCGCGAGAACCCACAGATTTCACAGATTTCACAGAATAGGGGCTAGGGGTTAGGGAAGAACGCTCTTCCCTCTTCCCTAGCCCCTAATCCCTAGCCCCTACG
>ERZ724513.586-NODE-586-length-18004-cov-13.385648_pt1 | contig 18004 bp, 11 predicted proteins | sample MGYA00376046_ERZ724513 | MGnify/ENA primary metagenome ERZ724513 (study PRJEB28724, sample SAMN07190883) | activated sludge metagenome | isolation source: activated sludge of sewage treatment plant in Hong Hong | place: Hong Kong | collected 2016-03-17 ...
GGGCCCGGTCGCGACCGGGGGCGGCTCGGCGCCCGGTCCGGCGGTGGCCGTGGCGACGATCGTGCGCAGCACCGTCCGCAGCCGGGAGAGCAGGACGGGCTTGGTGAGCGAGGCGGCGATGCCGGCGGCGTTCGCCTCGGCCTGGGTGACGTCGGGCCCGGACGTCAGCAGCACCAGCGGCGTGCCGGCGAGCGTCGGGTCGGAGGAGATCCGCCGGCCGAGCTCCAGCCCGTCCATGCCGGGCATGCATAGGTCGAGGACGCCGAGGTCGTAGGGGCGACCCGCGTCCGCGGCCGACCGCACCAGGTCGAGCGCCTCCGCGCCGCCGGCGACCGTGTCGACGACCATGCCCCAGGCCGAGAGCTGGTCGTCCAGGATCACCCGGTTGGTCTGGTTGTCGTCGACCACCAGCACGCGCAGGCCGGCCAGCTCCTCGGCGGCGGGCCGTGGCGGCGGACCGGTCTGCTCGGCGAGCCCCAGGGGCACGAGCGCCCAGAAGGTGCTGCCGCCGCCGGGGTTGCTGGTGACGCCCAGCTCCCCGCCCATGGCCTTGACGAGCTGGCGACAGATCGCCAGCCCGAGGCCGGTGCCCCCGTAGCGCCGGGTGGTCGAGGTGTCGGCCTGGGAGAAGGGCTCGAAGAGTTCTGCGGCGCGCTCGGGGTCGACGCCGATGCCGGTGTCGGAGACCTCGAAGCGCACGACGACGGCGTCGGGAGTGCTCGCCTCGAGGTGGGCGCGTACGACGACCTCGCCGTCGTGCGTGAACTTCACCGCGTTCCCGGCCAGGTTGAGCAGCACCTGGCGCAGCCGGGCCGGGTCCCCGCGCAGCGCCGCGGGCAGCTCCGGCGAGCAGTAGGCGAGCAGCTCGAGGTCCTTGTCCCGGGCCGCCTCGGCGACCAGCTCGGCGACCTCCTCGACCAGCTGGACCGGGTCGAAGTCGATCTGCTCGAGCTCGACCCGGCCCGCCTCGACCTTCGAGAAGTCGAGGATGTCGTTGATGATCGACAGCAGGGCACTACCGGCGCTGCGGACGCCGTCGGCGTACTGGTGCTGGCGCTCGTCCAGCTCGGTCGTCAGCAGCAGCTCGGTCAGGCCGATGACGCCGTTCATGGGGGTCCGGATCTCGTGACTCATCGTGGCGAGGAACGCCGACTTGGCGCGCGAGGCCTCGAGGGCGGCGTCCCGGGCCGAGGCCAGCTCGGCGCGGGCCCGCGCCTCGGAGCGCAGCATCCGCGCGGTGCGCGCGAAGGTGAGCGCCACCAGCGCGAACATGCCGACCAGGACGGCGACCGCCTTGGGGTCCTGGCTGAGCACGGCGTTCGCGAGCAGCAGCACCGGCGGCACCAGGAGCGGTCCGATCGCGATGCCGAGCTTGCGCATCGGGTGGGCGACGGCCTGCTCGACGTCCTCCTCCTGGGGCGGCGCCTGTGGCCGCAGGGTGGAGGTGGCGATGAGCATGGCGCCGAGCATCCAGCCGACGTCGAGGACCATCGAGGTGGTCCCCTCGACGTCGAGGACGAGGTAGCCGATGTCGGAGACCAGCCAGCAGGCGACGCCGGCCGCGAACGGGATGCCGATCGCATCGCGGGCGCTCTTGACCGACAGCGTGCGCAGGACCAGCGCGAGCAGGACCGCGTCGAGGATGGGGTAGGCCGCCCACACGATCCGGGTGGCCGCCGAGACGGACTGGTCGGCGACGATGTCCTGGATCGAGAACGTCCAGAAGAGCAGCAGGCTGACGACCATGATGGTGAGCGCGTCGATGACGGCGTCCGGGTCGAGGTAGGTCGTCCGCCCGCGGCGCAGCGTCGTCACGATCACCACGGCCGCGCCGAGGCCGAGGTAGCTCGCCAGGTAGGGGACGTCGGCGAACGACACGTCGGGCTCGCGCCCCGACCAGGAGTAGCCCAGCCAGATCAGGTCTCCCAGTGCGGAGGCGGTCAGCCCGCCGGCGATCAGCGCCGGCACGAGGCGGCGGTGGACCGGTGCCAGCCGGGTGCCGTACCAGGCCAGCGCCACCGGCACCCAGACCCCGATGAGGTACGTCGTGTCGCCGTACGTCCCGAACGCGTCGAAGGCGTGGAGCACGACGACGACGGCCTCGATCGCCCACAGGCTCGAGACCACGACGGACCGCCGGCTCAGCTCCACGCTCTCCCCTTCCGGTGCGTCGTATCACGAAGCGTAGTGGGCGCGAGCGTCCCGGGCCGGGGCTTCTATGCTCGACGATCATGGTGGGTGTTGTGGACCTCGAACCGGCCCGGCTGCGACCCGGGGTGCGGCTGCTGGACCGGGTCATGAAGGCGAACGCGGGATTCTCGGTGGCCCGGATGACGCCGGAGCAGCTCGACAAGGCGCAGACGACGGCGATCCCGGACGGGGCACCGGCCAGTCTCTTCCTCGGCCGTCGGGCGCCGGGCGTGGACATCTCGACCACCTCGTTCCCGGCCCGGCACGGCGACCTGCCGCTGCGGGTCTACACCCCGGAGGCCTGGTCGAGGACACCGCGGCCGGTCGTGGTGAACTTCCACGGCGGCGGCTTCGTCCTCGGCAGCGCCCGCCAGGCGGACTGGACCTGCAGCCTGGTCGCCAAGGAGCTCGACGCCGTCGTGGTGTCGGTCGACTACCGCCTGGCCCCCACCCACCGGTTCCCCGCGGGAGTGGAGGACTGCTACGACGCGCTGGTCTGGGCGGCCGCCCACGCCGTGGACCTCGGCGGCGACCCCACCCGGGTCGGGGTGATGGGCGACAGCGCCGGTGGCAACCTCGCGGCGGTCGTGTCGATCATGGCGCGCGACGCCGGTCTGCGGGTGGGCCACCAGGCGCTGATCTACCCCGTGACCGACATGACGGAGGGGCTGCAGCAGGACCCGTCGTACCTCGGCAACGAGCGGGGGATCGTGCTCTCGAACGACGACATGGACGTCTTCCACGGTCACTACGTGCACGAGGACACCGACATGACCGACTTCCGCCTCTCGCCGCTGCTCGCCGCCGACCTGACCGACCTGCCGCCGGCGGTCGTCGTGGTCGCCGGCCTGGACCCCCTCCACGACAGCGGCGTGCGCTACGCACAGGCACTGGCCGACGCCGGCAACCAGGTGCGGGTGGAGGACTTCCACCAGATGCCGCACGGGTTCTTGAGCTTCCCCTACTTCTGCCAGGGCGCCCGCCCGGCCGTGGACGCGATCGTGGCGTCCCAGCGCGTCGCGCTGTCCTGACGGCGCCGACCGCCCCCGGCGGTCTCGGCCGGGACGGAGTCCTGACCGGGCGGTGACGTTCGCCCCTGACGGAGCCCGACGGGCGGGCGTAGTGCCGGGAGTAGAGGGTGCCCTCCCGGGGCGCCCCGCAGCCGGGGGAGGTTGCCATGTCACGAGGTTCACGGGTCCTGACGGTCGTCGCGATCGTCGTCACGGCCCTGGCGTTGTCGTTCGTCCCGGCGGCCTCGGTGGCACCGGTGGCCGGAGCCACCTACGAGGGTCAGGTGACGGGTGCTCCGCAGTCCGAGAACGCGGTCAGCTTCACCGTCTCGGAGAACGGCCGGTGGGTCACGCACCTGCGGGTCGGCGAGTACCCCATGACGCTCGGCTGCGGCTCGGGGGGTGACCCCCCGGAGCAGTCCTCGCACGCCGTTCGCATCCGGCACGGCGCCTTCACGGCGCAGGTCGTCTACAAGGCCGGGGAGGACGTGGTCAACCGGACCACGGTCACGGGCACGTTCCTGCGCAGGGGCAAGGAGAAGGGTGTCGTCGCGGCGCACGTCGTCGGCACGTCCGAGTGCGACTGGTCGCGCCCCTACACGACGCACGCCCGCTGAGGGTCCAACGAGGTGACCACGCCGGGTGACCTGGGGGGACAAGCCACCCGGCGCGGGATCGGGGTCGGGTCGGCTGTCGAGGTGCACGAGGCTCCCGAGCGGACCCTGCGACGTCGATGATGCCCTGTCGCGATCGGGTCAGACAGTGGATGTCCGAAATCTGGTCCGGATTCTCGTGCGAGGATCCGGGCCGTGGACACCGATGTGATCGTCGTCGGCGCCGGCCTCGCCGGCCTGGCGGCCGCGGCCGAGGTCGCCGACGCGGGCAGGCGGGTCGTGCTGCTGGACCAGGAGCCTGAGCAGTCGCTGGGCGGCCAGGCGTTCTGGAGCCTGGGCGGCCTCTTCCTGGTCGACAGCCCCGAGCAGCGCCGGATGGGCATCAAGGACTCGCGCGAGCTCGCCATGCAGGACTGGCTCGGCAGCGCGCAGTTCGACCGCGACGAGGACCGGTGGCCGCGCCGCTGGGCCGAGGCGTACGTCGACTTCGCGGCCGGCGAGAAGCGCGCCTGGCTGCGCCAGATGGGGCACCGCCTGTTCCCGGTCGTGGGCTGGGCCGAGCGCGGTGACGGCCGGGCCGACGGCCACGGCAACTCCGTGCCCCGCTTCCACCTGACCTGGGGGACCGGGCCGGGGGTCGTCGAGCCGTTCGAGCGCCGGGTGCGCGAGCACGCGTCGTCCGGGCGCCTGCGCCTGGCGTTCCGCCACCGCGTCGACGACCTGCTCGTCGAGGACGGCACCGTCGTCGGGGTCCGCGGTGCGCTGCTGGAGCCCAGCCGGGTCGACCGCGGCAAGGCGAGCAGCCGCGTCGAGGTCGGCGAGTTCGAGCTGCGCGGCCAGGCGGTGATCGTCACCAGCGGTGGCATCGGCGGCAACCACGACCTGGTGCGCAAGACCTGGCCCCAGCGCCTCGGGACCCCGCCGAAGACCATGGTCGCGGGCGTCCCGGCGCACGTGGACGGCCGGATGCTCGCGATCACCGAGGCCGCCGGTGTGCGGGTCATCAACCCCGACCGGATGTGGCACTACGTCGAGGGCCTGCGCAACTGGGACCCCATCTGGGACAACCACGGCATCCGCATCCTGCCCGGCCCCTCCTCGCTGTGGCTGGACGCGACGGGGGCGCGGCTGCCCGCGCCGTACTTCCCGGGCTTCGACACCCTCGGCACCCTCCAGCACCTGCGCCGGACCGGCTACGACTACTCGTGGTTCGTGCTGACCCAGAAGATCATCGAGAAGGAGTTCGCCCTCTCGGGGTCGGAGCAGAACCCCGACCTGACCGGCAAGGACATCAAGCTGCTGCTGTCGCGGGTGCGGCCCGGGGCGCCCGGACCGATCGAGGCGTTCAAGCAGCACGGCGAGGACTTCGTGGTCGCCGACGACCTGGCGGAGCTGGTGCGCGGGATGAACCGGCTCGGCGACCCCGCGCCCGACGGCCGCGGCCTGATCGTCGAGGCCGAGCTGCGCGACCTGATCCAGCAGCGCGACCGCGAGATCGACAACGCCTTCAGCAAGGACGCCCAGGTCACCGCGATCCGCGGCGCCCGCACCTACCGCGGCGACAAGCTGATCCGGGTCGCGACCCCGCACAAGATGCTCGACCCGAAGGCCGGCCCGCTCATCGCCGTCCGCCTCCACGTGCTGACGCGCAAGACCCTCGGCGGCCTCGAGACCGACCTGCAGGGCCGCTGCCTGACCGCCTCCGGCGCCCCGATGCCCGGCCTCTACGCCGCCGGCGAGGTCAACGGCTTCGGCGGCGGCGGGATGATGGGCTACAACGCCCTCGAGGGCACCTTCCTCGGCGGCTGCCTCTTCTCGGGCCGCACCGCCGGCCGCGCCGCAGCCGCCGCCGTCTAAGTCGAGTCGTGGGTTCTGACCACTCCAGTCGTGGGTTCTGACCAGTTGAATCGAGCCTTCTGACCGTCAGTGCGCGCCGGCGAGGTTGAGCCCGACGACGCCGCCGACGATCATCGCGAGCGACAGCGCCTTGGCCCAGCCGAGCTGCTCGCCGAGGAAGAGGTAGCCGAGGACCGCGACCAGGGCGGTGCCGGCACCCGACCAGATCGCGTAGGCGACCGACACCGGGACGGTCCGCACGACGACGGTCAGCAGCCAGATCGAGACGCCGTACCCGGCCAGCACGACGAAGCTCCACCACGGGTCGGTGAAGCCGTCGGCCTTCGGCAGCAGCGCGGTGCACACCACCTCGATGCCGATCGCGACCATGAGCAGCAGCCCGGCGAGCACGACGTTCCTCCTGGAGTCAGTTCGGTGTAGCAGTCGCTACAACTGTAGCACTCGCTACACTCCAGGGATGAGTCGTCGCGAGGTGCTGCTGGACCAGGTCACCGACCACGTCCTCGAGCACGGCCTGATCGGGCTGACGCTCCGCCCGCTCGCGGCGGCGATCGGCACCAGCGACCGGATGCTCATCTACCACTTCGGCAGCCGCGACGCGCTCGTCTCCGCGGTCGTCGCCGGCGCCACCGAGCGCGCGGTCGCGTGCATCGAGGCGCTCCCGTCCGCTCCGGGGGTCCGGGCGGCGGTGAACACGTTGTGGGAGGCGTACGGCGAGCAGCCGCTCGACAGCTGCCTCGACGTCTACGTGCAGGCGGCCGCGACGGGGCTCTTCGGCGGCGAGCCCTACCTGAGCGAGGCGCGGGCGAGCAACGAGCGCTGGTCCGCGGCGCTCACCGACTACCTGGTCCGCAGCGGCGCCCCACTGCACCGAGCTGCCCGGGTCGTGACGCTGGTCGACTCCGCGCTCTACGGCTTCCACCTCGACCTCGCCACCGACCGCCCCGAGGAGCTGGTCCGGGGCGTCGACGACCTGGCCCGGGCCGCCCAGGCGCTGGCCGGCTGAGGCGTCTGTGCCGGGCGGTCGGCCCGCTCCTCGGGGTACTACGACCTATGGCCATTGGCCGTCCGTTTGTTTCTCCGCTACGTTGTCCATACCGGTCTAGGCCGGTTCCGGGGGGGCTCATGGGGCACCCCCCTGCGCTCTCGGGACGCTCCCGTGCGCGCATAACGGGAGAGGAACCACATGAATCGCAGTGCAATCAAGCTGGGCCTGTCGGCAACGGCCGTCTCGGCTCTCGCGGCGGCAGGTCTGCCGCTGCTCGCCGGATCGGCGAACGCAACGCCGATCGACCAGCAGCTGTCCAGCGTGAAGATCCTGTCGCAGGGCGGCGCGAAGTACGCGAACACCGCGACCTTCGACAACGACGGCACCAACACCACCGTCTCGCTCGTCGCGTCCGGCCCCGCCGCCGTGACGTCGATCGTCTTCCAGTACCGCGTGGTCGGCGCCGCCGACCAGACCTGGAAGGACATCAACTCCGTCCTGGCGCGCAACGCCGACGGCGTGTTCACGACCGAGTGGGCCAAGCCCGCGGACGTCGCTGCCGGTCAGTCCGTCAACCTCCGCGCCGTGCCGAACACCGGCGAGGCCAACGCCGCGACCGACACCGTCGTCATCGAGACGGGTCACCCGGCCATCGAGCTTGCGACCGAGGGCGCCCTCGGCATCTACCGCAACCCCCTCAACGGCACGGGCAACGTGGCCGTCCACGGCACCACGAACGACCCCGCCGGTCTCAACGACATCAGCGTCTTCGACACCATCCAGGACCTGAACAACAACGCGAGCTACGGTCACGTCAACGGCCTGCACTCGGTCAAGGGCGACGACAACGTCTGGCGCTTCTCGGGCGTGCTGCAGTACCCGGCGAACAACTACCCGTACTCGAGCGACACCGCCCCCAACCAGGCGGTGCTGACCGCGGCGATCGACAACACCGAGGACACCGAGGCGTCGACCTACTACGTCCAGCAGGTCGCGTCCGTCACGGCGACGCCGAAGACGACCAACGTCAACTCGGCCAACCCGACCACCACCGCGACCGTGACCGTCCTCGACGGCCAGGGCAAGCCGGTGGCGGGTGCCACCGTCGGGTTCCGCAAGGACGACAACGACCCGAACACCCCGGCCAACCCGACCGACACCGCTCAGGTCGGCACGACCGACGCCGACGGCAAGGTCACCCTGACCGGGCTCGGCCAAGGCACCTACACCGCGTACGCCGACACCAACGGCACCGCGGGCTACCAGGCCGCGGACATCTCGGCCGCCCCGTTCACGATCAGCTCCTACGCCCAGCAGGTCACCGCGGTCAGCATCTCCGCCACGCCCGACCGCGCTGCGTTCGACTTCGACGAGCTCGACGACACCGCGTTCGCCGTGACCGTCAACGACCAGCAGGGCAACGGCATGGCAGGCGAGCCCGTCGAGTACCGCTGGACGGTCGACCCGACCGCCGCCGGCGCGCCGAACGCGTCCACCGCGTGGACCTCGGGCCCGGCCACGAACGCTTCGGGCAAGTCGACCGTCCCGTTCACCTCGAACCCGGCGTCCTACTCCCCGTCGATCTCCGAGCTGCCCGCGGGCACCTACACGCTCGAGGCCCGCCGCCCGAACGTGCAGGGCACCGGCCTCACGGTCGCGACCCCGAAGTCCTTCGCGGTCAACGAGTCGGAGATCACCTTCACCGACGGTGCCAGCGCCAATGCTCCGCTGAACGGTGACTACACCGTCAAGGGCCACCTGGCCCTGGTCGACGGTGGCGCCTCGCTCGCCGACCGGACGGTGACCATCACCAAGACCGGTGCCGGCGACTCAGCGTTCGCACCGACGGCTGCCCAGCCGGCCGGCACGACGGTCACCGGTGGCGTCGCCACCGCCAAGACCGACGCGAACGGCAACTTCTCGGTGGTCGTGCGCGACCCCGCCGTCCCGCCGAACGTCCCGGGCACGCCCGAGACCGCCACGATCACGGCGGTCGCGTCGGCTCTGGTCGGCAACATCGGTCGCAACGACTCGCTGCCGGCGAACGACTCGGCCGACTCCGAGGGCTCGCTCACGGTCAACTTCCAGAAGCCGGCGACCGTCGGCCGGATCGACATCGGCACCCAGGTGCTCGCGCCGACCGGCACGGGCATCACGACGCCCGGACCGGGCGTGCCCGTCGACCTGGACATCACCGTCTACGGCACGGACAACGACGCGAACCCGGCCAACGACCCCAAGCTCGGGGACGTCCCGGTGGAGGTCTCGGTGGACAAGGGCTTCCTGAGCCCCAACGCCGAGACCACCGACGCGCTCACCCTGGCCGCCGACCACGGTGACGCCGGCGACCTGTGGGGCTTCTTCAAGAACGACGGCACCGACGAGACCGTGAACACGGCCGACGCCGGCGCCGGTGTCGGCACCGCGGGTGCTGTGGCCGCGATCGAGAAGGACGCGGGCTTCGACGACGACGGTCTGGTCACGATGACCGTCACGGTCAAGGCCGGCTCGGTCACCAAGACCGAGGCGATCACCTACGACGTGCGGGCGCTGCTCAACGCGACCGACCCGTCCTTCGAGCGGGCCGCGGGCGAGCCCACCGGCGACGTCACCGTGGGCGACGAGCTGGACTTCCAGCTCTACGTGCACGACCAGTTCGGCAACCTGGCCGGCGACGAGCAGGCGCGGATCTCTGACGACTCCCCGATCGCCGACTTCGACACCGACGAGGCCGCTGACACCACGCTCACCGACTTCGTCAACTCGGGTCCGGGCGTCACCGCGTTCTCCGACGCGCCGACCACCCAGACGCTGACGGCGACCATGACGCCCGGTGCGGTCACGGTCAACAGCACGGGTGACCCGGCCGTCGACAACGGCGCCACGGCGAAGGTCGACTCCGACCTGATCACGTGGGTCGCAGCGACCACGCCGGACGAGCCGATGGCCATCAACGCGCGGCTGACCGGCTCCAACGCCCGCAACGGCAACGACAAGGTCTCGGTCAAGGCTCCGGCCAAGGCCGAGGGCGCGGCCGTGAAGCTGTTCAAGGTCAAGGCGAACGGCAAGCGGGTCCTGGTCAAGCAGGGCACGCTCAACGCCAACGGCAAGGTCAACTGGACCGTCAAGGACCAGAACGGCAAGGCCAAGACCAAGTACGTCGCCAAGGTCGCCAAGACCGACCTGACCAAGGGTGACACCTCCAACTCGATCCGGGTGAAGTGATAACCCGGATCGGAACGGCGTCCTTCCGGCGCTGAAGTGACACGCAGCCCCTCGCTCCCTGGTGGAGCGGGGGGCTTCGTGTATCCGGGTGCAGTTGCCGCAGGAGGGGCCCGCGCAGTGGCAGCGACAGGCGGGTGGAACCACGCCGAGCCCGGCCGTCAGCCGGGCGATCCCTCCATGTTTGACTTGGACCATGCCTTCACCACGACTTGCCCTCGCGATGACCGCACTCGTTGCCGCGACCGCCCTGGCCGGATGCAGCGGCTCCGACGACTCCGGCGACAAGGCCCCGGCCGACGCGACGTCGGGGAAGCCCACGGGGTCCGAGACCGCACGGAATCCTGATGTCGAGAAGCCGTGCGAGGCGACCATCCAGGCCGACTCGGTGTCGGGGGAGTGGAAGGACGCCTCGGTGCGCGTGTCCGACGACCACGCCGTCTACTCGGCGACCTCCGGCGACACCCGGCTGTCGGTCTACTCGGCGTACGGCGACTCGACCGCGTCGGTCAACATGTACGTCAAGAAGGGCCAGTACTCCACGCCGCCCGGCAACGACCAGGGCCTGGACGTGAACGACAAGGGACGCTCCGCCACGGTCGACGCCGAGCTCGCCAACGTCGAGGGCGGCGACTCCGTGCACGTCTCGGCCACCTTCACCTGCGGCAAGGGCGGCAAGGGCTAGACGAAGGCCACCGCCAGCACGGCCGCACCGATGACGACCGCGATCGTCAGCAGGTAGCCCAACCTGAAGTGCGGCAGCGGCTGGTGGGTGCGCATCGCGCGCTCGACCCGGGCCCACCGGACCAGCGCCATCACCGTGACCAGCCCGCCGAAGACGACCAGCAGTACTGCGAGGGTGCTGCGGACCCACTCGGTCTCCGGCAGCCCGAGGGCGTGCAGCGCGACACCACCGGCCAGCATCGCCAGCGCGGTGCGCACCCAGGCGAGGAACGTTCGCTCGTTCGCGAGCGTGAACCGGGGATCGGGCTCGTCGCCCTCTCCGTAGACCCACCGCGGGTGCCGTTCCGTCATGACGGCAACTCTAGGGTTGCCGGGTGGCGTACGAGTTCGATGAGCAGATCGCGGTCAGCCGGCAGGACGAGCGGACCTGGGGGGCCGAGCTCGGGGCCGGCTGGCAGGTCGGCGGCGGGGTGAACGGCGGCTACCTGCTCGCGGTCATCGGCAACGCCTTGCGCCACACCTTCCCGGACAAGCCGGACCCGATCGCGGTCTCCGCCTACTACCTGTCGGCGGCGGCCCCGGGGGCCGCGACGATCGACGTCGGGGTGCGCCGCGAGGGCGGCAGCGTCGCGACCGCAGCCGCTGACCTGCGACAGGGCGAGGACGCGCGGATCACCGCGCTCGCGACGTACGGCGACCTCGACCGGCTCGGCGACGACGTCCGGACGACCGCGGCAGAGCCGCACCTGCCGCCGCCGGACGAGTGCGTCCCGAACTCGATGGCGCCGCCGGAGGTTCGGGCGATCGCGCCGCTCATGGACCGCTTCGACATGCGCTTCCACCCCGACCACATCGGGTGGGCCGTCGGTCAGCCGGCCGGCAACGGTGTGCTCAGCGCGTGGTTCCGTCTCGTCGACGGCCGGGAGCCTGACCCGATCTCGCTGCTCATGGTGGTCGACGCGCTCCCGCCGGTGACCTTCGACCTCGGGATGATGGGCTGGGCGCCGACGCTCGAGCTGACCGCGCACGTGCGCGCGAGGCCGGCACCGGGGTGGCTCAAGGTCCGGCACGCCACACGCAACGTGGCCGGCGGGATGTTCGAGGAGGACTGCGAGGTCTGGGACTCCAGCGGCCGGTTGGTCGCGCAGAGCCGTCAGCTCGCCCGTCAGCCGCGCTGACGGCGCACGACGTCCTCGTCCTGGATCGCGCCGCCCTGCCGCAGCCACCACGCTGCGGCGTACTGGATGTCGAGCTCGTCGGCCGTGGCGAGGTCGACGAGCTCGGGCACCGCCGCCATTCCGGCGGCGAACATGGTCGCGTGTCGCTCGAGGGAGCGGGACGTGTCCAGCCGGTGGAGGACTGCCTGGCACTGCGCGGGCGTGAGCTTGCCGCCGATCCCCACGTTGACGAGGGCGCGCGCACGGACGGACGCCCGCTTCTCCTCGCAGGCGCGCCCGACGACATCGTCACGCCTGCCGCCGTCGCCGACGCGCATGAGGACGGTCCACGCTCGGGCGGCGAGCAGGTCGTTCGCGTCTCCGGCGAGCTGCAGGAGGTGCCGAGCTGCTGCCGGGGCGTACGGCGACGCCGCGATGAACAGCGCCGCGTGGTGCCGCCGCGGCTTGTGCGAGTGAAAGAGCGCCTCCCGAAGGAGGCGGCGCAGCATCAGGTCAGGCTCCTGCGCCTGATGGGTGGCGGTGTCGGCCTGCACCACCGGCGCGAGGTCGGCCACGAGCGAGGCGGCGCGGGCGGGGGCGATCATCTCGTCGCTCTCGCGGGCGCTGACGACCAGCTGGTGCGCGCGGCGGGTGCGGAGTGCGTGCTCGATCCGCTCCCACGACTCAGGGGGTAGCCGCACGGCGAGGTCGAAGGAGTCCAGTCGTCCGTCGAGCGACTCGCCGCGCCGCAGGGCACCGACGACGTGCGACTCCAGGCGGGGGAGCGCGTCGGGGCCGAAATGTCCCCGGGCGAGCTTGACCGCGGCCACCGAGGACGCCGCACGCCGGAGGTACTTGTTGTCGCTGTCCGCGGTGAGCATCCGGAGCGTGAGCTCTGCGGCCGCGGGGTCGGGCACCTCGCCGAGCAGGTTGAGCACGGGCGCGACGACCTGGGTGTGAGGGTCGGTGACGAACCGGCCGACCGCCATCACCAGGTGGCGGCGCGCGTTGGGGTGGCGGATGAACCGCGCTGCGGCCTCGAAGCGTCGGACGTAGGCGAGTCCGACTGCCGAGCCGAGCTCGTTCACCAGCTTGTGGGTGAGCTGGGCCCATTCGCGCTCGCGCAGGAAGACCCGGTCGTAGCGGTTCAGCTCCTCGCCGAGACGCAGCCAGTGCGCCCCGGTCGCGGCGCCGAGCTCGGCGCGGTCGACGAGGCTCTCGATCTCGTGGTTGAGCAGCGGCTCCTCGCGAGCAGGCGAGCGGCGGCTCGGCTGGTCGTGCACGAAGGTGCGCAGCAAGCCGTCGGTCACGGCAGTCAGTCCGCCCTCGGGCAGGTCGAGCACGCGTTCGTACGTCGCGATGACCTGGTTGGGGAGCGTGTGCATCCCCGACTCCCAGCGCGAGACCCGCGGTGCGTCGACCGCTACGTCGCGCTCCTTGAGCGCGGCGATGAAGCCGTCGCGCCGCGCGAGATCCGGATCCGGCCCCAGCACGCGGGCTGCCGTGAGCAGCCAGGCGATCCGCTGGTCACATCCGACCCGGCGCGACGCGATCGGGTGCGGGTCGTCGGGCAGGCGCTGGGGCCGGCCGCGCCGTCGCGGCGACGGCGGTGTGTGCTCGCCCAAGATGATCCCCCGATCTGGTGGCCGCCGTCCTGTCCTCCGGTCCGAGCACCCCCGGCCATTTATTGCAGGTTTGCGTGATCCCTGCAACAAGAACGCAGCAACCCGACGTCGGGCCCTAACGTCCGAACCGACTCCGGATCCGAGATCGGAGTCACACGGGACTCTCGGGTCCCATGTTGTGGCCAGGCGCGGTCTGGCCCTTTCACTCCGGAAGGAACCAGCATGATGAGCAGCGGCAAGAAGCGGGGGTTGGCACTCAGTGCTATCTCCGCTCTGGCGTTTGCGGGACTCGCACTGAGTCCGGCAAGTGCACAGACGATCGATGTGACACAGAACGGGACGAACGTCACGACGCTCTACACCCCGTCCATCGGTGAGTACTCGACGAAGGTCGACGGCAACGGAAACACGACCGTCACCCTGCTGGCCACGGCTGGCAAGATCGACAGTGGTCAGACCGTCAACACGATCCGGTTCTGGACTCCGGCCAACCCCGCTTGGCTTGACGTGCAGGTTCCTGTCGTCGGCGGTGTGGCGTCCTACCAGTGGGCCGCTCCTGCCAATGTGGGTGCCGCTGTTCAGGTCAGTGCGCAGGCGCAGGCGGCAGGCAACCTGCCTCTGGGTGCGGCCGACTCGATCAACGTCGACACCACGAACCCGAACAACAACCAGTCGGTCAGCATCAACGGCGCGAACCGCGACAAGCTGGGTCTGTACTTCAACGGTGCGACCTGGACCGGTGCGGTGACCGGCAAGACCGGCACCGCCATCGGCGCGATGGACGTCAAGGTCGCCGGCCCCGGCACCGCGAGCAACGCGACCGAGAGCCAGACCTCGGGTGCCGACGGCAACGGCCTGATCGGCTACCTGGCCACCTTCACGGTCAACCCGAACAACCTGCACGACGTCAATGCGATCGACAACGGCACCCCGACCGACGACCTGGTGATCACCGCCGCGAACGGTGAGGACTCCGACGGTCGCGTGTTCTCGGCGTACCGCCAGGTGATCCTGCAGAACAACGTGACTGCGGCCGTGCGTGCGGGTTCGCACCAGAACGTGGCCGGCGACGTGGGTGACAGCTACAACCCGGTCCCCGACGGCAACCCGAACAACGACCGGACCTTCTGGAACCTCAAGGTCGTCGACCAGGACGGCAAGCCGGTCATCGGTGTCCCGGTCTACGAGTCGAACGCGGCCGGTAACGCCTTCGGCGCCGGCGTCGGCAACATCGTCACCAACTTCAACAACGGTACGGGCGCGGCCAACAGCGGCGTGACCCAGGCCGACGGTGTCGTCCAGGCCCGCCTCGACGAGGGCACGATGGACATCCCGGTCATCGACCAGGACCCGGCTGTCGGCATCCAGGGCACCTACTACGTGGTCGACGTGAACAACAACGGCGCGTTCGACAACGGTGTGGACTACCTGCTCAAGATCACCCAGTCCAACCTGCCCCAGTCGCCCGCCTCCATCGAGGTGGTCAACTCCAAGGGCCTGTTCATGGACGACGACGAGGGCTCGACCGTCAAGGTCACGGTCAAGGACGCCAACGGTGACCCGATCTCCAACGTGGGCGTGACGATCAACCAGCACCGCGACAACAAGACGGCCGGCACCACCGCGGACAACATCCTCGGCTTCGGCAACACCGACGCCAACGGCCAGTTCACCGTGGGCTTCAACTGCGCGAACAACAACCACGACATCTGGACCGAGAAGGTCTCGACCAACAACGGGGTCACCAAGACCATCGTGATCGAGTGCGACCGGTCCCAGGTGCTCTGGACGCCTAGCCACGTTCAGAGTCTTGTGGGCAGCCAGGTCGAGGCCAAGGGTGTCCTGCGGCTCCCGAGCGGCGGAACTCTCGAGGGTCGCACGCTGGCCCTGAACCTGACCCCGGGCACCGGCGCTCCTGCCGACGCTCGCTTCCCGACTGCCACCCAGCCGACCGGCACCGTGGCGGGCTCTGGGACCACCGCGACGGCCACCACTCAGGCTGGTGGCAAGTTCAGCGTCTTCCTGAAGGACGGCGCGACCACCGGTGAGGAGCTCAACGACCAGATCGCGGCGACGTCGCCTGGTCTGGAGATCACCAGCGACTACCCGGCTGGTTACCCGACGAACATCGAGACGGTCGACTTCCTGCGCTCGCTGACGCCGACCACGGTGAAGGTCTTCAACGACCCGTCCGGCACCAGCCAGGCCGACGGCCTCTCCTGGTTGCTCGCCGGTGAGGCTGCTGCTCCGGCTGGCGGCGCGAACGACCGCCCGAGCCCCGGTGGTCTCGGTCTCGGTGCGGTGTCTGCGTTCAACTCCGATGGTGTGGCGCTTGTCAACCTCGACGTCCCGCTGACGATCACGGAGGGCAACTTCGTGAACCAGGCTGACCCGTTCGACCCGGCCCCCGTCGTGGGTGCCATGGCGGGCGAGTGGAAGTCTGCTGGCAAGACCCAGACCATCAACACGTCTGACAGCGGCCTGGGGACGTTCGTGGTCAACATCGAGCGCAACGCTGGTTTCGATGACGACGGTCTGGTCTCGGACAAGGTTCACGCCGCTGTCGGTTCGGCTACTGCTGAGCACGACTTCCAGTGGACCACGCGAACCAACCCGCTGAACCAGGGCTCGTTCAACGTCACCCTGTCGGCGGACCAGGAGTCGAGCATCCTGCCCAAGGCACGCGCGGGCAAGACGCAGGACTTCGTGAACAACCCGTTCGGCGGCTCCGGCCAAGAGGTCTACTACGACGTGGTGACCACCGACCAGTTCGGTAACCGCACGCAGCAGCCCATCAACGTCACCGACAACACGCCGGTCGCGGGCTTCGCCTTCCCGAACGGCGCGACCTCGCAGTTCGACCTGTCCGAGCCGGCCATCGTGGCCACTTCGCCGAGCGCGGCAAACCAGTCGCTCGAGGTGGAGCTTCCGGGCGCCACGTCGTACAAGTACACGGACAACCCGCTCAACGGGGCGTTCAGCATCACCAGCGTGCCGAGCCTGCTCCTGTTCACCACGTTCTCCGCATCGGAGCAGCAGAAGACCACGGATGCGATCAACTGGTACGCGCTGAACTTCGCCACCTCGACGTTCGCGCTGACCCACGAGGGTGCATCCACGGTTCCGGCCGGCACCCAGGTGACCAGCATCCTGACCGCGAAGGACCAGGAAGGCCAGTTCATCCAGGGCCTGCCGACCGGGTTCCTGCGGACCGGGCCGTCCGACGATGGTGACACCGATGGCAACGCCAGCGACTTCACCAACGAGAACGGCGAGGCCTTCTACGACTGGGCTGGCAACCAGGCCGGTCTGGCTGACGTCACCGCGGTTGTCTACAACGACAACTTCGTGCGCCAGTTCACCGTTGGCCCCGACAAGGTCACCTTCACCGGTGAGGAGAAGCAGCCGATCAACCTGAAGCTCACGGGTCGCTCGGACGGCAACATCGACGTGATCAAGGTCAACGCCGACTCCAACGCCCACGGTGCCATGGCGGTCGTGAAGCGTGGTGGCGAGATCATCCGCAGCCACCGGCTGAACAACAACGGTAACTGGAACTTCCGGATTACCGACCACAACGGCAACCAGAAGGCCACGAAGTACCGGGTGGTCGTTGCGGAGACCGCCTCGACCCTCGGGGAGTCCAAGCGGATCAGCCAGAAGTGATCCGTAGCAGCAACTGACACGGGTGAACCCCTCGGGGTGGTCGGAAGGCCACCCCGAGGGGGGAGCTCCCCCTCACGGGGGCGCTGCTCCCGCAACCCCCGGAACAACTGAACGACCAAGTCGGGACACACAGACGCGGTCCGGGCCATTCCCTGTTTGCCGCTGCGCGAGAATGGTCCGGACCGCCTGTCCCACCCTAGGGCATCCGGTCAGGAACTCCCGGTAAGAGGCGCCACCGTCAGGTGGCGCCTCTTCGCGTGTCCGGACCTCCTGCTCAGGCGAAGTGGGAGCGCTTCATCGCGACCAGCCAGCGGCGGTGCGGGTGCTCGGTGACCGTCCAGAGCAGGTCGCGGTCGGGGTCGTGCGCCAGGTCCTCGCAGCCCATCGGCAGCGCCCAGCGGTGCTCGTGCAGGTGGCCGATCGGGCCGCTCCAGAGCGACCCGGGCTTCTTCGAGCCGTGCGAGGCCGTGACGTACCAGCGGTCCCCGACGCGGACGGCGCCCTGGGCGCGCTGGACGCCGGCGTCGTGGACGTCGACCGCGCCACCGTCGTGGGCGACATGGCCGAGCCGCCGGCTGCTGCCGGTGTTGTCGTACTCGCCGATGACGAGCCCGTCGCCGACGTGCGCGGCGAAGGAGAAGCGGAACGGCTCGGTCGGAGCGAGCCGGTTGCGGACCGGCAGGAGGTAGCCGTCCGGCCCGCGTACGACGTCGCGGGTGTCGCACACCCACAGACCGTCCTTCGTGGCGGCGACGAAGAGGCGGTCGCCGGCCCACGCGAGGCCGCCGGCGTGGATGCGCAGCGGCTCGACCCCGTCCGGCGTCGGCCGGACGAGGGACACGTGCCGGTAGCGGCGGGCGTCGAGGTCGACGAAGGAGACCCGGGATCCGCGGCCGCGGGCGTACCACGACACGGCCACGTGGCGACCGACCACCGACACGCCCTGCGGCCACCAGGCGCGGTCGCCGCGGTCGCCGCGGTCCCAGGTCCA
>ERZ724513.587-NODE-587-length-17994-cov-9.425330_pt1 | contig 17994 bp, 12 predicted proteins | sample MGYA00376046_ERZ724513 | MGnify/ENA primary metagenome ERZ724513 (study PRJEB28724, sample SAMN07190883) | activated sludge metagenome | isolation source: activated sludge of sewage treatment plant in Hong Hong | place: Hong Kong | collected 2016-03-17 ...
CGCGGCCGGATCAGCAGCCACTCGCGGTGCACCGAGATGCTGGCGTCGGTGGGCACGTCGACGCGGACCGCCTCGTCGCCGCGCAGTTCGTAGTACTCGCGGTTGAAGAAGTCCGTCGACCGCGAGATGAACAGCCGCTCGTAGCCGGGGGTCGGGTCATAACCTGCGCCCACGCTGACATCGGATACCTCACCGGCGAACAGTGTCGCGGCGTCGGCCAACGGCTCCCCGCGGCGCCACCGTTTCACGATCCGCGGATAGCCGGATTCGGTCAGCGAGCCGGGCCCGAAATCGGTGCCCAGCAACACCGAATCCGGCCGTTCCCAGGTGACCGACGTCTTGGCCTCGGGAAGTTCGAAACCGTCGGCGACGAATTCCTTTGTCCGAAGGTCGAATTCGCGGACCACGGTGGCGTCGGCGCCGCCGCGCGACAGGCTGATCAACGCCAGCGTCAGGTCCGGTTCGATGACGTCGGCGCCGGCCCACACCCAGTTCTCGCCGTCGGCGGCGGCCAAGGCGTCGACGTCGATCAGCACCTCCCAGTCGGGTTCGTCGGTGCGGTAGCTGTCCAGCGTGGTTCGCCGCCACAGGCCGCGCGGGTTGGTGGCATCGCGCCAGAAGTTGTACAGGTAGTCCCCGCGGCGCCGCACATACGGGATGCGGCTGTCGGTGTCGAGCACCTCCAGTGCCGCCAGGCGCATCTGCTCGAACGAGTCGTCGCACAACTCTGCGATGGTCGGCTCGTTGTGTGCGCGCACCCAGTCCAGGGCGTCGTCCCCGGTGACGTCCTCGAGCCACAGGAACGGATCGGTGCTGCGCTGTTCGGGCATGCCGTCATTCTTGCCATCCGCGTAGGGTGGCCGTCATGGTGGTCCCCGCCCGCGTGTTGATCACCCGCAGCGCCGCAGACCAGCTGGCGACGCTGCAGCGCCGGCACGGCCCGCTGATGTTCCACCAGTCCGGCGGCTGCTGCGACGGCTCCTCGCCGATGTGCTACCCCGACGGCGATTTCCTCGTCGGAGACCGCGACGTGCTGCTCGGCCTGCTCGACGTGGTCTGTGACGACCAGCCCGACGGTGTTCCGGTGTGGATCTCCGGCCCGCAGTTCGACGCTTGGAAACACACCCAGCTGGTGATCGACTTGGTGCCGGGCCGCGGCAGCGGTTTCAGCCTGGAGGCCCCGGAGGGGGTGCGGTTTCTGTCCCGCGGCCGGGCATTCACCGACGACGAGAACCGCCAGCTCAGCGCGGACGATCCGGTCACGGGAGCCCGCTATGAGCGGGGCGAACGTCCGGCCGGACCGCGCGGTGCCGTCGTCGCCGAGGCCGCCGACGCGTGCACGTTGCCGGCGGGGCACGCCGCGCGGGTCCACGGTTAACCGCGGGAGGCGCGGTAGCGTTTTGTATTGTGATCCCCCTTCCGCGGGCAAGATGGCTCACCAGCGCGATGCTGCTGGGTGTGGCGGCCGGGGTTGTCGGTGCGGTGCTGGCAACGATGCTGGTCACGGCGACGGTCCGGCCCGACGTCGCCATCGGACTCGTGCTGGTCGTGCCGACGGCGCTGGGTGCGGCGATGTTGATGGTTTCGGGCAGTCGGTGGGTGACGGCGTTGGGCGCGTTCTGTCTGGCATTCGCGCCCGGCTGGTTCGGGGTGATGGTTCTCACGCAGGTGGTGAACCGTGGCTGACGGCGTGGACGTGGTGGACACGGGGTCGTTGCCGATGACCGAACCGCATCACGCGCCCATCTTCGACACCGGACCGCATCCGGAGCCGCTGACCTACCCGGACGAAATGGACTTTCTGCCGCCGGGCGCGGGGCCGGTGCACATCGACCCCAGCGGGACGGTCTCGCCGGAACTGGGCGAGTCCATCAAGCGCTGGAAACTGGCGCTGATCATCGCCGGGGTGTGGGCGGTGGGGGCCGCGGCCGGCGCCGGCATGTACTACTGGTGGTTCCACGCGATGGACAAGACGTGGGTGGAGTTCGCGGCCCTGCTGTTGGTGATCGTGTCCGTGGTGGCCGCACTGCTGATCGCGATGATCGAAGACCGGCCGGTGCTGTCGGCGGTGGCATTGGGTGTGATGTCGACGCCGTTCGCGGCGGCGTGTGGCGCGGGGCTGCTGTATGGCTACTACGCGTACGGCCTGCTTTCGCCCTGAGTTCCCCGCGCATCTATTCAGTCATCCCTGCGAGGGTTACTCGCACGTTGTCGCAGTGACTACTGAACCGATCGGTGAGCCATGAGTGGTCATATCTCCTATCGCAGGGTTTACGACGAGATTTCGCCGTCTGATGGCGCGCGGGTTCTGGTCGACCGCGTGTGGCCGCGCGGCATGAAGAAAGAAGCGCTCGACCTCACCGAGTGGTTGCGCGATGTCGCGCCGTCGACCGAACTGCGTAAGTGGTATTCGCATGACCCCGAGAAGTTCGCCGAGTTCCGGCGTCGCTATCTGGCGGAGTTGACATCGCCGGAACGTCGCAGCGCTGTCGCGCGCCTCGAGGAACTCGCGCACCAGGGCGATGTGGTGTTGCTGACGGCCACCCGCGACGTTGACCACAGTCAGGCCGCTGTTCTCGCGCGATGGCTCGGCGAAAAGTCCTAGCGCCCAGTCACCTCGATGATGCCGTGCGCGCCGCGCTCGGCGTCGACCATCGCGTGTGACACGAACGGATAGTGGCCGGGCTGGGGGAAGGTCAATTCGACGAATCCCCCTTGGGCCGCGAACAATCCGAGCGTCTGCGAGCCGCCCGTGCCCGGCCGCAGCCGATAGTCGCCTTCGGACCATACGGTGTCGAACTGGCCGCCGACGACGTGGAAGGCGGTGCCGCGGTTCGGTCCCGCGGTGAGCACCCAGATTCGGACCCGCTCGCCCACCCGGGCGGTCAGCGGCGCATGGTCGTATTGGCGGGCATAGCCGTTGAACACCACCAGGTCGGGCTTGTCCGCGGCGACCTTGTCCGCGTCGGCGTCACCGCTGGGCGCGCCGAGGAACATCTCCGACTGCACCATCAGATACTCGCGGTCGACGCGGGGCAGGTCCGGCGGATCGATGATCACCGCCCCGAACATGCCGTTGGCGATGTGCAGTGACATCGGCATCGTCGAGCAGTGGTACAGCCAGATACCCGCTCGGGTCGCGGTGAACCGGTACATCAGACGCTGGCCGGGTTGGATGGTCCGCATCGGCACGTCGGGGGCCAGTGCCCCGGCGTGGAAGTCGATCGAATGTCCGGTGCTGCCGTCGTTGACGAGAGTGATCTCGAAGGCGTCGCCGACCTTGCCTCGCAACGTCGGCCCGGGTGCGGTACCGCCGAATGTCCAGCGCCGCTGGGTGATTCCGGGGGAGACCTCCCGCACGACCTCGGTCACCGGCAGCGTGATGCGGTGATCGGCTGTTGCCGGGGGCAGCGCGGCGTCCCGCGCGGCGAAGCCCGGACCCGGGTCGGCGCCGAGGCTGTGGGCGATGTCGGCGGCGGTGATCGGCGCGGGGTCCGATGGGTCGTGATGGCCGGGATGCGTTGCGGGCGCGGGCGTGCCGGTGACCCGGACCGAGAACGTCATGCCCATCTGCCGGTGTCCGGCCACCGCGCACCAGCCGTCGAGGCTGGAGCCGATCACCCCGGCGTCGATCACCGCCCGTTCGCCGGGAGCCAAGCGTCCGGTGCGGGTGCCGTTGGCCAGCACCAGGTCGTGTTGGTCGGTGCCGGTGTTGTCGAGGGTGATCTGCAGCCGGTCCCCGGCGGGCACCTCGACCACGTCCGGAACGAACCGCATGCCCTGCACCCGGACCGACACCGCGGTGGTGTGCCCGGTGGCGACCACGGCAACTCGCGGCGAGGTGCCGATACCGAGTGCCGCGGGGTCGGCGGCCACACCGGCGGCGGTCGTCAGCACGACGACCGCGAGTCCGGCGGCGGCGACACCGAGTCGTCGCCGCGGCGGTGCCGCTTCTGACTGGCCCGGGGCCGACGGCTTGCCCCGTTCCCGGCGGGCCCGCCACACCGCCCGAACCAGCAGCGGCAGGAAGGCCGTGTAGGAAATCAGCACCAGCACCGAGGCGCCGACTCGCACCAGACTTGGAGTCGGAAGGACACAGAGCAGCAGCCCGGCGTTGGCGACGGCGAGCCGCCACGGCGCACCCCGCTCGAGTTCGGCGGCGGCCGCCAGGAGGGCGGCGGGCCCGCCCATTACGACGGGGGTCAGGTAGGTCATTGACCCGAGGAGCACCTGCACGAGGAAGCCGGCGAGCACGGGTGCGGTGAGATCGCCGGCCGCCGCGACGGCCGCCGGCCAGGTCGGCGCCGTCGCGAGTGCGACGGCAGCCAATGCCAGCGATCCGATCAGCCAGGCCACGCCCGCGAGCACCGACAAGGTCGCGAAGTCGGCGGGCCGCTTGCGCCGGATCTCGTCGAGGTGGGGCCACAGGACAAACAAGACGGCGCCGAGGTAGGCGAGGGCACCCGCAGCGCAGATCGGCGGCGACCCCTTCACCGCACCGCCGGCGGCCACGGCCAGGGCGGCCAGCAGTGCCGGCAGACCGCGGCGGGCCGCCACCTCGACCCCGGCGGCGATCCGGGTGCGCAGCATCGTGGGCCACAGGGTGACCAGGGTGCCCACCACCGTGAGGCCCGCCCAGCCGAACAGGTTCACCGCCGCGTGCGCGATGACGAACCGCTCGTGGAGGTCGCCGGGGAGCGACGAATTCGCCATCGCCACACCGAGTCCGGCGCCGACCGCCAGACACGCCGTCGCGGCGACGTAGTACCGCACGGTGACGGCGAAGCGGGCGGGCAACGCGGTGCGCAACTGCCGCAGCAGCGTCGCCCCGTGCGCCAGGGCGACGGCGCCGACGACGATCCCACCCGCCAGCACGACCGGCCACCACCGGCCGAGCATGCCGGCGATCACCGCGACGGCACCGGCGTTGAAGGCCGAGATGCGCAACACCTCGGCGGTCCGTGCCGGATCCGGCCTGCGCAGCAACGCATCGGCGAAATGCCGACTCCAGATCAGGATCGCGTTGCCCGCCGCACCCAGCGCCAGCAGATGGACCAGCAGCCAACCGGACAACGGAACGAACCGGTGCGCGACCGCCACGACGACCAGCGCGGCCAGCCAGGCGAATACCACTGCCCCGGCGCGCAGGTGCCATCCCGAGCGGTTCATGCCGACACCCGACGGGATGCGCGCGTCGCGGAATAGCCGGCGACGGCGATGAATCCAAGCACCGCAACGATATTCAGCACACCGCCCACCTGCACGGCCCAGTGCACGCCCCGGGCGTCACCGACCGCCAGTCGCAGCAGCAACGACAGGTGCAACAGCACCACCGGGGCGTACATCGGCCAGATGTAGGGCAGCGGGCGGCGCACCACGGCCGGCAGGATCACCGGCGCGTGCGCCATGATCATCGACAGCACGAATCCCAGCATCACCGCGTGCACCAGCGCGTCGTAGCCGGGCCCGGAACGGACCGGTCCGACCAGCAACCAGGCCAACGCCGGCACCAGCAGCCATACGTAACCGGCGAGCAGGCACACCGCCATGTAGCGGGTCAGGCCGGTCGCGCGCACGGTGTGGCGGGCGACGTCGAACCGGCCCAGCCACCCGACCGTCGTCAATAGCGCCGCGCCGAGCAACGGGTACCCGACCGCCGGCCACAACAGCGCGGCGACGGTGCCCGCGACCATCGTCACGGCGATGACGGTGAGCAGCGCCTCGGCCCGGGTGCCGAGCATCGCGACGCGGGCGAGTTCGAGGCGCTCCCCGACGATTGTCAGGATCACGAAACCGCACAGCCAAGGCAGCAGGTCGGGGACCGGCACGCCGCGCAGCCACAACAGCGCCGCACCGGTCGCCAGCACCGCGCCGGCGGCCTGGACGACGACCGCCACGTCGGCCGACCGCCGCCACAGCGGCACATACACCACGACCAGCATCGCGGATCCCGCGAGTAGCAGCGCACCGCCGAGCCAGCGGGGCGCCGTGGTGGCCAGCAGCACCGCACCGGCGCCGAGAGATATCGGGCTCAGGTAGGCCCACCACCGTTGCGCGGCCACGGCCCGTTCCAGCGCGACCACCGTGCCGACGAACCCGAGCACCAGCAAGATGCCGTGCACCGCGCTCAGCCGGGTGGCGTCGACCGGTGCGGGCAGGCCGAGTAGCACCAGTGCGGCGTCCAGTCCGGCCAGAAGTGCGAACCCACCGGGCGCCAGCAGCAGCGCCCGGGGCGGGATTCGGCGGTCAGTCATCATGTCGCACAACGGGATCGGGCAGAAACAGCCGGCACGCGCCGGGTTCGGCGAATGGAATGAGATCGAGGCCCTGTCGGTTGCGGACGCCGAGTCGTTCGAGCACGCCCTCGACGATGCCGAGGTGGACCTGACAGACGATGGCGGGGTAGCGGCGGGCAGCGTCGAGCAACGGGCAGCGGCGCAATGCAATGCCCCGGCCCGCGTCCGGTGCGGCTTCCTCGGTCGGCGCGAAGCCGAGGCGGGTCAGTACGTCGAGGACATACTGCCGCGGATCACCGTCGGGCCGGCGGTGCTCGTCCACCAGTTCATGTCCCCACTCGACGCCGGCGGCGCGCGCGTCGCGCTCCGGGTGGGCGCTGGTGCGGGCCAGATGACCGGCCAGCGCGGACGCCAGGCCCGCGTAGTCCCGGACCGCGACGGCCGGGTCGGCGGCCGACGCCCAGTACAAGCCGGCGGGGCGGCCCCGTCCAGGTGTGGCCTTGGTGGTGCGCTCGACGAGCCCGAGCCCGGTGACCGCGTCGAGGTGTTCGCGGACGGTGTTGGGGTGCAGGTCCAGAGCGGCGGCCGCGTCGGAGACCCGGACGGGAGAGTGCGCACGCACGTACTCGAGCACCCTGAGCCGCTGCCCCGAGAGCGCGATCGGAACCCCACGGACCGGCGTCGGTTCGGGGCCGAGGACCGCCGACTCTTTTACCACGGAATTTAGTGTAGTAAATTGGAGTCACGTTAGTCGAGAGAGGAACCTGCCATGTCCGCCAATGATGTGATCGTCGCGTCGACAGCCGCCGACGCCGAGGCGGTCGAAGCCATCAAGAGTCATCACGCGCAACTCGCGGGGCAGGTCGCAATCCTCACCGATGCGATGCTGTCGGCCGTCGAGCGCGGCACCGACTTCGAACCGGCCCGCGCCGCGGCCGTGGCATTCCTGACCGGGGAACTGCTGCCGCACGCCGCCGCCGAAGAGGAGCGGCTATACCCGGCGGCCACCCGCACCAACCGGGCCCGGCCGCTGGTGGAATCGATGATCGCGGTGCATCGCATCATCGGTTCGCTCGTCGAGCGCATCCGCACCGAGCCACCCCTGCGCGCGGCCGGCAGCGGCCAGGCCCTACGGGTGCTGTTCGACGCGCACCTGACCGACGAGAACGACCGGATCCTGCCGATCGTGGCCGCCGATCCCGAGGTCTCGCTGCACGACGTGGTCCACGGGATGCACGAACTGCTCGGTGGTCATCAGCCCGCCGGCGCGGCGCCGGCCCATACCTGCTGCTGCGGCGAGCACGACAGCGACGATCCGGTGCTCGACGTCCGCGAGGTGCCGCATTCGATCCGGCACGCCACCGTGTTCGGCGCGTTCGATGCCGTGCCGGTCGGCGGCACCCTGGTGTTGGTGGCGCACCATGACCCGATTCCGCTGCTGCACCAACTCGACGAGCGCACCTCGGGCCGGCTCGAGGTGCGGTATGAGCAGCGAGGGCCGGAGGCGTGGCGGCTGCGGCTGACCAAGCGGTAGGCCTTGAGCAGCTCGCGAATCTATTCAGTCATCCCTGCGAGGCTCACTCGGCCTTTGTCGCAGTGATGACTCAACAGATCCCATATTGCAGTCCCACCACTAGGCTGGGTAGCCGTGACTCACTATGACGTTGTCGTGCTCGGCGCCGGTCCCGGCGGATATGTCGCGGCGATCCGCGCGGCCCAACTCGGACTGAACACCGCCATCGTGGAACCGAAGTACTGGGGTGGGGTGTGCCTGAACGTTGGCTGCATCCCGAGCAAGGCGCTGCTGCGCAACGCCGAACTGGCCCACATCTTCACCAATGATGCCAAGACCTTCGGCATCAGCGGCGAGGTGACCTTCGACTTCGGCGCGGCGTTCGACCGCAGCCGCAAGGTCGCCGAGGGTCGCGTCGCCGGCGTGCACTACCTGATGAAGAAGAACAAGATCACCGAGATCGACGGGTACGGCAGGTTCACCGACGACCACACCGTGAGCGTGGACCTCAACGACGGCGGAACCGAGACGGTCACCTTCGACAACGCGATCATCGCCACCGGGTCCTCGACGCGCCTGGTGCCCGGCACCTCGCTGAGCGAGAACGTCGTCACCTACGAGAAGCAGATCCTCACCCGCGAACTGCCGGGGTCGATCATCATCGCCGGCGCCGGTGCGATCGGCATGGAGTTCGCCTACGTGCTGAAGAACTACGGCGTCGACGTCACCGTCGTCGAGTTCCTGCCGCGCGCGCTGCCCAACGAGGACGCCGAGGTCTCCAAGGAGATCGAGAAGCAGTACAAGAAGCTCGGGGTGAAGGTTCTCACCAGCACCAAGGTCGAGTCCATCGACGACGACGGGTCAACGGTTACCGTACGAGTCAGCAAGGACGGCAAGTCCGAGGAACTCAAGGCCGATAAGGTGTTGCAGGCCATCGGTTTTGCGCCCAACGTCGAGGGCTACGGTCTGGAGGCCGCCGGGGTGGCGCTGACCGACCGCAAGGCCATCGGCATCGACGACTACATGCACACGAATGTGCCGCACATCTATGCCATTGGCGACGTCACCGGCAAGCTGCAACTCGCGCACGTCGCCGAGGCGCAGGGCGTGGTGGCCGCCGAGACCATTGCGGGTGCGGAGACCATGGCGCTGGGCGACTACCGGATGATGCCGCGGGCGACGTTCTGCCAGCCGCAGGTGGCCAGCTTCGGGCTCACCGAAGAGCAGGCCAAGGAGGAGGGCTACGACGTCGAGGTGGCCAAGTTTCCGTTCACCGCGAACGGCAAGGCGCACGGTCTGGCCGACCCGACCGGCTTCGTCAAGCTGATCGCGGACAAGAAGTACGGCGAACTGCTGGGCGGTCATCTGATCGGGCCGGACGTGTCCGAGTTGCTGCCGGAGTTGACGCTGGCGCAGAAGTGGGACTTGACCGCCTACGAGTGCGCCCGCAACGTGCACACCCATCCCACGCTGTCGGAGGCGCTGCAGGAGTGCTTCCACGGCCTGGCCGGTCACATGATCAACTTCTGATGCGTTACGGGGCAATCCTTTTCGCGGCAGCCGGCATCGCCGGCCTGCTCGCCGCGGCTCCCGCGTCTGCCGCTCCCGAGGCGCCGGACCTGTCGGGCTATGCCGTTGTGGCACCGGATGAGTACGTCGACGGCGGGGAGGCGTACTTCCAGACGCCCGACGGTTTGTTGTGCGCGATCCGTCCGGCGCAGGGCATGGCGGGGTGTGACGGACCGTTGCCGCGCGGATCCGGTGGCGCCAATCAGATCGTGCTGTCGGCCGATCAGGCCCGCCGCGGTCTGCGGCAGACGGCAAGCCCCCAGTTCGTCAAGCCCAGCGGTGCGGCCGCCGCGGTGTTGCCGGTCGGGCACAAGATCGTGCTCGAAGATTTCACGTGTGCCGTTGATGACGGAAAGGTATTCTGCACCAAGGGCAATCCGGTCGCGCAGTGGCTGTCGATCACGCCCGACAGCTCCAGCGTCGGCCCACCGACGCCCTGGCTGCCGGTCGGATTCCCCGATCCCAACGACTTCGTCGTCGGCGACGAGAGCTACCTCGTCGGGTCCGGCGCGAAGAACGTCTTTCCGGTGTTCACCGTGGGTGACGGTCTCACGTGCAAGATGTCGATGTTCAGTGGCGGTGTGATCGGCTGTGACACAACACCTCCGGTGGTTCTGCCCGGTGTCGAGGGTGGCGACGACGAGGTCTTCGCGCAGCTGCCCGGCCCGGTCGGAACGCGGAAGTCGGGGGAGCCGCGGCTGGCGACGCCCGACTATCCGGGTGCCGTCAAGGAACTGCCCGTCGGGCATCGCATCGACTCCTTCGGGGCGAGCTGCATGGCCACTGACGACGGTGTCGCGTGCTTTGGCGCGGTCGGTGGGGCGCCGCAGGGGTTCCGGGTGACCGGTTCGGAGACGACGACTTTCGGGGGAAGTTGACGAACTGGATTGCCCGGCGGATGGTTCCGCCGACGGGGTCAGCGTGAGGCTGTCGCCACAGCGGATCATCCGCAATGGCGCTTACCTCGACTCCTCTGTTTAGGGCGGTTGCCGCGAGCTTGATCGCGGTTCGCTCGCTCCTATCAATGACAGCACGAGTATGCATAGAGTGTCTTGCGCTGATTGGGATGCCGCGCGGGCTCGTTGCTGGTAAAAATTGCCAGTTATGGGGGGCCTCGGGGGTCGCGATGCGGAATTGCGTGCGGTGCGGCATTTCCTGCACACGGTGGAAAGTGAACCGGCGGCTCTGGTCGTAACTGGTGAACACGGCATTGGTAAGACGGCGCTCTGGAACGTCGCCATCGAATTGGCCGAGCGCGACGGGTTGGCGGTGCTCTCAGCGCGCGGCTACGCCGCCGAAGTTCAGCTGGCGTATTCGGGACTGGCCGACCTCGTGGGTGGGGTCGACGACGCAATACTGGATCAGCTCGGTCCGGTCCAAAGGGATACCGTCGACCGTATCCTGCTACGTCGTCAACTGGAGTCCGCGCCGAATGAACGCGCGGCCGGGGCTGCGCTGGTGGCCATTCTCGAGTTGATGGGGCGTCCGGCTCCGGTAATTCTGGCGATCGACGATGCCCAGTGGGTCGATCCGTCGAGTCAGGTCGCCATCGGTTACGCGGCGCGCCGAGTGACGGGCCGGGTCGGTTTCCTGGCCACAGCCGCCCCCGCCGATGATGCGTCGACCTGGATCCAAGTTCCACGGTTGGATTCTCTGACCCGAATAACCCTGCCGCCGTTGGATCGTGGCACGATCCACGCGTTGATTGCAGACCGTCTTGGTTTCGCAATGCCTGTGTCGCTGACCAAACGAATCCACCAGATGTCCGGGGGAAATCCGCTATATGCGATCGAGCTTGCCCGCACCATGGATGAGCGGTCGCTCGACCGCCCGTTGCCGCTGCCGGCTTCGCTGCAACAACTGGTCTCCGCACAGCTGGATGGCCTGAGCGCGGAGTGCGCGGAACTCCTGATGGTCCTCGCCTGCCTGCCGAAACGAGCCGTCAAAGACGTCGTCTCGGCAACGGCCATGGCACCCGAACGCGTTATCGCGATCCTCGAGGAGGCCGAGATGTTGGGCGTCGTTGCCGTTGACGGCGGCGCCGTGCGCTTCACCCGGCCATTTTTCGCATACGGCGCGTACTTTCACGTCGAGCCACCGACGCGCCGTGCATTGCACCGACGCATGGCGATGATCGCCGACGACCCGGAGGTCCGGGCCCGTCACCTAGGTCTGGCGGCCGTTGAGGCCGACGATCTAACGCTGCAGGAACTGGACACCGCGGCCATCGCGGCGGCCTCCCGGGGCGCGCGCGGCGCAGCAGCGGAACTCCTCGAGATGGCCATCCGGTTGGGCGGTGACGATGCTGAACGCCGGCTCAGGGCAGCCGAACAACATCTGCGCGCGGGTGCGTTCGAGCGAGCCGAAATGCACCTGACGGCCGTGCTTGACGAGGTACCGGCGGGCGCCGCTCGGTCCTTTGCCCTGGTCCTTCGCGGCGCATTGCACCTGTACCGTGACGGGGCGCGGGCCATCGAGTCACTGAATACTGCCGTCGAGCAGTGCGCAGACCAGCCACCGATGGAATTGTGCGGTCTATTGTTGCTGTCCTTCGTCTTAGAGCGTTGCGGCGAGATCGAACGATCTCTGGACTGCGCACGCCGGGCGGTCGCGGTGGCAGACGGGCTTGGTGACCCGTCACTGCAGAGTCTGGCGCTGGCGACAGTGGTCATGGCCGAGTTCAATTGTGGTCTCGGCGTCGACTCCGACACCCTGCGTCGCGCGATAGCACTGGAGGATAGGGGCAGCGCCACCGCGGCGCCGTTGATGCCCAGCAATGTGGAAGCGGTGATCTGCGCGTGGACCGGCCAACTCGAATCGGCCCGCAGCAAGATCACGGCGATGCTGCAACGGTCTCAGGAACGCGGCGATGAGATCGACTTCGGCTGGGCGATTCCTTTCGCCGTCATGGTCGACCTGTGGTCGGGTCGGTTGGCTGACGCGCAGGCGGCGGCCGATCAGCTGATGGCCAGTGCCGAACTGACTGGCGGTCAACTCAGCCGGATTGCCGCTCTGTCCTGCCGAGCGGCGGTAGCTGCTCACTGCGGCCGGGCCGACGAGGCCCGCCGTGCGGCGCGGGCCGCTATCGACGCCGCTCATGCCAGCGGGTTCCGACGGATGGTGATCGCGCCGTTAACCAGCCTGGCGTTCCTCGAGATTTCGCTGGGAGACCACGCGGGCGCACTCGCTGTGCTTGACCCGTTGCTGACGACATTTGATGCCAAACACACTGAGGTCTCGGTGGCCGGCTATCTTCCAGATGCGATCGAGGCCCTCATCGCCGTGGGTCGCTCCGGTGAGGCCGAACCGTTGATTGCGGCCTTGGAAGCCAACGGAACTCAGCTCGACCGTCCTTGGATGCTCGCTGCCGGCGCCCGCGGCCGTGCCGCTCTGCTGGCGGCGAAGGGCGATCTCGTGGCTGCCCGTCTGTGCGCGGAGCGGGCTACGACCGCTCACGAGTTCTTGCCCATGCCATTCGAGCGGGCGCGAACAGAATTCCTGATCGGACAACTACATCGCAGCGGTCGCCGGCGTAAAGCCGCAGCTGCCAGCTTCGAGTCCGCTCTGACCGTATTCGAGACCCTCGGCGCTCAGACATGGGCACACCGGGCAAGACAGGCGTTGCGCGAATGTCGACCGCGGCCGTCAAATCCCAGTTTGACGTTGACGGCAACGGAGCGGCGGGTGGCTGAACGCGCTGCTGCCGGCTATTCCAATCGTGACATCGCCGCGCAGCTCTTCGTGTCGGTCAAAGCCATCGAACAGAACCTTTCGCGGGTCTACCGCAAACTCGGCATCCGATCGAGGGCGCAGCTGTACTCCAGACTCATCGAGATGCTCGATTCATCCTGAAGACCGAGCATTCCGGACGTTCAGACAAACTCGGCGCCGCAGACCTCGAAGTGTGGGGGAAACCCTATATCGCGGATGGGGCATGACCCCTTAGCGTCCGGATCAATATTCGATTATCGGACGTTGGGGTCCCGATCCTCGGGGGGTTGTCGGTGGGCGCTGGTCGTTACATCGGTCGTGTCGGCGGTCTTGCGGTGGCATTGGGCGTAGGTGTCGCAATCGGCTTGGGTCACGGGACGGCCTGGGCGGACGACGCGAAGGGAACCAGCGCGGGAGCAACCGGCGGCTCTTCGTCGTCCACGTCTGATCCTGCGGGCGGTTCGCCGGCTTCTTCCGCGGGTACGTCGACGGCCTCGGGTTCGACAGAGGCTCATGATCCAGGTCCCACATCGGAGCCGTCTGCGCCGGAAGATTCGCAGGGCGATATCAAGACTGGATCGTCCGACGAGTCGTCGAAAGAGAAGACCGCCAAGTCGGCGCGCTCCAATCGGCCGAGCCGTAGCACCGCTGCTGAGAGTCGCAGCAGCACAACAGAAGCTGAATCAGAATCGGGAGATTCGGCGAGAGCTGCTCGATCGGATGCGTCGGAATCCGCAGAATCCTCGGAGTCGGCCGAGGCCCCGGAAACCGGGGCGTCGACCTTTGCCACGGGCTCGTCGTCGACCGACGAGCTGGCGAGTGCGAAGCAGCTGCGCGCGGTCGCCGTGCCGGCGGCCGCCGCGGTGGTGCGTGCGCCGGCAACGGCGACGAAGTCGGTGGGTGCGGTGACTTCGGCGGTGTCGTCACTGATCGGCGGCGGCGGGAACACCGGGGCGGATTCACCGCTGACGTGGGTGGTTGCCGCGGCCGCGCGTCGTGAGATCGGCGTCAGCGATGCAGACTCCGTCGCCTCGGTTGCCGCACAGGTGTCCACCGGGGAGCCCGCTAAAGCCGCGGGTGCCACGATGCGGATCGCTTCACTTGCTGCGGTGGCACCCAACAGCGCGCCGGTGATCTCGGCGCTGACCGTGGGCACGCCGAACCCGTCGACGGGGGTTGCCAGCGGCAAGGCCACGGCCGGCGACGTCGACGGGGACACGGTGAAGTACGCCGCCACCGCGGTCAAGGGCGCGGTCGCGATGAACGCCACGACAGGTGCGTTCACCTACACCCCGACAGCCGCTGCGCGTCACGCCGCGTCGGCTACGGGCGCGACGCCGGCCGACAAGGCCGGCTCGGTCACTGTCACCGTGACCGACGGCAAGGGCGGAAGTGCGACGAAAACCGTTGCAGTGAGTCTTGTTCCGGTCAATGCGGCCCCGGTCGTGACGATGGGTGCGGGTACTCCCAACGCCACGACCGGCGTGGTCACCGGTTGGGTCAAAGGCGCCGACACCGACTGGGACACCCTCGCGTACGGCGCACCGGCGACCACCACCAAGGGCGCCGTCGTCATCAACGCCGGCACCGGGGCGTTCACCTACACCCCGACCCAGGCGGCCCGGTTGGCGGCCGGGGCGGCCACCACCGCGACGGATCCGGCCAAGACCGACACGTTCACCGTGACCGTCACCGACGGGCATACCGGGGGCACGGTCACCAAGGCGGTCACGGTGACCGTCGCCCCGAACAAGGCACCGACCCCGTTGAGCGTGACGGTCAATACGCCCAACCCGACCACGGGCGTGGTCACCGGTTCGGTCAAGGCCACCGATCCGGACAAGGACGTCTTGAAATTCACCACCCCGGCCAGCACCGCCAAGGGCGCGTTGAGCATCAACGCGTCAACCGGTGAGTTCACCTTCACCCCGACCCAGGCGGCCCGGCAGACCGCAGCGACCTCGACTTCGGCCGCGAACAAGAGCGAGACGTTCACCGTCACCATCACCGATTCCAAAGGGGCATCCGCCACACAGGCGGTGACGGTCGCCATCGTCCCGAACAAGGCACCGACCGGTGCCGGCGTCACCGTCGGTACCCCGAACGCGACCACCGGTGTCGTGACAGGAACCGTGGCCGCCACTGACCCGGACGGCGATGCCCTCAAGTACTCGGCACCGGCGACGGCGGCCAAGGGTGCGATCAGCCTGAACACCGCTACGGGGGCGTTCACCTATACCCCTTCCGCTGCGGCCCGGCACGCCGCCACGCTCACCGCGGCGACGAGCGCCGACAAGGCTGACACGTTCACCGTCACGATCACTGACACCAAGGGTGCAGCGATAACCAAGACGGTTACGGTGCCCATCTTGGGCAAGAACACCGCCCCGGTTGTGAATCTCACTGTGGGCGCCCCGAATTCGACCACCGGTGTGGTCACCGGTTCGATCAAGGGTGCCGACGCCGAGAACGACGCCATCACATACACCGCCCCGAATTCCACCACCAAGGGCAGCGTCGGCATCAACGGCACTACGGGGGCGTTCACGTACACTCCGACGCAGGCGGCGCGTCAGGCCGCGGCCGCAGCCGTCACCGCAACCGATCCGGCCAAGACCGACACGTTCACCGTCACGGTCGCGGATGGGCACACCGGGGGCACGGTCACCAAGGCGGTGACCGTGTCCATTGCTCCGAACAGGGCGCCGACCGGAGCCAGTTTCACCGCTTCGACCCCGAATTCGACGACGGGCGTGGTGACCGGGACCGTCAAGGCCAGCGATCCCGACAACGACGCTCTGAAGTACACCGCTCCGGCCACCACAGCCAAGGGTGCGGTCAGCATCAACGCCAGCACGGGTGCGTTCACGTTCACCCCCACCCAGGCCGCGCGGCACGCCGCCGCCACCGCTGCATCGGCTGACAAGCAGGACACATTCACCGTCACGATCACCGACGCCAAGGGCGCGGCAATCACCAAGACCGTCACCGTGCCGGTGCTCGGCAAGAACGCGCCGTTGACCGCGGCCACTCCTGCCGTGGGTTCACCGAACGCCGCCAACGGCGTCGTCACCGGCAGCGTGAAAGTCACCGACCCCGACGGGGACGTCATCACCTTCGGCAGTCCGATCACCACCGCTAAGGGCACGGTAATCGTCGACAGCACAGGGAAACTCATCTATCAACCCACCGATGACGCTCGCCGGAAAGCCGGAGTTCTCAACGCCCCCGCCGCCGACAAGCAGGACACTTTCACTCTGATCGCCGACGACGGCCACGGTTCGACGGTGCCGATCTCCGTCACGGTGAGCATCGCCGCGCTCAACACCGCTCCGACGCCCGGGGCGGTGAACGTGGGCAATCCGGACGGGAACGGGGTGGTGATTGGGTCGGTCACTGCCTCCGACGTCAACGGCGATCCGCTGACTTTCTCGAAGGGATCCGACCCTGGCAAGGGCTCGGTGAGCGTGGCGACGAACGGGGCCTTCACCTACACGCCCTCCGCGGCCGGCCGCCAACAAGGCGGCACCGACTTGTTCTCCGTCACCGTCGACGACGGCCACGGTGGCACCGCGAGTATGAGTGTGACGGTGACGGTGCTGCCGGCGCCTCCGCCTCCACCCAGCGGGCCGACACTCAGCCAGAAGGTCGACGCATTTGTCGCAGAGTGGACGGGACGACACGTCGGCGCCGGCTGGTGCGTCGACTTGATAGTCAGATACTTGTCTGAGGTATTCGGCGTATCGAACCCGTACGGCAATGCCAGCGACTACAAATTTGGCGATGATTCCAACGCCGACAACGCAATGGCTGCCGCTGGCTTCCAGTGGCACGCAGGCAATATAGACGGAATCCAGAACGGTGACATCCTTGTGTGGAGCGGTCAGCCATATCTGAGGGATTGCAGCACCGATGGATGCGGCCACATCGCGATCTTCTACCACAACCAGGTTTGGGACCAGAACGATGGATGGCACGATCCGCACGCTCTCGAGGGCCTCGTCGGCCTCAGTGTGGCGAACTACTCGGGCTCGTTCTCCCGGGTCAATTCAAATGGACTGAATTTTGCGGGCTACTGGCGTCCGCCTGGTGGCAGCACCGGCGGCGGCGGGGGTGGCGGTGGTTCCACCGGCACTAGTGGGAAAAAGAACGGCACAGCGACAGTTATCCAGCTGGTGAACGTCCGAAATGATCCCAGCACGAATGGACCAATCATCGCGCAGTACAGCCCAGGTCAAACGTTCAACTACGACAGCTGGGTGATCGGTAACGGTTACTACTGGCTCTCATACATCAGTTACACGGGAGTCCGCCGGTACGTCGCAGAAGCAAGTGCGGACGGCAAGGTTGTCTTCGTCAGAGGGGGAGTATTTCACTGAGGGTTCGGCGGTCCTCAGTCCGGGAAGTCCAGCGGCGGCTGCAGGGTGGCGATTGTCGCCGCCAGCATGTCGTATTGCCCTGCTAGGAAACAGATTTCGATCAACTGCTTGCGATCGAAATGGTCGGCCAACGCCGCCCAGGTCTCCGGGCTGACGACTCGGTCGAGCACGAACTCGTCGGTCGCCTTGACCAGCGCGCGATACCGCTCGGAGAGGCCGTCGGCGTCGGGTCCTTCGAATATCTTGGCCTGCAAGGCAGTATCGATCCCGCGAGTGCGCGCCAGTCGGCGATGCTGCTGCAATTCGTACTCCGAATTGCGAAGGTGACCCACCCGCAGGATCACCACCTCCGCATCCCTGCGCGACAACGCCCCCCAGTAGAGCGTGGCGCCGCCGAACGGCAGCCACGACCAGAACAGCAGCGGATGCCGCGCCAACGCGTTGAACAGATGGAACTGCGGCGCCCGGATGCGCCGCGCGCCGCCGCGCAGGATGATCCAGTTGATCAGGCCGACGTCGCGCAGATTGCTGGTCACCGGCACCCGCGGCGGCTCCACCCCGCTCATGCCGGCCGCACCAGGTACGG
>ERZ724513.588-NODE-588-length-17990-cov-13.066685_pt1 | contig 17990 bp, 15 predicted proteins | sample MGYA00376046_ERZ724513 | MGnify/ENA primary metagenome ERZ724513 (study PRJEB28724, sample SAMN07190883) | activated sludge metagenome | isolation source: activated sludge of sewage treatment plant in Hong Hong | place: Hong Kong | collected 2016-03-17 ...
CCCTGCGGGTACTTGCGGACGAAAATCCGGTTGACCTGGACCTCGGGGAACTCGGCCTGGTGTTCCTGCAGGTAGTAGACGATGTCGTCGTCGACGTCCTGGTCGAGGGTGATCGGGCTGCCCGGCGGGTCGTTCTTCTTCGTTTCGTAGACCTTCTTCCGGATCCAGTCGGCAGAGTGATCGAGCACCTTGCCGATCCGCGCGTAGAGCTCCTGGCGGCCCGCGACGGTGGTCGGAATCTCGATCGGGTCCAGCTGGAGCGCCATGCTGGTCCGGTTGTCAACCAGAACCTTTCCGTCCCGGTCCAGGATCCGCCCACGCGGGGCCGGGACCCGGATCTCGCGGGTCCGGTTGTCGTTTGCCTCGGCGAGGTACTTGTCCCCGGTCACGATCTGGAGCGACCAGAGCCGAAAGAAGAGGATCCCCAGCAGGACCAGCCCGATGCCGCCGATCACGGCGAACCGACGGGACACGGGGTTCCGCTTCGGTCGTGGTCTGGGAACTACGGGTTCAATTCTCATCGGAAAGCCTCGGGGCCGTTTCCGCCCGGCGGGTCGAGCTCGTCGGCCCACCGTTCAATGTCAACCGGCCGCCGGCGGGTGGCCGGCTCGTGAATCAGCGCTGGTCTGAGAACACGGTAAGTCAGCGCGTAGAGCGGAATCGCCAGAAGAACACCATAGAAGGCCTGCAGGATGAGGTCGGGGACAAGCGATCCGCTTAGCGAGGAATCGAAACCGACGATCACGGTGTAGAAGCCGAGCGCCAGGTTCGCCCCCAGGGTTGCGATTCCGCAGACCGCGAGCACGGTCGGCCGGTCGACGAAATCCCCGCGCTCGCGGTAGATGCCGGCCAGGTAGCCGACCGCCATGAAGACGAGGCAGGCGCTGCCGAGCGGCCCGTCGGTCAGTCCGTCACCAAGGAAGCCGAAGGCGAAACCGACCGTGGCCCCGATCAGGCTGCCACCCAGCAGGCCGAAGATCGCGGCGCAGGCGGGCAGAATCCACATCGAGGTTCCGAACAGTTCGATCTGCGAGAAGAAGGAGATCTGAAGCACCGTGAAGAGCAGGATCAGGCCGGCCACCCTCGCGGCTGTGCGGGTCGTGATGATCATCCGCGGTTGCCTCCGGTCAGGACCTGGAGCCAGTCCAGATTGCGGAGATCGGCGAAGGGCCTCAGTTCGACCGACTGGATCGCCTCCCGCTCATCGATCGGCGCCCGCGTGATCTCGCCGATCGGCAGGCCGCGCGGGTAGAGCGAGGAGAGCCCGTCGCCGCGCCAGCCGGAGGTGACCACGGTGTCACCGCTGTGGACGTCCTTGGTTTCGTCGAGAAATTCCAGCACCAGAGTCTGGGGGTCCCCGACCTTGGCCCGGACCACGCCCTGGGCACCGCCGGGCAGAACCCTGGCGCTGACCGCGCTCGACCCGTCCGAGATCAGGCTGACCACCGAACCCGAGTGGCTGACCGCGCTGATCCGTCCGACCAGCCCGTCGCCGCTGATCACCGGATCGTTGACCGCGATTCCTTCGGAAGAACCGGCGTTGACGCTGACCGTCGTGTACCAGACGGTCGGCGAGCGGCCGGTCACGTTGACGGTCACCGGGTCGTAGGCGTCGGGAATCTTTCCGGCCTCCGCGAGGCCGACCATCTTGCGGAGCTGGCGGTTGTCTTCGAGTGCAACCTCGCCGGCGACCGCCTTGCCGCGGGCTTCCTCGAGCTCGCTCTGGAGACGGTCCCGCTCACCGCGCGCGTCCATCGTCTCGTCGAACCAGTTGATCAGGTCCCGGGCCGGTTTCAGGGCCCTCGAGGCGGCGTTGGTGACCGGGTCGAAGAAGGTCCCGAGCACGCCTCCCACTCCGCCCGAACCGCTGCCGAAGGTGAATGTGAGCAGCACGAAGCCCAGCACGATGAGACCGATGAGCACGGCCCGGCGACGTCTGACTTGTTTGCGGTACATGTGAGTGGCTGGTGGTGTTTGAGAGGTCGCGGAAGAGCGGGCACCAATCGTGATCCGGAGTGGAATCGCTCCGAACCCGCGACTTTCTCAGCTTGGCAAGATGGCCGCCCGGACGGCCCGGTGACTGCGGGAAGGATTGCAGCGGCCGACCACCCTACCCGGACGCCTTCAGCGGTTCATAAATCCAGTTCCGGAGCCAAATCCAGTAGCAGGCCGACCGGCAGGCCGATCACGTTGGCGATATCGCCTTCGACCCCGGCGACCAGGGAAGATCCCCGGCCCTGGATCGCGTAGCCCCCGGCCCGGCCGCGCCACTCGCCGCTCGCCAGGTAGCGGTCAACCTCGCTCTTCTCCAGTTCACGGAAGCGGACGGCCGACTCGGCCACCCCGGTCCGGACCTGTTCCGGCTCGGGGCCGACGATCGCCAGCCCGCTCAGGACCCGGTGTTTCCGGCCGGAAAGCTGGGCCAGGTACTCGCGCGCCCGGACCTCGTCATCCGGTTTGCCGATGATGTGGTCCTCAAGCACCACGTCGGTGTCGCAACCGATCACCAGGCAGCCCGGCGCGGTTTCGGCCACCGACCTGGCCTTGAGCAGGGCGTTGGCCAGGACCACCTCCGCCGGGTCGCCGTGCACGATCTCTTCGACGCCCGAGACCCGAACCTCGAACTCGACGCCGATCCGTTCGAGCAGGTCGCGGCGCTGGGCTGAACCGGAAGCGAGGATTACCGGGCTGGCTGACACCGAAGCAGAATCGCAGATCGCGGTCCCGGCGATCAGGCCGTGTCGGCGGCCCGGACCAGGGTCTCCATCGCCCGGATCGCGCGGTCGATCTCCGGCTCGGAGCGGACCGCGATGTTTCCCCATTCGTAGGCCATGCCGATCTGGGTGAGGACGTCGGCCAGTTCGCTTGCCTTCTCGCCGGACCATTCCGGCCGGGTCCGTTCGATCTCGGCGGTCAACTCGCCGGTGATTGCGGTCGAAACCCCGGAACCCGGAGCCAGCATCACCCGCAGGCCCAGTTCGGGTTCGTTCTGGACCAGGTGTCGAAGTGGCGCGAAGTCCGCGGTCGTCAGCATGAATCGACGCATCGCGTCGATCGTGCGTTCAAGGCCCTCGCCCTCCGCTTCGCCTATCGCGGTGCCGATCACCTCGACCACCATTTCGGAGAGCATCTCCGAAATCAGGGAGTCGCGATCCCCCACCCACCGGTAGAGGGTCGTGCGGCCAATCCCCAACTCGTTGGCCAGCGACTGCATGTCGACCCGCTCGAGGTTGAGGTAGTGGCGCCGCGCCAACCGGATCGCATCGTCACGACGAACTTTCTCGGAAACACCCACGCAGCAATCCTAGACCCGCCCCTTGAAGCAATGGTTGCGCCGCGGGGTCGGGTGGGCATTCCCGGGACGCGCAAAACCCTCGCGCGGCATTCAGCCGCGCTCCTCGCTGAGTGTCCCGGAAACGCCCACCCGACCCCAAGCCCACACGCAACCCCCCGGTGGGTCGGATTTCCCGCTGCTGCGACGGAAATCCGACCCACTGCGGTGGAACATGGGCATCGAAAGGGAAAGTTTGCGGGGTTACCCGGGAGTCACAGCCACTTCCAGAACCCGTTGCAGACCAGAATCGGGGGCAGGTGCCTATGGGAGTTGTCTATATAGACAACTCCGATAGGCACCTCGCAACGAGTTGGGACAGCCACGGGAAAGGACGGCCCTGGGGCCGCCCTTTCGGTGCTGCAGGCTGGTTGTGGTGCTCCGGGCTAGATGCCCTCGGGGAACCAGATCGCGATCTCGCGGGCGGCCGACTCGTCGGAGTCGGAACCGTGGACCATGTTGAAGGTGACTTCGAGGGCGAAGTCGCCGCGGATCGAGCCGGGCGCGGCTTCAACCGGGTTGGTGGCGCCGATCAGCTGGCGGGCGGCGACGACCGCTTCCGGGCCTTCGAGGACGGCGGCGACCAGCGGGCCGCCGGTGATGAACTCGACCAGTTCACCGAAGAAGGGCTTCTCCTTGTGCTCGGCGTAATGCTCGTTGGCGATCTGCTCGGTCGCGGTCAGCTTCTTGAGGGCGGCGATACGAAGGCCCTTGCGCTCGAAGCGGGCGAGAACCTCACCGGTGAGGGCGCGCTCGAAGGCGTCGGGCTTGACCAGGATCAGGGTCTGGGACATGTCTTGTTACTCCGTTGTGAGTTTGGTTGTGGCCGAAGCCAGCGGGTTTCGTTTGGCGTGAGCCGGCGGGTCAGCGTACCCGCGCAGGGGTTCAGCTGTCGCCGCGGTTGATCGGTTCCGACTTCTCGTCGTCGCTGACGCTGATCTTGCGCCGGGCGGAACGAGGCGAACGGGAAGAATCGGCCTGGTCGGAAGAAGAGTTGCCCGAACGCCGGGAAGAATCCTCGGAGCGGCTTTCGCCGGACGAAGAACGGCTCTCGCGGGCGCCCGACTCGGCCGGGGCCTTGCTGGAGCGGCGACGGCGTTCTTCCTTCCCTTCCGGAGCCCTCTCGGAGCGGCCCGAGCGGGAGGATGAACGACCCGAAGATTCGCCCTTGGGGCGCTTCGAGCCGGAGCTGCGCGATGACCGCTTGGGAGCGATCAGGGTGGTCTCGCAGTAGGGGCAGACCTTCCAGTTCAGGCCGACCGGCTTCGAGCAGGTCGGGCACGGCTCCTTCAGCCGGGACCGGCAGGCCGGGCAGCGGATGAAGTCACTCTCGACCGGGGAGCCGCACTTGTGGCAGGAGCTGTGCTTGAGGTGCCGCAGCCGCACCTCGGACTCGTTGATGTCGGTTTCGCGCTCACGGATGTCCTCGAGGAACTCCGGCGGACGAAGGATCGTGTAGACGAGCGTGCCGACGAAGGGGAAGAACGAAGCGGCGGTGGCGCAGCCGACCAGGAAGGGGTCGGCGATCCGGCGACGGGCGTCGGTGAAGGTGAAGACGATGAGGGCGATCCAGATCGCGACCAGCATCAGGATGGCCAGAGTGACGGCCAGGTTCAGCGCGGTATTTCCAATTCCGAAGATGGCGATAGGCATGTGACTAGAGGAACATCCTTCCGAATAGGTACCCAATGCCGAAGAAGACGAGAATGACGATCGCCACGACCGCAGCGACCAGCGCCATCATCGACAGCAATTGGGAGCCAGTCTGACGATTCACCGGCTAATCGTCGCATAACCGGCGGCTGCCGAACCCTCCGCCCCGGCTTCTGAGAGACCTTGCCCGTCGTTCAGCCCTGGAAGCCGGCACCTTCATCCGGTGCGAGAAGGAAGTGCGAACCGGTGATGATCACCGCTCCGCCCTTCTCCAAAGCCATCTCCCTGGCCCTTTCCAGCGCCCGGGCCGGGGTCCGGGCCGTTTCCGCCTCGAGCCCGAGCTGCCCGGCAAGGCCCTGAAGCTCCTCCGGATCCCAGGCCCGTGCCCCGGGCCTGCCCCAGGCCGCGAGGGCTTCCCCGGGCAGACCGGTGAAGACGGCCGCTTCAAGCGAGCCGGCCAGTTCGGCCAGCATCCCCGGGGCATCCTTGTCGGCAAGCACGCCAATCACGCCGATCACCGGCAGATCCCCGGTCACCTCGGGCAGCGAGGCGGCCAGCGCACGGGCCCCGGCCGGATTGTGCGCGACATCGGCGAAGACCGGCGGATCCTGGCCGATCATTTCGAGCCGGCCGTGGATGACCAGGCCGCCGACCGCCTCCTCGGACTTCCGCCGGGAGACTTCACCGAGGAAACAGGCCGCCGCCGCTTCGGCGACCGCGAAGTTGGTCCGCTGAAAGCCGCCGATTCCCTCGATTCCGATGGCCTCCGTCGTCGCGGCGTCGCTGATCTCCCTCAGGTCGCAGTCCCGTTCCGCAGCGATCTTCCGGGCCAGGCTCCGCACCGCCGGGGAGACCGGACCGAGCACCAGGGTCGTTGCCGGCCGCAGAACGGCCAGCTTCTCCCCCGCGATCTCTTCTTCGGTTTCACCGAGGTACTCGGTGTGGTCGAGACCGATCGAGGTGAGAACGGTGGCGAGGGAGTTGATCGAGTTGGTCGCGTCAAGCCGGCCGCCGAGACCGGCCTCGATTGCCGCGACCTGGACGCCCGCCTCGGCCAGGGTCAGGAAAGCGGCCGCGGTCGCCAGTTCAAACTGGGTCACCTCCTCATCCTCGAGACGGGCGTTCACGCTTGCCGCGGCTTCGGCCGCACGCCGCACACAATCGGCGAACAGCCCCGGCCGTTCCTCGCCGGAAATGGCGACCCGCTCGGACCAGTGAGCCAGGTGCGGCGAAAGCGAGCAACCTGCCCGGAAGCCATGGGCCTCGCAGATCGCGGCGATCATCCGCGAAACCGAGGACTTGCCGTTGGTGCCGACCACGTGAATCGTCGCGAACGAATCCTGCGGGCGGCCGAGCTCGTCGGAGAGCATCTCCATCCGCTCCAGCCCGAGTTTCCAGCCGATCGGCTCGAGGGAGTTGAGAAACGCTTCGGAATCGAAGGGGCTGGCGGGGGCCTCGTCGGCGGGGCCGGTCACGGGCGCCTCAGCCGAGTTCGGCCAGCTCGGACTGAAGCCGCCCGACCTTCTCGCGTTCTTCCGCGACCACTTCCGCCGGAGCGTTTTCAACGAAGCGCGGGTTGGCGAGTTTGCCTTCGATCTTCTTCATCTCCGCTTCGAGCTTGCCGCGGCGGGCGCCGATCCTCGCCGTCACGGCCTCCATGTCGAGTTCATCCGAGGCGAGGATGCCGAAGCCGGCGACGGTCGCGACCGTCTCGCCTTCACCGGCGCCGATGTTGACCCGGCCCAGCCGTGGCACGAATTCCGGAACCGATCCCGGATCACCGGCCGCATCGAGCACGACCTTCGGCGGCACCCCGGCCATGTCGCGCCAGCCACGCAGCTGCCGGGTGACCCCGATCGCCTCGCCGACCTCGGCTTCGACCGCCTCGGAGATCCGCGAGGAATCCGGGACGGGGAAGGGATGAACCACGAGGTGACCCTGCCGGTAGGGGTGGTACTCCCAGATCGCTTCGGTCACGAAGGGCATGACCGGATGGGCCAGGGCGAGGGTGCGCTCCAGGGTGTGGAGCAGGACCTGGCTGATCTCCGGATCACCGTCGTAGATCCGCGGCTTGGCGATCTCCAGGTACCAGTCGCAGAGATCGGAGAAGACGAAGGAGTAGAGCTCCTGGGCCGCATGGGCGAAGTCGTAATCCCCGATCAGCCGGGTGTAGGTCTCGATCGTGGTCTCGAGGCGGGAAAGGATCCAGCGGTCCTCCAGGCAGATCGGCGCGGCCGGGACCGTGCGGTCTGCGGGGTCCTCCGTGTTGAGCAGGATCAGGCGGGAGGCGTTCCAGAGTTTGGTCGCCAGGTCGCGGCCCTGCTGGACCTTCGGGTCCGAGTAGCGGACATCCTGGGTCGAGGACATCGCGAGCAGGCCGAAGCGCAGGGCGTCCGCCCCGTGTTCGTCGATCTCCTCGAGCGGGTCGATGCCGGTGCCGAGGCTCTTCGACATGCGGCGGCCGTCGCGAGCCTGGATCACCGAATGGACATAGACGTCATGGAAGGGAACGTCGCCGGCGAACTCGAGGCCGGTCATGATCATCCGGGCGACCCAGAGGAAGAGGATCTCCCGGGCGGTGGTCAGGAAGTCGGTCGGGTAGAAGGCCTTCAGCTCGTCGGTTTCGTCCGGCCAGCCGAGAGTCGCGAAGGGCCAGATCGCCGAGGAGAACCAGGTGTCGAGCACGTCCTCTTCCTGGACCCAGCCCTCGCCTTCCGGCTCGGTCTCGCCCACATAGGTCTCGTTGCCGCGGTACCAGACCGGGATCCGGTGACCCCACCAGAGCTGGCGGGAAACGCACCAGGGGCGGATCTCCCGCATCCAGTCCAGGTAGACCCGCTTCCACTGCCCGGGGGCGATGTTCACGCGGCCGTCCTCGACCGCTTCGATCGCCGGCCTGGCCAGCTCGTCCATCTGGCAGAACCACTGAAGTGAGATCAGCGGCTCGATCCGCTCGCCGGAGCGCTCGGAGAAGGGAACCGAATGGACGTACTCCTCCTCCCCGCTCAGGGCCCCTTCTTCCTTCAGCGCCTTGACCACCTCGACCTGGGCTTCGGCCACGGTCATGCCTTCGAACCGTTCGCCGGCTTCGGCGGTCATGCGGCCGTCCTCGCCGATCACCGAGATCTCTTCCAGCCCGTGACGGCGGCCGATCTCGAAGTCGTTGACGTCGTGGCCGGGGGTGATCTTGAGCGCGCCGGTGCCGAACTCGACGTCAACGTGGTCGTCGGCAATGATCGGCAGCCGGCGTCCGACCAGGGGCAGAACGCAGTGCTGACCGATCAGGTCGCTGTAGCGCTCGTCCTTCGGATTCACGGCGACCGCGGTGTCGGCCATCATCGTCTCCGGACGGACGGTGGCGACGGTCAGCACCCGGTCGCTTCCCTCGACCGGGTAATCGACCGAATAGAGGTGATCCGTAACTTCCTCGTTTACGACTTCGAGATCGGAGATCGCCGACTGCGAACCGGGATCCCAGTTGACCATGTAGTGGTCGCGGTAGATGTAGCCCTTCTCGTAAAGCGAGGTGAAGACCTTGCGGACCGCACGGGCGTATCCGTCATCGAGCGTGAAGCGTTCGCGCTCGTAATCGACCGAGGCACCCAGCCGCTTGTACTGCTCGCGGATCGAACCGCCGAACTCTTCCTTCCACTCCCAGACCCGCTCGGTGAAGGCTTCGCGGCCGATCTCGTGGCGACTGATCCCCTCCGACTTGAGCCGCTTCTCGACCACCGTCTGGGTCGCGATGCCCGCATGGTCCATGCCGAGGATCCAGAGCGTGTTCCTGCCGCTCATCCGGTTCATCCGGACCAGGGCGTCCTGCATCGAGCCGTTGAGGGCGTGACCCATGTGGAGCACGCCGGTCACGTTCGGCGGCGGGATCGCGACCGAGTAGTTCTGGTCGGCGGTGCCGGTCGCCTCGGGATGGAAGTAGCCGCCTTCAAGCCACTCGGCAAAGATCCGCGGCTCGGTCTCGCCGGGCTCCCAGCGGGTGGTCTCTTCCAGCTTCTTTTTTGCCGCGTCGTCCAAGGAATCCGATCTTATTGACGGGCCACCGGGTTAGGGTGTTCGGTACTTCACTGTCTTACCGGGAAGGTTTGATGAAACGGGCACTCATCTTCATGGCGATCGGCCTTGCGTCAATCGCGGCATTCGGGGCAACCCAGGCGCAGGCAAACACCTACTGCGCCGAGCTTCCTGCTGACGCGAGCTGCGACCAGAACTTCACCGGAACGGGCACCTCGATCCAGGCCGCGGTCGAGGCCGCCGCCGACAACCCGGGGCCGGACTCGGTCAAGGTCGGCCCCGGCAACTTCGTGATGCCAAGTCCGGTCTCCCTCTCGAGCCCCGGGGACGCCAACAAGCTGACCCTGACCGGTTCCGGACCCAGCACGGTCCTTTCCGGCGACGACCCGCAGCTTCCCGACATCAATTTCAGCGGCGGCACCGGCTCGAGCATCAACGACCTCACGGTCAGCATTTCCGACGACGCAAGCAACGAATACAAGGTCGGTCTTGCGCTGGGTGCCGGCGCGACCGGAAGCAGGCTGACCGTCACCTTTGCCTCGCATCTCGTCAACGGAGACCCGAGCCCTGGCAAAAAACTACTGGCGTGACGCTGGTGGACGGGGCCACCCTCAAGGACTCGGCCGTCAGGCTCTACAGCAGCAACGTCAACGATGCAGTTGACGTGTATGGGTCCGGCAACGTGGTGGATTCGACGCTGACCGCCTACCGCGGGGTCTACCAGATGAATTCAACCGGCACGGTGGAGATCAAGAGATCGGCCCTGATCCCGATCGACGGTGGCGCCGTGACCGAAGGCGGCACGATGAACATTCGTGACTCGGTGATCATCAATCTAAACGGCGGGCGCGGCGTCTTCGTGGACAGCTACAGAGGCCCGGCTCACGTGCTGATCGACGGTTCGACGATCCTGGGCGCACCCGGCTCGACCGGAGCGGAGGTCCACGCCCGACGGGATCAAGACGATAACCCCGGAACCACCAGTTTCAAGGTCAACAACTCGATCATCTACGGGCAGGACTTCGCCATCGTCTATCACGAGTACTTCGCCGAGGACACCCTGACCGTCGACGTGGATTCCTCGGCCTACGACTCCTCCAGGGTGGTCGAACAACCCGGCGCCGGCACGCCCCAGTTCACGACCAAGGATCCGGTCGAACTGAACGGGGTCGACCCGATGTTCGCCGACCCCGACCACGGCGACTACTCGCCTGACGCCGGGTCGCCGCTGATCGACGCCGGCCAGGCCGCCCTTCCTCCTGTTGGTTCGCTTGCCTACGACCGCCACCCCCGCGCCTGCGATGGAAACGACGACGGAACCATCCGCCGGGACATCGGGGCCTGGGAGTACCGGTCCGACCCGAGCGACGACTGCACCTACTCGAAAGCAACCATCAACGGCCCCCGGGGGGCCGCGACCGCAAGGAGCCGGTCCTTCACCTTCAAGGCGTCTAAGCCCGGCTCGACCTATCTCTGCTCGCTGGACGGCGCCGCATTCGCGGCCTGCACCACTCCGTACACGGCTTCGGGACTGGCGGTCGGCAATCACAGCCTGAAGGTCAAGGCGAAAGACTCTTACGGCAACGTCCAGACGCCTCCGACCGAAAAGTCGTTCAAGGTCGAGGCGGCCGACAAGACCGCCCCGAAGGTGATCGGGGCCAAGGCCCCGAAACAGACCAGGGCCGCCACGGTCAAGGTCAGCTTCAAGTCGAACGAGAAGGGCTCGACCTTCAAGTGCCGCCTCGGCAAGGGCAAGTGGAAAAGCTGCAAGTCACCCTGGAAGACCCCGAAGCTCCGCAAGGGCAGGAACTCGATCAGCATTCAGGCCACAGACCGGGCAGGCAACAGGTCGAAGGTAAAGACAGTCGCCGTCAAGCGCAAATAAACACAGGTTCCTATCTCCATTCCAATGAACCATTCTTCAGCCACTCTTCGTCGTCCCGTTCTCCTCGCAATCGCCCTGGTCACTGCGCTCACCATGCTGGCCGCCTGGAGCGCCAGCTCCAGGGCCGCGGTGATCTGCGTCCCGGACGCAGGGGTCAGCCCGGATTGCCAGACGAGCTTCGCAACCATCCAGCCAGCCCTCGACTCAGCCAAGAACAGCGGCGGCAACGATGAAATCCGACTGGGCACCGGCAGCTTTTCCGGAGACCTCTCCTACGACAACACCACTGCCGGCAACACGCTCGACATCATCGGCTCCGGGCAGAACCCCGGCCAGACCGTCCTGAACATGGTTGACACGGCCGGCAACAACGAAGGCTTCCACTTCACTTCGGTCCCCGGCTCGACGATCAGGAACCTGACTTACAGAATTCCCATCGCTGCCGATGGCAGCTCGGATGTCGGTCTCAACCTCAACGGCGTGACCGCCGACGGAATCGTCGTCGATGGCCCGACCGCCTCCCAGGTCCGGGCGATCGCATGCAGCACCTGCAACCTGACCGGCTCGACCATCGACCTCCCGATCGAGAACGGCACTATCGGCGTCGACCAGACCGGAGGACCGGCGTATGTCGGCGACTCCGTGATCAAAGCCGACTATGGGGTCAGGCACAGTTCCCCGGGTCTAACCACAACCGTCGAAAGAAGCCGAATCACGGCGCACACCGGGGCTTCAACCGACGGTGGCAACCTCGAGATCTTCAATACCCTGATCCTTCTCGACGATCAGCCGAACGCGGTCGGGATCAACCTCTACAACCCCAACGAAGGGACCTATGCGATCGGCGCCACCCTCGACCACCTGACGATCATCAGCGGGGGCGGCCAGCACAGCATCGGCATCCGCGCGATCGCCGACAGCGAGTCGAGCGGCGAAGGCGAAAGTGTGGATGCCACCCTGACCAACTCGGTGATCCACGGCTTCAACGGAACCGGCGAGCACACGCTTGATCTTTTGGCGGATAAAGGACGGACGGTCACTTTCCATTCGAGTTACTCGGCCTACGACAACGCCAGGACATCGAACGTGACCGGATCGGAGGGCGGCACGGTCGACTACGAGCTTTCGCCGGGCCACCTCGACCTCGAAGGCGGCGTTTCCTTCGTCGATCCGCAGAGTGGCGATTACACTCCCTCCCTGCTCGGCGGCCTCCTCGATGGCGGCGACCCGATCGGCCCCCTTACCGGCATCACCGACATCAACGGCAACCCTCGTGCCTGCCACGGGACCGACGAAGGCATCATCCGTCAGGACATTGGCGCCTTCGAGGCCCGGACGGTTGTCAGCTCCGAGCCCGACGACTGCACCTACCCGGTGACTTCGATCCTTGCCAAGCCTCCCGCAAGCACCACCGCGAAGACGGCCTCCTTCACCCTGGGCACCGACAAGAACCCGGGCACCTTCCTCTGCTCACTGGACGGCGGCCCGGAAAGCGACTGCGGCTACACCTTCGAGACCCCGACCCTCAGCGTCGGCGATCACAGCCTGTCCGTTCGCGCAAAGGACCAGTTCGGAAACATCGACCAGTCGCCCGAGACCTACTCCTGGTCGGTCAAGGACTCCGGTCCGGGACCTTGCGAGACCAACTGCGTCGACAAGACCGCCCCGAAGGTGATCGGGGTCAAGGCCCCGAAGCAGACCAGGGCCGCCACGGTCAAGGTCCGCTTCAAGTCGAACGAGAAGGGATCGACCTTCAAGTGCCGCCTGAACAAGGGCAAGTGGAAGAGCTGCAAGTCACCCTGGAAGACCCCCAGGCTCCGCAAGGGAAAGAACACGGTGTCGATCCGGGCGATTGACAAGGCCGGCAACCGGTCGAAGGTCGTGACGCGGGTGATCAGGAAGGTTTCGAAGGCGAAAAAGAGGCGCTGAGGGGTTCATCCGGTCGGGGTGATTGCCGGGGACCGCCCGGTTTGCGAGAGTTCCGGCAATGGAGGGACTGAACGAGCCGGAAACGCGCCGGCACCCCGGCAAGCTGTTCGCCCGAATCCTGGTCGTCGTCCTGATCGACGCGGCCGCGCTTTTGCTGATCGAGGCGGTTCTGCCGGGCTTCGACATGCACGGCCGTTTTGCCGCCCTGCCCACCGCACTCGGGGTCGGCCTCGTCAACGCCTTGATCTGGCCGGTCCTTTCCCGCTTCACCCTCAAGCTCAGCGTCCTGACCCTCGGCCTCTGGGGACTTTTCCTGAACGCGGTGCTGATCGGGTTCGCCCTGATGGCGATGCCCTGGGTGCGGATCGAGGGACCGTTCGAAGCAATCGTGATCTCCTTCGGGATGGCGATCCTGACCTCGCTCTTCTCCTCGCTTTTCGCGATCGACGAGGACAGCACCTGGTACTACAACGTGGTCCGCACCCAGCTCAGGCGCCGCGGCCAGGTGATCGAGACCGATGAGCCCGGCATCGTCTTCCTCGAGATCGACGGCCTCGCACACGACATTCTCCGGCGCGCGATGACCAACGGCAACGCCCCGGCGATGGCGGCCTGGGTGCGGGATGGCAGCCACAAGCTGGAAGGCTGGGAAACCGACTGGTCCTCCCAGACCGGCGCCTGCCAGGCCGGGATCCTCCACGGCAACAACCACGACATGCCCGCCTTCCGCTGGTGGGAGAAGGAAACCGGCCGGGCCCTCGTGACCAACCATCCGAAGGATGCGGCCGAGATGGAGGCAAGGCAGTCGGACGGAAACGGCCTGTTGGCCGATGACGGCGCCAGCCGGGCCAACATCCTCTCCGGTGATGCCCCGCATTCGATGCTGACCATGAGCACGGTGATGAAACGCCGGGGCAAGATCGGCCAGGACTATGCCGCCTATTTCGCCCGTCCCTACGGGGTGATCAAGACCTTCATCCACACGATCGCCGAGATCGTCCGCGAGCGGCGGGACAACCGGCGCCAGGAAAGAACCGGGATCGAACCGAAGATCGAACGCTCGAGGGTCTACGCGATCATGCGGGCCTGGGCCACGGTGATCCAGCTCGACCTTCAGATCTCGGGCGTGGTCGGGGACATCCTCGCCGGTCGCCCCTCCATTTACACGACCTTCCTCGCCTACGACGAGGTAGCCCACCACTCCGGGATCGAGCGTCCCGAATCCCTCTCCACCCTGGCCAAGGTCGACCGTGAGATCGACCGGATCCGCCGGGTCGTCGCCGAGGCCCCGCGGCCCTACCACCTGGTCGTCCTCTCGGACCACGGCCAGTCCCAGGGGGCTACCTTCCTTCAGCGTTACGGCGTGACGCTCGAGGAAGTGGTCGAGAAGGCGACCGGCAAGGAGGCGATCGGCTCCGGCGAGGAAGGCGAACAGAACCCCCGCGCCTACATCACGGCCAGTGCCGAGGAGGCGAGCCACGAGGACGGTGCGATCGGCAGCGCCGCCACCGCGCTGGCAAGGCGGGACCCGAACCGCGACGACCTCGGGCTCGAAGGCGGACCGGATGAAGTCGCCGGAGGTGAAGGAAAGCACGAGATCCCGGAACTGTCGGTGATGGCTTCCGGTTGCCTCGGGCTGGTTACCTTTCCCCGCGAACCGGGCCGGCTCACCCGCGAACGGATCGATGAGCTCTACCCCGGCCTGCTCGACACCCTGGTGTCACATCCCGGGATCGGCTTCGTGATGGTCGATTCCGAACACGGCGGCGTCGCGCTCGGCGCCGAGGGCCTGAACTACTTCGAGATCAACGACGTCGAAGGGGTCGACCCCCTGGCCGCGTTCGGGCCGAATACCGCTGCCCATGTCCTGCGGACCCACCGGTTCAGCAACTGCCCCGACATCATGATCAACAGCACCTGGTGGGAGGAGATGGACGAGGTCGCCGCCTTCGAGGAGCTGGTCGGCTCACACGGCGGCATGGGCGGCACCCAGAGCCATCCCTTCGTGCTCCATCCGGTCGACCTCGAGTGGCCGGAAGAACCGGTGATCGGAGCCGAAGCGGTTCACCGGATTCTCAAGAGCTGGCTGCCGGCCGGGACAAAGACTCTCCGGGCCTGAGCACCTCGATCTCAAGGCCGGGGGCAATCTCCTCCATCTGCTGCTCGAAGGCCTTTACCGGCTTTTCCAGCAGAGCCCCGCGGATCCCCTTCATGCCGATCGGAAAGTAGGTGCCCCAGTGGATCGGCACGGTGATTTTTGGCCTCAGGGTCGCGGCCGCCTGCGCTGCCCCGCGCGGGTCCATGTGGCCGGGACCCAACCTGTGACCCCAGCCCCAGATCGGCAGCAGGGCCACTTCCAGGCTGTCGGCCAGTTCACCGAGCCGCGGATGCAGGTCGGTGTCACCGGCGAACAGGATCCGCCGCGAACCTTCGACCACGAAGCCGATCGCATCGATCTCCATCCCGAAGGGATGGCGGCGACCGTCGTGGTCGGCGGGCACTGCGAGGACCGTAACCGGGCCGACCTCGGTCGCTTCCCCTTCCATGAGCTCGATCACTTCGCGGAAGCCGTGCTTTCTGATCATCGGCCCGGCGCCGCCCGGAACGATTACCTTCACCCCGCGGTCGAAGCGCTTCAGGGTCGGGATGTCGAGATGGTCGAAATGAAGATGTGAGATCAGGACCGCGTCGATGCCTTCGATGAAGGCCGTTCCGGGGTCGGGCACCTGCCGGCGCAGGTGGACCACCCGGCTGCGGAGCACCGGGTCGGTGACGAGGCGCACCCCGTCGATCTCGATCAGGACCGTGGCGTGTCCGCCCCAGGTCACCTGGAGATCGGATGAATCCCGGTCAAGGGGCGGCGCTCCCACGCAGGGAGTATCCCGCGGCGAAGAGTCAGGCGGTCTGCTCTTCGCCGAACAGGTCCTCGTCGTGCGGGTCCGCGACCGGGCTCGGTTCGGTCACCAGCATCGGCGACTGGCCCTTCTCGATCGATTCGCGGGTCACCACGCACTTGCTCACGTCCTCGCGGGAGGGCAGTTCGAACTGGACGTCGAGCAGGGCGTCCTCGATGATCGAGCGCAGCCCCCGGGCGCCGGTCTCGCGGGCCAGAGCCTTGTCGGCGATCGCTTCGAGTGAATCGTCGGCGAAGACCAGCTCGATGTCATCGAACTCGAAGAAGCGCTGGAACTGGCGGACCAGAGCATGCTTGGGCTCGGTGAGGATCCGGACCAGGTCGGTCTGGTCGAGCTGATGAAGCGCCGCCACCACCGGCAGCCGGCCGATGAACTCGGGGATCAGGCCGTACTCGACCAGGTCCTCGGGCAGCACCTGTTCGAAGAGCTCGCCGGGATCATCGTGGGCCTGCTCGGTGATCGCCGCGCCGAAGCCGATTCCCTTGTGGTCGACCCGTCGCTCGATCACCTTCTCCAGTTCCGAGAACGAGCCGCCGCAGATGAAGAGGATGTTGGTCGTGTCGATGGTCAGGAATTCCTGATGCGGATGCTTGCGGCCACCCTGCGGCGGTACCGAGGCGGTGGTTCCTTCGAGGATCTTCAGCAGCGCCTGCTGCACGCCTTCGCCGGATACGTCACGGGTCAGCGACGGGTTGTCGGCCTTGCGGGTGATCTTGTCGATCTCGTCGATGTAGATGATCCCGGTCTCGGCCTTGGCCACGTCGTAGTCGGCCGCCTGAATGAGCTTTAGCAGGATGTTCTCGACGTCCTCGCCGACGTATCCGGCCTCGGTCAGGGCGGTGGCATCGGCGATCGCGAATGGCACGTTGAGGATCCGGGCGAGCGTCTGGGCGAGCAGGGTCTTGCCGCAGCCGGTCGGGCCGAGCAGCATGATGTTTGACTTCTGCAGCTCGACGTCGCCGTCGCCCTCCTCGGCCATGCGGACCCGTTTGTAGTGGTTGTAGACGGCCACCGAGAGGGCCCGCTTGGCGGTTTCCTGGCCGACCACGTACTCGTCGAGAACGGAATTGATCTCCTGCGGGCGGGGCAGGCGGTCGAGGTCGAGCCCGGCCGGGGCAGCAGCAGAGACCGACTCCTCGTCGATGATCTCGTTGCAGAGGTCGATGCACTCGTCGCAGATGTAAACACCCGGACCGGCGATCAGCTTCTTCACCTGCCGCTGCGATTTGCCGCAGAAGCTGCAGAGAAGTTGCTCGTTGGTATCGGTCGGACCTGCCATCTACCCTCCGGGGTCGTGAGCGGGCTCGCTTGGTCCCACTCTAGAAGAAGCGCCGCCGCGGCCTCTCAACTGCGGTCGCAGGCGACGTTGGACACCTTCTACTCCGACCATACCCTGCTCCCTTCCCCGGCAAGAACACCTGCATCTTCTCCGGCCGGCGCCGGAAGCCGGAAGGGCTCTGATCATGCCGGTACGCTGATCCCATGATCGAGATCCGACCAGTTGCTCCTGGGGAATTTCCGCTCTTCGAACCGCTCTTCGTGCTCTATCAGGAGTTCTACGAGGTCAAGGACATCGACCGGGGCAGGAACCGGGAGTTCTTCTCCCGCTTCCTCGTGGGCGAAGACGGCGTCGGTTCCGCCGATGGCTGGCTGCTCGGTGCCTTCGACGGCGAGGAAGCGGTCGGCTTCGGCTGCTTTTACCGTCACAAGAGCTCGCTTTCGGCTACCGACGTCGTGCTGATGAACGACCTTTTCGTGACCGAGGCCGCGCGCGGCGGGGGGACCGGCCGGGCCCTGATCGAGGCCGGGGTCGAGCTCGCCCGCGAGTCCGGCGCTTCACACCTGACCTGGGCCACTGCCCCGGACAACCACACCGCCCAGCGTCTCTACGACAGCACCGGAGCCCACAATTCCACCTGGCTGGAATACGAGATCGAAGCCTGAGCCCGGCCGAATGCAAAAGACGCGGAGCGAGCTGCCTTCTCCGTAGCTCGTGAAGAAAGGCAACTCACTCCGCTTTTTCGGCGGTTGAAGCGCTGGCGTTACTTGCGCTTCCTCGGCTTCTTTACGGTCACCACCGCCTTGCCGGACTTCCCGGAGGTGCTGGCGGTGATCGTCGCCTTGCCCCGGGCCTTTTTGGTCGCGGTCACGGTGATCGACGCGGTCGCCGTCTTGCCGGCCGGGACGTTCAGCTTCACCTGACCGGGCACCTTGACCTGCTTCGAGCTCGAAGCGAGCTTGATGGTGATCG
>ERZ724513.589-NODE-589-length-17990-cov-8.636967_pt1 | contig 17990 bp, 21 predicted proteins | sample MGYA00376046_ERZ724513 | MGnify/ENA primary metagenome ERZ724513 (study PRJEB28724, sample SAMN07190883) | activated sludge metagenome | isolation source: activated sludge of sewage treatment plant in Hong Hong | place: Hong Kong | collected 2016-03-17 ...
CGCAGATGTCGATCATCTCCTGGACCTCGCCGAGGGCCTCGGAGGTGATCTTGCCGGCCTCGATTGTGACCAGCGTCGCCAGTGCTGCCTTGTGTTCGGTGAGCAGTTCGCCGAGCCGGGCCACCAGCGCCCCGCGCACCGGCGCCGGTGTGGTCCGCCACGTCGTAAAGGCTTGGACCGCTTGCGAAATGACAGCGGCCGGGTCGGTGCACTCGGGCACGGTGAACAGGACGTCACCGGTGATCGGGGTGCTCGCCTGCAGGCCGTGCTCGCCGGGGGCGCCCAGTTCGGTGGTCGCGCCCAGCGCGGCCAGCGCGGTGCGGGCGGCGTCGCGCAGCTTCTCGGCGGCGGGCAATGTGGTCTCCATTGTGGTCATGATGCCGCCTTTTCGTAGAGCGCGTAAGGGTCGAGCAGGTCCCGGCCGATCGCATCGGCCATCCATTGCCACGAGTAGTCGCCGACTTCGGTCTTCTGCGCGTCGTTTCTACGGGCGTCGGTGTCGAGGTTGGACCGGAAGATGCCGGCCGCCGATGCGGGTAGGAAGTCTTCGTAGACAACGGGTCTGGCGGGATCGCCGTGGCGGTAGTAGGCCAGGCCCTGGTCGGCCAGTTCGGCGTCGGTGTCGGGGAAGTAGTCGCCCCACGACGCGGCGGGATCGGGTTGGGCCATCGCCGAGTCGTAGCGTTCGCGGCCTTTGCGGGTGAGGGCGACGCCGCGGGCCTCGACCTCGCCGAACCGGACGCGCAGGGTTCCGTCGTGCACACTGCCGTCGGCCTCGCGGAACCGCCGAGGTTCGGCGAGTGCGCGAAATGACGTCTGGCGCAACAACACCGGGGGGCCCTGCCGGCGCGGCGGGCCCTGGATGGCATCGATCATCGTGACGCCGCGGGCGCTCATCCGGGCGTACAGATCGTCGATGTCGAGGACGCGGGGGGTCAGGTGGTTGATGTGGGTGCTGTCCACGCCGGCGATGTCGGCGGCCACGGCCGAGACCGCCGACAGTTCGTCGTACCAGGCCCGGTCGATCGGCGTGCGCGACAGGCTGAAGGCGTCGACGGCTGCGCCGACGAAGTCCTCGGCGCTCTCGGCCGGGCAGCCGCCGTCGCGCGCGATCCGGCGGGCCGTGGCGATCAGGGCCGGCTCGAACAGTTGTCGTTGGGCCACAAAGCATTCCACCCGGTCGCGGAGATCGGGGTGGAAGAACCGGCGGTCGCCGGTAGCCAGCATCGAGGTGAAAACCCGAAACGGGTTGCGGGCCAACTCGTCATCGTCGACCGGACGGAACGCCGTCGACACCACCGGGACCGGAGAGGCCGCGTCGCGCAGGTCGTAGAAGCCGACCGGGTACATGCCGAACGCCGCGAAAAGTGTGGCCACGTCGGCCAGTTCGGCCGGGCTGCCGACGCGGATGGCGCCGTGCCGTTCGGCGGTGACCCGGTGCAGCGAGCCCAGTCGCTCGGCCTCGGGATGCGCAGCGACGTAGTCGGCGTTCACCTGTGCGCTGACATCCACCAGCGTCGTGTAGGCGGGCACCTCGGTGCCGTACATGGCGGACAGTCCCGTGGCGAAACGTCCGCGCAACTGCCACAGCGGCGTGTCGGTCACCGGTAGTCTCCCGCCATGGCCGCCATCGAGCTCGACGACATCGACCGCGCCCTGCTGCGCGAACTGGTTGCCGACGGCCGGGCCACCCTGGCGCACCTGGCGTCGACGGCCGGCCTGTCGGTGTCGGCGGTGCAGTCTCGGGTGCGGCGGCTGGAGGCGCGCGGCGTGATCTCCGGATACACGGCGCGGGTGGCGCCCGATGCGCTGGGCCAGCAACTTTCGGCGTTCGTCGCCATCACTCCTCTCGATCCGTCCGAGCCCGACGATGTCCCCGCGCGGCTGCAGCACATCCCGGAGATCGAGTCGTGCAGTTCGGTGGCCGGCGAGGACAGTTACGTGCTGCTGGTCCACGTGGAGTCGGCCCGGGCGCTGGAGGGACTTCTCCAGCAGATCCGCAGTGCGGCCAACGTGCAGACGCGCAGCACGATCATCCTACAGACGTTCTACACCGATCGGCGGCATATACCGTAAATTTTCCGGCAACGTGCGGTTTTGATGGTGAAAAATCGCGTCGCAGCCGCGCCGGTTTCAGCGTTGTCGGCGACATTGTGCGAGTAGGCCTCGCAGGGAACGCTGAATGCGCGGGCCTGTGGATGGCTGCGCACGCCCGTGGGCGCCGGACTGGCACCCTGCGGCCCCATGATGATCATTCGCGGCAGCGAGGTGCTGGCATCCGGCGTGCTCACCCCTTACGAGCTTCGCACCGACTTCCGCCGCATATTGCCGAATATCTTTGCGCCCAAGCGGGCCAAGTTGACCCTGCGGGATCGCACGGTCGCCGCCGTGTTGTGGTCGCGGCATCAGGCAGTGGTGACCGGCAGCGCGGCCGCTGCGCTTCACGGTGCCAAGTGGGTTGACGAGGAAACAGAGATCGATCTGAATCACGCCAACAATCGCGCGCCCACAGGCATCAAGACTCGCAAGGAGACTCTTTTTGAGGACGAGATCACCCAAGTTCAGGGGTTGGCGGTGACGACGGTCGAACGCACGGCGTTTGACCTGGCGCGCAGGGGGCCGATCGTCGCCGCCGTGCAGGGGTTGGACTCGCTGGCGCGCGCCACCAACTTCAAGGTCGAGGATGTGGCGGCACTGGCCGCCAGGCATCCGGTAGCGGCGGGGTGTGCGCGCGTGCCGGCCATCCTCGACCTGGTGGATGGGGGCGCGCAGTCGCCGCAGGAGACGTGGTGGCGAATGCGCATCGTCGCTGCCGGTTACCCGAGGCCGCAAACCCAGGTGCCGGTACCGAGGCCGGACGGTTACCGCTGGTATTTCCTGGACATGGGCTGGCCGGAGCTCATGATCGCCTGCGAATACGACGGGGAGCAGCATCGCACCGACCGCGCTCAATACGTCGGGGACGTCCGGCGTTCGGAGTACATCGCCGTGAAATGGCGCCGGGTGCGGATTCTCGGCGGGGATCGGACGACCGCCGTCTTCCGTCGCCTCGAAGCTGCCGGGTTGCGGGCCACCTGTGAGCCGCCGGCCATCCTGTGTCAGCCAAAAGGCGTGTGGGAGTAGTCGATTTCAGCGTTGCCTGCGAGGGCTACTCGTACGTTGTCGCAGCCACCGCTGAAAACGGCTGCATGCCGATTGCCTCGGGAGTCGATTTCAGCGTTGCCTGCGAGGGCTACTCGCACGTTGTCGCAGCCACCGCTGAAAACGGCTGAAACTACGAGGCGGCGCGCACGTCACGGATCTCCGGGAACCGCCGCACGGCGTTCGCCACCAGGTTGCGCAGCGTGGCGGCGCGCATGGTGCAGTGCCCGCAGGCGCCGCGGAGGGCGACGGTGAGCACGCCGTCGTTCAACGACGCGATCTCGATCCGGCCGCCGTGCGAGTCGACGTACGGGCTGACCTCGCGGCGCAGCACCTCGGCGATGCGGCCCTGCAGCGAGTCGTCGGCTGTGCGCGAAAGCGCTTGGAACACCGCGGTTCTCACGCGTGCGCCGTCGTCCGCCCAGGACCGTTGCGGGCTCAGCCGGGTGCGGATCTCGCCGGTGCCGACCTCGACGCCGGCCAGCGTGCCGTCGTCGACCAGCGCCTGCAGTTCCGGCAACGGTCCCGCGGTGGAGGCGTCCGTCACCCACCGCATGGTCAGCGGGTCGGGGGTGGACTCGGGGTGCAGGCGGACCGTCATGTCAGCCACATCGTCACGTAGCGGGCAACCAGTGCGCCGATCCACGCCAGCGCGAACATGTAGCCCCATGCCACGGCGGGCCACCGCCACGAGTTGGTCTCGCGGCGGATGGTGGCCACCGTCGACATGCACAGCAGCGCGAACGCGAAGAACACCAGCAGGGCGGCGATCGTCGGCGGGGTGAACAGCAACTCGCCCTGGTGCGGGCCGCTGGTCCAGACCGCCGTGCGGATCGCGTCGGCCGGACTGTCCGGGTTGCCGGCGGCGAAGATCTGGCCCATGGTGGCGACGAACACCTCGCGGGCGGCCATCGCGCCGATCAGGCCGACGCAGATGCGCCAGTCGAATCCGAGTGGGCCGAAGATCGGCTGGATGAACCGGCCGATCGCCGCGGCGAACGAATGGTCCAACACGTATGCGGACCCCGTCGCGGCGTCCATGTTCGCGATCTCGCCGGTGCGCGGCGGCAGGTTCAGCAGGAACCACAACACGATCGACGTGCCCAGGATGATGGTTCCGGCCTTGTGCAGGAACGCCTTTGCCGAGTCCCACATGCTCAGCAGCACCGACTTCACCGACGGAAAACGGTACGGCGGCAGCTCCATGTAGAACGGCAGCATGTCACCGCCGAGGATGCGCTTCTTGAACAGCCAGGCCGTCGTCATGGAGGCGATGCCGCCGAGCAGGTACAGCCCGAACATCACCAGCCCCTGCGCTCCGACCGGGCCCCATCTCTTCGCGGGGTCGATCAGCAGGGCGATCAGCAGGATGTAGACCGGCAGCCGCGCCGAACACGTCATCAGCGGGGCGGCCATCGTGGTGGCGATGCGGTCCCGCGACGACGGCAGCGTGCGGGTGGCCATGATGCCCGGCACCGCGCACGCGACCGAACTCAGCATCGCGACGAACGCTCGGCCCTCCAGTCCGGTGGTGGCCATGATGCGGTCCACGAGGAACGCCGCGCGGGCCATGTAACCGATCTGTTCGAGCAACGAGATGAGCAGGAACATCAGGGTGATCTGCGGGATGAACACCAGCACCGCGCCGACACCGCCGATCACGCCGTCGCCGAGCAGTCCGGCGATGGTCTGATTCGGGATGTACTCGTGCACCCAGCCGGCGAGCAGGCCGAAGAACTGTTCGATGAGGTCCTGCAGCGGCGCCGCCACGGTGAAGATCACCTGGAAGAAGCTGAACATCACCGCGAGGAAGAACAGCGCGCCGATGATGGGGTGCAACAGCACGCGGTCGATGCGGGAACTGCGGGCGTCGGCTTCCGGCGCGCGGTATTTCGCTGCGGCCAGGATCGAGGCGACCCAGCTGTTGAACTCGGCGTCGTCGCGCGGCGGGGCGATGGGCACTCGCGACCAGGTATCCGGCGCGGCCAGCCGTTCGCGCAGCGGGGCGAAGCCCTTGCCGCGGCTGGCCACCACGCCGACCACCGGAATGCCCAGCGCCGTCGACAGGGCGTCGACGTCGACGTGGCCGCCGCGGCTGGCCAGTTCGTCGGTCATCGTCAGGATCACCATCGTCGGGCGGCCCACCGTGAGCACCTGCGCGACCAGAGACAGCGAGCGTTCCAGCACCGTGACGTCGACGACGACGGCCAGCGCGTCCGGCGGGCTGACGCCCGGCAGGTCACCGTTCAGCAGGTCGTAGACGACCTGCTCGTCGGGGCTGACCGGATGCAGGCCGTAGGCGCCGGGCAGATCCTCGACGGTGAACTTCACGGTGCCGCAGTTCGGGCAGGTGTGCTTGCCGGTGCCGATGCTGCGCGTGACGGTGACGCCGGGGTAGTTGCCGGTGCGGGCCCGCATGCCGGTGAGGTGGTTGAAGACGCTGGTCTTACCGGCGTTGGGGCTGCCGACCAGGGCGATGCGTTGCTGGCCTTCCGGGGCGTCGACCGGGCCGGTCGAATGGCAGGCGGGTGAGCTCATGGCGGGGCGATCTGGATGTGCCGGGCCTCCTGCTGGCGCAGGCACATCTCGTAGCCGAGGATCCGGTAGACGTGCGGATCGCCCAGCGGGGCCACGCGGACGGCCTCCACGACATTGCCGGCGCGAAAGCCGAGGTGTCGCAGCCGGTGAGCGACCTGTTCCGGTGCGGTGTCGGCGATGGAGCGGATGACGGCGGACGACCCGACGGCCAGTTCGGGCAGGGTCAGCGGGCTGCCGGTCATCGTCGGAGCCTCCTCGCGTCCACATTGCCCCGTTAGGCGAGGTTAACCACAGTTCCTGAAGGGTACAGCCGAACAAAGTCCTCGATGAAGGGCCGTTGGTCGCTTTTCACCCGATCTGTTCAGCCCCCTCCCCAATCTGTTCAGCCCCCTCCCCAATCTGTTCAGCCCCCTCCCCAAACTGTTCAGCGTCAGCTGCGACGTTTTGCGAGTAGACATCGCAGAGATCGCTCAACAGATCGGGGCTTCGATCCCTTCTGCATCTGTTGAGCCCCCTCTCCAATCTGTTCAGCGCCGGCTGCGACGTTTTGCGAGTGGACATCGCAGAGGCCGCTGAACAGATGGGGTTGGGTGGTCCTGTGGATGGCCGTACACGGCGAACGCCGGACCTTGGCACCCTCCCGCCCATGATCATCATCGGCAGCGAGGCGCTGGCATCCGGAGTGTTGACGCCCTACGCGTTGAGGGCCAACTACCGGCGGATGTTTCCCGGCGTCTACGCGCCCAAGCACGCCGAACTCACGTTGTGGGACCGCTGCGAAGCGGCGTTTCTCTGGTCCGGTCGGCAAGGAGTTATCAGCGGTGCCGCTGCGTCGGCGTTGCACGGCGCCAGATGGGTGGACGCCGACGCCGTCATCGATCTCAATCACGGCAACAATCGCGCACCCAAGGGCATCATGACCCGTCACGAAAAGCTGCTCGACGACGAAGTGGTGCTGATCGAGGGCGTACGGGTGACGTCCGTCGAACGCACGGCGTTCGATCTGGCGCGGTACGAGTGCGTCGCCGATTCCGTCGCCCGTATGGACGCGCTGGCACGCGCGACGAATTTCAAGGTCGACGACGTGCTGGAGTTGTCGGAGCGACATCCGGGTGCGCCCGGGCGATTGTGGGTGCCCGACATTCTGGACCTGATGGACCCGGGTGCGGAGTCGATGCAGGAATCCCGTTGGCGCATGCGAATTCTGGCCGGCGGTTTCCGTCGGCCGGAGACACAGGTGCCGTTGCTCAAGCCGGACGGCTATTCGTGGTACTTCCTCGACATGGGCTGGACCGACGCGAAGGTCGCCGCCGAGTATGACGGCGAACAACACCGGACCGATGATCGGCAGTACACCGGCGATGTCAGGCGCTCGGAGTTCATCGAACGGCAGTACCGGCGGGTGCGGATCGTCAAGGGGGATCAGCCCGCCGATGTGTACCGACGACTCGAGGCTGCCGGTCTGCGGGCCACCTGTGAGCCGCCGGCGATCCTGTCGCAGAGCCGTGGCGTCTGGGCGCCAAGGGAGAAAAACCGCGCCACACGGCGCTCTAGAAAGGAAAAAATACGTTATTCTGCCGGTCATGACGGAGATTCTGACGGCTGACGGCGGTCCGGTGACATCCGACGTCACCCCGGCGTCCGTCCACCAGGTGCTCGGTCGCAGCATCCTGGCCGACGGTATGGATCTCGTCCTCGACCTGGAACGCTCCCGTGGCTCGTATCTGGTCGACGCCCGCACGGGCCGGCGCTACCTGGACATGTTCACCTTCTTCGCCTCCTCGGCGCTGGGGATGAACCACCCGGCGCTGGCCGACGACCCGGCGTTCCGGGCCGAACTGGCGACCGCCGCGGTCAACAAGCCGAGCAACTCCGACATCTACACCGTGGCGATGGCCCGCTTCGTCGACACCTTCGCCCGCGTGCTCGGCGACCCGGCCCTGCCGCACCTGTTCTTCATCGACGGCGGCGCGCTGGCTGTCGAGAACGCGCTGAAGGTGGCCTTCGACTGGAAAAGCCGGTTCAACGAGGCCCGCGGACTGGATCCGGCGCTGGGCACCAAGGTGCTGCACCTGCGCGGCGCGTTTCACGGACGCAGCGGCTACACGCTGTCGCTGACCAACACCGACCCGATCAAGGTCGCGCGGTTCCCGAAGTTCGACTGGCCGCGCATCGACGCGCCGTATATCCGTCCCGGCGCGAATATCGCTGAGCTTGAAGCAGATTCGCTGCGCCAGGCGCGCGCCGCGTTCGAGGCGAACCCACACGACATCGCCTGCTTCATCGCCGAACCCATCCAGGGTGAGGGCGGCGACCGGCATTTCCGTCCGGAGTTCTTCGCCGCGATGCGTGCGCTGTGCGACGAGTACGACGCGCTGATGATCTTCGACGAGGTGCAGACCGGTTGCGGTCTGACCGGCACGCCGTGGGCTTACCAGCAGCTGGGTGTGCAGCCCGACATCGTGGCGTTCGGTAAGAAGACCCAGGTGTGCGGGCTGATGGCCGGCCGGCGGGTGGATGCGGTGTCGGACAACGTCTTTGCGGTCAGTTCCCGGATCAACTCGACGTGGGGCGGGAACCTGGTGGACATGGTGCGCTCGCGGCGAATCCTGGAAACCATTGTCGCGGAGGAGCTTTTCGACAACGCGGCGACGCAGGGGGCGTATCTGCTCGAACTGCTCCGCGGGTTGGCGGACGAGCTACCCGACACGGTGCTCGACGTCCGGGGCCGGGGGCTGATGTGTGCCTTCACGCTGCCCGATGCCGCCGCCCGCGACGAGCTGGTGAAGCGGCTGTGGCTGCGCGGCGTCATCGTGCTGGCCAGCGGCGAGGCCAGTGTCCGCTTCCGGCCCGCGCTGACCGTAGGCCGCGCGGAGTTGGATATAGCGGTGGGCGCGGTGCGGGACGCGCTGAGCTGACCATCCCGAATCTGTTCAGCCGTGACTGCCACCCATCCGGAATCTGTTCAGCCGTGACTGCGAGGTCTACTCGCACATTCTGTCCGTGAGTACTGAACAGATCCGTAGGAAATCGTGTCCGTGAGTACTGAACAGATCCCTACGAATTCACGGCTTGGCGCAGCAGCGCACGCAGCTGGGGCAGCTGGGCTCCACCGATCAGATGGCAGCCGTGCAACTCAGCCAGCTTGCGGGCCGCGGGCGTGAAGTCGTTGTTGGTGACGACCATCGTCTGCGCGCAGTCCTGCATCGGCGCCCCGGCGACCACTTCCTGCACGGCCGCCGACCCGACCGGTCGGCCGGCCCGTTTGCATTGAACAGCAAGGCGATTCGGCCGTCGGCCGACGATCAGGTCCACCCCCCAGTCGCCGGACAGCGGCGTCATGATCACCGGCAACCCACAACTGCGGGCCACCCCGGCGACATAGTCCTCGAACTGCGTGCCCGACATCACCTCCGCCCGCCCGGCGGCATCCTCGAAGCGCGACGGCGTCCGTGCACCCGTCCACACACCCACCGCGAAGCGCCACACCAGGAACGGCAGCGCCGGTCCGACGACGCCGGCCGCCAGCGCCCAGCCCCAGCTGCCGGAAAGAGCCCACACCACAACGGCGGCAACCATGCCGGCGAGCAGGTAGGCCTTCACCACAAGCCCAGATGGTAAGTGCGGGCACCGACAGTATCGTGGAAGCCATGTCTGTCGCCCGCAACGAACGCGCCGCGCTGGTCGCCACACTGCGCGCCGTCGGCCCCGATGCACCGACCCTCTGCGAGGGCTGGACCACGAAAGACCTCACCGCCCACATGGTCATTCGCGAACACCGTCTCGACGCGGCCCCCGGCATCCTGGTGCCCCAGCTGGCCGGCTACACCGCCAAGGTGCAGAACCGCGTTGCCGCCGAGACGGATTGGGACACCCTGGTGGCCAAGCTGGCCGCGGGCCCGCCGTTGTACTCGCCGCTGAAACTGCTCGACTCAGTGGCCAATGTCACAGAGATGTTCGTCCACCACGAGGACGTCCGCCGCGCCGCACCGGACTGGCAACCGCGTGACCTCGACGCCGCCACGGCTGATGCGCTGCGCCGCCCGCTGGCGACGTTCAGCCGGATGGGTATGTCGAAGGTCCCGGCCCGGGTGTCGTTGTGCACCCCGGATGGGCACACGCTGGCCACTGTCGGGAAGGGCCCGGCGCTGACGATCACCGGCGAAATCCCGGAACTACTGTTGTTCGCCTTCGGTCGCAACGAGGTTCACGCCGACTTCGCGGGCGACCCCGACACCGTCGCGGCGGTCAAGGCCGCCAAGCGGGGCGTTTGATCCCATCAACCCACGGGTAATCGACGCAGGTAGGTGATGACATGAGCAGATATTCCACTCCGACGCGCGGCAGCAACCCCTTCGGCCGCGCGGACAGCGGCGGAGCCGTCAAGTGGGCCGCGTGGTTCGCGCTGGCCGGCACCGCCATGCTCGTCGTGGCCGCGCTGTGGGTGCATACCTGCGGCGTGAGCGCCGACATCGACACCGTCGCGTGCGGTTCCGCCGAGCGGACGCTGCTGGGCCTGGCCGCACCGGTCGTGTTGAGCATCGGCACGGTCGGCGCGTTCGTCCGGACCTATCGGATCTGGCGCGGCGACGGAACCTGGTGGGGTTGGCAGGGTGCCGGCTGGTTCCTGCTGACGCTGTCGCTGTTCACGCTGACCGTTGGTTTCCCGACGATCGCCGGCATCGGATAGCGTTGGGCCACAACCCGTCTCAGCGTCGCTCGTCCGGGTCGCCGGGTACGTCCTGATGCTGTTCCTGCCAGTCGGCGGGGTCGCTCTCGAGTGGGACGGCGGTGTCGTCGTCGACATTTTTCGGAAGGTTGTCGTTGGGTTTGGTCATGCCACGAAAATACCGGGTACTACGACGTTTGACCGCATCCACATCGCGGGTATGAGCCGCACACCATGAATTCAACGAGGGCGCCGGGATGGTCGACAGCCTGGGGTACTCTCGGGTCGATATCGCCGGGAGGCCACCACATGTCGAACGCCGAGAGTGCGCAGAATCCGCATTCCGTCGAGGTCCGGGTCTCGGCCCAACTCGAAAACCTTGCCGTTGTCCGCACCGTCATCGGGGCCTTGGCCACGTTCGAGGATCTCGATCTGGATGCGGTCGCCGACCTGCGACTGGCCGTCGACGAGGCCTGTACCCGGCTGATCAAGGCCACGACGCCGGCCTCCACCCTGGTCGTGATGGTCGATCCGCGGGCCGACGAACTGGTGATCGACGTGTCCACCACCTCGTCGGTCGCCGTCGACGACGTCCTATCTCAGGGCAGCTTCAGCTGGCATGTGCTGAACTCGCTGACCGACGACGTGCAGGTGTTCCATGACGGCGCCGAGGTCGGGCCGATCGTGGGCATCTCGCTGACGACCAGGCGGGTGAGTGCTTCCCGGTGAGCGCTCCCGCACCGCGCGGAAAGACCAGCAGGTCGACTTCCGAGTACGCCGATGTTCCGGAGATGTTCCGGGAATTGGCGGATCTGACCGAGGGCACCGCGCCGTTCCAGCGTCAGCGTGACCGGATCGTCGAACGCTGCCTGCCGCTGGCCGACCACATCGCGCGCCGGTTCGACGGCCGCGGTGAGCCCCGTGACGACCTGGTGCAGGTGGCCCGCGTCGGTTTGGTCAACGCCGTCATCCGGTTCGACGTCGACGCCGGTTCGGATTTCGTGTCGTTCGCGGTGCCGACCATCATGGGCGAGGTCCGCCGGCATTTCCGGGACAACAGCTGGTCGGTGAAGGTGCCGCGGCGGCTCAAGGAGCTGCATCTGCGGCTCGGTACCGCCACGGCGGAGCTTTCGCAGCGGCTCGGGCGTGCCCCGACGGCCTCGGAGCTGGCCGAGGAGCTCGAGATGGACCGCGACGAGGTGGTCGAGGGGCTGGTGGCCGGCAGTTCGTACAACACGTTGTCGATCGACAGTGGTAGCGGTGGTGACGACGAGGCGCCGGCGATCGCCGACACCCTCGGCGACGTCGACCTGGCGCTGGACCAGATCGAGAACCGCGAGGCGCTGCGGCCGCTGCTGGAGTCGCTGTCGGAGCGCGAGCGCACGGTGCTGGTGCTGCGGTTCTTCGAGAACATGACCCAGACCCAGATCGCCGAGCGCGTCGGGGTGTCACAGATGCATGTGTCGCGGCTACTCGCGCGTGCCCTGGCCCGGCTGCGGGACCAGCTGCAGTGATCTGACGGCCAGCGGTCGGCGGGTCGGGTCGCAGATCTTGAGCACCCGATGCACGGCCGGGCCGGCGACCAGCGACCATGTCGTGCCCGTGCGGTTGCAGTGCGAGCGGATGTCCTCGAGTGCGGAAAACCCTTCTACGGCAAAGAATTTCAGTTGGGACAGGTCGACGGTCAGTCGCTGGCCGGCGCCGGTGTGCGCCTTGGCGTAGGTGGTGAAGTCGTCGGTGCTGGCGGCGTCGAGTTCGCCTGTCGCGGCGATGACGGTGGCTCCAGCGGAGTGCTGCGTCGAGAGGTATACATCGTGGTAGCGCGTCAGATTCGGCAACGGGAAAGTTGCGGACATGGATGGACTCCGTCTGTCGAAGCGGTGTTCGTACGTGCGGGTCGCGTCAGGGTGGTGAGCGGTGAACAGGCCCGTAACGTCTTCGGGGCGGCTGTGAACTCAACCGTGGCTTCGACCATACGCCTGCCGGTGGCTTCTGGCGACCGCCCTTTCTCGATCTGTTCAGCGGCTGCTGCGAGTTCCACTCGCACGTTGTCGCAAGGGCCGCTGAACAGATCGGTGTGTGTCGTTATCATCGAGGTCTGATGACGCAGTCCACGGGGCCGGTCGGCATTGTCCTGGCGGCGGGGGCGGGCACTCGCTTCGGTCAGCCCAAAGTCCTTGTCGCAGAGTGGCTTTCGCGTGCCGTCGGCGCGCTGTCCGACGGTGGCTGTCGGGACGTGATCGTGGTGCTCGGCGCGGCGGTGGTCGATGTGCCCGCACCCGCACGCGCCGTCGTCGCCGAGGACTGGGCCGACGGGATGGCGGCCTCGTTGCGGGCGGGCGTGCGAGCCGCCGGGCACGCGGACGGCGATCCGGCCGTGTTGCACGTCGTCGACACCCCGGATGTCGGTGCTGACGTGGTGGCCCGGGTGCTGGCCGCGGCGGGTGCCTCGGGCCTGGCCCGCGCGGTGTTCGACGGGCGGCCCGGGCATCCGGTGGTGATCGCCCGGCGGTATTGGCCCGCGCTGCTGGAGACCCTGCATGGTGATGAGGGCGCGCGGGCGTTCCTGGCCGGCCGCGACGACGTGGTGGCCGTCGAGTGCGGGGATCTGGCGACGGGCCGAGACATCGACTCGATCTGTTGAGCGCTCACCGCGAGGTTGTGCGAGTAGATGTCGCAGCCAGGGCTGAACAGATGCGTAGGGGGGCTAGATGCAAGAACTACAAGAGCCCCAGGGCCGCGACGGCGTCGCGCTCGGAACGCAGTTCGGCCACCGAGGCGTCGATGCGGGTGCGGGAGAACGAGTTGATGTCCAGCCCCTCGACGATCTCCCAGCGACCGTCCACCGAGCGGCACGGGAAGGAGCACACCAGGCCCTCGTCGACGCCGTAGACGCCGGGGGAGGGCAGCGCCACCGAGGTCCAGTCGCCGGCAGGAGTGCCGTGCACCCAGTCGTCGATGTGGTCGATCGCGCCGTTGGCCGCCGAGGCCGCCGAAGAGGTTCCGCGCGCCTCGATGATCGCGGTGCCGCGGCGGGCCACCGTCGGAATGAAATCGTCTGTGAGCCAATGGGTATCGGCGGCGTAGTCGGCGCCGGAGCGGCCCGCCACATGAGCGTGGAAGATGTCGGGGTACTGGGTGGGCGAGTGATTGCCCCAGATCGTCATGCGGGAGATCTCGGTGACGGGCACCCGCGCATGCCGGGCCAGCGCCGCGACGGCACGGTTGTGGTCGAGGCGCGTCAGCGCGGTGAACCGGTCGCGGGGGATGTCGGGGGCATGCGCGGCGGTCACCATCGCATTGGTGTTGGCCGGGTTGCCGACCACCAGCACCCGCACATTGGCGGCCGCCCCGGCGTTCAGCGCCTCGCCCGACGTCGAGAAGATCTCCGCATTCGCCGAAAGAAGGTCCGCGCGTTCCATGCCCTTGCTGCGCGGTCGCGCGCCGATCAGCAGCGCGACGTCCACGCCGTCGAACGCCTTCACCGGGTCGTCGTAGATCTCGGTCGCCGCCAGCAGCGGGAAGGCGCCGTCGTCGAGTTCCATCACCACGCCCTCGGCGGCGCGCACCGCGGTGGGCAGTTCGAGCAGGCGCAGCACCACCGGGGTGTCATGGCCGAGCATCGCGCCGGCGGCGATCCGGAACAGCGCGGCGTAGCCGATCTGGCCGGCGGCGCCGGTGACCGCGACGGTGACGGGCTTGGGCGCGGAGGAGGTCATGTGTTCTCCTGCAACGAATCAGCGAATCTGCGGACGGCGTCGGCGGCGGTCTGAACGGCGACGGCGTGGCCGGCGCGGGCGTGCATCTCGATCATTCCGGTCGACGGCGACAGTGTCACCTCGCCGAGCAGTTCCCCGGTTGTGGGTTCGCACACAGCCCAGGTGTAGCGGACGTCCTGCTGCCAGCCTGTCAACGAGTCCGCGACGTAGCCGGCCGAGGTGATACCCATGTCGGCCAGCGCGGGCCGGTCGTCGATGCGCTCGTCGGCGCGCAGCGCACGCAAGTACCATGACCCGGCGTTGATCTCGATGGGTTCCATGGCGACAGCGTGCCATGCTCAAGGGATGAAGGTTGTGGTGGTCGGAGCCGGTGGATTCATGGGGACCAAGCTCGTCGACATGTTGGCGCGCGAGGGTGAGGAGGTGGTGCCCGCGTCGCGGCGCTCGGGCGTCGACGTGCTCACCGGCGCCGGCCTGGCACGCGCGCTGGCGGGTGCCGACGCCCTGGTCGATGTGACCAACGCGCCGTCCTTCGACCCCGAGGAGTTGACGGACTTCTTCCGCACCGGGACCACGAACATGGTGGCGGCGGCGAGGGCGGCCGGGGTCAAGCACTTCGTGGAGCTGTCGATCGTGGGAGTCGACGCCCTGCCGGACAGTCCGTACATGCGGGCCAAGACCGCCCAGGAGCGGCTGATCACCGGCTCCGGCGTGCCGTACACCATCGTGCGCGCCACCCAGTTCCATGAATTCGCCGGGACGATCGTGGACTCGCTGACCGACGGGGACGACGTGCGGGTGCCCGACGCGATGATCCAGCCGATCGCGGGCGACGAGGTTGCGGCGTTCCTGGCGGAGGTCGCGGTGGAGGCGCCCCGCAACCACATCGTGAATATCGGCGGCCCGGAGAGGTTGTCGTTCGCCGATCTGGCGCGCGCGGTGGTGGCACGCCGGCACGGCAGCCAGACCGTGGCGGTCGACCCGGACGCGCGCTACTTCGGGGCCCGGCTGAAGCCGGACAGTCTGGTCACCGGGCCCGGGGCGATGCTGGGCAGCATCGAGTTCTAACCCGATCTGTTCAGCGGCCAGTGCGAGGTCTACTCGCACAACGTCGCAGCCGTGACTGAACAGATCGGCATGGATTGCTCTGTGTGCCTAGTAGGCGTACGTTGGCTGGCATGGCCAACAAGACGGAACGGTTCGCGGTGCGCCTGACTCCTGATCAGGACGCATTGATCCGCCGCGCCGCCGAGGCCGAGGGCACTGACTTGACGAACTTCACGGTCACCGCGACATTGGCTCGTGCGCGCGACGTCCTTGCCGACCGGCGCCTGTTCGCGCTCGACGATTCGGCCTGGGAGGAGTTCCTCGAGATGCTGGACCTACCGGTGGCCGCCAAGCCCCGGCTGGCCGCGCTGTTCGCCGAGCCGACCGTCTTCGAAAAATAGGTGAGCGGGTATAGCTCACCGCGTCCGATCTCCGCTGACGACGACGTGGCCACCTTTGACAGCGGTGAGCCCGGCCTGGACACCTATCTCCGGAAACGCGCCCTCGCAAACGATGCCGAGGGCGCCTCGCGATGCTTCGTCACCTGTCGCGGCGGGCGGGTGGTCGGCTTCTACGCCTTGGCTGCCGCCGCTGTCGAACGCCGCTCGGCGCACGGCCGGATACGCCGCAACATGCCCGACCCGGTGCCGGTGATCCTGTTATCCCGGTTGGCGGTCGATCGTGCCGAACAAGGCACGGGTCTGGGTGCCCATCTGTTGCGTGATGCCATCGGCCGCTGTGTCGCCGCGGCTGATCTGATCGGTGTCCGAGCGATGTTGGTGCATGCGTTGCACGACGATGCCCGAAACTTTCACGCACACTTCGGTTTCGAGCCGTCGCCGACGGACCCGTTGCACCTTCTGCTGTCGATCAAGGATGCTCGGGCGGCGCTGGGCCTCTAACCCCATCTATTCAGCGGCCAGTGCGAGGTCTACTCGCACAATGTCGCAGCCACCGCTGAACAGACTAAAAAAACTAGTCCTTGATCTCCGCGATGACGGTGCCCTGCGTGATGGCCGCACCGGGCTCGACGGCCAGGCCGGTGACGGTGCCGTCCTTGTGGGCGGTGACCGGGTTCTCCATCTTCATGGCCTCCAGCACGACGATCAGGTCGCCGGCCGCAACGGACTGACCCTCTTCGACGGCCACCTTGACGACGGTGCCCTGCATGGGTGCGGTGACGGCATCACCGGAGGCCGCCGCGCCGCCGCCGTGCCCACCGCGCTTGCGGGCCTTGGGCTTCTTGCGCAGCGCGCCGTGCTCGGGTCCGGCGCCGCCGCCAATGGCCATGTCGCCGGGCAGCGACACCTCCAGGCGACGGCCGCCGACCTCGACGACGACGGTCTGCCGCGGGGTGGCCTCTTCCTCGTCGACGGCGCCGCCGCCGGTGAACGGCTCGACGGTGTTGTTCCACTCGGTCTCGATCCACCGGGTGTGGACGCTGAAGCCGTCCTCGTTGCCGATGAACGCCGGGTCGGACACGACGGCGCGGTGGAACGGGATGACGGTCGCCAGGCCCTCGACGTTGAACTCCGCCAGCGCGCGGCGCGAACGCTCCAGTGCCTCTTGACGATTGGCGCCGGTGACGATCAGCTTGGCCAGCATCGAGTCGAACTGCCCGCCGATGACTGAGCCGGTCTCCACGCCGGAGTCCAGTCGCACGCCGGCGCCGGTGGGCGGCTCGAACTTGTTGACGGGCCCGGGGGCGGGCAGGAAGCCACGGCCGGCGTCCTCGCCGTTGATGCGGAATTCGATCGAATGCCCGCGTGGCTCAGGGTCTTCGGAGATGTCGAGCTTCTCGCCCTCGGCGATGCGGAACTGCTGGCGCACCAGGTCCAGGCCGGAGGTCTCCTCGGTGACGGGATGCTCGACCTGCAGGCGGGTGTTGACCTCGAGGAAGCTGATCAGCCCGTCCTGGCCGACCAGGTACTCGACGGTGCCGGCGCCGTAGTAGCCGGCCTCCTTGCAGATGCGCTTCGCCGACTCGTGAATCTCCTTGCGCTGCTTCTTGCTCAGGAACGGCGCGGGGGCCTCCTCGACGAGCTTCTGGAAGCGGCGCTGCAGCGAGCAGTCGCGGGTGCCGGCGACGACGACGTTGCCGTGCTTGTCGGCGATCACCTGCGCCTCGACGTGGCGCGGCTTGTCCAGGTAGCGCTCGACGAAGCATTCGCCGCGGCCGAAGGCGGCGACGGCCTCGCGGGTGGCGGACTCGAACAGCTCGGGGATCTCCTCGATGGTGCGGGCGACCTTCATGCCGCGCCCGCCGCCGCCGAACGCGGCCTTGATGGCCACCGGGACGCCGTGCTTCTTGGCGAAGGCGACGACCTCGTCGGCGTCCTTGACCGGGTCGGGGGTGCCGGGCACCAGCGGCGCCTCGGCGCGCGCGGCGATGTGCCGGGCGGTGACCTTGTCGCCGAGGTCGCGGATCGACTGCGGCGACGGCCCGATCCAGATCAGCCCGGCGTCGATGACGGCCTGGGCGAAGTCGGCGTTCTCCGACAGGAAGCCGTAGCCGGGGTGGATCGCGTTGGCGCCGGACTTGGCCGCCGCGTCGAGAAGCTTGCCGAAGTCCAGATAGGACTCGGCGGAGGTCTGCCCGCCCAGCGCGAACGCCTCGTCGGCCAGTCGCACGTGGGGCGCGTCGGCGTCGGGTTCGGCGTAGACCGCCACACTCGCCAGGCCGGCGTCCTTGGCCGCGCGGATCACCCGGACGGCGATTTCACCGCGGTTGGCGACAAGCACCTTCGAGATCTTCTCGTTGGCGTGACTGGCCACTGCGCCTCCTGAGGCTGGGTCTCTAAGAATCGTCTTAAACAATCTATCGGGGGGAGTTTATGTGGCGCGAATCGGCGCGCGGTTCCGGGTCTCTCCTTACC
>ERZ724513.590-NODE-590-length-17980-cov-5.461478_pt1 | contig 17980 bp, 17 predicted proteins | sample MGYA00376046_ERZ724513 | MGnify/ENA primary metagenome ERZ724513 (study PRJEB28724, sample SAMN07190883) | activated sludge metagenome | isolation source: activated sludge of sewage treatment plant in Hong Hong | place: Hong Kong | collected 2016-03-17 ...
GCCAGGTCGTCGCCTCCGGTGGAAACGACCTGGCGACACTGAACCCGACGTTGGCTGCCGAGTGGCACCCGACCAATAACGGGGACCTGCTTCCGGCCCAGGTGATGGTTGGCTCCAACCGGAAGGTTTGGTGGCTGTGCCGGGACCGTGGGCACGAGTGGGCAGCGGCGATTGGCGACCGGTCGAAGGGAAGGGGTTGCCCTGTCTGCGCAGGCCAGGTCGCCGCCCCAGGCGTCAATGACCTGGCGACCGTGAGCCCGAAGCTGGCCGCCGAATGGCACCCGACCAAGAATGGCGGCCTGCTGCCGAGCCAGGTGACGGCTGGCTCCAGGCGAGAGGTTTGGTGGCTTTGCCGCGCGTGCGGCGGCGATTTCGAGACGACCGTTAGCAGGCGCACATCCGATGGCGCTGGCTGCGCCTGCCGGCTCACCTACAACACCACCCGCAAACTCGCCCACCTCGCCCAAGGGCTACTGGACAGCCCCGAACTGCTGAGCGACGCGGCGCGGTACAGCATCGTGGCTGGGCTCGGGATTGCACCAGGGTCCGAGTTCGGTCAAGCCGTCATTCAAGGCGACCGGGCAGCCCTGCTGGCGATCGTGGATCAGGCGCAGCGGGATGACCTGCCGGACGGTGAGTCTGAGCGGATCATCCGCGGTGACGAGCACATCAAGCTCACCGTGGATGCTCCCGGCGCCGAGTTTGATGTCGAGCCGGCCCGTCCGGCTGCTCGGGCCGTGCCGAACGGCCAGGCCGCTGAGGCTGACTCCCCCGTGCCGTTGCCGAGCCAGTTGATGCCGAGTCAGGCTGTGCTCGCGCATGCCGACCCGCTGCGGCTGGCCGACATGGTGACCGAAGTGGTCGCGACCCTGTGGGACCAGATGTTCCGACTGACTGACGCTGGCGATGACGCGGCAACGCAGGCGTGGCTGGCTGACGCCCGCACTCCCGCCGCGAACCCTTTCGCTGCCGAAGTGAACGCCCGCTTTCTCGCCGAATACGAGGCTGCTGTCGCACTGGTGCCGCCGACCGGCTGGTCGTTCCGGCCCACCCCGGACGCCCCGGTCACGACGCCGAACCTGATGCAGCGGCATGCCGCCTTGATGGTGACCCGGCTGCGGCATACCGGAAACTTCAGCTCGACCGGCGCAGGCAAGACGGCCGCGGCGGTGCTGGCTTCCCGGCTGGTCGACGCGGACCTGACCGTTGTCGTCTGCCCGAACAACACTGTGCCTGGCTGGGTGTCTACGATCACCAACTGCTTCCCGGACGCCCGGGTCGCCAGCCGGACGCTCGAGCCGGTCTGGGAGCCTGGCGACGGGCCGCGCTGGCTCGTGCTGCATTACGACCTGCTGTCCACGCAGCCGGACGCCGCGAAAGCACTGGCAGCGCGCGAGCAGATCGACTTCCTGGTGATAGACGAGATCCACTGGGCGAAGATCCGTGACATTGCGGAGTCCTCGATCCGTCGCGGCGTGCTGACCCACATGCGCGGCATGCTCGCCCCGGACGCCTGCGTGCTGGGCATGTCGGCTACTCCGGTCATCAACGACCTGCGGGAAGGCAAGTCGATCTTGGACCTGATCGAAGGCCGCGACACCGGCTTGAACGTCCGACCTCTCGTGGAGAACGCCGTCGACCTCTATTGGCGGCTGCGCCGGATCGGCTTCCGGGCTCGGATCAAGCCTCGCGCGGTGCTCACCCAGGTCGAACCGACCGTGGATGCTTCCGGGGCTTTGGCTGACCTGCTGACCGCGCACCCGTCCCGGTATGACGCGATCATCGCCCCGTACCTCTACGACGTGATCGTCGCTGAGGCGCGGGCAGCCCGTGCCCGCGGCCGGGGCGTGCTGGTCTACACCCAGTACGTCGCTGACCTGATCGGACCGCTGCGCGCACACCTGAACGCGGCGGGCCTACGGGTCGAACTGTTCACCGGTGACGAGAAGTTCGGCATCGCTGACCTGCGCCGTGACGGCGTTGACGTGCTGATCGGCACGGAAGCGGTCGGCACCGGCGTCGACGGGCTGCAGCACTGGGCGGACACTCTCGTGTTCGCGGCTCTGCCCTGGACGGACGCGGCGTTCGAGCAGATCCGCGGACGTATCCACCGGCAGGGCTCCACCGCCGCCGCGGTCCGTGTCGTCATCCCGAAGGCGTCCGTCACCGGCCCGCTGGGAACGTGGGACTACAGCCAACTGCGGCTCGACCGGATCGACCAGAAGAAGACCCTCGCGAGTTGCGCAGTTGACGGCGACATCCCGGCACACCTTGTGCCTTCCGTCGACCGGGCGCAGCGTACGCTGCGAACCCTGCTGGGCCGGATGGCCGGCACTGCCTCCGAAGGTCAGGTGGCCTGATGGCGCAGTTGAACCCTGGCGTCAACGATCTGACGACCGTGAATCCGAAGTTGGCCGCGCAGTGGCACCCGACTCTGAACGGGCCCCTGCTTCCGAGCGGTGTGACGCCGGGCTCCAACAAGAAGGTTTGGTGGCGTTGCTCGAAGTGCGGGCACGAGTGGACCGCAATGATCGCCAGTAGGTCACGCGGGACCAGCTGCCCGCCGTGCGGGCGCGCTGCTATCGGAGCAGCCAAGAGCGCACCCACTCTCGGCGTGAACGACCTCGCGTCCCAGCGCCCAGAGGTGGCGACACAGTGGCACCCGACTCTGAACGGAGACTTGCTGCCCAACCAGGTGACCTTGAGCTCCGGCAAGAAGGCCTGGTGGCTCTGCCCCGACTGCGGGCACGAGTGGGCGACAAGGATCTCCGTCCGCTCAAAGGGCCACGGCTGTCCTCATTGCGCACGCCCCAAGATGGGCGCAGCGAACTGTGCGCCCATGCTCGGTGTGAACGACTTGGCATCACAGCGTCCCACGTTGGCCGCGTCGTGGCACCCCAGCGCGAACGGTGACCTGCTGCCCGGTCATGTCACGGAGTTCTCCAACCGCCGCGTCTGGTGGCTGTGCCCGACATGCGACCATGTGTGGGCGGCGACCGTGGCGAGCCGATCGAACGGACGCGGATGCCCTGCGTGCGCGAGTGCTCACCGAGGCCGACCGATCTCGGGAGCCGATCTCCTGACCACCTATCCAGAGGTCGCACAGCAGTGGCATCCGACACTCAACGGCGCCCTCACCCCGAGTCAAGTCACACCTCGCTCCCACAAGCGGGTCTGGTGGCTGTGTCCGGGCTGCGGGCACGAGTGGACGGCGATGATCGCGAACCGTTCGCGACGGACCGGCTGTCCCGAGTGCGCCATTCGCTCACGGCGAACGGCCTGACCTTCCCGCTCGCCGCACAGCAGCCGACCATTCAGAGAGCCGTGCAACAATCGGTGGTGAGCGCCGGGGAGGGCGCGAGCAGCGGGCACATCGTTGGTGGGGGTCATTCAGTTGGGGTACGCCGATACTGGCGTGCGCGCTTGGTCGCGCGCCGGCACGTTAGCGCAGCGGTCGCCAGGCGTCGCCGCAGCGTGGCATCCACGTCGCAACGGTGAGTGGACCCCGGATGACGCTGACGCCATGTCGAACCGGAAAGCCTGGTGGCTGTGCCCGGAGTGCGGTCACGAGTGGGAAGCGACCGTCAGCAACCGCACGCGAGGCCGCGGTTGCCCCTCGTGCGCTGGCCGAGTCATCATTGTGGGCGCTGACGACCTGTCCAGCGTCAACTCGGTTCTCGCGGACGAGTGGCACCCCACCCGTAACGGTGCCGTGACGCCCGAGCAGATCGGGCCGAACGCTCACCGGAAGTCATGGTGGCTGTGCCGAACGTGCGGGCGCGAATGGCAGGCGAGAGTCGCCCGCCGTACCGCCGGCGCCGGATGTCCGTCGTGCACCAGCCTGCAGGCAACCCATCCGGACATCGCACGGCAGTGGCATCCGACGCTCAACGCCACACTGACAGCTGCAGCGGTGACGTCCGGGTCTGGCCGCAACCTCTGGTGGCAGTGCTCCGCCTGCGGTCATGAATGGCGTGCCCGAGTGTGGAGCCGGACGAACGGTGCGGGCTGCCCAGCGTGCTCCGGTCGAGTCGCGACCCCCGGTGTCAACGATCTGGCGACAGTCAACCCCGAGCTCGCCGGTCAGTGGCATCCCGACCAGAACGGGACGCTCACGCCGAACCAGGTAACCGCGAGATCGAAAGTGTCCGTCTGGTGGAAATGTCCGGCCTGCACCCATGCCTGGGTTGCCCCGGTCGCGAGGCGCACGAAAGGGCACGGGTGTCCAGCTTGCGCCGGTCGGGTCGCCGCACCTGGCGTCAATGACTTGGCGACCGTCAACCCCGGTCTGGCCCGCCAGTGGCACCCGACGCTCAACGGCGACCTCACGCCGCAACAGGTGACTGCCGGGACACGCACGAAAGCCTGGTGGTCATGCCCGACCTGTGCGCATGACTGGGAGGCGACCGTGAAGAGCAGGTCGCAAGGCCGCGGGTGCCCTGCATGCGCCGGCCAAGTCGGACGCTGAACCGTCCGCCACACACTGTCAGGGCATGATCACATCACCGACTGCTTGGAGCGTGAGCTGATGGGCTTGCACACTCGAGTGTGGCTGTCCGGCCCGATCGACGGCATGGCCGCCTTCAAGCTGGCTGTCGCCGCGGCGATGCGCGCAACTGGACGAGACGCCGAGACCACCCCGATCCGCACGACGCTCTGCCCCGCAGGCGAGCCGCCAGAATGGCTGGTTGCAAGCATCAAGCCGGAGGTTCTCGCCGCCGACCCGACCTTGGCGGACCAGTTCATCGAGCCGTTCGACGCGGTATCGACCGAACTGGACCAGGGCCTGCCCGCAGTCATCCGCGGACGCTTCCATGCCGACAACGCGCCTCTGACCGTGACGTTCGGCGACGAAGGCGAGCACACCCACATCTGCCAAGTCGAAGTGTCATGGGAGACCAGCTACGGCTACTGCGCGAAAGACCTGGACAGCACCGGGCTGCATGCGGTCGCGCTTTGCCACCTGGCCGTCGCACTGCCGGATGGCGTGACGCTCCGGTGGCGGAACGAGTACACCGGCGTCGTCTATGACGGGGTCACGGTGGATGCCCTCACCAACTTCGCTGAGACGGGAAAGAGCCCCGCAACGTGGAAGCCGTTGGCCGAGGCCCTGTTGGCTTCCCCGCCGCACACAGTCAGGGCATGACAACTCCCACTGATGTTGAAGTCCTGTTCCCTGCGATCGCGCGGAGCATGCCCGGCTACACGTACACCGCAGATGGGATGGCGTGGCTGCCGACCGGCATCATCGCCAGCGAAGACGGAAGCGTCCGTGTTCGGATCCGGCTGAAGCACGAGCGGGTGTTGGTCATCGCGCTCTACCCGGGAACCGAGCCAGGCCCCGACATCCGAGCGGCGTTCGACCCCGCGCGCTCACCCGAAGCAATCGCGAAAGGGATCCTGAGCCGGGTTGTCACCCGACTCGAGGCCGCGCTGCCGGACTACCTGGCCATGGAAGCTTCCGACCGGGGGCTCCGAGCTGCCCAAGACGCCATGTTCACCAGCCTCGAAGCGCGGTTCCCCAATCACCTCCGCCGCCGCGGGGACCGCAACGTGACAGGGGTCGATTTCGGAGTGGGCAAGGCATACGCCAAGGTGTTCCTTCAAGGCGGCGGCAACCGAGCCGTCATCCAGTTGCAGGACGTTCCGCTCGGGCTCGTCGCTGCCGCCATGGACGCGGTTGCTTCCGTCGTGGATGTCCCCCAGCACACTGTCCAGGCATGACAACCACGAATCCGGCCCACGCCTACTATGCCGACATCGCCGGCCACATGCCCGGCTTCACCTACACGCCCGACACCGGCGGTCAGGACCCCAGCGGCGTCATCGAGAACCGGGACGGTGTGCGCCTGCAGATCTGGAAGTTCGACGGCGGCGACACCATCCACGTCGACGCGCTCTTCCCCGACAGCGCAAGAGCGCCTGGCCTCAACACCGTGTTCGACCGATCGGTGCACCCGGAGGTCGTCGCCTACAGGTTGCTGCGGTGGGACGTACCGAAACTCCAGGAAGCGCTGCCTGCCTATCTGGCCGAGCTGGCGCGAATCGGGGCCCGCAACGCCGTGTTCGAGCGCCTGGCGGTACAACTCCCTGACGCCCGCCACCGCCCGGAAGACCGGAACCGCAGCGGTCTCTTCGCACTCGACGGGGATGGACCATTCCGGGTGCAGGCGGTGTGGGACACCAACCGCACCGAACTGACGCTCTGGGGTGCCCCGGCCGAGTTGGTCGACGCCGTCATGACTCTGGTCGCCCAGCACGCAAGCACCCCGCCGCACACCGTGTAGGTAGCGAACCCGAACCGATCGAAGGACTACCACCGTGAGCATCACCACCCAGGCCGAGTACGACCAGGCCAAGGCGACCGTTCGCACCGCAGCAGCCGCCTACTACGGCGACAGCCTGCTGATGGCTGACACCGAGTACGACAGGCTGCTGGCCGCAGTGACTGCCGCCGAGGCCGCGAACCCGGCCTGGGCGGGCAACGACCCGGTCGGCACCGCTGTCGCTGCTGGCGCTCTTCCGCCCGGCGACGTGACCCATGTCGTCCCGATGCTGAGCCTGGACAACGTGTTCAGCACGGACGAGTTCGCGGCATGGGCGAAGAACCGCGGCGAGGTGGAGTTCGCGGTGGAGCCGAAGTTGGACGGCCTGGCCGTCGCGATCCGCTACCAGAACGGCGTTCCGGCGCAGATGGTCACCCGTGGGGATGGGCTGGCAGGTGAGGACGTCACGTTCGCCGTGCCTGCCATCGTGAACCTTCCGCGCGGCAACGGCTACACCGGCGAGGTCCGCGGCGAAGTGATCTTCACCCGCGACCAGTTCGAGACCGCGAACGCCCTGCGTGAGCAGCACGGCGACAAGCCGTTCGCGAACGCGCGCAACGGTGTCGCCGGTGCCCTGCGCGGCGCCGGGAACCGGGCATACGTCATCCCGATGTCGTTCTACGTCTACGACGTGGTTGGGCTGCCGATCATGACCCACCACACCGACGCGATGACCGCGCTGAGTGGGCTCGGGTTTGCGGACGCCGCGGGGCTCACCCGATTTACGGGTGCCGGGTCCGCTCTGGACGTGGCAGCTTTCATCCGCGAGTTCGAGTCGAGTCGCGCCGACCTGCCGGTCGAAACCGACGGCGCTGTCATCAAGGTGGACGCCTACCGCTATCGGCAGGCAGCCGGAGAGTCCAGCCGGGCGCCCCGCTGGGCGATCGCCTACAAGTACCCGGCTGCCGAAGTCACGTCGGTCCTGCGGGCCGTCCACTGGCAGGTTGGACGGACCGGGGTCATCACTCCGCGCGCCGAGATCGACCCTGTTGAGGTCGGCGGCGTCACCGTCACCTACGCCACCTTGCACAACCCGGAAGACCTGGCCCGGAAAGGCTTCATGCTCGGCGATGTCGTGCTGGTGAAGCGTGCCGGTGAAGTCATCCCTCGTTTGGAGGCCCCGCTGCTCGCCCGCCGGGACGGCAGCCAGACCCCGATCGTCACGCCGAGCGCGTGCCCCCGCTGCGGTGGCCGGATCGACAGTACCCAGGCCCGCCCGCGATGCCTGCGCGGTAGCGCCTGCGGCGTGACCGAGGCGATCTCCTACGCCGTGGCCCGCGACGCTCTGGACATCGAAGGGCTCGGCAAGGTGCAGGTCGGCAACCTCGTTGCCGCTGGCGCGTTCATCGACGTGGCATCCATCTTCGAGACGGGCTTGTCCGAGAACATCCTGGTCGCTGACGGCCAGGTGGCCCCGGCGAACGCCCCGAAGATCATCGCCCAGATCGAGGCCGCGAAAACCGCTCCCCTGGCTCGCGTCATCACGGCCCTAGGCATCCAAGGGACCGGGCGGTCCCTGTCCCGCGCGCTGGCCAAGCACTTCGGCAGCATGGCTGCTCTGCGCAGCGCGAGCGTCGCCAGGCTGGCCGGGGTCGACAAGATCGGCACCGTCAAGGCTGAACTGATCCGCGAGCAGTTGGATGACCTGGCTGACGTCATCGACCGGATGGCCGCAGCGGGAGTGATCGCCGCCGACGACGCAGCGCCGGTCGCCACCAGCATGGGCCACCCGGTGGACCTGCCGACCGCAGCCTTGGCCGGGAAGACCGTCGTCGTCACCGGCTCCATGAAAGGCGCCCTGGCTGGTCTAAGCCGCAACGAGGTGAACGAGCTGATCGAAGCGAACGGCGGCAAAGCCGGGTCGTCGGTGAGCAAGTCCACGAGCCTGCTGGTGGTCGGCGAGAGCGCCGGGTCGAAGCTGGCGAAGGCCACCGAGCTCGGGGTGCCGGTCGTCACTGAGGCGCAGTTCGCGGCCATGGTCGGGCGAGCCTGATGGCCGGGAGTAACCAGTTGCTGGGCGAACGGATCGGCAAGGCGATCGCCGACCACCCGTGCCGCGACTGCGGCGTGGAGATCCCGGCAGGCACCGTGCATCGCCGGTTTGTCGCACTCAACGACGTCGGGCGCTTCTACGTCCAGCACGCCCACCTGTCCGATGACTGCGCGCTGTACGCGCCAGCACTCACCAACCAAGAGACCGAGGATCAGCCGTGAGCGCCGTCTACCGTTTGCCTACCGGCACCGACATCATCGAGTTGGTTCGGCAACTGCATGAGCATGTCGACCCGATACGCCGGAGTGTCGCGATCAACGACTTGGGCACGGTGGTCGCCGCGTTCCTGGCGTGCAAGACCGGTTGGCCGGTCACCGACGCACTCCACCAGTACGTGCCGGGCGCCACCTTGAAGGCGTTCCGCAAGCGTCCAGCCATCCGGACCTTGCTGCTCGGACAGACCGACGAGCTGGACTTTCGCACGGTGCTCAACATGGCGATCGAAGTCGTCCTGATGGCCGACAAACTGCCACAACCCGATGAACGACGAGACGCCAAGACCCTTCCCCCGGAGATCAAGGCCCGGATGGGACGCCGGGTCCTACAAGGCTCGGCGGCGCAGCGGGAACCGTGGCTACCGCAGGAAGTCGACCTGTACGCCCCGGACGAGCCGGTCAAAGCACTGAACCAGGCGGCGCCCGCCGCGTTGAAGAACCACGCAGCACGACTCCACCACGGCGCCTCAGTGAGGCTCATCGCCGCCGTCGATTCCGACGGACCTGTCGCCGTCGTCCGTGCCCATGGACAGCCCATCGAGCGAGAGATCAGGCGCATCCTGGACGACGCGGGCGCATTTCTGCTCGGATCTGATGAAGGGCTCGGCGGCCGGTTCGGACCGTCCGACCCGACGCTTTCGGTCGTGTGGCAGTCTGAACCGCTCGGGCGATTCCTCTCCGCCCTCGCCCCCAGCGAGAAGGCCAAGATCGCGACGCTGGCTGGCGCGCCCAGCGCGGCCTGGCTGGATCAGCCGATGTTCCTGAAGGGCGAGCCGATCCAGTGAGCACCGTCATCACGAACGCCTACCGGCTGCCCGGCACGACCAGCGTTCCCGCGCTGGCACGGGCGCTGTCGACCAACACTGCACACGCGCGCCGGGAAGCGGTGCTAGCAGACATCGCGACCGTCGTCCGAGTGCTGGTGGATGACGCCACCGAGCCAGTGCGCGCGGCGCTGGACATTCTCGCCTACCCGCTCACCGTGAAGCAGTTCCGCAAGCGACCAGGAGTCCGCGCGATAGAGCCCGCCCGCGGCGACGGGACGGACGTGCGGACTCCCTTGCGCATCGCTGCAGAAGTCGTCCGGGCAGTCGATGACTACCTGCAAGGGGTCAACTGCCGGCGCCAGCAACTCGATTCGACCGCATCGGTGGCGTTCCTGTCGGACCCTGAATCGTCGGAGCACATCTACGCGACGGTGTACTGCGACCGGGCCGAGATTGGCCTAGTCGTCGGCACGACCCTTGTCGAGTTCGAGGGCGAGCAATATCCATACTGGAACAACACTGACCGTCCGGACGGTATGACCAAGGCGGACTGGGCGGCGCGGGCCGCCATCTGGGACCGGGTGATCGGAGACGAGCCTCCCGCAGCATCCTGTGTTACCTGGCATACTCAACCTCTGCACAGCAGCTTGATCAGCCGGATCTTCGGGCCTGTCGAGCGGGCCACCATCGCGGCCCTGGCTGGGTGTGACGTCTCACGCCTCGACGTGCCGCTCTATGCGGACGGCGGGTCGCTTCGGTGAGCACCGTCATCACCCGCGCGACAGAGCGAGACGTTTTGAACGCACTCCATGCCCGCTACGCCAAGGCGTCGCAAGGCATCGGGATTCGCTTCGCTGTCGCCGAACACGTCCGCTCCGAGGCTTCGTTCGACGCGCGCAGGGTCTGCGACTTCATGGCTCAAGATCTATGGCTGACCGGGGGCCTAGATCTGCATGGCCACGAGGTGAAGACGTCTCGTAGCGACTGGCTGCGCGAACTGGCCGACCCCAGCAAGGCCGGCACGTTCAAGCGCTACTGCGACCGGTGGTGGCTGGTCGTTTCTGACAAGTCGATCGTTCGGCCCGACGAACTGCCTGCTGGCTGGGGCCTCATGGTCCTGAATGACGGTGTCTTGCGGGCCGCGAAAGGCGCGCCGAAGTTGACCCCCGAGCTTTTGCCTCCGACATTCCGAGCGGCCCTGTTGAGGGCTACCGCGAAGACGTCGGCCCGTCGGGGCTTCACCGACTACCCAGTGAGTGTCCGATGACTTACATGTTCACCCTTGAATGCGGCGCGTGCGGCATGACGATCGAGTCAGAGCAAGCTCGGATGCCCTGCCCGCGCTGCACGCCCGAGCCGATCGTGGGCTTCATCCGGGTCGCCACCCCGGACGAAGCCGCGGCCCGATGGCCGGCGATCGACGGCTACACGATCGTGGTCGTGGACGACTTCGTGGTCGAGCCACAGCGCTGGCTGCCCGCCATCCCTGGCCGCACCTGCGCGGCGTCCCTCGCCGGACTCGTGCACCGGTGCGGCAAGCCTGCTGTCGCAACCCTGCGCCGGGCACCCAACCATGTCTGGTCGTACTGCCCCGAGCACCTGTACGGACGACGGCTGGTCGATGGGCGGCTGGAGTGCATGATCCGGGTCGCCAACAGCCGACTGCCGGACGCGGTGTAGGTGACGGTGGCTTGTCGTACACGGCTGCGACAATGGCTCTCATGAGCGCCCTACGTCACCGCGCCCCTGCGGGCTCGCCGCGGGGTGGCGAGTTCGCGCCGACCCGACGGGCAACGACCCAAGGCGTCCGACTCGGGGCTCACCGCGCGCCCGCGAAGCCTCTGTCCGACGACGACTATCGGCTCTCGCACCAGGCTCCACACGACGATCGGTCGGCGCCCGAGCCGTACTACGGGACGATCGCGGATGGCCTGGATGAGCGCTTTCCCGGCTGGCAGCAGTACCCCGACGACTACCACGGCGGGGACGACCCAGAGACGGTCGCACAGTTGCGCGCTGCGACAAAGCCAGGCGCGACCGTACGCATCTATCGGGCCTTGCCGCCCGAGTTTGCTGAGATCAACCCCGGCGACTGGGTGACGCTGAGCCGCCAGTACGCGCATGGTCACGCCGACAGTGAAGGCTGGACCGTGGTGGCCGCCGACGTCCCCGCCAAGCATGTATGGGCCGACGGCAACTCTCTGCAGGAGTTCGGCTATGACGGTGGCGACGGTCAAGCGATCGTTGGGCTGGCCCACTACCGCGAAGGCGACTCGATGCCGCCGATCGGTGGCCTGCGACCCGAGTGATGGGCCGCCGCACACCGTGTGGGCGAAGGCGCGAACGACGCGCCCCCACCTGGAGGCCCAGTCATGAGTTCCACCCACAAGCTCTGGGTCGACCACGACCGCGTCCGCGGCCTGGTGACCGACGTGTTGTCGTTCCACCCGGCTATCGACCCGGACGAACGGGTCGTGGTCACGCCGCCGTATGGCGACGCCTACGTCGAGAGGCTGTCGACTCTCGCCAGGCAGACCCCGCATGCCGCAGTCCTGGTGGGCGGCACGCAGCACATCGTCCCAGTCAGCAGCCTCCGAGTCATCCCTGATGACCGCCCGGTCGAATGCCGTAGAGGCGTTGAGCGCCCCGGTTTACGCGACCACGACCCGCACTCTTGGCACCAAGATGGCCGTGTGCGGGTCGACGTCGTGGACGACCCGCGGCATCCGGATGGTGCCACCCGATACGGTCGCAGCATCATGGCGGGACCGTTCCAGGGAGAATTCAACGTCACCGTCTCCCTTTACGATCACGAGCCCCGCGAATGGCCGCCGATGCATGTCGGCTGTGTCACCGCGGGCATCGGACTGGATGTCGGGCAGGCGACCCTACTGCGTGACGCCTTGAACGAATGGCTGTCTGAAACACCGATTCCCGAGCCGACGTGACCTGTTCAGCACGGCAGCGGACTGCGTCAGGCGCGCAACATCGCTGGTTGCAGGACAGTCCCGTCGCCCGCTTCGTACAGCAGCGCGGGACGGCCTTGACGTCTGGACGCAGTCCGCTCGAGCGGCCGGACAAAGCCGGGCGTCGCGAGCACCTTGCGCCTGAAATTCGCCAGGTCCGGTGCCGCGCCCCACACGGCCAGATAGACGGCACGCAACTCCCCCAGCGTGAACGGCTGGCCGACGAACTGGGTTGCCAACGTGGTGTATTCGAGCTTCGAGCGGACCCGCTCCAAGGCGTCGGCGAGGATCCGCGCGTGGTCGAACGCCAAGTCGAGCTCGCCGCCGAGCACGTCGGCTACCTGCCACCAGCGGGCCGCCGCGGCGTCACTGCCGGCCTGCGGCTGCGGCAGGTTCGGGGCGAACGCCACATGCGCGACCGACACCACCCGCATCCGAGGGTCACGGTCCGGGTCGCTGTAGGTCGCCAGTTGCTCCAGATGCCCGTCGAACAGCGTGCCGGTCTCTTCGTGCAGTTCGCGCCGAGCCGCCGTCAGCGCGTCTTCGTCCGGGCCGACAAACCCGCCAGGCAGCGCCCATGAGCCGGCATACGGGTCTTCAGCGCGCTGCACCAGCAGGACGGACAACGCCCCGTTCCGGATCGTCAGGATGGCCAGGTCGACCGTGACCGCGAACGGCGGGTAGTCGCTCGGGTTGTAGGGCTGGCTGCCGTTCATCGGCGCACCCCAGGAGCGTGAAGCACCGGCAGGCCGCGGCCGACGGACGGTCGGGCCTGGTCGGGATGCTGGCGGAACCACTCTTGGACGTAGTGCAGCTGCCCACAGCCGCCGCCGATGTCATCCTGACCGGCAGGGTCGAACATGCGGGCCGAGTATCCCGCCGCGACGATCTTCGTCATGAACGCCCCGGTGAGCTCCCGCTGCCGAGCGTGCGCGACGGACAGTGTCTCGTCACGTTCGCAGATGACCGACAGGGTGGCTTCCCATACCGCCGGGTCGAACAGGGCCTTCAGTCGAGCAACGTCGTCGGCGCTGTCGTTGCCGGGGTGGACGCAGTAGTTGAAGTACGGTCGCCGGCCGGTCGCTTCGGCCCACACCACGCCCTGCTCCGCGATCTGAGCCAGCGTCAGTTTCGCTTTGAACGGGATCAGAGCGTTACGCGCGTCGTCGGTCGACTCGTGGACGCTGAACTGCAGCCCGACCGTGGGGATGGCCTTGCTCGCTTCGATGAGTGGCCCGTAGTCCACGCGCGGGCCGGACGTCGAGATCAGCAGGGCTGCGTTCGGGTAGCGACGGTGCAGGATGTGCAGCGCCGGGATCAGCCGGGCCAGGTTCAACATCGGCTCACCCATCGACATGAACATGATCTGCAGCCGCCCGATCGTGGCCGGGTCTACTCCGTCGATCTGGCTGGACAGTAGGTGTTCAGGCTGGGCGACGATCTCTTCGGTGCTCAGCGACCGCACGAAAGCGTCACCGGCGCCGCAGAATCGGCAACCGACCGGGCAGCCGGACTGGGTGGAGCAGCAGATGACGGTCCGGTCCGCGAACGTCGGGTAGCGGTAGAGCACCGACTCAGCGACCGCGCCCGCCGTCGTGTAGACGAACTTGGCCACGTTCCCTTCGGCGCTGTCGATCCGGCGGATGCTCGGCCAGGCGGCAGCCGGGTCTGTGACAACATCCACCCCCGCGGCCCGCAGTTCCTCCGCGACAGCAGGCAGGCTGTCCGGGTTGACCGCAGCGCAGAAGTCCAGCAGGACGCGGGTCCGCAAGCCAGCCCCGGCCGCGTCGAGCGCTGTGGCTTTCACGCAGAAGTCGGTGGCCAGCCCGACGATGTCGACACCAGTGATGTCGGCTCGGCTCAGCAGGAACGACAGGCTCCGGCCGCCGCTGGTGATCCCCTCGAAGCCGGAGTATGCCGGGGTCCCCTGGCCTTTACTGACGATGTGCGCGATCACCCCAGTCCGGTAGCGCGTCGCCAGGTCGATGTGCAGGTCAGCGCCGAGGCTCCCGGCGACACAGTGGACCGGCCAGGTGCTGGCGTAGTCCGGGTCGGAGGTCAAGGCGAAATGGCCGCCGTTGCCGGTGCCCGCGGTGTGCCAGTCCCGGGTCGCGATGACCAGGTTGTAGTCGTGGTGTTCGAGCAGCCGGTCGATCTTCCGGGCGACGGCCTCGCCGCCAGCGACAGGCAGTGCACCGCCTTCGAGGAAGTCGTTCTGGACGTCAACAATGATCAGTGCGCGAGGCATAGCTCGTCCTTCCGGGTACAGGTGTGCTTCGGGGTGCCGTCGGCGAGGGCACGGGTGTAGTCATCGAGCCCAGCCAGGCCATGTGCGGCGCGGTCCCGAGCGTCGGCCAGGTCGCCTGCCGCCGGGTGAATGCGGCGCCCGGCGCGGACGTAGACGTGCTGCAAGCCGATCGCGTCCGGCGGGATCGACCCGTCGAGGCTGTAGTGCTCGGCACCATCGGCGGTTCGGTATGCCGTCTTCGTGCCGCCCGCGCTGGTCTTGCCGACGGCTGTCTTCTCGACTGGCCGTAGCGGTTCGCCGACGGCGACCAGTTTGTAGACGAACCCGGCGCTCGGGTGGCCGCAGCCGGTGGCGACACGGGTCCCCGCGCCGAACCCATCGACGGGAGCGTCAGCGAGCAACGCGATCACATGCTCGTCCACGTCGCTGGTGACGACGATCCGCGTCCGGGTCGCACCGAGCATGTCGAGCAGGACACGGGCCGCTTCGGCTTCGGCGCCCAGGTCACCGGAGTCGATCCGGATGGCGCCAGGGCCGTCGGCGCCGAACGTGCGCGCGGCAGCGACCGCGTTGCGGATCCCGGTCGGGATGTCGAACGTGTCGACCAGCAGTGTCGTGTCTGGCCCATGCGTGCGGATCTGGTTCGTGAAGGCGTCGAGCTCGCTCTCGTGCGCGAGAGTGAAAGCGTGCGCGGCTGTCCCAGTCGTCGGGATCCCGTACTGGGCTCCGGCTGCCAGGTTGCTGGTTGCCGAGAACCCGGCCAGCCATGCGGCTCGGGCCCCGGCTACCGCTGCGTGCGGGTCGACGCGACGCGAGCCCATCTCGATGAGAGGTCGACCGTTCGCGGCGAGAACCATCCGGGCTGCCGCCGACGCGACAGCGGTGTCGTGGTTGAAGATCGACAGGATGACTGTTTCCAGCAGGAAGCCGTCGGCCAGTCCGGTGCGGACGGTGAGCACCGGGCTGCCGGGCCAGTAGAGGTCCCCTTCGGCATACCCGTCGATGTCGCCGGTGAAGCGCCAGTCGCGCAGGTACGCCGCGCCGGCGGAAGTGATGATCTGGCGCTCGGCCAGGTAGTCGACGGTCGGGCTGTCGAACGTGAAGTCGGCGACCGCATCCAGCACACGCTGCGTGCCGGCGAGCAGTCCGAACCGCCGACCAGCCGGTAGGCGCCGGGCGAACACCTCGAACACGGCTGGTGTGCGAGCCAGCCCGGCGTCGATCGCCGAGCACAGCATGGACAGTTCGTACCGGTCGGTCAGGAGTGCCGTGGACATCCGTCCCCCCTCTAATAGTCGATATGACTATTATTCAGGAGACTGGGGCGTCGGTCCGAATCTGATGTCGCGCGACACGCCCGAGAAGCCGCCGCACACTGTGGGTTGCATGAACACGAAGACCCGCCGATGAGCGTCACCGTCGTCAAGTACGGCGTCCACTACAGATGGGCGCTGCCGCCAGTTCTGGTCGAACAACTGCGCCTGGCCCACGACCTGCGCGAAGACCTCGTGACTCGCCAGCTTGAGTTCGAGGCTGCCGTCAAAGAGGTCTGGTCCAGCTACCCGGCCGTCGCAGCCGTGGAAGCCGACCTGGCTGCCGCCGAGGCTGCCCTGCTCGCTGCGCTCGAAGAAGTCGCTAAGCAGAAGTCGGCGCAGCGGACCAACCGCATCACCGGCCCGGCGGCCGAGACTGCCCGGGCCGCGAAGGCGCACGTCAAGGCGCTACGGGAGACCCGTCGGGCCGCGATCGCCGACGTGCGTGAGCACGCCAAGCCGAGACTGGATGCCTTGTCGTCCGAGAACCGGGACATGAAGCCCCTCTACGCGCAGTACGTGCAAGGGCTGGGGATGTACTGGGCGACCTTCAACGACGTCGCCGCTCACCATCAGACGGCCGTCAAGAAGGTCGCCGCCGACCGCAAGGCAGGCCGCCCGGCCAACTTGCGGCACCACCGCTTCGACGGCTCCGGAACGATCGCGGTGCAACTGCAGCGCGGCGCCGGTACGCCCGCCCGCACCCCAGCCGCTCTGGCAGACATGAACGCCGGGAAGTGGCGCAACGTCCTGTCGTTGCCCTGGGTGCATCCGGACGAGTGGGATGACCTGCCCCGCGCGCAGCAGCGTCAGGCCGGACGGGTCACGGTTCGGATGCGTTGCGGGGACGGCCACATCGAGATCCCGGTGCAGGCCCACCGGATGCTCCCGAGCGACGCTGACGTCACCGGTGCTCGGTTGACTGTCCGGCGGATCGCTGGAGGCATCCGCGCTCACATCACGATCACCGCGAAGATCGCCGACCCGGCGCCTGTCACTGACGGCCCGAACGTGGCTGTGCACCTGGGCTGGCGAGCCGAGCCGGACGCGGTTGTGGTCGGCACCTGGCGTGCCAGCAGTCCCTTGGACATCCCGTTCGACCTGCGGCACGCGTTCGCTCCCGACCCGGGCAGGCTCACCGGCACAATCCGGATGCCGAACCGAGTCACCGACCGGCTGGCCGTGTTCGACGCGGCACGGTCCCAGCGTGACCTTGGGCTGGATGCGATCCGCGCGGCGGTGGTTGCCTACTTGAGCGCCGCCGGACCCCAGCCGCACCCGCATCCCCGGGTCGACGGCGAGATGATCGCAGCGTCCGATGTGGCCCGCTGGCGCTCCCCCAACAGGTTCGCTTGGCTGGCCCGCGTCTGGGCTGCCCAGGCGCCGGCCGGTCCGGAAGGTGAGCAGATCGCGACAGAGCTGGAAACCTGGCGCTGCAGCGACCGTGCCGCGTGGGAGAGCCAAGAGCACGGACGGGACAAGGCTCTCGGCTACCGCACCGACCTGTACCGGCAGATCGCTGCAGTCATCGCTGACCAGGCAGGCACGCTCGTCATCGACCAGACGTCCGTCGCGCAGATCGCGGCGGCCGACAGTGACCTGCCGAACGAGCTGGAGCGCAAGATCGCGCATCAGCGCACCGCCGCAGCCCCCGGTGAACTGCGAGCCGCGATCGTCTCAGCGTGCACCCGTGACGGTGTGCCCGTCGTCACGGTCGAGTCTGCAGGGCTCAGCCGGATGCACGCCCGCTGCGGGCACCGCAACCCGGATGACGGTCGCTACCTGACCCGGCCTGTCCACTGCGACGGCTGCGGGGACACGTACGACCAGGACGAGTCGGCCACCACGCTGATGCTCGCTCGGGCCGCCGACCCGGCCAAGCACGCTTGGGCTGAACCAGCCGCCAGTTGAGGCAGTCCGACCAGACAACTGAACAGAGACAGGAGACCAACCCAGGGCGCCCGCTGATCTGCGGGGTTTCGCACATGGCCGGAATGCCGCAGGTCATGGGCGCGTGAATGACTCAGCAGTGACAAACCCAGCGCACCGGGGTCATAGGTGCGACGAGCAGCCGGAGGCCCCTCCTCATCTG
>ERZ724513.597-NODE-597-length-17886-cov-4.512422_pt1 | contig 17886 bp, 15 predicted proteins | sample MGYA00376046_ERZ724513 | MGnify/ENA primary metagenome ERZ724513 (study PRJEB28724, sample SAMN07190883) | activated sludge metagenome | isolation source: activated sludge of sewage treatment plant in Hong Hong | place: Hong Kong | collected 2016-03-17 ...
GGGGGCCCCTGCAATCGCACGCGCGATGGCGAGATTGTTGTAGCGCATCGCCCATCGCATCGCGTCGTCGCCGCGCTCATTGACAATGTCGCGGCGAGCACCGGCTCCCAGCAGTGTCTTCGCGATGCCTTCCTTGCCCTCGCGCGCCGCCATCATCAGCGGGGTCGATCCATTGGTCGACAGCGCATTGACATCGGCGCCACGCTCCAGCAGATAGGCGACGATCGCATCGTGCCCGGCAAAGGCGGCGTAATGGAGTGCCCCCCACTCCTTGCCTTCGCGGTTGATCGGCGCGCCGTGCTCGACCAGCCAGCGCACCGCCGGCAGGTGACCCTTCCACGCCGCATGCAGCAGGGCCTGCTCCCCGAACGCATTGGTCCTGGCGACGCTGGCGCCGCGCCCGAGGAAGAGCTCCATCAGCGGGATGTTCCCTTCCCAGGCGCCGATCATGAGCCCGGTACCCACCGGACGACCCTCGAAATCCGGCGGCAGTCCCTCGTCCAGCCATTCGCGCGCCTTGTCGATGTCGCCGTTGAGCAGCGCCGCTGTGAACTGCGCCGGATCGGGCAAGGCCGCCGACGACGATGCCGGCACGACCAGCACCAGGGCAACAAGGACGAGGAACCATCTCATGGCATCCAGTATAGAGAATGGAGGCGCGCCACCGCCGCGCATAAAATCGTCGTGATGTCGCTCCGCCTTGCCCTGCTGATCAGCCTGGTGCTCCACGTCGCGTTGGTCGCCGCCCCGCACTGGTTCGCCGCGAAGCCCGGACCAGTCCGCGTGCCCGGCATCGAGGTGCGCCTGCGCCCGGCCCCCGCCGTTGCCGAGGCCGCAGCCGTCACCACCGACCCCGTCGCCGAGCCGACGGCGCCGGCCGCGGCGATTCGGCCCTTGTCGGGCAAAGCCTTGCGTCGAACGCAGGCCGCCTTCTCGGAACACGTGTTCTATCCGCCCCAGGCCATCGCGCAGGGGCTCGAGGGCGAAGTGATCCTGCTCCTCATCCTGGGCGAGGACGGCAGGCTGCAGTCCGCTTCCGTCGCCCGCAGTTCAGGTCACAGCATGCTCGACCAGGCGGCCCTCGATGCCGCGCGCCATCTCGGCGCGCTGCCCGGCAACCCACGCCAGACGCTGTTTCCGGTGAACTTCCGGCTGCAGTGATCAGACGGGATTGTCGATGTCGACGAACTCGCTGGGGATGCCGAGCCGCGCCTGGACTTCCGCGCCGAGCGCCTCGATGCCGTAGCGTTCGGTGGCGTGGTGCCCGGCGGCAATGAAGGCCATGCCGGTCTCGCGCGCGAGATGGACGGTCTGTTCCGACACTTCGCCGGAAACGAAGACATCGGCGCCGGTCGCCAGGGCCGCCTCGAAATAGTCCTGGGCGCCGCCGCTGCACCAGGCAATGCGCCGCACCGTACGCGCGGAATCGCCGACCAGCAGCGGCTCGCGACCGAGTACCCGCGCCAGATCGCGGGCCACTTCACCGACCGTACCGGGCGCCGCGGGCGCGCCGAAAAAACCGATGTCCTGTTCCGCAAAGCGGCCGTCGACGCCCCACCCCAGCCGCCGCGCAAGTTGCGCATTGTTGCCGATGGAAGGATGGGCATCCAGCGGCAGGTGGTAGGCAAAGAGGTTGATGCCGCTGGCCAGCACGCGAGCCATGCGCTCGCGGCGAAAGCCGGTGACGCGGCCGTCTTCCGACTTCCAGAACCAGCCGTGGTGCACCAGCAGGGCATCCGCGCCGCGCGCTACCGCCGCATCGATCAGCGCCAGGCTGGCCGTCACGCCGCACACCACGCGCCGCACCCGGGCGCGGCCTTCCACTTGCAGGCCGTTTGGGCAATAATCGCGGAAGCGCGCCGCCTCGAGCATGGCGTCCAGCCAGGAGCCGAGTTCCTCGCGCGCAATTCCCTCGTTTGCCATCGTTTTTCCCTCGCTGAAAAAACCGGATTATGCGCCGCCTCTGGCTCGTCTTCGCCCAGACCGTCACCGTTTGCGTGGCCGTGCTCTTCGTCGTCAAGACCCTCAAGCCGGAGTGGCTGGTGCGGGCACCCGGCAGTGGCGCCGGCGGCACCGAGGTCGCCACCATCGTCGAGGCGCCGGCCGGCGGAGCCGTTCAGCGCGCCACGTCCTACGCCGACGCCGCGCGCAAGGCGGTGCCGGCGGTCGTGCATATCTTCACCAGCCAGGAAGTGAAGGGCGCGCGCCATCCCTTCATCAACGATCCGATCTTCCGCCACTTCTTCGGCGACCGCTTCGGCGAGCAGGCGCAGCGGCGCTCGGGGCTCGGCAGCGGCGTCGTGGTCTCGCCCGAAGGCTACATCCTGACCAATTTCCACGTCGTCGATGGCGCCGACGAAATCGAGGTTGCCCACAACGACGGCCGCAAGTACAAGGCGCGGGTGGTGGGCACCGACCCGGAATCCGACCTTGCCGTGCTGCGCATACCTGCCGACCACAAGCTGCCGGTGATCGCCTTCGGCAGCAGCGACGCGCTGCGCGTCGGCGACGTGGTGCTGGCGATCGGCAACCCGTTCGGCGTCGGCCAGACGGTGACCTCGGGCATCGTCTCCGCGCTGGGTCGCTCGCACCTGGGTATCAATACCTTCGAGAACTTCATCCAGACCGACGCGGCGATCAACCCGGGCAATTCCGGCGGTGCGCTGGTCGACGTCAATGGCAATCTGGTGGGAATCAATACGGCGATCTACTCGCAGAGCGGCGGCTCGATGGGCATCGGTTTCGCGATCCCCGTATCGCTGGCGCGCAACGTAATGGAGCAGATCGTGCGCACCGGCAGCGTCACGCGCGGCTGGGTCGGAGTCGAGGTGCAGGAAATCACCGAAGAGCTGGCCGACTCCTTCAAGCTCAAGGGTACCGACGGCGCACTCATCGCCGGCGTGATGCGCGGCGGCCCCGCCGACAAGGCCGGCATCCGGCCCGGCGACGTCCTCGCCCGGATCGCCGGCAAGCCGGTAAAGGACGCGCAGGGGATGCAGGACCTGATCGCGGCGCTCGAGCCCGGCAAGCCCGCCCGCTTCGACCTGCGGCGCGAGGGCCGCGACGTCGGCGTCGACGTCGTCATCGGCAAGCGGCCGCGGCCGCCGAAGGAATAGCGAGGCCTAGCGCAGGCTCGCGTTCAGCGCCTCGAGCGCCTTGCTGCCGGGGCACAGGTAGGCGTCGCCCAACTGGTTGAGCGGCCGCTCGACCGTGTTGAGGTGGCGGTGCAGGTCCTCGGCGCCGCTGTCGACGTAGAGCAACCCGGTCACGATCTCGCCCAGCGCCTGGCGCTCCTGCAGGTAGTTCATCGCCGCCACGCGATCGGAGGGATCGTAGTCGATATCCAGCTTGCGCAGGTGAAGGACGGAGCCGTCGTGCTGAACCACGCGACGCAAGCTGCCCGGCAGATAGCTGGCCTCGATCTTGTCGCGCGGCAGGATGAAGTCGACGCGATTGACTGCCTCGTTGTGCTCGCGCACGTAGTCGTAGCTCTTGGTCGAGCCGCTATGGTTGTTGAACGTCACGCAGGGGCTGATGACATCGATGAAGGCGGGTCCGCGATGGCGCAGGGCGCCCTTGATCAGCGGAATCAGCTGCTCCTTGTCGCCGGAGAAGCTGCGCGCAACGAAGCTCGCGCCGAGCTGGAGCGAAAGCGCAACGAGGTCGATCGCGGTGTCGCTGTTGACCACCCCGCGCTTGTTCTTCGAACCCTTGTCGGCGGTGGCGGAGAACTGGCCCTTGGTCAGGCCGTATACGCCGTTGTTCTCGCAGATGTAGGTCATGTTCACGCCGCGCCGCATCGCATGCGCGAACTGGGCGATGCCGATCGATGCGGAATCGCCGTCGCCGGACACGCCCAGGTAGGTCAGGTCGCGGTTGGCCAGGGCGGCGCCGGTCAGCACCGAGGGCATGCGCCCGTGCGTGGTGTTGAAGCCGTGCGAAGCCCCGAGAAAGTAGTCCGGCGTCTTCGAGGAGCAGCCGATGCCCGAAAGCTTGGCCACCCGGTGCGGCTCGATGTCCAGGTCAAAGCAGGCCTGCACCACCGCGGCAGAGATGGAGTCATGTCCGCACCCGGCGCACAACGTCGAGATCGCCCCCTCGTAGTCGCGTCGGGTGTAGCCGAGGTTGTTGCGCGGCGTGTCGGCACGCAGGAGCTTGGGTTTGGCGAGGTAGGTCATGAGGCCACCTGTTTGCGCAAGGGTGTGATCTTGTTCTGTGCCGCCACGTCGCCGATGCGACCGGCGATGAAGCGGGCGGTAATCGGCGTGCCGTCGTAGTGGAGGACGCGCACCAGCTTCTTCGGATCCATGTCTCCTTCGGTCAGCAGCAGCATGCGCAGTTGTCCGCTCTCGTTCTGCTCGACGACGAAGACGCAGTCGTGGTTCTCGATGAAGTCCGTCACCTCATCGGCGAAAGGAAAGCCACGTACGCGCAGCAGGTCGACGTGAATGCCCTGCGCGTCGAGCAGCGCCCGCGCTTCGGCCATGGCGGGGCCGGTCGAGCCGTAATAGATCGCCCCCAGCCGCGTCGGCTGGGCCGCGGGAAGCAGCACCGGCGCCGGCACCAGTTTCTTCGCCGAATCCAGCTTGCGCCGCAGGCGCTCCATGTTGTACGTGTAGTCGGTTCCGGCCTCGCTGTACTTGGCATAGGCGTTGCGCGTGGTACCGCGGCTGAAGAACGCCCCCTTGGTCGGGTGCGTGCCGGGAATCGTGCGCCACGGGATGCCGTCGCCGTCGACGTCGAGGTAGCGGCCGAAGTTCTTGCCGGAGTCGAGCATCTCGGCGGTCATGACCTTGCCGCGGTCGTAACGCCGGCTGTCATCCCAGTCGAAGGGCTTGCACAGGCGGTCGTTCATGCCGATGTCGAGGTCGAGCAGGACGAACACCGGCGTCTGCAGGCGGTCGGCGAGGTCGAAGGCCTGGGCGCCGAGCGTGAAGCATTCGTAGGGATCCTCGGGAAACAGCATCACGTGCTTGGTGTCGCCGTGCGAAGCATAGGCGCACGAGATCAGGTCCGACTGCTGGGTGCGCGTCGGCATGCCGGTCGACGGCCCGCCGCGCTGTACGTCGAAAATCACCGCCGGCACCTCGGCGAAATAGGCCAGGCCGAAGAACTCCTGCATCAGGGAAATGCCGGGCCCGGACGTCGCGGTAAAGGCGCGCGCGCCGTTCCAGGCGGCACCGATCACCATGCCGATCGACGCCAGTTCATCTTCCGCCTGGACGATGGCGTAGCGCGCCCTGCCGTTGTCCGGATCGGTGCGGTACTTGCGGCAGTAGCTGCCGAACGCCTCGATGATCGAAGTCGACGGGGTGATGGGATACCAGCCGGCCACGGTGGCGCCACCGTACACGGCGCCGAGCCCGCAGGCATCGTTGCCGTTGACGAAGATCTTGTCGCCCACCTTGTCGGAGCGCTCGACGCGCAGTCCGATCGGGCACGGCAGCAGCGCCATGGCCTTCTCGTACCCCAGCTTGAGCGCATTGACGTTGGCACCGATCAACTTGTCCTTGCCGCGGTACTGGTCGGCGATCAGCGTCTCCACCACGGAAAGGTCCATGCCGAGCAGCGCCGTCAGCGCACCGACGTACATGATGTTCTTGAACAGTTGCCGCTCGCGGGCATCGCTGTACTGCTGGTTGCAGATTTCGGTCAGGGGCAGCCCGAGTACCGTTACGTCGTCGCGGAAACGCGAGCGCGGCAGGTCCTTCGTCGAATCGTAGAACAGGTAGCCGCCGGCCTCGATCTCGGCGACGTCGCGATCCCAGGTCTGCGGGTTCATCGCCACCATGAGGTCACAGCCGCCGCGGCGACCCAGCCAGCCGGCGCCGGAGACGCGCATCTCGTACCAGGTCGGCATGCCCTGGATGTTCGAAGGGAAGATGTTGCGCGGTGCCACCGGCACGCCCATGCGGATGATGGCGCGGGCGAACAGTTCGTTGGCCGAGGCCGAACCCGAGCCGTTGACGTTGGCGAACTTGATGACGAAGTCGTTGCAGCTCTGGATGGATTGCACCTTGCTCATGTCCTCTTCACCTCCGCTCCCGCCTCCGCGCACTGCAGGAAGAACTTCTGCATGTCCCAGGCGCCGGTCGGGCAGCGCTCCGCGCACATGCCGCAGTGCAGGCAGATGTTCTCGTCCTTGACCATCACGCGCCCGGTCTTCAGCGCATCCGACACGTAGAGGGCCTGTTCCCGGTTGGGTGCCGGCGCCTTGAGGCGGCCGCGCAGGTCATCCTCCTCCCCGTTCGGCACGAAGGTGATGCACTCGCTCGGGCAGATGTCGACGCAGGCATCGCACTCGATGCAGATCCGGCCGGAGAACACCGTCTCGACGTCGCAATTGAGGCAGCGTTCGGCCTCGGCGCAGGCCATGAAGGGATCGAAGCCCATCTCAAGTTCGAGCTTGATGTCCTTCAGCGTCTTCTCGAGTGCCTTGACCGGCACCTTCTTGCGCTCCTCCTCCGACACCTGGTTGTCGTAGCTCCACTCGTGGATGCCCATCTTCTGGCTGACGAGGCCGAATTCGGGCGGCGGCCTGTCCGTCAGCTTGCGGCCGCGGCAGAACAGGTCGATGGACACGGCGGCCTGATGCCCCTGCGCAGCGGCTGTGATGATGTTCTTCGGCCCGAACGCCGCGTCGCCGCCGAAGAAAACGTTCGGCAGGGTCGACTGCAGGGTCTGCTCGTCAAGCACCGGCAAGCCCCATTTGTCGAACTCGAGTCCGATGTCCTTCTCGATCCAGGGGAAGGCGTTCTCCTGGCCGATGGCGACGAGGACTTCGTCGCAGGCGTGGAACTCGTCGGGCTCGCCGGTCGGCACCAGGCTGCGCCGGCCCTTGGCGTCGTACTCGGCGCGCACGATCTCGAACAGCACGCCGGTCAGCTTGCCATTCTCGTGGCGAAACTCCTTCGGCACGCGCATGTTGAGGATGGGGATGCCCTCGTGGATCGCCTCCTCCTTTTCCCAGGGCGAGGCCTTCATCTCCTCGAAGCCGCTGCGCACGATCACCTTCACGTCCTCGCCACCCAGGCGACGTGCGGAACGGCAGCAGTCCATCGCCGTATTGCCGCCGCCGAGCACGACGACGCGCTTGGAAATCTTGGAGGTATGGCCGAACGCCACGTTGGCCAGCCACTCGATGCCGATGTGGATGTGCTTGGCGGCCTCCTCGCGCCCGGGGATCGGCGCATCGCGGCCGCGCGGCGCCCCGGTGCCGACGAAGATGGCGTCCCAGCCCTCGGCACGCAGGTCGCGCAGGCTACCCACCCACTGGTTGTAGCGGGTCTCGACGCCCAGGCCGGTGATGTAGCCGCACTCCTCGTCGATGACCTCGTCGGGCAGGCGGAACTTGGGAATCTGGCTGCGCATCATGCCGCCCGGCGCGGCGCGGTCGTCGAATACGGTCACCTGGTAGCCGAGCACGGCGAGGTCGCGCGCCACGGTAAGCGAGGCGGGGCCGGCCCCCACGCAGGCGATGCGCTTGCCGTTCGACTTCGGCGGCGGCTTCGGCAGACGGTCGCGGATGTCATCCTTGAGGTCCGCCGCCACGCGCTTCAGCCGGCAGATGGCAACCGGCTCCTTGTCCACCCGGCCGCGCCGGCACGCCGGCTCGCAGGGACGGTCGCAGACGCGGCCGAGAATCCCGGGGAACACGTTGGAACGCCAGTTGATCATGTAGGCATCCGCGTAGTGCCCTGCGGCGATGAGGCGGATGTACTCGGGAACGGGTGTGTGGGCTGGGCAGGCCCACTGGCAATCCACGACCTTGTGAAAATATTCGTGGCCGCCGATGTTCGTCGGTTTCACGTGCGATCGATCTCCCTCGGTGCGGCGGAGCCGCCCGGCGGCCCGCAGACCCCGCACTTTAGCACCGCGGCGCCGACGACGCACCGATTTGGAGCGGGTTGCCGGGAAATGCCGGGGGCCACAGCCAGCAAATGGGACAAGCGGTCATACTTATGACGGGTTGCGAAAAATCCGCTACGCTTGTCACATCTTCCCTATTGTCACCGGTGGTATTTCATGGCCCTGCGCGCGCTCATCTTCGACGTCGACGGAACGCTTGCCAACACCGAACGCGATGGCCATCGGCCGGCGTTCAACGCAGCCTTTGCCGAACTCGGCCTGCCCTGGCACTGGGACGAGGCGTTCTACGGCACCTTGCTCGATATCGCGGGCGGCGCCGAACGCATCCGCCACTATGCCGAACGCTACGATCCGGCGACGGCGGCGCGCGAGGACTTCGCCGACCTGGTGCAGCGCCTGCACGACATCAAGACGCGAAATTACCAGCGCCTGCTGGCCGCCGGCGCGATCCCGCTGCGTGCCGACATCGGCCAGCTCATTTGCGACGCGCGTACGGAAGGCGTGCGCCTGGCGATATCCTCGAGTTCAAAGCTGGAGAACGTGGTGGGCCTGCTGCGCGCCAACCTCGGCCCCAATGCCGACACCTGGTTCGATGCCATCGCTTCGGGCAGCGTCGCCGCGGCTAAGAAGCCCGCGCCCGACATCTACCTGTGGACCCTGCGCCAGCTGAACCTGCCGGCGCGCGATTGCCTGGTCATCGAGGATTCCTCGCACGGACTTCATGCGGCGCTCGCCGCCGGCATACCGACGGTGATCACCGTCAGCGACTACACCCTGCACGAGGATTTCGACGGAGCGCGCATGGTGCTGGCCGAAACCGACCGCCTGTCGCTCGACAAGCTGCGGCTCTGGCACGCCACCGCCAGTACGTCCTGAGCGCGACCGCCCTCAGCCGGCAGGACCCCAGCGCACGACCACCGCACCCCACACGTAGCCGATGCCGGCCGCGATGGCGACCATGAGGTCGCCGTCGGCAAGCCGGCCCTGCTTCAGGCCCTCGTGGATGGACAGCATCAGGTCGACCTGGCCGATGTGGCCGTAGTCTTCGAGATACACCGACTGGTCTTCCTTGAGCCCCAGCGTCTCGAGCAGCCCCGCGTGCATCGAGCGCTTGAAGTGGAGCACGTTGAGGAAATCGATGTCGGCCCGCGTGCGACCTCCGCTCTTGGCCAGCGCCTTGTCGATGCAGGCCAGCCAGTTGGGCATCGACACCTCGTTGAGCCGGTTCTTCATGTGCTCGACGTCGAAGACCCGCAGCGACAGGTTGCCGTGCTCGCGCAGCTTTGACAGTTCGGCGTCGGGCAGCGACTCGATCGGGTGCTCGGTGCCGCCGTACCAGACGCCGACGTCGCGCGCCAGCGAACCGTCCGTGATGATGTGGCTGCCCAGCACGAGGTTGCGGTCCATGTCCTTGCGCATGATCAGCGCCCCGGCCCCGGCGGCGAGGTCGAACATGAAGGACACGCCGGGATCGGTGAAGTCGATAAGGTCGCCGTTGCGGTAGCCGCCGACGATCATCACCGTGGATATCTCCGGATCGCCGATCATCATGTCCTTGGCGATCTTGATGGCCGCCACCGTGGTGTTGCAGCGCTGCTGGATGTCGATGCCCCAGGCGCGGTGGGCGCCGATGCGCTCCTGGATGTAGATGGCCGACGTGGTGAGGGGAAACTCCTTCCATTCCTCGCCCATGCAAAGGATCAGGTCGATCTCCAGCGGGTCGATGCCGGTCCGTGCAATGGCGTCAAGCGCGGCGCGCGCACCCATCTCCTGCGTGCCGTCCTCGGGCCCCGGCACCGACTTGCGCACGATGCCCAGTTTGTCGCGCACGGCCGCCTCGCTCCACTGGCCGCCGGTTGCCACCGCGATGTCTGCTGCGCTCATGTGGCTATCGGGCAGATAGATGCCGTAGCCGAGAATTCCGATACCGCTCATTTCCGTCAAGCCTCCGTCTTCGCCGCCAGCTTCGCTTCCAGGTTGCGCACCAGCACCAGCGCCTCGCCGTCGCAGACGACGCGGCCGTCAGCGGCCGCCACGCGGGTCGCCAGATTCACCAGTTCCTTGTCCGCGCGCAGGCGCGTAATGGTCACCGTCGCCGTCAGCGCCTCGCCGGGATGGGCGGCCGACGGGTAGCGCAATAGCTGCTTCATCCAGCCAGTGCCGCGTCCGGGCAGGCGGGTGCCGAGCAGGTCGGAGAACATTCCGGCCAGCAGCGGCCAGGGCACGATGCGGCGCTTGAAGCCGCGCATCCGCGCTTCCGCATCGTCGCGGAAGATCGGATTGCGGTCGCCGGTCAGATCGCCGTATTCGTCAAGGTCTGCGCTGCCGAAGGTACGCGTGCTGCTGGCGCTCATGCCGGGTCGCAGGCCGTACAGCTCTGCATCGCCCGGCTCCGCGGGAAACGCTGCGGGACCGACGCTGGGCAGGGCCGCCGTCGGCGCTACCACGCGACAACGGCCGGTCGCCGTGACCGTCACCGCCCCGCCGCTACCGGCCTTGCCGATCTCGGTCGCGATGTCGATGACGCCGTCCGCCTCGGCCACGCTGCGGAGCGCGACGTCGATCCGATCGCCAACGTAGGTCGGCGCCGGGAACATCAGCGACTGCTCGAGCTGGACCACACCGGGTCCGACCTGCTCGGTCAGCGCCTTGCAGATGCAACTGTAGAGCATCATGCCGTGGGCGACCGTGGCGCCGAAGTGGCTCCTGGCAGCGAAGTCCGGATCGCAGTGGATAGGGTTGTCGTCGTGGCTCAGCCTGGCGAAGCGGTCGAAATCGTCCTGCAGCAGCACGCGGCGGTAGGTGCTCGGCAGCGTCATGCCTTGTCTCCGAGTTCGGCACGCAGTCTGGGCTTGTCGACCTTGCCGGCGGCATTGCGCGGCAGGGCGGGCACGAACTGCACGTGCTTGGGCGCCTTGAAGCTGGCCAGCTTTTCCTTGCAGTAGGCGACCACCTGTTCGGCCGTAAGCTGCGCGCCGGGCTTCACGGCGACGATGGCTTTGCCCACCTCGCCCCACTTCGCATCGTGCACGCCGATGACGGCGGCCTCGGCAACGCCGTCGATCTGGAAGATGACGTTTTCGACTTCCGCCGGATAGACGTTCTCGCCGCCCGAGATGTACATGTCCTTGGAGCGGTCGACTACGTAGAAATCGCCGTCGTCATCGTAATAGACGATGTCGCCGGTGCACAACCAGCCGTCCTCGTAGGACTTCGCGGTAGCCTCCGGGTTGTTCCAGTAGCCCGGCGTGATGCCCGGGCCGCGCAGCAGCATCTCGCCGCGCTGGTTCGGTCCGAGAGGCTTGCGCGTCTGGGTATCGACGACGCGCACCTCGACGAACATCACCGGTTTGCCCACGGTGCCGACCTTCTTGCGCGCGGTGGCCTCGTCGGTGAGGAAGACCGTCGGTCCGGTCTCGGTCATGCCGAAGCCGAAGCAGATCGTCACGCCCTTGGCCAGGTAGGCTTCGAGCAGTACCTTGGGCACCGGCGCGCCACCGGCGGCCCAGCTGCGCACGCGCGAGAAATCGGCGCTGGCGAAGCGCGGATGCTGGCTGAGGAACAGGTAGATGGCCGGCACGCCGAACATCACCGTGGCCTCCTTCTCCAGCAGCTCCATGGTCTTGTCCACGTCGAACTGGCGCATGATCAGCGTGGTGGCGCCGAGCATGAGCAGGGGATTCATGTACAGGTTGAGGCCGCCGGTATGGAAGTACGGCAGAACGGAAAGCATCACGTCCTCGTGCCGCAGCCCGGCATGGATGGTGTTGTTCAGCGCGTTGGCGACAGCCATGCCCCAGGTCTGCGGCACGCCCTTCGGCTTGCCGGTGCTGCCCGCGGTATAGAGCAGGTACCAGACGTCGTCATCGCCGCGCCAGGGCATCTCGACCGTGGCGCCCGACATCTCCGCCAGCGCCGCCTCGTAGCCCGCGACGCCGGCGCGCGGGACCCCCGTCACCATGCGGTTCTTCAAGGCGAAGGCATCGGCCAGCGCGCTACCCGCCGCGTCGAACTCCTCGCCCCAGACCAGGGCCGCCGGGCTGGCATCCGCCAGCACGCCCTTGTGTTCGTCTACCGACAGGCGCCAGTTCAGGCAGATCATCACGGCACCCAGCTTGCCGCAGCCGTAGAGCATCTCGACATAGTCGGTCGAACTGTGCGCGAGGACGGCGACACGGTCGCCCGGCTTGATCTGCCAGCGGTCGCGCATGTACTCGGCGAAGCGGCTTGCCCGCTCGTTGAGTTGCGCGTAGGTGAGGCGACGGCCGGTGTGAAGGTCCACCAGGCCCACCTTGTCGGGGAAATGCCGCGAATGCTTGGCCAGAATGTCGGGAACTTGCATGTCGGTCTCCTAGGAATCCGGGTAGTCGCTGAAGCGACGCAGGAAGTCGTCGACGCCTGCCTGCGCCGCCGGTGTCGCAATCAGTTCGATGAAGCGGGTGCGCTCCGCCTCCAGGTCGTCCGCGATCGCTGCACGGTCGCGCCACAGAAGCCGCTTGGAGGCGCGCAGGGTGCCTTCCGGGTAGGCGGCCATCTTGCGCGCGGCATCGAGTACCGTTTGCTCGAAGCGCTCGGCGACCACGACTTCGTTGGCCAGGCCCCAGGCAACGGCCTCGTCGGCGCGTACCGTGCGGTTGAGCAGCAGGGCCGCCGCGGCACGGCGCGCGCCGGCGAGTCGCGCCACGAGCGCGGTCCAGCCGCCGTCGGGGCCGAAGCCGGCTGTCGCGTAATGCGCCTTGAATGCCGCCTGGGGTGTGAGGTACGCCAGGTCGGCTGCCAGCACTAGGCCGATGGACCCGCCGGTGACGACACCATGCACGGCAGCGACCACCGGTTGCGGAAGATCGATGAGTGCGAGGATTGCCTGGTTGAGCCTGCCGACGAGGGCCGACGAGTAACCGAGGAGGTCGCCGTCGCGTTCGCGGCGAAAGCGGCGCATGTCGCCCCCGATCGAGAATGCCGGCCCCTCGGCGGCAAGGACCACCACCTTGCACCCGCCGCGACGGCTGACGTCAGCCAGCGCCCGCATAAGGTCGTCGAGCAGTTCCGGCACGAGCGCGTTGTGCATGCCGGGCCGGGCCAGCGTGAGCCGCTCCACCCCGGGCGCGGGAGAATCGGAACGGACCAGCGCCATGAAAGCCTACAGGTAGCCCAGGCGCTCCGCCTGCTCCTGCAGGCCGGCGCGGAAATCCGGATGGGCGATCGAGGTCAGCAGGCGCGCCCGCTCGTTGATCGGTGCGCCGCGCAGGCGCACGGCCCCGTACTCGGTGACGATGAAATCCACGTTGGACCGATGCAGCGTAACCGCCGCACCGGGCGTCAGGGTGGGCACGATCTTCGAAATCGTCTTGCGCGAACCGTCGGCCTGCTTCACCTCGGCCGTCGAGTAGAGCGCGATGAAGGACTTGCCGCCCTCCGACATCTGCGCGCCAATGGCGGTATCCGACTGGCCACCGGTGCCCGAGTACTGGCGATGGCCGATCGACTCGGAGCAGACCTGGCCGGTGAGGTCCACCTCGAGCGTGGTATTGATGGATACCTGCTTGTGGTTGTGGGCGATCACCCAGGGGTTGTTAACCCAGGTGCCCCGCATCAGTACCAGGCCAGGGTGGCGGTCGAGGAAGTCGTAGAGCTTGCGCGTACCCAGGGCGAAAGCCGCCACCATCTTGCCGCGCAGCATGCCTTTGTCGAGGCTGCGCGGCCCGCGCGCGATCACCCCGGCTTCGAACAGGTCCACCATGCCGTCGGTCAGCATTTCGGTATGGATCGCCAAGTCCTTCTTCTGCAGCAGTTCGCCCGCCACCGCGTTCGGGATGCCGCCGATGCCGAGCTGTATCGTCGAGCCGTCCTCGATGTGCCCGGCAATGAAGTCGCCGATGCGCCGGTCGCGCTCCTCGGTCTCGGGCGACGGCAGCTCGAACGGCGTCATCGAGTGTTCGACCAGGTAATCGACCTGATCGAGATGGATCACGGTGTCGCCGGCAACATAGGGCACCTGGTCGTTGACCTCGAGGATCACCAGGTCCGCCGCCTCCATCAGTTCGCGTTCATACACCACGGAAAAGGCCAGCGCCACGTAGCCATGCCGGTCCGGCGGCGTGCAAGTTCCGATGAAGACCGTCGGCTTGCGGAACAGGATGCGGTCGGTTGCCGCCGAGTGGAGGTGGTTCGGCACGTAGGTGGACGTGTGCGCCTCAATCGCGGCCTTGCGGATGTTGGCTGAGAAGAACCAGGCGTGGTGCTCGAAGTGGCCGCGCATTGCCGGTTCCATGAACCACTTGAAGGGCCGCATCGGCAGGCAGGTGCAAACCGCCACGTTGCTCACGCGATCGGCGATGGTGTGCAGGCGGTCGAGCAGGCCGTTGGGCTCCGCGGCACCGAGCGCGCTGACGATGCAATCGTTGGACTTGATCTTGTCGAGCGCCGCCTCGATGCTGATCAGTTTGCTCTTGTAGTCGTAGGTGCTCGCCATAGCCGTCTTCCCGCAAGAATCCCGGCCGCCGGCCGGGCGGTGATTCAGTCCCCGCCCGCCTTCGCCAGTGCCCCGGCGCGCAGCTTGCCGACGATGCCGAACGGGAAGAAATACACCGAGAGCACGAAAAGCAGGCCAAGCCAGAACAACCAGCGGTCAGGGTGGAAAAGCGCACCGATCACGGGCAGGGTATCGATGTTGCCGTGGGCAAGCTTGAGCAGGTCCTGCAGGTAGCCCTGGGCAATGTTGAACACCGCCGAGCCGACGACGGCGCCGTACAGCGTCCCCATGCCGCCGATCACCACGATCAGCAGCACGTCGATCATGATGTCGAACGACAGCGTCGTGCCGGGGCCGTTGTAGCGCAGCCACAGCGCATAGAGCACCCCGGCCAGCGTGGCAAACACGGCGCCGAGCACCGACGATAGGCTGCGGTAGGTGACGTTGCGATAGCCGATCGCCTCGCTGCGGAAATCGTTGTCGCGGATCGCCATCAACACGCGGCCGAAGGGCGAGTTCACGATGCGCAGCATGACGAGGAAGAAGAAGCCGGAAAACAGCGTCACCATGTAGTAGGCAATCAGCTTGCCGTCCAGGCTGACACCGAGAAACTTCTCGTCGGAAAGCGAAAACGCCGGCGAAATCAGCTCCGGCACCTTGAAGTTGAGGCCGTCCTCGCCGCCGGTCCAGTTGGAAAGCTGCGAGGCAAGCGTCATGAAAGCGGCAGCAACGGCCAGCGTGATCATGGCGAAGAAGATGGCACGCACCCGCAGCGAGAACAGGCTGATCAACAGGGCGAGCACCACGGATAGCGCAACCCCGGCCAGCGTCCCCACCACCATGGCGGTCCAGGTCGGCCCCATCTGCGTCGAGGCGATGCCGATGCCGTAGGCGCCGATGCCAAAGAACATGGTGTGCGCAAAGGATACGATGCCGGTATAGCCGAGCATCAGGTCGAAGCTGGCGGCGAGCACGATGAACACCGCGATCTTTGCGCCGACGTTGAGCGAGCGGGCGCCGGGGAAGACGAAGGGCGTGGCCAGCAGGCCCAGCACGATGAGGATCAGGATCGCGGAAAGCAGTCGGCTGCGGGGCAGGTCGCGGGAGAGGAGGTTGGCCAGCATTGCGCGCTCCTATCGCTTCGCCACGGGGAACAGCCCCTGCGGCCGCCACAGCAGGACCAACACCATCAGGAGGATGCTCGAGAACAGGTTGACCTTGGGTGCGACGAAGCCAACGTAGTTGGAGGTCAGGCCGACCAGCAGCGCCCCGACGAAGCAGCCGCCGACGGAACCCAGCCCGCCGATGATGATGACGATGAAGATCAGCACCATCATCTGGGCGCCGATGGTGGTCGTCACCAGTTCCTGGTAGAGCCCGAACATGGTGCCGCCGAGGCCGGCCAGCGCCGAACCGGCGGCAAAGACACCGATGAACAGGAAGCGTACCCGGTAACCGAGCGCCTCGACCATCTCGCGGTCCTGCACGCCGGCCCGGATCAGCAGTCCGAGCTTGGTCCGGTTGAGCAGGAGGAACATCGCGGCAAAGATGGCCAAGCCGAGGCAGACGGACAGCAGGCGGAATTTCTCGACGGCGACGTCGCCAAGGATGAAGGCGCCCTGCAGGCTGGCGGGACGCATCATCGGCCGTGCCTCCGGGCCCCACAGCGCCAGGATGACCTGCTCGGCGATGATCATGCCGCCCATGGTGACCAGGATTTGCTTTAGGTGCAGGCCATACACCGGTCGCACCATGACGCGTTCAAATCCGATGCCGACGATGCCGGCCACCAGCGCGGCAGCGAGGCCGGCACAGGCGATGGCGGCAAGATTCATCGCAAACGAGCCGCTGCCCGTCCACGCGCCCAGCGTTCCCAGCGTGCTGACGCCGACGAAGGCGCCGAGCGCGACGAAGATGCCATGGCCGAAGTTCATCACGTCCATCAGGCCGAACACCAGGGTGAGGCCCGACGCGACGAGGAAGATGATGAGCCCCATCGCCAGCCCGGCGATGGTCAGCGTTGCCCAGGTCGGCAGGCTGCCGACCATCGGCAGCGCGACCAGGATCAGGATCGGCGTCAGCAGGATGGGCAGCCAGTCGCGCGGCGCGGCCGGCAGGTCTTCGATCTTGGCAGGTGCGGTGGAAGCGGTCGTGCTCATCGGCGGGCCCTATTGATGGGAGTCCAGCGAAAGGCCGAGCAGCCGCGACTGCAAAGCCTCATCGGCAACGAAGTCGGCCATGGTTCCGGCATGCACCACGCGGCCGTTGTCCATCACGGCGACGGTGTCGCCGAGGCGGCTGGCAAAGCCGAAGTTCTGCTCGACGAGCAGCACCGTCACGCCCTCGTCGCGCAGGGCGCCGAAGGCCACGATCAGGTTCTGGATGATCGCCGGTGCCAGACCCTTCGACGGCTCGTCGACGAGCAGCAGGCGCCTGGGTTCGACCATCGCCCGCGCGATCGACAGCATCTGTTTCTGCCCGCCGGAGAGCAGGCCGGCGCGCTGCAGCCAGAAGGTCTTGAGCGCAGGCATGAAACCGAAGATCCAGTCCAGACGCGCCGAGTCGAGCGGCCCGCGGCGCGCCGCCAGCATCAGGTTCTCGCGCACCGTGAGGTCGCTGAAGATGCCCATGTTCTCGGGAACGTAGGCGATGTCGAGGCGGGCCACATCCGGCGTGGCCCGCCCGGCAATGTCGGTGCCATCGAAGCGCACGCTCCCGGCGGAGGCCTGCCAGAGGCCCATGATGGTGCGCAGGGTCGTCGTCTTGCCCGCGCCGTTGCGGCCGAGCAGCATGGTGATGCCCCCGCGCGGCACGGCCAGGTTAACGCCGTGCAGGATGTGATACGGCCCGATGTGAGTGTTGACGCCATCGAGCACGAGGAGGGGCTGCATCGCGTCGCTCATTGCGTGCCCTCCTTGCGCTCGGCGGGAATGCCAAGGTAGGCCTCCTGCACCACGGGCGAGGCAATCACCTCCGCCGGCGCGCCGTCGGCCACGAGCGTACCGTTATGCAGCACCACGATGCGGTCGGCAAGCTCGCGCACCACGTCCATCTTGTGCTCGACGAGCAGGATGCACTTGTCGCCGCCGGCCTTGATGCGCTTGATGAGATCGAGGATCACCGGCACCTCGTCGACGCTCATGCCGGCCGTCGGCTCGTCGAACATATAGACCTCGGGCTCCAGCGCCAGCATCAGGCCGACTTCCAGCTTGCGCTGGTCGCCGTGCGGCAGGGTCATGGCCGGCACGTCGCGCTGGTGGGTCAGCGCCACCTGCTCGAGGATCGCATCGGCCTTTTCGATCAGGTCGCGACGGCTGTCCCAAAGGCTGAAGAATTGAATACCGACCCCCGCCCGCGACTGCACGGCGATGCGCACGTTCTCGTGCACCGTGAGAAAGGGGAACAGGTTGGTGAGCTGGAAGGCGCGGCCGATGCCCCGCCGCGTGCGCAATGGTGCCGGCAGGCGGGAAATGTCCTTGCCGAAGAGGAATACCTCGCCCGCCGTCGCCGGAATCTGGCCCGAGACCAGGTTGAAATACGTGGTC
>ERZ724513.598-NODE-598-length-17885-cov-8.942569_pt1 | contig 17885 bp, 16 predicted proteins | sample MGYA00376046_ERZ724513 | MGnify/ENA primary metagenome ERZ724513 (study PRJEB28724, sample SAMN07190883) | activated sludge metagenome | isolation source: activated sludge of sewage treatment plant in Hong Hong | place: Hong Kong | collected 2016-03-17 ...
ACGAGGTGGGTGTCGACGCCGCCCGCTACACGCTGATCCGCTACCCGGCCGACTCGCCGCTGATGATGGACCTGGACCTGCTGGTTTCGCGCACGAACGAGAACCCGGTCTACTACGTGCAGTACGCCCATGCCCGGATCGCCTCAGTGCTGCGCAACGCCACCGACCTGGGCATCGACTGGCGGACGGCGGAGTTCGACCCAGGTCTGCTTGAGCACGAACGGGAGAGCGCGCTGCTCGGCGTGCTCGCGGACTTCCCGCGGATCATCGCTACCGCTGCTGAACTGCGCGAACCGCATCGGGTCTGCCGCTACCTCGAGGAGGTGGCCACGGCCTACCACAAGTTCTACGACTCCTGCCGTGTGCTGCCCAGGTCCGACGAGGAGTTGTCCGGGCTGCACGTCGCGCGGTTGTGGCTGTGTGCGGCATCCCGTCAGGTCATCGCCAACGGCCTGGATCTGTGCGGGGTGACGGCGCCGGAGCGGATGTGAGCCGGGTTGCGCTGATCACCGGAGCCTCATCCGGAATCGGTGCTGCGACTGCGCGGTTGCTGCATTCCCACGGATACCGAGTGGTGCTGGTCGCACGCTCTGCCGATGCACTGCAGGCGTTGGCCGACGAGCTCGGGGATGGGGCGTGGGCGCGGCCCTGCGACGTCTCGGACCTCGCTTCCTTGCCCGGTCTCGTGCAAGAGGCCGTCGAGCACTTCGGCACCCTGGACGTTCTGGTCAATAACGCCGGCGTGCATCACCGGGGATCGATGCTGCGTCACACGCCCGAGCAATTGGCCGAGATGATTACCGTCAACACCGCAGCGCCGATTGCCCTGACCCGGATCGCGGCAGACTTCATGCCACCCGGCTCGGTGGTGGTGAACGTGGCCAGCCTGGCTGGGAAACTGCCGGTGCCCGGGGCAGCGACCTACTCGGGGAGCAAAGCGGGCTTGCGGTTCTGGGCGATGGCGGCTGCCGAGGACCTCGCTGCCCGCCAAATCCGGATCGCCAGCATCAACCCGGGTCCAGTGGACTCCGGCTTTCTCGAGACCGACCTCGACAACGTGACACCGATGACCTTCAGCCAGCCGATGAGCACGGTGGAGCAGTGCGCGCAGGCGGTGTTGCGGGCGATCGAGAGCGAGGTGGCCGAGATCGACCTGCCGTTCGCCTCCGGCAAGCTGGCCACGCTGGGCTATGTAGCACCGCCCCTGCGCCGCTTGCTTCGTCCCGTGCTGGAGAAGCGTGGGGCCCGCGTGAAGGAGCAGTTGCGGAATCGCAAACGTGCGGATACGGGCCACATATGACCCCGATCCACACGTCTAGTTAGAGGGCACGCACAGAACGATGGATTCGGGTCACATCTGGCCCCGATCCATGCGTTTGCGCCGCTGGCCTACCCTGAACCCATGCCCGCCCACCCCGCCGGACCGCGCCACGAGGACATCCTGCATGCCGCCGCATTGGGCGAGCCCCCGCAGGACCTCAACGCCCTCACCGCAGGAGTCTGGCCGCTGACTGCGGGCCGTCAGAACGGGACCCTGACCATCGCCGGCGTGCCCGTGACCCAAGCAGTGACCGAGTTCGCAAGCCCGTTGTTCGTGATCGACGAGGACCATTTCCGCAACGAAGCCCGGTCCTACGTGCAGGCCTACGAGGGGGCGGACGTCTACTACGCAGCCAAGGCGTTCCTGACCGGCACCATTGCCCAGTGGGCCGACGCCGAGGGTTTGCGGATCGACGTCTGCACCATGGGCGAGATGGAGATCGCGCTGCGGGCCGGCGTAGATCCCCAACGCATCCTGTTCCACGGCAACAACAAGAGCGTGGCCGAACTGCGGCATGCGCTCGACGCGGGCATCGGGCGCTTCGTGGTGGATTCGTTCGACGAGATCTCCCGCCTGTCGGCACTGGCCGCCGAGACTGGGACCAGGCCCGAGGTCCTCGTCCGGGTCACCGTCGGCGTCGAGGCACATACGCACGAGTTCATTGCCACCGCCCATGAGGATCAGAAATTCGGGCTGGCGCTGGCCGATGGTGTCGCTGCCAAAGCCGCGCAGCAGGTGGCGCAAGACCCCCATCTGAATCTGCGTGGTCTGCACAGCCACATCGGCTCCCAAATCTTTGATGCCGCCGGTTTCGAAGTGGCAGCCCACCGCATGGCCGGGTTGGTGGCTGAACTCACAAGCCAGGGACACCCCATTGCCGAACTGAACCTTGGCGGTGGCATGGGGATCGCCTACACCAACGACGACGATCCGCCGCAGGTCGCCGACATGGCGGCGCAGTTGCGCGCGATCGTGACCCGCGAATGCGAACTCGCGGGCGTCGAGGTTCCGCGCCTCGCGGTGGAACCCGGACGAGCGATCGTTGGCGGTGCCGGTATCACGGTGTATGAGGTCGGCACGGTCAAGCCCGTCGACCTCGGCGGCCGATCACGGCTTTATGTATCTGTCGACGGGGGCATGAGCGACAACATCCGGACCGCTTTGTACGGCGCGGACTACACGGTGGTCCTCGCGAATCGCGAATCGACCGCGCCGCCAGTGCTCGCCCGCGTGGTTGGCAAGCACTGCGAGAGCGGCGACGTCGTGGTGCGCGACGCTTGGCTGCCTGCAGACATCACGGCCGGGGACCTGCTGGCCGTCGCAGCGACGGGCGCCTACTGCCGCAGCATGGCCAGCAACTACAACTACCTGCCCCGGCCCGGCGTGGTGGCCGTGCAGCATGGCGCGGCACAGGTGGTGCTGCGCCGGGAGACCCTCGACGACATGTTCGCCGCCGACCCCGCGTTGTGAGCAGATCAGGCGCAAAGCGACCACCGAACCCGCCGTGACAGACTTGGCAGCGTGTCTGACATCGTGCGCGTAGCCCTGCTCGGGGGCGGAACCGTCGGATCGCAGGTCGCCCGGCTGCTGACGGACTCAGCCGCCGATCTGCAGGAGCGCGTCGGCGCTCCCTTGGAACTCGTCGCGGTCGCTGTACGCGACACCAACAAGCCTCGCCCGGGGATCCCCAGTGAAGTGCTCACCGACGACCCCTTCGCCGTCGTGTCGCGCGACGACATCGACATCGTCGTGGAGGTGATGGGCGGGCTAGAACCCACCCGGGAACTGCTGGAGACCGCGCTGTCCAACGGGGCCAGCGTCATCAGCGCGAACAAGGCGCTGCTCAGCGAGTACGGCGCCGGCCTGCACGAGATCGCCCACAAGAACGGCGTGGACCTCTTCTACGAGGCGGCTGTGGCCGGGGCCATCCCATTGTTGCGGCCGTTGCGGGAATCTCTGGCGGGCGACCGTGTGAACAAGGTTCTCGGCATCGTCAACGGCACGACCAATTACATCCTCACGAAGATGGGGGAGGGGCAGGACTACGCAGAGGTGCTGGCAGAGGCACAGCGACTGGGATACGCCGAGGCCGATCCGACCGCTGACGTCGAAGGCCACGATTCAGCCGCAAAAGCCGCAATCCTGGCAACTCTCGCGTTCCACTCCAGCGTCACACTTGGCGATGTCTACTGCCAGGGCATCAGTTCGGTGACGCTGCGGGACGTGCAGGCCGCGGCCGATCTCGGTTACGTCATCAAACTGCTGGCCGTGGCCGAACGCACGCCCGATGGCGAGGGCATCGTGACCAGGGTGCATCCGGCACTGGTCCCCAAGGCGCACCCGCTGGCCAGCGTGCACGACGCATTCAACGCCGTCTTCGTGGAGGCGGAATCGGCCGGGCAGATGATGTTCTACGGCCGCGGTGCCGGCGGGGAACCGACGGCCAGTGCAGTACTGGGAGATCTGGTGACCGCTGCTCGTAACCGGCGGGCGGGGGCCGCCGGCCAGGCGCAATCGGTCTATGCCGGACTGACGCCGCGCCCGATCGGCGAGGCCACCACCCGCTATCTGGTCAGCCTGGACGTCGCCGACCAGCCCGGTGTGCTCGCGCAGATCGCCACGGCATTCGGGCAGCACGGCGTGTCGATCCAGACTGTGCGGCAGGACACCGACGAGCAGGGTGGTGCCACGCTGCTGATCGGCACCCATGCCGCGCAGGAGGCGCATCTGGCCGCCACCGTCGAGGAACTGCACGACCTCGACAGTGTCAACGAGGTCGTGTCGGTGATGCGCGTGGAGGGTGCCGAATGAGCGCGCATGTGTGGCGTGGCGTGATTGAGGAATACCGCGACCGGTTGCCGGTGACCGATCAGACCCCGATCATCAGCCTGCGGGAGGGCGGCACTCCGTTGGTGCGCGCCAACCGAGTCAGCGAGACCACGGGGTGTGAGGTTTACCTGAAGGTTGAGGGTGCGAACCCGACCGGTTCATTCAAGGATCGCGGCATGACGATGGCGATATCGCACGCGGCGCAGGAGGGCGCGAAGGCTGTGATTTGCGCCTCCACCGGAAACACCAGCGCAAGTGCCGCGGCCTACGCCGTGCGTGCCGGGATGGTCTGCGCGGTCCTGGTCCCGGCCGGCAAGATCGCCATGGGCAAACTGGCCCAGGCCCTGGTGCACGGCGCCAAGCTGCTGCAGATCGACGGCAACTTCGATGACTGCCTGACTCTCGCGCGCAAGTTGTCCGAGGCCTATCCGGTCGCGTTGGTGAACAGTGTGAACCCGTCGCGGATCGAGGGCCAGAAGACCGCCAGTTTCGAGATCGTCGACCAGCTCGGCGCAGCTCCGGACATCCACTGCCTGCCCGTGGGCAACGCCGGCAACATCACGGCCTACTGGAAGGGCTACACCGAGTACGACACGAAGCCGCGGATGTGGGGCTTCCAGGCCGCGGGCGCGGCCCCGATCGTCCGCGGGGCCCCTGTAACCCATCCGCAGACCATCGCCACCGCGATCCGGATCGGCAACCCGGCGTCCTGGCAGCAGGCCGAGGCGGCACGCGACGAGTCCGGCGGGTTGATCGACATGGTCACCGACCGCCAGATCCTGCGCGCCTACAAACTGCTCGCTGCAGGCGAAGGTGTGTTCGTGGAGCCGGCGTCAGCCGCCGGAGTGGCCGGTCTGCTGGCCCGTCACGCCGCCGGTGAACTCGACCCCGGCCAGACTGTGGTCTGCACGGTCACGGGCAATGGACTCAAAGACCCGCAGTGGGCCATCGCGGGAGCCCCGCAGCCCGTCAACATCGCGGTGGACGCGCATGCCGCGGCCGTGGAACTGGGACTCGTCTGATGCCAGTGGTGGTGCAGCCACCCGCCACCTCCGCGAACCTGGGTCCCGGCTTCGACTGCCTCGGCCTGGCTCTGGAACTGCGCGACCGGGTGATCTTCGAACCGGCCCATGCGGACAGCGTCCAGGTCACCGGTGAGGGTGCCGGCGAGGTATCGACCGGTTCCGACCATCTCGTGCTGGCCTCGTTCCACCGGGCCTTTCGTGAGTGCGGCCGTCAGGCCCCGCCGGTCGCGCTGACCTGCCAAAACGTCATTCCGCACGGCCGCGGCCTAGGCAGTTCCTCCGCGGCGATCGTGGCGGGGCTGGCTGGGGCTCGAGCCATGGGCGCGGACCTAGACGACACCGCGTTGCTACGCATTGCCACCGACATCGAAGGACATCCCGACAATGTGGCTCCGGCGCTGCTGGGCGGGCTGACCATTGCGTGGGACGGGCAGGCTGTCCGGCTCGACCCGCTGAGCGTGCCCGTGACCGTGCTGGTGCCCGAACACCGGCTGGCCACGCACACCGCCCGCGGCCTGCTGCCCGAAACCTTGCCCTTTGCCGACGCGGTGCACGCGGCCGCCCGTAGCGCCTTGGTCGTCGCGGCCCTTACGGCCTTTCCCGACCGACTGCTCGCGGCCACCGAGGACCGGCTGCACCAGGACTACCGGCGCCCGGCCTATCCGCAGTCATGGGCACTGGTGCAGGAGCTACGCCAGCAAGGGGTCCCTGCGGCGATCTCGGGAGCCGGGCCTAGCGTTCTCGCCTTCAGTCGGGTCACGGCACCAGGGTGGCGTGCGCTGGACCTGGACATCGCCAGCCAGGGCGTGTTGGTCGACGCATAAGGGCGTTCGAAACCTGGCCCGATGGGCCCGTTCCGGACGCGACACGCCGTGCGGCCAGCCAAAAGGCGGGGAGTCGTGGTTCTGGCGGCCACGTTTCGAACGCCTAGGCCACCTGCCGCGGCACCGCCTTGGTCATCTTGAGCATCCGGCACATGAACCGGTGCCCGCCGTCGGAGGTCTCTCCGAACATCAGCGGGCAGCCGCCGTCGATGACCAGCACCCCGGCATCCCGGCCGATCCGGGTCGCCTCCGGGCTCACGCTCCCCTCGCCGAAGGAACGGTGCATCCAGGCGTACTTGATTCCCAGGTCCACGATCTCGCGCATCGTTGCCGGGGCATGGGCCGCACTCGTGCCGATGACCACTGCATCCACTCCACCGGGGATCGATGCCAGGTCCGGGTAGGTCCTGTCACCATCCACTTCGGGGGTGTTGGGGTTCACGGCGAACACGGTGTACCCGCGGTCCTTGAGCCGTTGGTACACCACGTTGGCGCCGTGCTGGGTGCCCTCCCGCGATACGCCCGTGACAGCGATCCGGTGCTGGGAGAGGAAGGTCTGCGCTGCATCTGCGATCTTCATGTCGCGCCTCCTGCTTCCAGGCTACGACCGACACGCCCGCCGCAGTGGGGCAATCGATCCAGTCAGTGGTACAGTGTGATCAGCCAGGGCGATTCACTCGTGGCGGTTCTTTGTGAACGATCCTTCGTTCCTCTCTCCACTTCTGAAGCCCATCGGCTAATACCTGTCCGCACTGAGCGGTGTCTGATACCGCTCACACGAAGGGCGAAACCGCCCCGCGTCCATGAAAGGACGTGTCAGTTGACTGACACCACACTCGAAGAGCAGCCCGCGACCAAGCGCAAGGGACTGTCCAGCATGCTGCTGGCCGACCTGCGCAAGCTGGCTGCCGACCAGGGCATCTCCGGTGCTTCGGCCATGCGCAAGAGCGAACTCATCGCCGCGCTGCAGGGCAACGGCAGCCCCACCCAGGCGAAGGCCGATGAACAGCAGCCACAGCAAAAGCAGCAGCCGGCGCCCGCCGACGCCTCCGCCGACTCGCAGTCTGGGGGGCAGTCCGGCGAAGAGGAAACCCGCCGCGACCAGAACCAGCAGAACCAGAACCAGAACCAGCAGAATCAGCAGAACCGCGACGGCAATCGCAACCGCCGCCGCCGCGGGCGTGACCGCAACCGCGAGCGCCCACGGCGTGACGAGGGTGAGTCCACGGACGTGACCGAGGACGAGGTGCTCGTGCCCGTGGCCGGCATCCTCGACGTTCTCGACAACTACGCCTTCCTGCGCACCACCGGCTACCTGCCCGGCCCGACCGACGCCTACCTGGGACTGGGTCTGGTGAAGAAGTACGCCCTGCGCAAGGGTGACCACATCGTGGGTGCCATCCGTCCGCAGCGCGAGAACGAGAACTCCCGGCAGAAGTACAACCCGCTGGTGCGCATCGACAAGGTCAACGGGCTGGACCCCGAAAAGGCCCGCGAGCGCAAGGAGTTCGGCAAACTCACCCCGCTCTACCCGCAGCAGCGGCTGCGGCTGGAAGGTGAGCCCAACAACCTCACCACTCGGATCATCGACCTGGTCGCGCCGATCGGCAAGGGCCAGCGCGGTCTGATCGTCTCCCCGCCGAAGGCCGGCAAGACGATGGTGCTGCAGCGGATCGCCAACGCGATCACCACGAACAACCCCGAGGTCCACCTCATGGTCGTGCTCGTCGACGAGCGCCCCGAAGAGGTTACGGACATGAAGCGGTCGGTGAAGGGTGAGGTCATTGCCTCGACGTTCGACCGTCCCGCCGACGACCACACCACGGTGGCTGAACTGGCCATCGAGCGCGCCAAGCGGCTGGTCGAGATGGGGCAGGACGTCGTGGTTCTGCTCGACTCGATGACCCGCCTGGGCCGTGCCTACAACCTGTCCGCCCCCGCATCGGGCCGGATCCTGTCCGGTGGTGTGGACTCCGCGGCGTTGTACCCGCCGAAGAAGTTCTTCGGGGCTGCCCGCAACATCGAGGAGGGCGGCTCGCTGACCATCCTTGCCACGGCGCTGGTGGAGACCGGCTCCCGCATGGACGAGGTCATCTTCGAGGAGTTCAAGGGCACCGGAAACATGGAGCTCAAACTCGACAGGCGGCTGGCCGACAAGCGAGTCTTCCCGGCTGTCGACGTCGACGCCTCCGGCACTCGCAAGGAAGAGCTGCTCATGACCAAGGAGGAGCTCGCGATCGTCTGGAAATTGCGCCGCGTTCTGCACGCACTGGACACCCAGCAGGGGATCGAGTTGCTCATCTCCAAGTTGCGCGAGACCAGCAGCAACTACGAGTTCCTGCGGCAGGTGCAGTCCACGACTCCGGCCGGCCTCGAGGCAGAGGCCCCCGGGCCGGGCGACGTGCTGTAACACCCTTCGGCAAGGGGCGGTTGGGCTGCGGCTCACCGCCCCTTTGTCGCGCTCAGGGTCGGGGAAAGCGTCGAGCTCCCAACGTGTCCTTTACAACACTGTGTGACACACACTATCGTGTGAGATGTGAGCGAGTTCGAGGATCTGCACCGGCAGGAGTTGCGGAGGGGTACTGCTGTGCTCGCATGCCTGCTGCTACTGCGCACGCCGGAGTACGGCTACCAGTTGCTGGAGTCGCTGACAGCAGCCGGGCTCGACGTGGACGGCAACACCCTCTACCCGCTGCTAAGACGGCTCGAAAAGCAAGGCCTGCTGGCCAGCGCCTGGAACACCGACGAACCCCGGCCCCGCAAGTACTACGAGACGACCGCATTGGGCGACCAAATGGCTGCCTCGCTGGTTGCCGAGTGGCAACAGCTCAACGCGTCCTTGAGTGATCTCCGGAAGGGACAATCATCATGACCGATCTTGTCGATCGTTACGTCACCGCGGCCGTGGCCGGCGTGCCGCAACCGCAGCGGGACGACGTCACCCGCGAGCTGCAGGCATCTGTCGCCGACGCCATAGATGACCTCGTGGCGTCAGGGCTGACCCGGGAGGAGGCCGAACGCCAGGCCATGACTGAACTCGGAGATCCCGCAGTACTTGCCGAGCGGTTCGGCGGCCGTCCTCGCCACCTCATCGGCCCGGCCTATTTCGGTCAGTACGTGCAACTCCTGCGGGTGCTGCTGATGGTCGTGGTACCGATCGTCGGGGTGGCGTCGCTGCTCGCGCAGGGCCTAGCCGGGTCCTCTCCGTTGCCGGCAGTGCTGAGCGCATTGGGCACTATGGCCGCTGTCGCGGTGCAGATCGCTTTCTGGGTCACGGTCGTTTTCGTCATCCTGGAGCGTACGGACACCGCCCTGCCCACCGGGCAGTGGACCCCAGACGACCTGCCGGAAGTCGTCGAGCGCAAGATCGGGATCGGCGAGATCGTCGGCGGCATCAGCTGGGCCGTCCTGCTGATCTGGTCGATGGTGTGGCAGCGCGACCACTGGCTGGTCACCGTGGACGGGGCGCAGGTGCCCGTTCTCAACGAGGATGCCTGGGTGCCGTGGCTGCTTGTGCTGATCGGCGCGCTGGTCGCCGCCATCGTTCTGGAGGTCTGCAAGCTCCGGGTGGGCCGCTGGACGGTGATGCTGGCGACCGCGAACACGGTCATCAACGCCACCATCGCCGCCGTTGTGGTGTTCCTGTGGAGTGCGGGAGACCTGCTCACCGCCGGTGTCGCCGATCTTGTACCCGGCGGGCTGCTCAATCCGCTGCCGTGGATTGTCGTGCTCATCGCGGTGGTGGACAGCGCGAATGGCTGGTGGCACGTTGTACGCCGGTGATTGAGGACTGAACCCTTCCCCAACGACCACCGGCGGGAATGCCCGCACCACCCGCACCGTTACACTGGACGAGCCTTCCGGTTCACGCCCATCCGGCGACCCGGAGGAGCCATTAAGGAGATTCCATGAAGCCCGACATCCACCCCGAGTACGTCGAGACCACGGTCACCTGCTCGTGCGGTAACACCTTCACCACCCGCAGCACCGCCAAGAACGGCGTGATCCACGCCGACGTGTGCAACAAGTGCCACCCGTTCTACACAGGCAAGCAGAAGATCCTGGACACCGGCGGCCGCGTGGCGAAGTTCGAGAAGCGCTTCGGCAAGCAAGCCAGCAAGTAAGTGTTCGACCGGGTCACCGCCCTCGTCGAGGAGCTGCACGACCTCGAGTCGCAACTGGCCGATCCCGCTCTGCATTCCGATCCGGCGCGTGCGCGCGTGGTCGGCAAGCGGCATGCCCAGTTGCGCCCGGTCGTGGCGACCTACGAGCGCTGGGTGACCCTGGGCGAGGACGAGCAGGCCGCGCGGGAACTCGCGGAGGCTGACCCGGCGTTCGCCGCCGAGGCCGAGGAGCTGGCCGCCGAACGCGAGCAGGTCGCCGAGAAGCTGAGCAGCTTGCTCGTGCCCCGCGATCCACTCGATGACTCCGACGCGATCTTGGAGATCAAGGCGGGGGAGGGCGGCGACGAGTCCGCGTTGTTCGCGGGTGACCTGTTACGCATGTACGAGCGCTATGCCGCCGTGCGTGGCTGGCGCTTCGAGGTCATCGATCTTGAGGAGACCAACCTCGGTGGGGTCAAGGACGCCACGGTGTCGGTCAAGGCGAAAGGCCAGACCGAAACCGACGAACTGCCCTTCGCGCGGCTGAAGTTCGAGGCCGGCGTGCACCGCGTTCAGCGAGTTCCGGTGACTGAGTCGCAGGGCCGCATCCACACATCGGCGGCCGGCGTGCTCATCTATCCCGAGACTGAGGACGTCGAGATCACCATCGACCCCAACGATCTGCGGATCGACGTGTACCGCTCGTCGGGCCCTGGCGGCCAGAGCGTGAACACCACCGACTCGGCCGTGCGGATCACCCACCTGCCGAGCGGCGTGGTGGTCTCGTGCCAGAACGAGAAGTCCCAATTGCAGAACAAGGAACAGGCAATGCGGATCCTGCGCGCCCGACTCGTGGCTTTGGCCGAGGAGGAGAAGGCCGCCGAGGCCGCCGCCACCCGCAAGGAACAGGTCCGCACGGTGGATCGCTCGGAGCGTATCCGCACCTACAACTTCCCGGAGAATCGGATTTCCGACCACCGCACCGGATTCAAGGCCTACAACCTCGACCAGGTGCTGTCCGGGGAACTGGACCCCGTGATCCAGTCCTGCTTGGACGCCGATCTGCAGGCCCGGCTGGAATCGGCGTGACGTTGCGCCGGGAGGTTGCCGCGCGCTTGCAGGCCGCTGGTGTGCCGTCGCCGGATGCCGATGCCGCCGCGCTGATCGCCTTTGTCGCGGGAAGCCGCGCGTTCGACCCCCGTTTGGACGCCGAGCAGCAACAACAGCTCGAAGCGCTGGTGGTTCGGCGCTGCGCGCGGGAGCCGCTGCAGCACCTGACGGGAGTCGCCGGCTTCCGGTATCTCGACATCGAGGTCGGGCCCGGAGTGTTCGTGCCCAGACCGGAGACCGAAGTCCTCGTCGACGTCGCCCTGCAAGAACCGTTCGAGAGTGCGATCGACCTGTGTACCGGTTCGGGGGCTATTGCGCTCGCGCTGGCCACGGAGGCCGGCGCGAAAGTCACTGGCGTCGAGATGCAGGAGCAGGCCTTCGCGTGGGCGCAGCGCAACGCCAAGGGCCGGATCGCCCTGCTGCGGGCTGATGTGTGCCAACCGCTGGATCTGTCGCCGGTCGATCTCGTGGTAAGCAATCCGCCGTACATCCCGCAGGCGATGGTCCCGCGCGACCCCGAGGTGGCCAAACACGATCCCAAACTCGCTCTGTACGGCGGCGAGGACGGCATGCAGGTGATCCGCTGTGTCGTGGCGCGGGCCCGTGAGCTGCTCAAGGCGGGTGGCCGCTTGCTGATCGAGCACGGGGAACACCAGGCGCCTGACGTGCGTGCGCTGCTCGGCGGTTTCGAGCAGGTGCAGACCTGGCAGGATCTCACCGGACGCGATCGCGTCACCGGTGGCCGCTATGTATTCCCAGGTCGGGCGGCGGAATCGCTCCGAGACTCCAACTAGGGCTATTTTCCCCAACAGCAGGCGTTTCAGACGCGGTTTGCGGTAGGAAGGCCCTGTGAGCACCGCACAAGCCAGCGAGCCAGAGCTGGCGGAGGGTAAGAGCCCCCTCGGACGGATGCCGAGCGGGGGTTTTGGCGCCTGGGGCGTCAAACTCGTCCTGCTGGGTCTGCTGGATGCCCTGGGAATTCTGGCCGTCGTCAAGTGCTATGCCTCGGGCTGGTGGCTGGCGGTCGGGTTCCTGGTGATCGTCCTGGTGGCCGCCAACATCGTGTACTTCCGCAAGGGCGGGCTGCCGTGGAAGTACCTGCTGCCCGGTGTGGTGTTCCTGATCGCGTTCCAGCTCTACCCGGCCGGCTACACGTTCTATGCGTCGTTCACCAACCTCGGCACCGGACATCTGATCTCCCAGGAGGACGCCCGGGCCTCGATCGTCGTGCAGAACGAGAAGCCTGTGGACGGTTCGCCGAGTTTCGTGGTGCGGCCCATCGAGTCCGGCGGGAAGATCAGCATGCTGATCACTGACCCGGACACAGGTGAGGCGTTTATCGGCACGATCGAAGGGGCCACCCCTGCCCCGGATGCCGTGATCGAGGGCGGCACCGCGGTCTCAGCGCCTGGGTACAACACGCTCAACCTCGGCGCACTGGCCGGCGACCCGGCCCTGGACCAGCAGTGGCAGGATCTGGCAGTGCCCTGGCAGGACACCGGCTACAACCTGCGGCCCTCCAGCCCGACCCGGGCCGGCCTGCGGCAGTCGCAGGTGACCTACGACCCGCAGAATGACACGTTCACCGACATCGAGTCCGGGGCCGTGTACACGGCAAACCAGGAAGTGGGTCTGTACACGACCGACACGTTCGATCAGGATGCCGGACAGTCCCGGGCCAACGAGGGCCAGTTCCTCACCCCGGGCTGGCCGGTCAACGTGGGACTGGACAACTACTCGACGGTGCTGACGGACCCGGGCGTCCGAGCCAACTTCCTGCCGATCCTGATTTGGTCCTTCGTGTTCGCGATCGGCACGGTCATCATGCAGTTCGCCTTCGGGCTGCTGCTGGCCATGGTCATGTCGAACGAGAAGATGCGCGGCCAGAAGTTCTACCGGTTGGCGCTGATCCTGCCCTACGTGTTGCCCATTTTCATGAGCGCACTGGTCTGGCGGGGGATGCTCAACACCGACTTCGGGATCGTCAACCAGATTTTGGGTGTTCGCATCGACTGGCTGGGCAATGGCACGCTGGCCAAGCTCTGTGTGTTGGTCGTCAATCTGTGGATCGGGTACGCCTACATGTTGCTCGTGGTCACGGGCGCGCTGACCGCGATTCCGAACGACCTCAAGGAAGCCGCGTTCGTGGACGGGGCCAGCGGGTTCCGGGCATTCCGCACCGTAATCCTGCCGCTGTTGATGGTGGCGGTGTCCCCGTTGCTGATCGCGTCGTTCTCGTTCAACTTCAACAACTTCACGCTGATCCAGCTGCTCACCGGAGGTGGTCCGTTCGAGGGCTCGCCCATCCAGGGCGGTCAGACCGACCTGCTCATCAACTACACCTACCGGCTCGCGTTCGGCACCAACGAGCAACTCCTGGGCTTCGCCTCGGCCATCTCGATGATCATCTTCGTGATCGTCGCGGCGGTCTCCGCGTACAGCTTCCGGCTCACCCGACGGCTTGAGGAGATCAAGGGATGAGTGCTGACACTGAACTGCGCGCGGCTCCCCGGATGAGTTTCGGGAGGTGGGCCAAGACGCTCGGCTGGCGCCACGCGATCGTCATCCTGGCCGTCCTGTTCGCCCTGCTGCCCGTGACCTACATCATCGGCGTGGCCCTGAACCCGGTGGGTTCGCTGTCCTCGTCGTGCTCGCCCAACAAGAGTGGCCTCGAAGCGTTGGGGTGCATGATCATCCCCTCCACCGTGAGTTTCGACAACTTCACCGCGATCTTCAGTGACCCGCGGCTGCCGTACGGCGTGTGGTTCAAGAACTCGGTGACCATTGCGGTGATCGGCGCGACACTGTCCACGGCCATGTCCGCGGCTGCCGCGTTCGCGTTCAGCCGGATGCGCTTCACCGGCCGCCGGCCTGGCCTGCTCGCGCTGGTGCTGCTGCAGATGTTCCCGCAGATCCTGGCGATCACCGCGATCTTCATCCTGATGACCAAAATCGGCGAGGTCTTCCCGGCATTGGGTATCGGGACGACAACGGGGCTGATCCTCATCTACCTGGGTGGCTCACTGGGTGTGAACACCTACCTGGTGAAGGGTTTCTTCGACACCATCCCGGTGGAGATCGACGAGTCGGCAAAGATCGACGGAGCCAGTCATGTCCGGATCTTCTTCACGCTGATCCTGCGACTGGGCGCGCCGATCCTGGTGGTCGCCTTCTTCGTGACCTTCACGTTCATTTTCAACGAACTCGCAATCGCGGGAACCCTGCTGCCGAACACCTCCAACACGACGCTGGCGGTCGGGATGCAGACCTACGTATCAGGCAACCTGCAGGAGTGGGGGCTGTTCGCAGCCGGGGCGCTGCTCGCGGCGCTGCCCATGATCGCGGTGTTCGCGGTGGCTCAGAAGCACCTGGTCACCGGTATGACGGCCGGCGCGGTCAAGGGCTAGGACGAAAGGGCAGGGGCATGGCAAAGGTCTCCTTCGAGAACGTGGAGAAGAAGTACCCCAATGGCTTCCACGCGGTGCAGGACCTGAACCTCGAGATCGCCGACGGGGAGTTCCTCGTCCTCGTGGGGCCGTCTGGGTGCGGCAAGTCGACGGCACTGCGGATGATCGCCGGACTGGAGGACATTTCCAGCGGCAAGCTGCTCATCGGTGACCGGGTCGTCAACGACCTGCCGCCGCAGGACCGGGACATCGCGATGGTGTTCCAGTCCTACGCGCTCTACCCCCACCTGTCGGTGGCCGACAACATCGCCTACGGCCTGAAGATCCGCAAGATGGCCAAGGATGAGATCGCGGCCCGCATCAAGCGCGCATCCGACATGCTCGAGCTCGGACCCTACCTGGATCGCAAGCCGGCCCAGTTGTCCGGCGGGCAGCGCCAGCGCGTGGCGATGGGCCGGGCGATCGTGCGGGACCCGGCTGTGTTCCTGATGGACGAGCCGCTGTCCAACCTCGACGCCAAGTTGCGTGTGCAGATGCGTTCGGAGATCTCCGCGGTCGTGCACGGGTTGGGAACGACGACCGTCTACGTGACGCACGACCAGGTCGAAGCCATGACGATGGGTGACCGGATGGCCGTGATGAAGGCGGGCATCCTGAACCAGGTCGGGGCGCCACAAGAGGTTTACGACCACCCCGACAACATCTTCGTCGCGCAGTTCGTCGGTTCTCCACCCATGAACCTCGTGATGGGCACGGTGAGCGCTGACGGCGGGTCGGTGCGGGTGGGCGAGAACGACGTGGCCATTCCGCAGGCGGTGCTGGCCCAACGCCCGGCATTGCGCACGTACGGCGGCAAGAAGGTCGTGCTCGGCGTCCGCAGCGAGGACATGGAGGATGCCACGCTGCAACCCAATGCCCCCGCCGACCGCCGGATCCGCGGCGAGGTAGCGCTGGTGGAGGCCCTGGGATCGGAGATCGTGGTGCACTTCGGCTTCCCGGCCGAGCAGGTCGTCACCGACGACACGAAGCTCATGGCCGAGGAATCCGGTGAGAGTCTGCTGGACGCCGGTGACGAGGTGCGCTGGGTCGCCTCGTTCGCGCCGCGTTCGCGGGTACGTCGCGGTGACACCATCGAGATCGTGATCGACACCGAGCGGGTCCACTGGTTCGATCCGCAGACCAGCGCGGCGATCCGGGACTGACGGACGTGACTGACAGTAGGTTGAGAACGGCTGTTCTGCTTTGGGACAGGCGGAAACGGAAAAGGGGTAGACATGCGTAGAGGCAGTATTGGCAAAGGGTTGGCGCTGGCCGCCGCTCTGGCGTTGCCGTTCGGCTTGACGGCCTGCAGCAGCGACAGCGGATCCAGCGGCGGCAGTGGCGCTGAGGCGTCGTCCGGCACGTCGCTGGTGATCTGGGCCGATGAGAAACGCGCCGAGCCGATCGGTCAGCTCGCGCAGACCTGGGGCGAGGAGAACGGCGTCGACGTCAAGGTCGAGCAGGTCAACTTCGACGGCATGAAGGATCAGTTCGTCCGGCAGGCCCCGCAGGGCCAGGGTCCCGACATCCTGCTGGGTGCCAACGACTGGGCGGGCGAATTCGTCGCAAGTGGTCTGGTCACCCCGATCGACCTGGGCTCCAGCAAGGACAGCTTCGTCGCGGCTTCGGTGAACGCCTTCACCATCGACGGGCAGACCTATGGTGTGCCGATCGCGACCGAGAACATCCTGCTCTTCCGCAACACCAAGCTCGCTCCGGACGCGCCGGCGTCCCTCAACGAGATGGGTGACACGGGCTTGCAACTGAAGAAGGACGGCAAGACCCAGTACCCGGTCGGCCTGCAGGTCGGTGACGTCGGTGACGCCTACCACGCGTTCCCGTTCTTCTCCGCCGCCGGCGGCTATTTCTTCGGCGGTCCGGACGCTGAGGGCAACTACGACACCAGCGACCTGGGACTGACCAGCGAGGGTGGCATCGCCTGGGCGAACTACTTCTCCGAGTGGGGCAAGAAGGGCATCGTGAAATCCACGTTCGTGGGTGACGACCTGACGAATGCCTGGTCACAGGGCAAGCTGCCGTACTGGATCACCGGTCCGTGGAACGCGGAGATCGTGGAGAAGGCCAGCGACAAGGTGCCGTTCAGCGCCGAAGGCCTGCCCACGTGGGACGGCTCGGACTCCCCGTCCATCCCGATCGTCGGCGCCCAGGGCTTCTACCTGAACCAGAGTTCGAAGAACACAACGACGGCTCAGGCCTTCCTGGATGCAACCATGAACACCGACTTCATGAACAGCATCTTCCAGGCAGACCCGCGGCCGCCGGCGTGGAAGGACTCGCTGGCCGCAGCGCAGGACGACCCGATCATCAAGGCCGTCGCTGACTTCGGCGCCGACGGGTTCCCGAACCTGCCGTACGCCGCGATGGGCCCGATGTACGAAGAGGTCGGCCTGGCTGAGAAGCGCATCCTCGACGGGTCCAACCCGCAGAAGACCATGGAGGCCGCGCAGGCCAACGTGGAGAAGCGCATTCAGTAGTTGCAGCAACACGAAGTGCCCATCACCCGCGCGGTGGTGGGCACTTTGCTGTATCCCGTAAGCCGCGTCTAACCGCGTTGCTCCAGAGCGGCCATGACGTCTCCAGCGCTGATTGCCCCTTCCCGGATCACCTCGACCCCGTGCCGCAGGTCGACCACCGTGGACGCAAGCCCACCGGGCAGTTCCCCACCGTCCAACCCGATCGAAACGCCGTCGGTCGTACAGGCAGCCAGCGTGATGGGCAGGGGAGTGCCCGCACCCGTGGCCGCGATCGGCCCGGTGGCCGCCACGAGTTCGAGCATCCACGGGTGCAGTGGCATCCGCAGCGCCACGGCGTCGGTAGTGCCGGCGCTCCAGGCCAGGCTCAACTGCGGTTTGCCGATCAGCGTCAACGGTCCCGGCCAGAAGCGACGAGCCAGGAGTTCGGCATCGCGGGGTACCCGGCCCCACAACGCATGCATCGTTGTGCGCCGATCGATGAACACGGGGATGGCAGTGCCGTCAGCGATCCCACGCACGTCGCGCAGCCGCTGCACGCCTGTGCCGAAAGCGTCGGTCACGATCGCGTAGTGGCTGTCTGCGGGGGCGGCGACCAGCCGGCCCGAGCGCATAGCCGTGACGGCGGCCCGGGTGCCTGCCGCGCGCAACTGCGGGTCGCTGCCCAAGTAGGTGCGCATCACGCATGCCATTCTGGCCTGCCACGTGGGTCTCGCGGGGCTGAGCAACGCTGCG
>ERZ724513.600-NODE-600-length-17873-cov-4.638399_pt1 | contig 17873 bp, 12 predicted proteins | sample MGYA00376046_ERZ724513 | MGnify/ENA primary metagenome ERZ724513 (study PRJEB28724, sample SAMN07190883) | activated sludge metagenome | isolation source: activated sludge of sewage treatment plant in Hong Hong | place: Hong Kong | collected 2016-03-17 ...
GGGGCCCCGTTCCCCGCCCCCACGCTGGGTTCGGGCGTCCCGGGCGCGACCCCGCCGACCGCCGGCGCGACGCCCGTGACCGGCGAACCGGCCCAGCCCACCGCCGCACCCGAATCCGCCGAACCTCCTGAAGAGGAGACGGAGGAGCCGGAGAAGACCGTCGAGGAGTGGCTGGCCGAGCTCGATGAACTGATCGGCCTGGCCAGGGTGAAGACCGAGATCCGCCGCCAGACCGCGATCCTGCGCGTCGACGCGATGCGCACCAAGGCCGGCCTGAAGAGCCCGACGATCACCCGGCACCTGATCTTCGTCGGTAACCCCGGCACAGGAAAGACCACGGTTGCCCGGCTCGTCGCGGGCATCTACAAGGCGATCGGCCTGCTCAGCAAGGGCCAGCTGGTCGAGGTCGACCGTTCCGAGCTGGTCGCCGGCTACCTCGGCCAGACCGCGATCAAGACCGCAGAGGTCGCGGCCAAGGCGTACGGCGGCGTCCTGTTCATCGACGAGGCCTACTCCCTCAACGGCGACCAGTACGGCGAGGAGGCGATCAACACCCTGGTCAAGGAGATGGAGGACCACCGCGACGACCTCGTCGTCATCGTGGCCGGCTACCCGGTGCCGATGGCGGAGTTCATCCAGAACAACCCGGGCCTGGCCAGCCGGTTCCGGACCACCATCGACTTCGAGGACTACACCGATGAGGAGCTGCGGGCCATCTTCGGCCACATGGCGACGAAGTCCGACTACGACCTCGGCGAGGGCGTGATCGAGGAGTTCAACCGCCAGCTGGCAGAGCAGGTCCGCGACGAGAACTTCGGCAACGGTCGCTACGCGCGCAACCTGCTGGAGGCCGCGGTCGGGCGCCACGCTTGGCGGCTGCGCGAGGTCGCGGAGCCCACGCTGGAACAGCTCCGCACGCTGATCCCCGACGACCTCATCGACGACACCCCGACCGCCCAGGAACCGGTACGCGACGACGATCCGACCCACCTCACCCCGCCGGACGCCGCGGGCCCCATCCCGCCCGTCGAGTTCCCCGCGCCGCCGGCGGTGCAGCCGTGAGCCAGAAACCCGCACCTGTGTCGGCTCCGGGCCCGACGCCTGTACGAACCCCGCCGACCGGCAGCCCGCCCGTGCCCGCCGACACGTCATCCTTCGACATCGCCCCGCCGGTGCCGAGCCGGACGCCGCGGCTGCTGCAGCGCCTTCAGGTGGTGGTCGCGCTGGCAGTGCTCATCGCCGGTGCGATGAGCACCTGGGTGATCGCCGACCTGCGCGGCGATCTCGCCTCCGCGCCGAACCTGGCCCAGCAGTACGCCCGGCTCGGAGAGGTGCAGCACGACCTCAGCGCCGCCGCACGGCTCGCGAAGGTGAGCGTGATCCTCGGCGAGGCGGCGGACGGCGCGAACGCCGCGGCAGCGATCGACCAGGTCGTCGCAGCGTCCGGCCTCCTGGTCGAGTCGGCGAAGGAGCGCCCCCAGGACGCCGCGGCGCTGCAGGCCATCGGCGGGGACACCCTGCGGTACTCCCTCACCCTGGCCTCCGCGGTCGGCTCCCCTCGCACCCAGGCGCTGCCCCGCCTTGCTGTCGCCCAGAAGCAGCTCGACGCCCTGCTCGGCCAGCTCGACGATCTGCAGGCGCAACTCGCCGCGGAGGCGGACGCCCGACCCTGGAGCCAGGGCACCCCGGCGGTCTGGCTGGTCTGCCTCGCCATGGCTGCCGTCGTGGTGTGGGCCTCCTGGCTCGTGGCGCAGCGCAGCCACCGCGTGGTCAACCTCGGGCTCGCCGCGGCCGTCGTCGCCCTGCTGTCGATGATCGGCATCACCGCGGCAGCCCAGGGTGCGGCCGTCAGCGCATCGGAGGCGAGCCGGTCGACGCAGTTCGCGCGCGTGGTGAACACCACCGCGGCAGTTCGGCACCTCGACGCCGCTCAGCAGGTCCTGACCACGGCGGTGCTCACCCAGACATGGGACGCGACCGCCCAGGCCAACACCACCACCGAGGTGAAGTCGGCGACCGCCGCGGCGAGCAAGGAGAACCTGACCGGCCTGAGCAGCTTCACCAACGCCCGGGACTCCCTCGACACCCAGATGTCGAAGGGCGAATGGAAGGCGGCAACGTCCGCGCTGACCGACACTGCCAAGAAGTCCCTCTCCGGCGCGGCGCAGGCGGTCCGCGACAACGCGCGCAGCGTCTCCGACGGCGCGGTCACCATCGCGTCCGCAGCGCCGACCAGCGCCCGCGCGACCCTGGTCGTCCAGCTGGTCCTCGTGATCGTGGTCGCCCTGGTCGGTGCGGCCCTCGGCGTCCTCGGCCTCTACCAGCGACTCACGGAGTACCGATGAGCACCGTCTCCCCCGCCGCTCCGGGCAGCCTCGGCGTCGCGGCACGCGCAGCCGACCTGCTCGACTATCTCGGCAAGCTGGACGCCTGGCTGGGTGAGCGCCGGGCCGAACTCGACGCACTCGACGAGCAGATCGTCGGCTCGGGCCGGCAGGGGGAGCTCACCGGCGACATGGGCCTTGCCCTCGCCCTGTGGCAGGCGGCGAAGACCCGGCAGAACCTGCTCCTTGCCACCTGGGATTCGGGCCGGGTGGGGGCGCAGGAGCTGGAGCGCCTCTCCGCCCTGATCTGGGGACGCCTCGACACCGCAGGCAGCGAGGTCGCCCAGCTGCAGTCGATGGCGGTCTCCCTCCCCGAAGCCGGGCGCCTGTGTGACGCCCTGGTCGCGCAGTTGCGCACCCGGCTCGACACTGACCCGAACGCCGAGCAGCAGCAGATCCGGCTGCGTGACCTCCGCGCACAACTGGAGCGGATCCGTGACCAGGTGAAGCTGGAGCCGCCGGCGTTTGCGCCCTCGTCCCAGGTGAAGCTCGCCGCCCTCGCCGCGCGCCTCCAGGACCTTTCCGACAAGCGGCAGCGCGGTGGCGACATCGGCGGCCTGCTCGGCAGCCTTGAGATCGATGCGGCGCGGCTGGAACGTGACCTGATCGTCGGGGCTGCCCAGCGCCGCGAGGCCCGTGACCTGCTCACCAGGGCGCGCGACCAGCTCGCCGAGGCTTCCGCTCGCGAGCAGGCGGTGCGCGCGCTCTCCGCTCAGGTCGCCGCGGCGGTCTGGCCGGCCCCCGCGGCCGTGGTGCCGAGTGTCGCCGGGCTGGGACCGGTGCCCAACACGCGCGCGGCACTGGGCGGGTACGTGGACGCCCTGACCAGGGTGGACAGCCAACTCACCGAGATCCACGCCGCGCTGACCAAGACCCTGACCGACCGGGATGCGGCCGCCGCGCTGCTCTCCGCCCTGCAGGCCAAGGCTGCGGCGCTCGGGCACGCCACAGATCCCCAACTGGTCGCGATGGTCCCGGCGATCCAGAGCTCGCTGGCCGCCACACCGGTGGTTCTGCCGGTCACGCAGCAGCTGCTCGCCGCGTTCTCCGCGCAGCTCGACTATCTCTCCCGGGAGACCCGATGAAGTGCCTCCAGCCGGGCTGCACCGGAACGATCGTCGACGGCTACTGCGACGTCTGCGGAATGCCGGGGGTGTCGATGCCCGCAGGTCACGGCTCACCGGGCGCGCGTCCGTCCACCCGGTCCACCGGCGCCTGCCGTCAGCCCGGGTGCCCGGGCCACATCATCGACGGCTACTGCGACGTGTGCGGCTCGCCGGACGTCCCGCCCGCACCGGCCGCGGCCACGCCGTCGTCTCCCGGCTCCACCGCGACCCGGACCTCGATCCACCTCGGCTCGACGGCACTCGGCTCGGCCAGGGCCACCTCGTTCGGCGGGCGGCCGACCCGGCACACCAGCGCCGACCGCCTGACCAGTGGCCGGATCGGGGCGGGCCTCACCCGGGTCCCGCCGGCCCCTGCGATCGACCCGACCAAGGCGGTGCTCGCCAACCCGGAGGTGCCCCTCGACGCCCGGGTGTGCCCGCGGTGCGGAACCAAGGTCGGCCAGGGTGGCGACCAGGTCGAGTCGCGCTCGGAAGGCTTCTGCCCGTCCTGCGGCGCGCCCTACTCGTTCACGGTGAAGCTGCACCCCGGCGACGTGGTCGCCAACCAGTACGAGGTCGTCGGCGCACTCGCCCACGGCGGCATGGGCTGGATCTACCTGGCGCAGGACCGCAACGTGTCCGGACGCTGGGTGGTGTTGAAGGGCCTGCTCAATGCCGGGGACGCCGACGCGGTGGCCGCAACGATCGGCGAGCAGCGGTTCCTGGCCAGGGTGGAGCACCCGCTGATCGTCGAGATCTACAACTTCGTCACCCATGACGACGCCGGCTACATCGTCATGGAGTACGTCGGCGGACGCTCGCTCAAGCAGTTGCTCAAGCAGCGGATGACGACGAACAACGGGGTCAGCAACCCGCTGCCGGTCGACCAGGCGCTGGCCTTCCTGATCGAGATCCTGCCCGCCTTCGGGTACCTGCACGAGCTGGGCCTGTTGTATTGCGACTTCAAGCCCGACAACGTGATCCAGGTGGGCGACTCGCTCAAGCTGATCGACCTCGGTGGCGTGCGGCACATCGGTGACGAGGATTCGGCGATCTACGGCACGGTCGGCTACCAGGCCCCCGAGGTGGCCACGCTCGGGCCGTCCATCGCCTCGGACATCTTCACGGTGGGCCGGACGCTGCTGGTGCTCACCTCGGACGTCCCCGGCTACCAGAGCACCTACGAGTTCAGGATCCCGCCCGCGGAGGAGCTGCCAGCGTTCGCTGCGCACGACTCGCTGTACCGGTTGCTGCTCAAGACGTGCGCCATCGATCCGAACGACCGCTTCACCTCCGCCGAGGAGCTTCGGCTGCAGATGCTCGGTGTGCTGCGCGAGGTCGTGGCGGACGCCACCCCCGGAGTCGGCACCACCACGTCCACGTCGATGCTGTTCGAGGGCCCCACGGTGGCCAGCGAGCAGCACGGCCAGCGGCAGCTGCCGCAGCTGCGTCCCGACCCGTCCGACCCGCAGGCGGCGTGGCTGTCCCGGATCAGTGCGGAGGACCCGGTACAGCGGCTCGCCGCCCTGTCGGCGCCACCGGCCCTCTCGCCCGGCGTGTTGCTCGCCCGCGGCCAGGCCGCGCTCGAGGCCAACAACGCCCAGCTGGTGGACGAGTGCGTCCGGCGACTGCTCAGCAACGACCCGTGGGAGTGGCGGGCGGTCTGGCTGGCCGGACTGGGCGCCCTCCAGGCCCGCGACTATCGCACCGCGCAGAGCTCGTTCAACGCCGTGTACGGGCAGGTACCGGGCGAGCTCGCCCCGAAGCTGGCCCTCGCCGTGGCCTGTGAGCTCGGTGGTGAACTCGACATCGCGGAGACGCTCTATCGCACCTGCGCGAGCACCGACGCGGCCTACGTGACGCCGGCGGCCTTCGGTCTGGCCCGGGTGCGGGCTGCCCGCAACGACCTGCCCGGATCGCTCGCCGCGCTCGAACTGGTGCCGAGCACGTCCCGCGGCTACCCGGAGTCGCAGCGGCTCAAGGCCCGGCACCTGGTCTCGCTGGCCAGGGACGCCGCCGGACTGGACGAGGCCTTCCGGGCGCTCGCGCAGGCGAAGCTCGATCCGAAGACCGACGCCGAGTACCGTGCGCTGCTCTACCGGCGCGCGCTCGCCCTTGCCGGTACCAACTCGCTCAAGCTCGGGGGCCAGACCCACACCCCGGGCATGATCCGTGACCAGCTCGTCGCCAGCTACCGCGAGCTGGGCAGGCTCGCCGAGGTCCCTGAGGTCCGCGCCGGGTACGTCGACGTGGCCAACTCCCTGCGTCCGTGGAGCCTGCTGTGACCCAACCCGAGTGGCCTGTGATGGACCAGGGCCAGCCCCGAGAGCCGAACTCCGCCGCCCCCGCACCCCCCTCCGGGGAGCCGGATCCCGGGCTGGTGCCCGATCCGGCACAACCGGCGGCCCCTGGCGGCATCCCCACCGGGTCGAGCTGTCCCAGCTGCGGGCAGCCGGTCGACCCGGCAGCGTGGTACTGCGAGGCCTGCGGCGGCCCGCTGCTGCCCACTGCCGCTCCCCCAGCGCCCGCCGCTCCGTCCGGAGACGCGTCCGCCCAGACCAGACGGCTCGGTTCCAGGGCCAGCCAGGTGATCGCCTGCCCCGCCTGCGGCGGCACGGTGGGCGCGGACGGCTACTGCCAGACGTGCGGGGCGAAGGCGCCCAGCCTGCGCGACCACTTCGCCGTGGCTCCCGCGCCGTGGGTGGGCGGCGTCTGCGACCGCGGCATCCAGCACCACCGCAACGAGGACGCGATGGCCCTGTGGGCCGGGGGCGCCCGAGCCGTGCTCGTGGTCTGCGACGGCGTCTCGACCAGTATCGACTCCGACGTGGCTGCGATGGCCGCCGCAGGGCGCGCCTGCGACGTGCTCACGGCCCGCAACTCCTCGGCGGTGGCCGGCGATCAGGGCGAGGATGCCGCGATGGCCCAAGCCCTGGTCGAGGCCGTCGCCGAGGCCAACCGAGCGGTGATCGCGACCACAGCCGCGGACAGCACGAATGCCGCCTCCGCCACCTTCGCCGCCGCCGTGGTCGTGGGTGATCGGGTCCACTTCGCAAACCTCGGCGACTCGCGCGTGTACTTCCTCGGCGGGACTGCGCACCGGCTGCTCAGCGTCGACGACTCGATGGCCCAGGCGTTCATCGCCGAGGGCATGCCCAGGGAGGAGGCCGAAGCGCTCCCCCGCGCCCACGCGATCACCAAGTGGTTGGGCCGGGACTCGGTCGACACCATCCCGCGAACCGGCGTCCTGCAGGTCACCGAGCCCGGCTGGCTCCTGGTCTGCACTGACGGGTTGTGGAACTACGCCTCGACACCGGAAGAGCTCGCCGCCCAGCTGCCTGCCGGCACCGACCCGCTCGCGGTCGCGCAGCACCTCGTCACCTGGGCGAACGGCCAGGGAGGGCACGACAACGTGACCGTCGCGCTCGCGCGGGTCCCGGCTCCGGTGGTGCCCGGATCGCCCGGTACTCTGGGTGCGGCCCCCACCGAAGAAGAGAAGGAGCAGCCACAGCATGGCTGAGTTCACTTCCGCCGTCTACCAGAACGAGTTCCTGCCCGACGGCGGCACCGACGTCAACGCGATCGTGACGATCCGCTGCACCGGCGCCGGATCGGCCGGGCGAACCGGGAGCGGCGACGCCGGTGAGATCGTGGTGGTCGACACGTCCGGCTCGATGGGCGTCGCCAACATGAACGCAGCCAAGCAGGCGGCCATGATCGCGCTGGACAACATCCTCGACGGCACCTATTTCGCCGTGGTCGCCGGCAACCACAAGGCCTACCTCGCCTACCCGATGGTGCAGACCGGCGCCGGCATGGTCCGGATGGACACCAGGACGCGGGCCGAGGCCCGGCGCGCGATCAGCTTCTTCCGCGCCGAGGGCGGCACCGCGATGGGCACCTGGCTGAACCTGTGCAAGGCCCTGTTCGCCTCGATCGGGAACCTCGCCCAGAAGCACGTGATCCTGCTCACCGACGGCGAGAACCACAACGAGACCGCCACGCAGCTCGACCAGGCGATCGCGAACTGCGCGGGCGATTTCCAGGTGGACGCCCGCGGGGTGGGCGTGGACTGGAAGGTGGCCGAGATCCGCAAGATCGCCCAGGCGATGCTGGGCACGGTCGACATCATCGGCGATCCCGGCCAGATGAGTGCGGTCTTCGCCGAGCTGATGCGCCAGTCGATGGCTCGCGGCGTGGCCAACGCAGACCTGCGGGTGTGGATCCCGCAGGGCGCGCAGGTGCTGTTCATCCGCCAGGTCTCCCCCACGGTTGAAGATCTCACCCACCGCGGCACCCCGGTGAACCAGCTCACGATGAGCTACCCGACCGGCGCGTGGGCCGACGAGGAGCGCGACTACCACGTCGCGGTACGGCTCGCAGCGAAGTCGGTCGGCCAGGAGCAGCTGGCCGCGCGCGTCCAGCTGGCGGTCGGGCCCGACCTGCTCACCCAGGGCCTGGTCAAGGCGAAATGGTCAGCGGACACGAACCTCACCGCCCAGATCAACCCCGAGGTGGCGCACTACACCGGGCAGGCCGAGCTGGCCCAGGTGATCCAGGAGGGGCTCGCGGCGAAGGCGGTCGGCGACGAGGCGACTGCGACCACCAAGCTGGGCCGCGCCGTCCAGCTGGCCACGGAGAGCGGCAACACGGAGGCCACCTCGAAACTGCGGAAGGTCGTCGACATCGCGGACGCCCGGACGGGTACCGTGAGGCTCAAGAAGGCCGTGGAAAAGGCAGACGAGATGGCGCTGGACACGGCTTCGACCAAGACCACGAGGATCAGGGGCTGACATGCCGATCTGTCCGGCCGGGCACGAGACGAGCCAGACCGACTTCTGCGACACCTGCGGACTGCCGGTGTCCGCGGCGCAGGCGTCCCCTGCCCCGGTCGCGCCACAGGCTGCGCCCACCCCGGTGGTGTGCCCACACTGCCAGACCGCGAACGTTGCGGACGCGCTGTTCTGCGAGGCGTGCGGCTTCGACTTCACCACCGGCGCGATGCCCGCAGCTCCCCCGCTGTCCTGGCCCGGCCTGCCCGCGCCGGATCCCACGCAGGGGACGGGCGCGGTGCCCCTGCCTGCTTCCGACCCCGAGGTTCCGGAGATGACGACTGCGGTACCGCGGCCCCACGACGCCGCAGTGACCCACGACGTGGTCACCGAAGGCGACCCCGAGGCCGTCTTCGAGGCGGAGTCTCCGGCGCCGCACGAGGTGGATGCGCCGGCGCAGGCCTCGCTCGCTGCGGCCCGTCCCTCGGTGGAATGGGTCGCCGAGTTGTGGATCGACCCGGACTGGTACGCCGCCCAGGGTTCGACCGACCCGCTTCCTTCCCCCGGCCTGCCCGACATCGTGCCGCTGGTGAAGGAGAGCAACCTGATCGGCCGGGTCTCGCACAGTCGAGGCATCTTCCCCGACGTCGACTGCGAACTCGACACCGGGTGCAGCCGCCGCCACGCCATGCTCACCACGGATGGCACCCGCTGGTGGATCGAGGATCTCGATTCGGCCAACGGCACGTTCGTCGGGGGTGCCGCCGGCCCGTTGCCGGCCATGCCGATCCCGCAGGGCCGCGTCGAACTCACGCCGGGCCAGCGCATCTACGTGGGTGCCTGGACCAGGATCGTCATCCGCCGCGCCACCGACGACGAGAAGGAAGCGCTCGCCGGCTGATCCTCCCCTTGTTGGACGATAACGAGAACCGTCCCCTTCTCGTCCACACCGACCGTCGGCCCGTTGGCCGATAAGGGGACGGTTCTCGTTTTCGTCCACCCCGGCCCCGTTGCGCTCTCGGCGTACGAAGGTCCGTTCTTCCCACTGGCGCTGGTAGCTTGGCGACCGCGACAACGAGGAGGAACCGGTGGAGATCAAGATCGGCATTCAGCACGTGGCCCGTGAGCTCACGGTCGAGACCGAAGCCACCGGCGCAGAGGTCGAGTCCGACCTGCGCAAGGCCCTCGCCGACGGCACCATGCTCACCCTCACCGACGAGAAGGGACGCCGGGTGCTCGTGCCCGCCGACAAGGTCGCCTACATCGACCTCGGCCAGGAGAAGACCCGTCCGGTCGGCTTCGGCACCGTCTGATCCGAATCCCGCTCAGCACACCGGAGCTGCCCGGGGTGCCAGCACCTCGAGAGCGTGCAGGGTCACCCAGCGGCTGGGTTCGCGTCGCGTCTCGACGGATGCGACGAACCGGTCGTTGAAGGTGTCCTCCAGCAGCCAGCGTCCGGAATCGTCGCGCTTGGCCGCCACGAGGTCGAGCGCCTCGTCCATGCGTTCGTCGGCGTACCCCAGCCGGGTGAGCAGGAGCAGGATCTCCAGCGCGTCGGTCTGGTACATCCGCGGGAACCCGAACTTCGTCCAGCCCGGCCGGGAGACCTTCGCCAGGTCGTGGCTGCGCTTGTGCACGTGGTGGACGAGCAGCCACTCTGCGGCGGAGGCGATCGTGTCGCGGACCGCAGGCGTGCGGCGCGGTTCCGGGAGTTCCGCCAACGCCTTCAGCGCCTTCACGATGCCCATCGAGCAGGTGTGGCGTCCCCAGCACATCTCGTAGGTGTCGTAGGGCCAGCCGGTGGGTGCCGGGCCGTCCCCGTCGTCGAAGCGCAGGTAGGTGGTGATCCAGTCGATCGTCGCCCCCACCCGCGGGTCGTCCGCCTGGCCGAGCCGCAGCAGGGCGAAGGCCATGTTGCCGGTGAGGCACGGAATCACGGACGCGGCCGTACCACCGCCGTCGCGCCGCGACCTGCTCATACCGAAGCCGCCGGACGCGGGGTGCCAGCTGTCGGCAAGGATGGCCTCGACGGCGGCGCGGATGCGTGGATCGGCCCCGTCCGCGCCGAATTCGGCGAGGATCACCAGGGACCAGACGGTGCCGGTGTACTTCGCTGTGTAGAACCGATCCCGCTCACCCCAGCGCCCGTCCGGTCCCTGCGCCGCGAGGATGGCCGGCACGGTGCCCTCGCGCATCAGCCGGCGGCGGAGGTTCATGCAGACTGGCGATGCCGCGTCCTCGCCGAGCAACCGGACGCGGGTCGCCAGCTCGACCGCAGGCTCGCCGTCGAGCAACCAGTCCACGACGTCCATACGTTTCAGGCTAGCCCCGACGTGCCCGCTGCGAGTGGGGAAGCCGGGCACGCTAGACTGTCCCCGCAGCACATCAGTTGTGCGTGCCTGCCTCGAGCGGCCGAACGCGCGCCGCCGGCGGTCCGATATGACTGCGCCGTAGCCGGCTGCAGCAACAGATAAGGCAAGACCCTGACCGATATCACCACCGAGACCCTGCCCGCGGTCGTTCCCGAACTCACGTTCGCCGACCTGGGTGTCATCCCCGAGATCAGCGAAGCGCTCGCGAAGCTGGGCATCCTCAGCCCGTTCCCGATCCAGTCGCTGGCGATCCCGATCGCGATCGCCGGCACCGACATGATCGGCCAGGCGCGCACCGGCACCGGCAAGACGCTGGCGTTCGGCATCAGCCTGCTGCAGCGCATCGCCGTCCCGACCGACCCGGAGTACGCAGACCTGCTCGTGCCGGGTGCACCCCAGGCGCTCGTGATGTGCCCCACCCGCGAGCTCGCCCTGCAGGTCGCCCGCGATCTCGCCGACGCGTCCACGGTGCGCGAGGCGCGCGTGCTCACCGTCTACGGCGGGGTCGGCTACGAGACCCAACTCGAGGCCCTCGCTTCCGGCGTCGACGTCGTCGTCGGCACCCCCGGACGCCTGCTGGACCTGGCGAACCGCCGCTCCCTCGACCTGTCGCACGTGCGCGTGCTGGTGCTCGACGAGGCCGACGAGATGCTCGACCTCGGCTTCCTGCCCGACGTGGAGCGTCTGATCTCCAAGACGCCGAAATCGCGCCAGACGCTGTTGTTCAGCGCGACGATGCCGGCCGCGGTCGTCGCGCTGGCCCGAATGCACCTGAACCAGCCGGTGAATGTGCGCGCGGAAAGCCACGACGCACAGCTGACCGTCCCGGACACCACCCAGTTCGTCTACCAGGCGCACGATCTCGACAAGCCGGAGATCATCGGACGCATCCTGCAGGCGCCCGAGTGCACCCGGACGATGATCTTCACGCGCACCAAGCGGGCCGCCCAACGACTGGCCGACGAACTGGAGGATCGCGGTTTCAAGGCGACCTCCATCCATGGCGACCTGAATCAGGTTGCCCGGGAGAAGGCGCTGAAGAAGTTCCGCGACGGCAAGGTCTCCGTGCTCGTCGCCACCGACGTCGCCGCTCGCGGCATCGACATCACCGACGTGAGCCACGTCATCAACTACGAGTGCCCCGACTCGGAGATGACCTACGTGCACCGGATCGGTCGCACCGGCCGCGCCGGCGCGAAGGGCACCGCGGTGACGCTGGTCGACTGGGCGGACGTCACCCGCTGGAAGGTGATCAACCGCGCGCTCGAGCTGGACTTCCCTGAGATCCCCGAGACGTACTCCACCTCGGCGCACCTGTTCAGCGACCTCGGTATCCCCGAGGGCACCAGGGGCCGACTGGTGGACGCCCCGCCGCGCGAGCACCATGATCGTCACAAGGACGCCCACAAGGACGGCCACCACAAGGATCACGGGGAGCGCAAGGACCGACCCAAGCGCGAACGCAGCCGGCGGCGGCTGCGCAACGGTGAAGTCGTGACGGACGGTCCGGACACCGCCACCGACGCTGCGCAGGAGCCGGCGACGGCAGCCGTCGGCGAGGGCGAGTCCTCCGGCTCCGGCGCGTCCCGCAACCGTCGGCGTCGCCGTCGTCGTTCCGGCGGCAACGCCGAGAGCAGCTCGTCGGCCGACGTGTCCTGACCCAACCCGGCGAGCGCCGCCGTTCCGGTCGAACGCCCCCACTCAGGCGGCGGCGTTCGACGGGAACCGGAGTGCTTGCCGCCTCGGGACGTCAGTAGACCATGTTCATGGCCGCCCGCACCTCGGCCAGGGTGGCGTCGCCCACCTCATTGGCACGGGCGTTGCCCTTGCGCAGCACGTCGATCAGGTAGCCGGGATCGGCCGCCAGTTCGACCCGCCGCGCGCGGATCGGTGCGAAGAACTCGTTGACCGCCTCGGTGACCAGCTTCTTCAGGCCACCACCGCCGCCGTCCCCGATCTCGTCGGCGATCTCGACCGGGTCGCGTCCGGTGCACAGCGAAGCCAGCATCAGCAGATTGGAGACCTCCGGACGGTGATCCGGATCGTAGGTGATCTGCCGGTTCGAGTCGGTGACAGCCTTCCGGATCAGCTTCGCGGTCGTGTCCGCGTCCATGCCGAGCTCGATCACGTTGCCCTTGGACTTGCTCATCTTGGTGCCGTCCAGACCGAGCACCGTGGACGCCTTGCTGAGCAGGGCCTCGGCCTGCGGGAACACCGGACGGCCCGGGTCGACCCGTCCGTAGCGCTCGTCGAAGCGGCGGGCGACCACCCGGGTCTGCTCGAGGTGCGGCAGCTGGTCCCTGCCGACCGGGACCAGGTTGGCCTTGCAGAACAGGATGTCCGCCGCCTGGTGCACGGGGTAGGTGAGCAGGAGGCCCGACATGGGCCGATCGCCGGTCGCCTCCAGCTCCGCCTTCACGGTGGGGTTGCGGCGTAGTTCAGCGTCGGTCACGAGGGAGAGGAACGGCAGCAGCAACTGGTTCAGCGCGGGAACCGCAGAGTGGGCGTAGATGGTCGTGCGCCCGGGGTCGAGCCCGATGGCGAGGTAGTCCGCGAGCATGCCCATGACCCGCTCGTGAATCGGACCGGTGCCGTCGCGGTCGGTGATCACCTGGTAGTCGGCGATCAGGATGAAGGTCTCGACGCCCGCATCCTGAATCCGGACCCGGTTGGCCAGCGAGCCGAAGTAGTGGCCGAGATGCAGGTTGCCGGTGGGCCGGTCGCCGGTCATCACGCGGAACCCGGTCGGGTCCTTGGCGATCTGTGCCTCGATCTCGGCGCTGCGCGCCTCGGTGCGACGCAGCGACGCCTCCGACGTCGACTGCGCGAGATCGTCACCGGCAGTGTCGGCCACGCTCGTGGTCTGTTCGGACATCGTTCTCCTCGACTGGGTCGCCACCCGGCTCAGGCACGCAAAACGGCCGCCTGCGACGGACGGCCGTGGGTTGGTGGGAATCAGGGACGGGCCGCCGCTACGGCCGCCACCAGCAGGTTCCCGATTGCACGCCGACAATCTACCACCGGCGCAGCTCCGTCCCGCACGTCGGCGAGAGCGGACGCCGATCAGACGAACCGGCCGCCGCGCCGGGCGACACGGGCGGCGAGCTCAGCCAGCACCTCCGGTGCCGTGGTGTTGCAGGCGAGGTCGTGGTCCTGCTTGCCGGTCCCGTGGTAGTCCGACGACCCGGTCGCCAGCAGGCCCAGCTCCGCCGCAAGGGCGCGCAACTCGGACCTGGTCGCGGGGTCGTGGTCCTGGTGGTCCACCTCCAGCCCGTCGATGCGCCCGGATCGGGCCAGGCCGGCCAGCAGGTCCGGCGACAGCTGGTCACGACTCACCCGTCCCCAGGGGTGCGCGATCACGCTCGCTCCTCCGGCGGCCCGGACCAGGTCGAGGCCGACCTCGAGCGGTGTGGCGTAGCGCGCGACGAACATCGGCCCGCCATCGGCAAGGTACGAGTCGAACGCCTCCCTGCGGTCGCTCACGTAGCCTTTGGCGATCATGGCGTCGGCCACGTGGGGACGCCCGACCGAGGGACTGTCCCCGACGAAGTCGTCCAGCACGTCGTCGATCGGCATACCCGCCGCGGCCAGCCGGTCCAGCATCGCAGGGATGCGACCCGTCCGGCCGTCCCTGATCCTGGCCAGTTCGTCGTTCAGCGGGCCGTCCTCGACCCGGCAGCCGTAACCGAGCAGGTGTACCGACACACCGTGGTGGTCCGCCGAGATCTCGATCCCCCGCACCACCCGGACGCCGAGTCGCTCCCCCGCCGCACCGGCAGCGTCCAGACCGTCGAACGTGTCGTGGTCACACAACCCGATCACGTCCACACCGGCCGACACCGCGGCCGCGACCAACTCCTCGGGTGTGTCCGTACCGTCGGAGATCGAGCTGTGCGTGTGCAGGTCGATGCGCATGCCGCCCATCCTGCCCATCACGCGCAACCCGCGCGTCGAAGCCGTTGCGCTCCGTCCCGCTCAAGTTGCGCGGCCACCGCCCCGGCACCGCCGTGGAGGTACTCGAAGGCGGCGTTGTAGGCGGCGACCCAGACCCCGGCCGCCCAGGCGAGCTCCACCTCTGCCGCGCTGAACGGCCGCAGCTCCTGATACCGGGCGAGCGCCGCCTGCGTGCCGGAGAGGTCCGCGATCGCCCCCGCCCCGGGGAGCTCCACATGGTTCGCCGCAACGATCCCCGCCAGGACGCACTCGGGACGACCGGTGAGGGAATCCCAGTCGTGCACGATCGGGCCATCGACCCAGCGCACATTGAGCCCATTCAGGTCCGAATGGCCGACAACCGACGGCAGCGTCTCGGCGAGCAGACGGTCCCGCGCGGCCGCCGCCAACCGGCGAAGGCGACCCGGCACGACCGGCGACTCGGGATCCCAGCGCTCCGACGCTGCCGGCGCCCACACGCGGCCAGGACTGCCGTGGTCGTACCAGGCCCAGGGCGGAGGGGGTGCGAATCGCGACGGATCCATACCTTCGAGCGCAGAAACCAGGCGGCGGCTGAGCTCGGTGTAGGCAGCGGCCGGGTCGCCCTGCGGCCGCTCCGAGCCCTCCGGCCGCCAGGTCTCTGCGCTGACCCAGACCCCGGGCCGGAGCTGGTCAGGTCCGGCGAGGAGCTCGGGCGCGTCGATGCCGGCTGCGGTCGCTGTCCGGTGGGCCTGTGCACAGGCCAGCACCCGGTCGGAGGCGTTCCGGACCTTCAGCGCGATCCGGCGTCCGTCGGCGAGACGCACGCCGGACACCGACGACATCGAGTCGGCCCGGAAGAACACCTCTGCCCAACCAGATCCCAGTTCGCGCTCGCACCAGTCCTCGAGTTCGGTGACCACCCCGGCAGCCTACGGCCCCCCGACGATTCGCTGTGCGCCGTCGCCCGCGGCGGTCACCTCCGGAGGGGCGGGCCGGAGGTGCTGGCTCAGGCGAGCATCGAGCGCACCTGCGCGAGTCCCACGTTCATCCTGGCCACGTCGGCGGGACCGTCGGCGAGGTGGTGAATCGTCTCGACCCGACCCGCGCTGCCGGGACGGGACGCCAGCCACGCCTCGATCAGGGCCTCGGGCGCGCCGTCCGGATCGGCCCCGGCGAGCACCTCCGCGGTGAGTTCGGCATGGGCGGCCAGCAGTTCGTCGCGCAGTGCTGCCCGGGCCATCGCGTCCCACCGCACCTGGCGGGGCAGTCCGTCCACCCCCGCGACGAGCTCGTCGAGCCCGACGGCCGCGGCCAGCCGGTAGTGCACCTCCGCCACGCGGAGCGGTTCGAGGCCGAGCCGTCCGGCGACGTCCACCACACTGAGCAGCGTGTGCGCCTGGCTGGTGGTGGACATGGTGACTGCGAGTTCCTCCGGCAGTCCCGCCTCTTCCCACCGCTGCTGGTACGCCTGGGCCGCTTCTGCCTGCTCGCCGGTGAGCAGCCGGGCGAGTTCGGGACGCAACGCGGCGATCTGAGGACCATAGGCCGCCACCGTCGCGGCCACGTCGAGCGGACCGCGCTGGTGGTGCAGCAGCCACCGGGTGGATCGTTCGACCATCCGGCGCAGGGTGACCCGCAGCGCCGTGGCGTCCGCGGCACCCACCCCGGCGTTGCGCCGGAGCCGCACCTCGTCCAGGCCAACCGCGAAGATTGCCCGCGACGCCAACTGCGCCCGGATGATGTCGGCAATCCCGGCGCCGGTCTCGGTGGAGAGCCGGTGGTAGGCGGTGATGCCCTGGCTGTTGACGAACCGGTTCACCGCCACCGTGGCGATGATCTCCCTGGCCAGCCGGTGGCCAGTCGTGCGGTCTGCATACTGCTCCCGCAGCGGCTCAGGGAAGTACTGGACGAGCCGGTCGGCCAGGTACGGGTCGTCGGGCAGGTCGGAGGCCAGCACCCAGCGGTCCAGCACGATCTTGGTGTACGACAGCAGCACGGCCAACTCGGGCCGGGTGAGGCCTTCGCCTGCGGCGATCCGGGACGCCATCTCCGCGCTGGTCGGCAGCGCCTCGAGCGCCCGGTCCAGCAGGCCGTCCTCCTCGAGAGTGAGCATCCAGGCCTCGTGCTGGCCGGCCAGCACGGTGCGCCGGTACATCGCGTTGGCCAGGGCGAGGTTCTGGTCGAAGTTGTGGGCCAGCACGAGCCGCGCGACCTCGTCGGTCATGGACGCCAGCAACGCGTCCCGCGCCTGGCCGGTCAACTTCCCGGAGGCCACCTCGGGAGCCAGCAGGATCTTGATGTTCACCTCGTGGTCGGAGGTGTCGACGCCGGCAGAGTTGTCGATGAAGTCGGTGTTCATCCGCCCGCCCGACTGGGCGTACTCGATCCGGCCACGCTGGGTGAAGCCCAGGTTGCCACCCTCGGCGACACAGCGCGCCCGCACCTGGCCGCCGTCCACACGCACTGCGTCGTTCGCCTTGTCGCCCGCCTCTGCGTGGGACTCGGTGGACGCCTTCACGAAGGTGCCCACGCCCCCGTTGAACAGCAGGTCGACCGGGGCGCGAAGGATGGCGCTGATCAGCTCCGCCGGAGTGAGTCGGACTGTGCCTGCCGGAAGCCCGAGCACTGCCCGCATGCCGTCGCTGACGGGTACCGACTTGGCGTCGCGGCGGTACACCCCGCCCCCGGCGGAGACCAGAGCGGGGTTGTAGTCGGCCCAGGTCGAGCCGGGGAGGTCGAACAGCCGCTTCCGTTCGGCGAACGACGCCGCCGGATCGGGGTCGGGGTCGAGGAACACGTGCTGGTGGTTGAACGCCGCGACGAGCCGCATCCGGTCCGAGAGCAGCATGCCGTTCCCGAACACGTCGCCGGCCATGTCACCGATGCCGACACAGGTGAACTCGTCGGTCGCCGGGTCGAGGCCCAGCTCGGCGAAGTGACGCTTCACCGACTCCCACGCGCCGCGGGCGGTGATGCCCATCGCCTTGTGGTCGTAGCCGCTCGACCCGCCCGACGCGAAGGCGTCACCCAGCCAGTAACCGCGACCCACCGACACCTGGTTGGCCAGATCGGAGAAGGTGGCCGTGCCCTTGTCGGCCGCCACCACCAGGTACGGGTCGTCGCCGTCGTAGCGCCGCACCCGCTCGGGCGGCACCACTTCACCGTCCACGATGTTGTCGGTGACGCTGAGCAGTGCGTCGACGAACAACCGGTAACAGGTCTTGCCCTCGGCCAGCCAGGCGGAGCGATCGGACGCCGGCGGTAGCTGCTGCGGCACGAAACCGCCCTTCGCGCCACTGGGCACGATCACCGTGTTCTTCACCA
>ERZ724513.602-NODE-602-length-17846-cov-7.586364_pt1 | contig 17846 bp, 13 predicted proteins | sample MGYA00376046_ERZ724513 | MGnify/ENA primary metagenome ERZ724513 (study PRJEB28724, sample SAMN07190883) | activated sludge metagenome | isolation source: activated sludge of sewage treatment plant in Hong Hong | place: Hong Kong | collected 2016-03-17 ...
ATCGCGTCGAACAGCCCCACCGCGAGCCCGAGCCCGGCCGCGACGGCCGTCTCGAGCCGGGAGCGGTGGGCGGCGACCGTGTAGATGCCGAGCACGAGGACGGCGAAGGGGAGGAAGCGGCTGCGCAGCGGCGACCCGACCGCTCGCCCCGACCGCGCCACTGCCGTGCGCGCGGCCGTGGCCGGTGACTGAGTCCGAGGTGACCGGGGCCGACGCCCTATCTGACCGTCCGATCCCTCGACCACGCGATGCGGATCGAGTCGACCATCGCCTCCTGTACCGGCGAGAGATGTCGGTCCGAGCGGCGCAGCAGATACACGTCGGCGGTGAGCTCCACGTCGGTGATCGGCACCGTGTGGAGTTCGCCACGGGCCAGTTCGCCCTCAACCGAGCAACGGAAGAGAAATGCCCATCCCATTCCGGCGCTGACGGCCCTCTTCATCCCCTCGGCACTGCCGAACTGGACAGACACCGGGGGCACCTCGCCGCCATGTTGTCGTAAGAGGGATTCGACGACCCGTTGTCGGATCGTGTCGGATGGCGACGCGACGAGGGGAAGATCGGAGAGCTCCGAGAGCGTGATCGCATCCGCCCCAGTGCCCGGTGCGCCGTAGCTGTCGCTGGCCGGAGCGACCAGGACGATCTCCTCGGTCCCGACGATCTCGGCGCTCATACCTGGGGCCCACTCCTCGCGGTCTCCGATGAGCAGTCCGAAGTCATGGTCGCCCCGGGTGACCGCGGCGACCACGTGCTCGGGATCGAAGATCGACACCGCAACCTCCGTGGCCGGGCTGTCCCGCACGAAGCGGCTCACGATCTCGGGCAGGACGTAGCTCCCCAGAGCCATGCTCGCCGCGATCTGCACCTTCCCGCGAATGCCCGCCCGAGCGTCTGCAAGATGGCGCGACATGACCTGCGCCGACGCGAGGGTTGCCTTGGCCCAGTCGAGCACGATCAGTCCTTGCTGGGACAAGACGAGTCGGTTGCTCCTCCGGGAGAAGAGCTCGGCTCCGACCCGCTTGCCCAAGTCCTGGATGTGGGCGGTCACCACCGGCTGAGTCACGTAGAGCTGCTCGGCAGCCTTGCGCACGCTGCCCAGCTCGGCGACGAGGACGAAGATCTCGAGCTTCCGCAGGGAGATGCGGGGATCGAACTGAGGGACGGGTGCGCTGTCTGACATCAGTGGCTCCCTCGCAACCGCGTCACCTGATCGTGCTGCACGGCGTCACCGCCGCCGTACCAGGCCGACCCTATCCCGGGCCGGCGGGCGCGATGCCCGATCGTCTCCAGCCGGGGCCGCACCTCAACCTCAGCGCCGGCTCCGGCGTCGTTGGGCGAGTACGGCGACGGTCACCGCGCCTACCAGAGCGACACCATTGAACAGATCGGTGAGCCAGGGCTGGCCGCCGACGAGTTGGAGACCCTTGACGCCCGTCGCGAGCAGGATCACGGCAAGCACGGTGCCGCCGACGTTGTACCGGCCGGGTCGGATCTGTGTCGCGCCCAGGAAGCACGCCGCGAACGCGGGCAGCAGATAGCCGGGTCCGACCTGTGGCGACACGGTGCCGATCTTCGCGGCCACCAAGAGCCCGGCCAAGGACGCGAGCAGCCCGGAGATGACGAACGAGATGAGCACGTATCGTCTGGTACGGAGTCCGCTGAGCCGAGCCGCCTCGTTGTTGAGACCGGTGGCCTGGAACCGACGGCCGACCGGCGTGTGATCGATGAGGTACCAGGCGACGACGCACACGATCGCGGCGTAGATCGCGACCTTCGGGACTCCGAGGACCTGACCGGAGGCGAGCGCCTGAGCGTCGGCGGGGATCGGGCCGACGAACTGCTGATCGGAGATCAGCGCCGTGAGCGCAAGAAGGACCGAGCTGGCGCCGAGGGTGGTGATGAAGCTGTTGACTCCGACATACGCGACCAGCAGGCCGTTCACGATGCCGATCCCCGCACCGACGAGCAGGGTGAGCACGATGCAGACGACGGTGGGCTGTCCGAGGTGCACCGACAAGGCCGCGCCCACGACGGCGCTCAGCCCCAGGCATTGAGCCACCGACATGTCCGACTCGCCGCACAGAAGCGGGAACAGCAGACCGACGGCGAGGATCACGGTGATCGCCTGGTCGTTCGCGATGGACTGCGCGGTCGTCGAGGTCAGGAACGTGGCCGGCGCCAGCACGCCGAACAGGATCACCAGACCGGCCCACACGAAGACCCCGCTCACATGGGTCAACGCATCCCAGCTGCGGGAGGCGACGGTCTGGGTACTGCGTCTCGCGGGCGTTGACGATCCCGCCTGCGGACCGTGTCGTGCGTCGCTGGATCCCTCGACCTCGTTGGTCTCGTCGGTGTCGTTGGTGATGGTCACGCCGAAGCCTCCTCGCTTCTCGAGTGTGAATGGCGTCCCCGGTCGTCGTCGTGCTGGCTCTCGTGTCGCAGGCGTGCGACATCGAGCTCGTCGCGGCTGATGACGGCCGCGATGGTGCCGCCTCGCATGACGATCACCCGGTCGCAGATGGCGCACAGCTCCTCGGCGTCCGAGGACGACACCAGGACCGAGCCGCCCGCCGCCACCAGGTCGTCGAGGAGCGCATAGAGGGCGCGGCGGGCGCCGACGTCGACGCCGTTGGTCGGCTCCTCGAGCAGATACACCTTCGCCTGGCTGCGAAGCCATCGGGCGACGAGGACCTTCTGCTGGTTGCCGCCGCTGAAGGCAGCCAGCATGGCCTCGCTGTCCTGGGGCACGGCGCCCAGCCGCGACAGCCACGCGTGGGCATCCTGGCGCTCGTCGCGCAGCCCCAGCCAGCGCGTGAGCCGATGGGGTCGCAGAGCGGGAAGCGTCAGGTTCTCGCGGGCGGTCCACGCCGGGATGCTTCCGACGCTTTGGCGGTCGGCCGGCACGTAGCCGATGCCACGGCGCACCGCGTGATGAACCGAGGCGATCGGTCCCTCGCCGGCGAGCTCGACGATGCCCGACCGCCGGGCGCTGGCATCGACGACGAGGCGGAGCAGATGCTCGTACCCCGAGCCGACCAGGCCGGTGACGCCGAGACACTCGCCCCGAGCCAGCGTGAACGAGACGTCCTCGACCGTGTGTCCGCGAACCCCCCTGACCGTGAGCACGGGTTCGCCGGACGGCTCCGCGTGCTCTGTGCTCTCGGTGTGCTCCACATCGCGCCCCAAGATCATCCGCATCAGCGCCGGCTGGTCGAGCTGCGAGGTGGCCTCGGTGCCGACGACGCGACCGTCGCGGAAGACGGTGACTCGGTCGGCGAGCTGGAAGACCTCTGCCAGCCGATGCGTCACGTAGAGGATCGCGGTGCCCCGCGCACGGAGTCTCCTCAGGAGGTCGAAGAGATGCTCGACCTCGTGATCGGGGAGGGTCGCCGTCGGCTCGTCCAGTACGAGGACCGCGCTGTTGTCGCGGGCCTGGTAGAGCGCGCGTACGACGGCGATCATCGTGCGCTCGGCCGCGGTGAGTCGTTCGACGGGGATGGATGGGTCGACCGCCACGCCGTGCTCGCGGCACAGCTCCATGATGCGGCGGCGCTCGCGCCGATGTGACAGCCACCCCGGCCTTCGCCACTCGTCGGTCAGGGCGATGTTGTCCGCGGCGTTCATCTCGGTCACCAGGCCGAGGTCTTGGTGTATGAAGTGGACGCCGAGTGCGTGCGCGGCGGCTGCGGACCCCAGCTCGAACCCGACCCCGTCCGCCGTCGCCCTGCGATAGCTCGACGGCTGGTGGTAGCCCGCCAGGATCTTGATCAGCGTCGACTTGCCGGAGCCGTTCTGTCCGAGCAGCGCGTGGATCTCGCCGGGGCGCAGGTCAAGGTCGACGTCGTCGAGGGCGAGCTGTCCGTCGAAGGCCTTCGTCACGCCTTCGACGGACAGCTGGGTGGTCATCATGGTCGCTACACGCCCCACGCGGCGAGGAACGAGCTCGGCTCGCCCGGCGTGTCGGGGATCGTGTCGAGATCCTGGGTGTTCTCCGTCGTCAGGATCTGCGCGAGACCGGCCGGATCGAAGCAGCAGTCGCTGATGTCGTCCCCGACCAGGATTCGCGCGAGGCCGTCGACCGCTCGCCAGCCGCCCGCGGAGTTCTCGTCGGCAACAGAGGCGAACTGCTGTCCGCTCTTGAGGTAGGCGAGGTTCGCGGCCTGCGGCGCACGGCCCACGATCTTGACCTTGCCGTCCAGCCCGGCAGCCTTCAGTGCCTCCGGCAGTCCGGTCGCGTAGTCGTCGACCGCGAGGACGACGTACTCCACGTCCGGGTGCGCCTGCACGTAGCTGACGATCTGCTGCGGGGCGTCCTTGCCGATCTCCGAGAACGGAACCTCGAGGACGTCAGCCGACCCACCGGCACCGGACAGCACCTTCTCGAAGGCATCCTTGGTCGGCGTCCACACCGTGAGGTTGGGGTCCCAGACGAACACGGTCTTGGCGGCGCCACCGTCGGCCACCACGACATTGCCCATCAGCCGGCCGGCCTGCTCGAAGGAGGGCTCGCCGGTGTAGGCGGCGAGCATGGGTCCGTTCTTGTTCGGGAGGTCGGTCGGCGCCGTGCCGATCCCAACCATGGGGATGCCACGTGACTGGGCCTGCTCCAGCTGGGTGGAGATGACGGAGTTGGGCAAGGTGGCGACGTAGGCGATGACGTCCGGGTCGGCCTGGAGCATCGACGTCCATGCCGCGGCGTACCCCTCGGGCGTGAACGGGTTGGTGAACTCCTTCACGGTCCACCCGAGTGCCTTGGCGCCGTCCACTGCGCCGTCGGTCGCGGTCTTGCAGACCGGCAGCGGACACGACATCACGGCGATCGTGATGTCCGACGGCGCCGGCTTCGTCAGCGCCGGGAGCTCGATCGGCGCCGCCGGCGTCGTGTACGTGTCAACGACGTCGCGGGCGCTCGCCTGAGCAGCAGACGTGCTCGCGCCGTCGGCAGGGGTGTCGTCCTCGGCGTTGGCGCCGCACCCAGCCGACAGCAGGGCGGCCGCAACGACGAGGCTGCAGAAACGGATACGTCGGTTCATTGAGATCTCCACAGGAGTAGTGCCGTCGCCCGAGTGGGCGGCTGGGAGAGGTCGCGGAGGCGACCTCGGACGGGTGCTGGCCGGCACGTGCATCGGCCATGGCTGGACCCTACGAACCTCGACCGCATTTGGACTATTCGGAATTGCGCTATATCGAAATCGGCGTGCGGCTATCGAGCCGTTCCCTTTTCCCGGCGGTCGCTCCCGCAGGGGAACTTGCTAATCGCCGATACCAAAATTGCGAATATCGCCCCGGTTGTCGCGATGCCTACGATGCGGCTCGAAGAACTCCCGGCGACCTATTCGTGGCGTTGGACTGAGACGAGGTTGGAGTGATCGTGGCAAGCACATCGAGACGTTTCGCGATCGGAGTCGACGTCGGAGGCACGTTCACCGACGCTGTCGCCGCCGACGACAGCGGTCGAATCGTTTCCGCAAAGACACCGTCCACGCCACCCGACTACGAGCACGGTGTGCTCGCGGTGCTCGAGAGCCTGGCCGCGGAGCTGGACCTGACCGTGGAGGAGCTGCTCGAGCACACGGCGTACATCGCCCACGGGACGACCTCCTCGATCAACGCGCTCGTCCAGGGCAAGGTTCCGGATGTCGGCTTCATCACGACGCGAGGGCACCGCGACTCGCTCTTCATCATGAACGTCGAGGGCCGCTACCTCGGTCGCTCCCCCCACGAGGTCCAGGACATCTTCGAGCGGCGCAAGCCGAGTCCGCTGGTGCCCAAGCGACGGGCCAAGGAGGTCACCGAACGCGTCGACGGCGCCGGCAACGTCGTCGTCGCCCTCGACGAGGCGGAGGTCCGCAGCGCGGTTGCGGAGCTGGTGGCCGACGGAGTCCAGGCGATCGCGGTGTCCCTGCTCTGGTCGTTCCGCAACCCGGCGCACGAGCAGCGGATCCGAGAGATCATCGAGGAGGTCGCTCCCGGCACGTACGTCGCTCTCTCGAGTGACGTCTCGCCGCGGATCCGGGAGTTCGCACGGAGCGCGACGACGGTCATGAGCACCCAGATCGGGCCGGGCCTTCGGGCCTACCTCACGCCGCTCGAGGAGCAACTGAGGGCTCGCGGGCTCGTCGGCCCGCTGCTGGTGATGCAGAGCTCGGGCGGGACGGTGACGGCTGCCGAGGCCCCGCGGACCGCGATCACGACGGTCGGCTCAGTGCTCTCCGGCGGCGTGATCGGCGCCAAGCGGCTGGCCGACCAACTCGGTCACCGCAACGTCATCGCCACCGACGTCGGGGGCACCACGTTCCTGGCCGGCCTCATCATCGACGGGGAGGCAGTCGCCTCGCGCACGACGATCGTCAACCAGCACCCGATCAATGTGCCGGCACTCAAGGTCGAGGCCATCGGCTCCGGCGGCGGCGCGATCTCGTGGCTCGACGAGGGCGGCAACCTCCGAGTCGGCCCACACAGCGCGGAAGCGGTGCCCGGGCCGGCGTGCTACGGCCAGGGCGGGACGCGCCCCACCAACACCGACGCCAACCTCGTCCTCGGCATCCTCAGCGAGCGAGGACTGATCGGCGGCCGCAAGCCACTGCGTCGCGATCTGGCGCTGGCCGCTCTCGAGGCCGAGATCGGCAAGCCGCTGGGCATGACGGGTGAGGAGGCGGCCGCGGCGGTCTACGCGATCCAGAACGCGCAGACCGCAGACATGCTGCACAAGCTGGTCTTGGAGGCGGGCCACGATCCGCGGGACTTCATCGTCTACGCGTTCGGGGGCGCCGGCCCAGCGCACTGCGCCGCCTACGCCGCCGAGCTCGAGGTCCGACAGCTGGTCGTTCCGCTCGGACCGGTAGCAGCAGCCTTCTCGGCGTACGGGCTGGCGGGATCGGACGTGATCCTCACCAGCGAGGTGAGTCACCCCACGATGTTCCCGGCGGCGCCTGCCCATGTCCAAGGGACCTTCGAGCAGCTCGAGCGCGATGTCCACCGCCAACTCGCCGCCCAGGAGCTCGACTTCGCGTCGGTTCAGCTGCGCCGGGAGCTGGACCTTCGCTACTCGATGCAGGTGCACGAGGTCGCGACGCCGGTGCCGGCGGGCGTGCTCGAGGAGGCGACCATCCAGCAGGTGGCCGCGGACTTCGAGGACCTCTACGGTCGGCTGAACGGACGGGACTCCGGCTTCCGCGAGGCGGGCATCCAGGCCATCACCTACCGGGTTCAGGCCGTCGCCGACCTGGGATTCCCCGTGCGGCTGTCGGAGATCGCGACTGCCACCGGGTCGGATCCGTCGCATGCGCTGATCGAGGAGCGTCCGGTCTGTCTCGACATCGAGCACGGCTACGTCCCCACGCCCGTCTACGACTACCAGAAGCTCGCCGCAGGGCACCGGATCGAAGGTCCTGCGATCGTGCAGGTCCCGACCACCTCCGTCGTCGTCCCACCCGGTCTGACCGGTGAGGTCGACGCACTGGGCAACCTCGTCATCGACTACCGATAGGAACTCCTCATGGCAACCACCATTCCGGGCAGTGAGGTCTTCACGAGTCGTCCGGTCGATCCCGCGGACCTGCGCGCCAGGATCTCTCCCGACCTTCGTCTGCACACGGTCGGCGAGCACGAGGTCGAAGCACTGACTCCCCTCGCCTACGAGGTGATTCGCCACCGGCTGTGGGCGATCACCGAGGAGATGGGTGACGCGATGCGGCGGATGTCCGGGTCGCAGGCGGTGACCGAGGCCAACGACTTCGACTTCGCGATCTGCGACGAGCTCGGCTCGCCGGCCCAGGTCGGCCTCTACAACACGGGCCTCGTCGGAGCGATCGACCTGGCGATCTCGTGGACCTTGCAGCACCGCAGCGACAACCCCGGCATCGCGGAGGGCGACATGTTCCTCTGCAACGACCCCTGGGTCGGTGGTGGCCTCCACCAGAACGACACCGCGGTCTTCGGTCCGATCTTCTACGACGGTCAGCTCTTCGGCTGGGCGTCCGCCGTCTGTCACCAGCTCGACCTGGGGGGCGCCGCCCCGGGCTCGTGGACGCCGACCGCCACGGACGTCTTCAGCGAGTCGCTCCCGACGCCGCCGGTGAAGGTGGTGCGCGGCGGGGTCCTCCAGCGCGACATCGCCGACCTGTGGGTGCGGCGGAGCCGTCTGCCGATGCTCGTCGGTCTGGACCTGCGCGCCAAGATCGGCGCCGTCGAGACCGCGGCGCGCCGGATCACCGCCCTGCTGGACAAGTACGGCCCCGATCAGGTGAAGGCCGTCATGGTGCGCATGATGGACGACGCCGAGGGCCGCCTGCGGGAGAAGCTGCGGTCTCTGCCGGACGGGACCTGGAGTGCGATCGGCTACCAGGAGCAGTCCCACACCGGGGATCGCGGCGTGCATGCGATCAGGCTGTCGATGACCAAGCAGGACGATCGGCTCATCTTCGACTTCACGGGGACCGATCCGCAGCACGGCATGATCAACTGCCCCTACGCCGGTATGCGGGGCGGCATCCTGCACTCGCTGCTGCCGGTCCTCTGCGGCGACATCCCGTGGGCTGCCGGTGGCTTGGTGCGCTGCATGGAGATCATCAGCGAGGAGGGGACCCTCAACAACGCCGAGTTCCCCGCGGCGATCGGCAAGGGCCCGGTCGGCCCGGCATGGGTCACCGGCAACCTGGTCGCCGAGTGCTTCGCCAAGATGCTCGACCGGGTGGACGACGCCCCGGCTCGCGTCCAAGCGCTGTGCAACGGCACCTGGGACCTCTGCATCATGGCCGGGGTCGACGAGCGGTCCGCGGCGGGAGTGCCCTACGTCCATCTCGTCTTCGACGCGATGGCTGCGGGATTCGGCGCTCAGGTCGACAGGGACGGCGTCGACACGGGCGGGCTGAGCCACATCCCGGCTGGTCGAGCGCCCGACGCCGAGATGACCGAGTTCCTCTACCCGGTCCTCACCCTGTGGCGCCGCGAGGAGATCGACTCCGGCGGCCCGGGCCGCCAGCGTGGCGGTCTGAGCGGTTCGGTCGCCTTCCTGGGGCATGGGACGACCCAGCCACGCCACGTGGTGGCCAGCGGGGCGGGCAAGGCGGTCAACCAGAACCTGGGAGTCGCCGGCGGCTACCCGGGCAACTCGCAGGTCGACGCCGTGTTCCGGGGTGGCGGAGCGGCACGCGCGATCGCAGCCGGTCGGCTCCCGACGTCCACCCCCGAACTCGGCGAGCGCGAGCTGCTCCAGTGCGAGGGCGAGACGACGATCCTGCCGGACGACGTCGTCTTCGTGTACTGGCAGGCGGGCGGCGGCTATGGGGATCCGATCCTGCGCGACCCGCTCGCCGTGGCCGACGACGTGGTGAACCTGAGGGTGTCTCCGGAAGCGGCGCGCGACGTCTACGGCGTCGCGGTCGACCCCGGCAACGGCGCCATCGACGAAGAGGCCACCTCGCGGTTGCGTCTGGCGATCCGCGCCGAGCGTCTTCGCCGATCGGTCGGGGACGGCGCATCGCCACTCGGCCTTCGAGGCGAAGGTCGAGGCCGCGACGGGGACCGGCGCATCGACGACAACGCCGTGGTCCGCTCGGTCGACGGCGAGCTGGGCGCGCACTGCCGTCATTGCGACACCATGCTCGGCGCCGGCTCGTCGGTGGACGCCAGCATGCTGGCGCGGTTCGAGGGTGAGCCCGCCGAGGCCGGACCGCACATCTGGCCGAGCCCGGAGGCGTACGTCGACGAGAAGGTCGTCTTCCGTCAGCTGTCGTGCCCGGGCTGCGGAGTCGCGCTCCACTCGGCCGTCGTACCCGAGTCTCAGCCGCTGCCTGTTGACCATGTCTGAACCCCGGTTGCGCGCCAACCCGGCCAGTAGAAGGAGAGATGCATGAGCACGCAGCAGGTGGCCGTGGTCACGGGCGGAACCGGCTCGCTCGGCAGCGCGATCTGCGGAGCGCTCGCAGAAGCGGGGTACCGGGTGCTCGCTGCCGACGTGACCGACGAGCCGCGCACGCCGCTTCCGGACACGGTCGAGTACGTGCGCCTGGACGTGGCGAGTGTCGAGAGCGTGCGTCACCTGGTCGCCGAGGTCCTGTCGCGCGGCACGCCGCATGTCCTGGTCAACGCCCACGGGGTCCTCCACGAAACCACGATCGAGACCATGCTCGGTGAGGAGCTCGAGGAGACCCTGGTGATCAACGTCGCGGGCGTTGCCCGGGTCTCGGCAGCGCTGGCACCGCACCTGGCGGCCGGCTCGTCGATCACCACCCTCAGCAGCATCGCGGCGCGCATCGGCCGGCTGCCCGGGTCGGCCGCCTACGCCGCCTCGAAGGCCGGGGTCGAGGGCCTGACCCGGTCGCTCGCCTGCTCGCTGGCACCCCGTGTGCGGGTCAACGCGATCGGTGTCGGCTTCGTCGAGACGCCGATGCGAGGGGACGGCGAGCTGATGCGGTCGCGTGCCACCGACACGGGTGCGACGCTGCGCGAGGTGCCGATGGGTCGGCTGGCTCGGGTCGGCGACATTGCGGGTGTGGTGCGATTCCTCGCCTCCGACGCGGCGTCCTACATCACGGGCACCACCATCATGGTCGACGGTGGGGTGACCGCGCGGTGACCGCCGTGAAGACGGCGGAGGAGGCGGCCGCAGCGATCTCGGGCCGAGAGTGGCGCCTGCTCGTGGGCGGTGACCTGCGTCCCGCCGGCAGCGGCCGCACCTTCGCGACGGAGTCACCCGCCACCGGAGTCGTGATCGCCCAGGTCCCGGACGGGGGAGCAGAGGACGTCGATGCCGCCGTCGGCGCGGGCGAGAGCGCGTGGCCGGAGTGGTCCGAGGCGACCCCGCGTGAGCGCGCCGGCGTGGTCCGCGAACTGGCCGGCGTGCTGCGCGACAACGCCGACGAGCTCGCCACGCTCGACGCCCTCGATGCCGGCATGCCCATCCGTGGTGCCCTCAAGGACGTGGAGCTGGCTGCGGCGACGATCGAGTTGTTCTGCGACTACGCCAGTGTGCTCGGTGGTGCGACCGTGCCCGCCAGCCGCGGGAATCTCCACTTCACCACGCGCATGCCGTTCGGGGTCGTCGGCCGGATCGTTCCGTTCAACCACCCGCTGATGTTCACCGCGGCCAAGATGGCTGCGCCGCTCGTCGCGGGCAACTCGGTCGTCGTCAAGCCCCCGGAGCAGGCCCCGCTGTCCGCACTGCGGTTGGGCGAGCTGCTCGCCGACCGCCTCCCCGGCGGCGTGCTCAGCATCGTGGTCGGCTCCAGCCCGGAGACAGGGCGTGCCCTGGTCCGCGACCCCCGGGTCCATCGGATCGGCTTCATCGGGAGCGAGCGCACCGGGCGAGCGATCCAACGCGACTCGGCGGAGACCGGGGTCAAGGACGTCACTCTCGAGCTGGGTGGCAAGAACGCCCTGATCGTGTTCCCGGACGCGGACCTCGCGGCGACCGCCGCGGGGGTGGTCGCCGGCATGAACTTCACACCGTCGGTCGGTCAGTCCTGCGGCTCGACCTCGAGAGTGGTCGTCCACCGAGACGTGCACGACGAGCTGGTCGCTGCGGTCGTCGAACGCGTCGGACAGCTGCGCCTGGGCGACCCCCTGGATCCCGACACCGACATCGGGCCGTTGGCGTTCCGGGGCCAGTACGACAAGACCGTGACGTACCTCGACGTCGCCGTCTCCGAGGGCGCTACGGTCGCCGCCGGCGGAGGACGCCCCCCTGGTGAGGGCTTCACCGCGGGGCACTTCTTCGAGCCGACGGTCTTGACAGGCGTGCGACCGCACATGCGAATCGCGCAGGAGGAGGTGTTCGGACCGCTCCTCTCCGTCCTCGAGTTCGCGTCCGAGGCCGACGCGATCGCCATCGCGAACGGGGTCGGCTACGGCCTGACCGGATCGATTTGGACGCGTGATCTCGACCGCGCGCATCGGGTCGCGACCGCGCTCCGCACCGGATACGTGTGGATCAACGGTGCCTCCCGGCACTTCCTGGGCCTGCCGTTCGGCGGGGTGAAGGCCTCTGGTGTCGGACGCGAGGAGTGCCTCGACGAGCTGTTGAGCTACACGCAGCTCAAGTCCACCCACATCATGCTCGGCGGCCCCGATGTCTGAGACCGAGCGGGACGCCACGCACACCGCGGAGCGAGTGGCGGCGGCGCGGGCACGGCTCCATGCTCAAGCCGCCACCCTCGTCGCCGAGATGGACCGAGGTCCGGTGCTCGACTTCCCAGCCGTGTCCGCCGACGACGTGCGCGCCCACTATCGCGGACTGTCCGCGTGGGTGGCAGGTGGACCTGCCGTCGACGACGTACACGATCTCGAGCTGCCGTCCGCCCCGCCGATCAGGCTCTACTCGTCGCACGACCCGAGTTGGGGGGATCGCAGACCGCTTCTCGTCTACCTGCACAGCGGCGGATGGGTGGTCGGCGGCCTGATCGCCTCGGACGAGCGGTGCCGTCGGCTCGCGGTGACGACGGGCGCCCTGGTTGCGAGTGTCGACTACCGGCTGGCGCCCGAGCACCCCTATCCGGCCGCGATCGACGATGCCTGGGCTGCCACCGTGCAGCTTGCCGCACACGGTCGACAGCTCCGTGCGGACCCCGGGCGGATCGTCCTGGTGGGGGACAGCAGCGGTGGCAACCTCGCCGCGTCGGTGGCGCTTCGGGCTCGCTCTCGAGGAGGGCCGGCCATCGCCGGCCAGGTGCTGCTCTATCCCGTGCTCGCCGCCGACCGGAGCGCGTTCGCATCGGCGCGTGCCTACGCCCACGGAGTGCCGCTCGGGCTCGCGGAGATGGACTGGTACACGAACGCCTACCTGGGCGGCGCGCCGATCGGGCCCGATGTGGCGCCGCTGCTGAACGAGGACCTCGAGGGATTGCCTCCGAGCCTGGTCGTCGGCGCGGAGTGCGACCTGCTCTGCGACGAGGGACGGGCCTACGCCGAGCGGATGAGCTCCGCAGGAGTGTTCGTCCGCTACGAGCTGTTCCGGGGGACCGTCCACGGCTTCTTCGCCCTGAGCGGCGCCCTCGACGACGCGGCACGCGTCACAACCCTGATTGCCGAGTACCTCCAGAGCCTCTTCGGGGCCGAGGTCGACCAGATTGTTCCCGAGTAGGAGACAGGCCATGAACACATCCGGAGCGACGTTCGGAGTCGCCGTCATCGGAGCCGGCTTCGGCGGCATCGCCGCAGGCGCCGAGCTGATTCGGCGCGGCTTCGACCGATCAGAGGACCTGCTGGTCCTGGAGAGCGCCCGAGAGGTCGGTGGTGTCTGGCGCGAGAACGTCTACCCGGACTGCGCCTGCGACGTCGACGCGCACCTGTACAGCTTCTCGTTCGCTCCCAACCCCGAGTGGTCCACGAACTTCGCCCCGCAGGCGGAGATCCTGGCCTACGCCGAACAGGTCGCGAGCAGCACGGGCGTCGCCGACCGGATCCGGTTCGAGCAGCAGGTGCGCCGGATGGAATGGGACGCCGAGCGTCGCGCGTGGTCCGTGCACACGGAGTCGGGCGAGGTGTTCTCGGCGGAGCATGTGATCTCAGCGGTCGGCCAGCTCAACCGCCCGGCGTTCCCTCGACTGCCGGGAATGGAGGACTTCCGCGGCCCGATGGTGCACACGGCGCAGTGGGATCCGTCGCTCGACGTGACCGGCAAGCGGGTCCTCGTCGTCGGAGCCGGTGCCAGCGCGATCCAGGTGGTGCCGTGGATGGTGCCCCGAGCGAGTCAGACGATCACCCTGGTGCGCACCGCGCCCTACGTCATGCCGAAGCCCCAGGAGTGGTATGCCGAGGAGGACCGGGCGCGATTCCGCTCCGATCCCGGCCTCTTGGCCCAGGACCGTGCCCGGTTGAACGACGAGTGGAACCGGTCAGCGCACGCCCAGAGCGTGATGGACGAGGAGTTCCTGTCGACCGCAGAGCGCACCTGGCGCGAGCACATGGAATCGGCGGTGGCGGACGAGGAACTGCGGCGGATCCTGACACCCGACTACCGCTTCGGGTGCCGTCGCCCCGTCGTCTCCAACGACTACTACCCGGCCCTCGCCGATCCACGCACGACGGTCATCGCCTCGGGGGCAGCGCGCTTCACCGAGCGCGGCGTCATCACCGAGGACGGCCAGGAGATCGAGGTCGACATCGTGGTGCTGGCCACGGGGTTCCTCGCCACCGACATCCTGGGGGGCATCGAGGTCAGGGGATCCGACGGTCAGCTCCTGTCGCAGAAGTGGCAGTCCGGCCCCGCCGCCTACCAGGGGACGCTGGTCCCGGGCTTCCCGAACTTCTATGTCCTGTACGGTCCCAACACCCAGGTCAGCGGCTCGATCATCGGCATCCTCGAGGCGCAAGCCGAGTACGTCGTCAAGTGCATCGAGGCGTCACGTGCGAACCGCGCTCCGGTGGACGTCACCGAGGCTGCCTTCGATCGGTACAACGACGAGCTCGACCGCGCTCTCGGGGCGAGCGTGTTCGTCCAGGGTGGATGCCAGAGCTTCTACCGGATGGGCGGAAGCGGCCGGGTCGTCGTCAAGTGGCCGGGCAGCCTCGAACGGTTCGAGCAGATGCTCGCCGAGCCGTCCCTGGCCGACCTCGGACTCGAACCCGCCGAAGCGCTGCGATGATGGCCGTCAAGGACCCGGATCTCGGGCCGCGCCTCGCCGGTCGCACGGTCGTGGTGACTGGCGCCGGGCAAGGCATCGGCGCGGAGATCGCCCGGCGGATCGCGCACGAAGGCGGCACCGTCGTCGCGGCCGACCGTGATCTGGAGCGCGCCACAGCGGTGGCCGAGGAGTGTCGGGCCCACGGCGGTCGCGCGCGGGCCGTGCACGTCGACGTCACCGACCCCGCCAGCTGTGCACGTCTGGGCGAGGAGGGCGCGGACGAGCGCGGCGCCGTGCACGGCCTGGTCAACTGCGCCGCGATGTTCAGCACCATCGAGATGAAGCCGTTCTGGGAGATCGACCCTCGGGAGTGGGACAACCTGATGGCGGTCAATCTGCGGGGACCGTGGCTGGTCACGTCGCGACTGCTACCCCGACTGCGACGGGCCGGGGACGCGAGCGTCGTGCACATCGGCAGCGACTCGATGTGGCAGGGCAAGGAAGGCTATCTCCACTACGTGTCCAGCAAGTCGGGCCTGCTCGGGATGACGTTCGCGATGGCGCATGAGATCGGTGGCGACGGCATCCGAGTGAACACGGTGTCGCCCGCGGCGGTCATCACCGAGATCCCGCGCGCCACCGTCACCGAGGACCAGAAGACCGCCATGCGCACGGCCACGCCGCTCGACCGACTCGCCGGTCCCCAGGACATCGCCAGCGTCGTGACCTTCTTGCTGTCCCCCGACGCGGGCTTCGTCAGCGGACAGGTGCTCAGCGTCAACGGCGGCCTGATCCACCGGTGACGACACCTGCAACGTGAACGCCCCCTCTACAGCCAAAGGACTCTGATGACCGATACCGCGGAGAGCGACGTCAGGCACGACGTCTCCATCGCCTCCCGCATCCTCGCCGAGCACAACCATGGCGACTACATCTGGGGGCATGTCTCAGTCCGCGATCAGGACGGGCGCGGCTTCTGGCTCAAGCCCAGCGGTCTGGGCATGGACGAGGTGACCCCCGACGTGGTGCACCTGGTCGACTTCGACGGGAACGTCGTGCTCGGCGAAGGGAGTCGGCACTTCGAGTTCCCGATCCATGCCGAGATCATGCGGGCCCGGCCGGACGTCGGCGCGGTGGTGCACAGCCACGCGCCGCATGCGGTCGCACTGGGGGCGAGCGGCATGCCTCTGCGGCCGGTCAGTCATGCCGCCAACCTGTTCAGCCCTCCCGACGTCCCGCGCTTCACTGTGACCGGGGACCTGATCCGCACCGCCGCGCTGGGGCGTCAGCTCGCGGACTGCCTGGGTGACGCCCCGGCGGCCTTCCTGGTGAACCACGGCATCGTCGCCGTCGGGGCAGATGTCGAGATCGCGACCTGCGCGGCCCTGCTACTGGAGGACGCGTGCCGGCTTCAGCTCCTCACGGCGTCCCTGCCGGGCTGGCCCACCTGGTCGGACCCCGTCGAGTCCCTGCAGAAGCGCGACCACGCCTACCCCGACCACGCTCTGCGAGCGATGTGGCGCTATCTCGTGCGACGCCAGACCCGACGCGAGCAGCACGCGTTCGAGACCCTCGACGCCAGGTGAGGGGCTGACTCCTCAGTCTTCCGGGTCGTCCAGCCGCGCCAGCCAGGTGGCGAACCGCTCCACGGCGGTCTCGAACTCCGGGTGGGTGTCGGTGAACTCCTGGAGCCGGTCGGCGAGCCAGGCGATGGTGACCTCCTCGTCACCCCGGCGCTTCTCGAGCTCCTCGATCCCGCGGTCGGTGAAGTACATGGTTGCGGCCCTGCCTTGTCTCACTCGGTCTCGACACGGGCGGTCGCGACCTCGTTCCTCGGTCGCGCGCCCTGCTCGACCACCATCGATCTGATCCGCTGGCGCGTCTCAGATCAGGCGAACGCCCGGGCGAGCAGGTCCTTCTGCTCCTCGGTGTGACGCTTGACCGTGCCGACCGAGGGGGAGGAGGACTCGGGGCGCCCGACCAGCTCGACCTGGGCGTCCACGTGCGGCCAGACGTTGAGCTGGTAGTGCGGCCACGGGCCGTTGTTGGCCGGCTCGTCCTGGACCCAGCGCACCGCCTTGAGCTTCGGGTACCGCGCGATCTCCGCCCGGATCTCCGACTCGGGCCGCGGGTAGAGCTGCTCGATGCGGCCGATCGCGAAACGACGGGCGTCCTCGCGCTTGGCGCGCTCGACCATCAGGTCCCACGTCACCCGGCCCGAGCAGAGCAGCAGCGTGTCGACCTGCTCCGGGTCGGCCTGGGCGTCGGCGATGAACGGCTGGAAGGTGCCCGAGGTGAACTCGTCCGGGGTCGAGGCCGCCTCCTTGCGCTTCAGCATCGACTTCGGGGTGAAGACGATGAGCGGCTTGTGGTCCTCGCCGAGCGAGTGCTGCCGCAGGAGGTGGAAGTACGACGCGGGCGTCGACGGCTGCGCGACGGTGAACGCCTCGTCGGCGGCCATCGTCATGAACCGCTCGATGCGGGCCGAGGAGTGGTCGGGGCCCTGGCCCTCGTAGCCGTGCGGGAGCAGCAGCACGACGCCGGACTGCTGGCGCCACTTGGTCTCGCCCGAGGTGATGAACTCGTCGATCACCGTCTGCGCGCCGTTGACGAAGTCGCCGAACTGCGCCTCCCATAGCACCAGCGCCTCGGGCCGGGCGACCGAGTAGCCGTACTCGAACCCGAGCGCGGCGTACTCCGAGAGCAGGGAGTCGTAGACGTAGAACTTGGCCTGGTCCTCGGTGAGGTTGGCCAGCGGCGTCCACTCGTCGGCGTTGACGCGGTCGATGATCGTGGCGAAGCGCGACACGAACGTGCCGCGGCGCGAGTCCTGGCCCGCCAGGCGCACCGGGCGGCCGTCCATCAGCAGCGAGCCGAACGCGAGGATCTCGCCGGTGCCCCAGTCGATCGGGCCGTCGGCGATCGCGGCGGAGCGGCGCTGCAGCTGCGGCATCACCTTGGGGTGGACGGTGAAGCCCTCGGGCGGGGTGACGTAGGCGTCGGCGATCCGCTTGAGCACCTCGGTCGTGACCGCCGTGCGGGTCTCGCCGCTGGGCTTGTCCGGGTAGTCCGGGACCGTCGTCCACTCCGAGGGCTGGCTGCTCGCCTCCCGCACCTCGGTGAAGACGCGCTCGAGCTGCTGCTGGTAGTCGCGCAGGACCTGCTCGGCCTCCTCGATCGTGATGTCGCCACGACCGATGAGGGACTCGGTGTAGAGCTTGCGGACCGAGCGCTTCTGCTCGATCAGGTCGTACATCAGCGGCTGGGTGTACGACGGGT
>ERZ724513.605-NODE-605-length-17798-cov-13.843600_pt1 | contig 17798 bp, 18 predicted proteins | sample MGYA00376046_ERZ724513 | MGnify/ENA primary metagenome ERZ724513 (study PRJEB28724, sample SAMN07190883) | activated sludge metagenome | isolation source: activated sludge of sewage treatment plant in Hong Hong | place: Hong Kong | collected 2016-03-17 ...
GTGGCGCAGTCGTGCCAGCTTCAACCCCGAGGCCGGCAACGTGCCGGGGTGGCTGTTGGCCATCACCCGGCGCCGGATCGCCGACCACCACCGCAAACGGCGTGATGAGGTCCCCCTCGACAACGCCCCCGAGACCTCCCACGACGCACCGGACATCACCGACCAGGTCAGTGTCGCCGACGAGATCGACGAGCTCGGCGAACCCGCCGGTCAGATCATCCGGTTGGCGTTCTACGACGACCTCACCCACCAGCAGATCGCCGAGCGGCTCAACATGCCACTCGGTACCGTCAAGAGCCATATCCGCCGCTCGCTGCTCAAAATGCGTGCACGATTGGAGGTGACCCATGCAGCAGCACTGTGATTCCGAAGACCTCGCCCTGCTCGCCCTCGGTGAGCCGGTCGATCCGGCGTGCGAGGAGCATGTGTCCGCCTGCCCGCAGTGCAGCGCCGAACTCGCCGACCTGCGCCAGGTCGTGTCCGTCGGTCGAGCCAGTGGTGGCCCCGACGCACTCGAGTCACCGCCGCCACGGGTCTGGGCGGCGATCTCGGACCAGTTGGCCTCGGAGCCGGTTCCCCTGAAACGACCCGAAACGGCCCCGCCCCGACGACGCTGGACAGGTTTGGTGGCCGCGGCGGCCGCCGGAATTCTGATCGGTGGTGGCGCAGTCGCGGTGATCACCGGGCAGAACACCCCTGAAACGGTGGTGGCCTCCGCCCAATTGGCACCCATGCCCGACGGCCCGGACCGCGGCGGCTCGGCCGAGGCGACGCTCAACCGCACCGATTCCGGGTACACCGTCACCGTCAAGGCCTCGGGTGTGGCTGGACCGGAGGGCTTCTACGAGGTGTGGTTGCTCGACCCGGAGAACAGCGGCCTCATCGCACTCGGCTCCATCGCAGCCGGCGAACAAGAGGCGACGTTCCCGGTCCCGGACGGCGTGGACCTCGACACGTTCAACGCGGTCGACGTCTCCGACGAACCGCTCGACGGCGATCCGACCCACTCCACGGTCACCGTCCTGCGCGGAACGCTGGAGGCCTAGACAACCTACGTAAGCGTAGGTTACGGTGAGGAAACTTACGGATGCGTAGGGAGCCTCGCGTTGACAGTCACCACCGAGCAGTACACCCGTCCCCCCGAGCCCACCCTGGCCGGCCGCAGCGCAGTCACAGCGATCGTGGTCATCCCCCTGCTCGCGGTGGTCGCTGCGGTGCCGGTGGCTTGGAACCACTGGATCAGTTGGCTCGATGTGGCCCTCGGGGTGGTGCTGTACCTGATCACCGCCGTTGGCATCACCGTCGGCTACCACCGCTACTTCACCCACGGCTCGTTCAAAGCGAAGCCCTGGGTGGCTTTCATGCTCGGGGTGGCCGGGTCGCTGGCCCTTGAGGGGTCGATCTCGTCGTGGGTGGCCGGGCATCGCAAGCACCACGCCAACTCCGACGAGGCCGACGACCCGCACTCCCCGTGGCGGTACGGCACGGGCGCATGGGCGGTCACCAAGGGCTTCCTCTGGTCACACATGGGATGGCTGATCGCTCAGGAACCGATCGATGCCAACCGCTGGGCGCCCGACATGCTGAAGCGCCCCCTCACCGCACGGCTGAGTTCCATGTTCCCGTGGTTCGTCCTTGCGACCTTCCTGCTGCCCGCGGTGCTCGGCGGTCTGCTCACGTGGAGTTGGCAGGGTGCGCTCACCGCGTTCTTCTGGGCCGGGCTCGTGCGGATCGCCCTTGTCCACCATGTGACGTGGAGTATCAACTCGGTGTGCCATATCTGGGGTAAGCAACCGTTCGTCAGCCGTGACGAATCCCGCAACGTCGCCTGGCTGGCGGTGCCGAGCCTCGGGGAGTCCTGGCACAACTTCCACCATGCCGAACCCACCAGCGCCCGTCACGGGGTGTTGCCGCATCAGATCGACCCGTCGGCCGCGATGATCAAGTTCGCGGAGGGCAGGGGCTGGGTCTACAACGTGAAGTGGCCCAAACCGGAGCGGATCGAAGCCAAACTGGCCCGACCCGCCACAATGGGGTCGTGACCAGGGTCCGGATGTCCGCTCAGCAGCGGCGGGAACAGTTGCTGAGCGTGGGGAAGGCGTTGTTCGCCTCTCGCGGGTACGAAGCAGTCACGGTCGAGGAGATCGCCGCCGCGGCGGAGGTCTCCAAGCCGGTGGTGTACGAACACTTCGGGGGCAAGGAGGGCCTGTACGCCGTCGTCGTCGACCGCGAGATGCAGGCACTGTTGCAGCGCATCACCGACGCCTTGACCGGCGACCACCCCCGCCTCCTGCTCGAACAGGCGGGCATGGCGCTGTTCGACTACATCGAGGGCGACACCGACGGGTTCCGGATCCTGGTGCGGGATTCGCCAGTGCCCACCGGGAACTTCGCCAGCCTCATCGTCGAGATCGCCGGCCGCGTCGAGTACCTGATGGCCAAGCAGTTCAAGGCGCGCGGATTCAACACCCGCCTCGCTCCGATGTACTCCCAGATGCTGGTCGGAATGGTCGCGCTGACCGGGCAATGGTGGCTCGATGTGCGCAAGCCCGACAAGGACGAGGTCGTCGCCCACCTGGTGAACCTCACCTACAACGGCTTCAGCCACCTCGAGCACAAGCCGAAGCTCTCGGGCGGCTGAGGCCGCGCGGAGCCGGTGGTCCCCGGTTCATCCGTGAGACCTTTGCTCATCCGTTAGTCCCCGGTTCATCGGTGAGACCTTTGCTCATCCGTTAGTCGAAAACAGCCGCAAACCTCTCACCGGAGTGCACAAGGTCTCACCGGAGCGCGAGACCAACGCAGCGACAAGGCCGGAGCCCCGGCCAACCGAGCCGTCCGGGGGATGGAGGTCCGCCCGTTCGCGGGGCACGCTCAGTGCATGGCCGAGTCGCTGCCGCGTACGGCCCGTGGTGACCCTGACCCTGTCCTTCGACCACCGCTGCATCGACGGTGCGCTCGGCTCCGAGGTCCTCACGCGCATCGCCGGCTTCCTCGCAGATCCGGCAATGGGTCTCGCGGGCGCTACGGCGCCACGTTGAGGCCCGTCAGCACCGCCGCCGCCCGGGTCGCATCCCCCTGCACCACCGCCGTGGCCGGATCGGCGCGCCGGCCGGAGCCCAGGCGCAGGAAGTCCAACGGTTCCATCGTGATCGTCACCTGCGCCGTCCCCGGCTCGACGGCCCGGCCGCGGCCGTCATCACCGACACCGACCCAGGCATCGATCCACCCCGTCACGACGAAGTGCAGCACGTCGCCCGGTTCAGCGCCGGCGCGCTTGACCCAGACGTAGCCAAGACTGTCCGCCATCAGCCCTGCGGCCACGTGGGCACCTTCGCCGAGATCCGGTGCGGGCATGTCCAAGGCATCACGGATGTCGAGGTCGTGCAGGAAGATGTCGAAGCATCGCATGCGCAGGACCCGGCCGAACGACCGCTCGATCCCACCCACGCCCGAGACCCGGCGGTCCGATTCCTGGGGTCCGGTGGTCAGCTGCTCAGCACGGGTCGCGAAGGCCTCTGCAAGTTCCGTGCGCACCTCCGACGGCGTCCACCCCCGGCGGTAGTCGACGCCGATCTCGGTGTAGCGCGAGAACAGGTCGTCGGCATGCGGCAGCGTGTCCCAGTCGGGTTCATGCGCGGGCAAGGGCTCGCCGCTGAGTTCGACTTCGAGGGCAGCGATGTGCGCGATGATGTCGCCGATGGTCCAACCGGGCAGCAGCGATGGAGCGGAGAAGTCGTCATCGGACACCTGCGCCACGGTTTCGGAGAAGGCGGCACTGACCTGCAACCAGGCCGTCACAAGGGGATTCATGGGGGCAATCTAACGGGCCGCACGGCACGCGCCCCTGCTGACGGTGAGAGTCCGGTACCGGCGTGAACCTCAGCGTGTGAAGATCTGTTGATTGAGGACACAGATATTCACACGTTCCCACACGGGGGCAGTACCCACGCCTCACCCGACCGACACCCGCCCGAGCCACTAGCCTGAACCCCATGACCCGTGTGGCAGCAGTGCAACTCGCCCTCACCGACGAGGAGGACCCGTCGACGCGGCGCCACCGAGTGCGACAACTCATCGCGGGGATCGACGCCGAGCTCATCCTGATGCCCGAGTTGTGGGAGGTGGGCCCGTTCGCCGTCGCGGAGAACCTCGACCTCGCCGTTCCACTGGAGACGTGGGTGCGGCACATGTCGGATCTGGCCCCGGGTCGCACCCTGCACGCGGGCTCGTTCCTCGAACGCGACGGCGACGACCTGTACAACACGTCGGTCGTGTTCGGTCCGGACGGCGATGTCCTCGCCACCTACCGCAAGATCCATCTGTTCGGATTCGACACCGGCGAGGCCGTCACCCTCGCAGCGGGTCGCGACATCGTCACGGTCGAAACGCCACTGGGCACAACCGGCCTGGCCACGTGTTACGACCTGCGGTTCCCGGAAATGTTCCGCGCGCTGACCGACGCCGGAGCCACCGCCGTGCTGATGCCGACCGGCTGGCCCGCTGCACGGGTCGGGCACTGGGACCTTCTGGCCGCAGCACGGGCCACCGAGAACCAACTGTGGCTGATCGGCGCCAACTCCACAGGGATCAGCAACGGCACCGCGATGGGTGGTCACACGCTGGTCGCCGACCCGTGGGGAGACGTGACCCTGGCCGACGACGGGGTGCTTCTGATGGACCTCGATCCCGACCGGCCAGCGGCGGTCCGCGCGGAGTTCCCGGTACTGCGCGACCGTCGGCTCTAGATGACCACGACCACCGCGCCGGCCCACAGTGCGGCGGCGAGCAGGCACGAACCGAACTCGATGAGCACCGACCAGCCCGCGCTCTTCATCGCCTGAACGGTCGTCGGCCAGGCGTTCTTGAACGTCTTGAGCCGGATCGCTTCGGCGAGGAACACGCCCGCGATGAAGCCGATGACCAGACCCACGACGGGGATGACGAAGAACCCGATCACCGCACCGACTCCGCCGACGACGAGCACCCAGTTCGGGACGCCACTGGCCTTCATCTGCTTGCCGGGGATCAAGTACTTGAGCAACTGCCCCACGGCGATGATCGCGATCGCGCCGATGGCGATCGCCCACGCGGTCGTGCCGCCGGTGAGGACGGCCCATACGATGATCGCGCCGGCCACGAGCAGGGCTCCGGGCAGGATCGGGACGATGGTGCCCGCGAGCCCGACCAGGATCGCGAGCGCGACCAGGAGATTGGTCATGGATACAGGGTAGGACTCAGCGGTTGTTGAGTTGCTCGAAGGAGCCGAGGACCTGATCGACGCCCTGCATCGACTTGTCGCGGTCCAGTTCCTCGGAGCCCTCGCCCACCAGACGCAGACCGTCGATTCCTTCGGCCAATAACTTCTTGGCCTGGGGGTCCTCGATCTCGTCGAGACGCGGCTCGAGTTCCGCGGCGACCTCCTGCAGGTGACGGCCCATGGCCTTCATCTTCCCGAACTGCAGCTTTGTGGCCATGTCCTGCAACTGCGCCATCTCGGCCGCGGCGTTACCGAGGTCGGACTGGAGTTGGAAGATGTTCTGCTCGTCGGTGGCGCCGGCTTCGAACGTCGGGGCCGTGTAGTTGGCGTAGGAGGTCGTCGTGGCGAACATGTAGTTGTACGCGGCCGCACCTCCGAGCAGCAGGACGCCCAAGGCGACCAGTGCGAGGACGATCCGACGACTCATACACCCATTGTGCCCACAGGCGACGGTTTCGAAACCCCTACAACCAGATCCCCGAGAAAAGCATGGCGGCGATGACCGCACCCCATCCGATCGCGATCAACACGTCCCACGATCCGCCCGCCAGTCTCCCGGCGAACCGCTGGGGACCGCCGCTGCCCTGCGTCGCAACAAGGCGGTTCGTGCCCACGACGGTGGTGAGCACGGCTGCTGCACACACCGTGCAGAACGGGCACAGCGAACCGATGGCGTAGGCGACTTCGAACATGTACCAGGTCAGGAAGGCCGCGAAGAAGACAGACAGTCCGAGCATGGCGGCATGGAACCCCGCGACCGGCCGGCCGCCAGTGGCGACCACCGCACCGGCGGTGCCGAGGACTGCGAACATGACCACCCCGAGCAAGGCGTTGGGCGGTCCGAGAACGCTGGACTGCCAGGCGAGTAGAACCGGCGTACACCCGACCGTCGAGCTGATGTCGCAGAAGGACCCTGCCGCGGGATCCTTGAGCAGGGCGATCTTGTCCATGATCGTGATCGAGCCCGAGACGATGCCGATGGCACTGGCCACCAGGACCAGCCATCCCCACGGTCGGGCGGACCGTTCCGTAGGTGGAGTGGGGGCGGACTGCACTTCCTCGATGACGCTCATGCCATCAGTATCGGCGCGAACCTCACGGAACTACAGAACCAAAGTTCCGGATGAACAGCGCCTCCGCCAACACCGCCCGCTCGAGCTCGGCGAGGTCCACGCTCTCGTTCGGAGCGTGGATTCGGGCGAGCGGATCCTGGGCACCGAACAGCAGGATCTCGGCATCGGGCACCGCCGCCGTCAGGGAATCGATGAGCGGGATCGAGCCACCCGCACCGATCTCGACCGCGAGCCTGCCGTAGGCCTGCAGCATCGCCTCCCGGGCGGCCGCGTACGCCGGGCCCGTCGTGTCCACGCGGACCCCTTGACCGACCACATCCGGCGTCACGCTGACCTGTACCCCCCAGGGTGCGTGCGTCTCGAGGTGGCGTACCAATGCGTCTCGCGCGGCAAGAGCGTCAAGACCGGGCGGAACGCGCAGCGAGACTCTGGCCTTGGCGTAGGGGATGACAGCGTTGATCGCGCCCTGGGTGGGTGGCGCGTCGATGCCCACCACGTTCACCACCGGCTTGCTGAACAGCCGCGAGGCGATGCTGCCCTTGCCGATCAGCGGTTGGTCCGGGGCGACCCCCGCGAGGTCCCGGAAGTCGGCCTCGTCGAAGTCCGGGCCATCCCAGTCGAAGCCGGTGATCCCGTCGATCGCCGTTTCACCATCGGCGTCGCGGAGCGTGGCCAGCAGGCTGATGAGCGCCATCAGCGCATCGGGGGCCGGACCTCCGAACATCCCCGAGTGCACCGCCCCCGTCAGCGTCCGGCATTCCACGCTGACGGCGGCCATCCCGCGTAGCGCGGTGGTGAACGTCGGCTCGCCGAGCCGAACATTGCCCACATCCGCCACGACGATCGCATCCGCGGCGAAGACCTCGGGATGGGTCCGCGGATAGTCGGCGAACGGCCCACCCCATTCCTCCTCGCCCTCGACGATGACCCGCATCGTGCACGGTGGCTGCCCATCGAAGGCGCGCATGACCGCCGCGTGGATCACCACACCGGACTTGTCGTCGGCCGCGCCGCGACCATAGAGCCGACCGTCACGGACCGTGGGGTCGAACGGCGGGCTGTGCCACAACGACACGTCACCGGCGGGCTGCACGTCGTAGTGCGCGTAGAGCAGCACGGTCGGACTGCCCGGCGGGCCTGGCACTTCGGCCAGCACGGCAGGTTTACCGCCGTCGACGTCGAGTCGCTCCACCCGCGGGAAGCCCGCGGCGCGGTAGATGTCGATCACCGCCTGGCAGGCCCGCTCGATCTCGTCGTCAGGGAAGCCCGGGAAGGCACACCCCGGGATCCGGACAAGCTGTTCGAGGTCAGCGCGGGTGCGGGGGAAGTCGGCGGCGACACGTTCCTTCATGGACACAGTCTGCCGGTCGGAACCCCTACTCCGCTGCGATCCAGGGCGCTGGCTGCTTGGACAGGAAGGCCATCATCCCGGCCTTCGCCTCGTCGCTGTTGAACAGGTGCGCGGAGACCTCGGCCGTCCACGCGAACGCCTCCGTGCGCGGCATGCCCGGCACCCTGCGCAGGAGGTTCTTGGTGGCGGCCAGTGCCTGCGGGCCACCCTTGGCCAGGGCGTCGACGTATGCGGCAACGGCGGCGTCCACCTCGTCGGCCGGCACCGCCTTGTTGATGAGGCCGGCCTGCGCGACCCGTGTCGCGGGGACCCGCTCGCCGAGCAGAAGCAACTCGATCCCGTCGCGGCGGTTCATGCGGTCCAGGCACACCACGGAGATCACCGCGGGAGCCACACCCACGCGCACCTCCGAGAACGCGAAGTGCACGTCCTCGCTGGCCACCGCGAAGTCGCATGCAGCCACCAGACCGTTGCCGCCACCGGCCACGTGCCCCTCGACCTTCGCGATCGTGGGCTTGGGGCAGTCCAAGAGGTTCTCCAGCACCGCGACCAGGGCCATGGGCCCCTGCGCGGTGAAGGACTCGGCGTCCGCGGTGGACGCGCCCTTCAGGTCAGCTCCCGCGCAGAACGCCCGGCCTTCTGCAGCGAGTACGACCACACGCACCTGCGGGTCGTCGCCGGCGCGGATCAGACCGTCGGACAATGCGGCCATCGTGTCCGCATCGAGGACGTTGCGAGCGTCAGGCTTGTCGAGGGTGAGGGTCGCGACTCCGTCAGCGACCTCGTACCTCACTTGCGGCCCATCCCCTCGAGCAGCGCGATGACGCGCAGCATGACCTCGTCGGCACCGCCTCCGATGGACGTGAGGCGGGAGTCGCGGAAGTAGCGCGCGGGCCACATCTCCTCGGCGTAGCCCATCCCTCCGTGGAACTGCACGCACTTGTCCGCCACCTGCCGCTGGACACGGCCTGCCTTCAGCTTGGCCACCGTCGCCATCCGGGTGACGTCCTCGCCGTTGTTGTAGGCCTCGGCGCAGGTACGGCAGAAGGCCTCAAGGACGTCGACCTCGGCGTAGAGCTCCGCGAGTTCGTACTGAAGGTACTGGTTGGCCAGCAGCGGCTTGCCGAACGCGTTGCGCTGCTGCAGGTAGTCCTTGGTCTTGTCCAGCGCCTTGCGCATGCTGGCCACCGCCATGTAGGCACCGATGAGCCGCTCGTCCTGGAACTGCGACATCTGCTGCTGGAAGCCGCGGCCGACCTCACCGATGGTGTTGCTCACCGGTACCCGGACCTCGTCGAAGACCAGTTCCGCGGTGTCCGAGGAGCGGTTGCCCATCTTCTCGATCTTGCGGCCGACGCTGAACCCCGGCGTCGCGGTCGGGACGACGATCTGACTCATCCCCGCGTAGCCACCCTCGTCGGAGGTGCGCACCAACAAGCAGATCCAGTCGGCTTGGGTGCCGTTGGTGATCCACATCTTCCGGCCCGTGATCACCCACTCGTCACCGTCGCGCACGGCCTTGGTGCGGATGCCCGCAACGTCGGAGCCCGCGTCCGGCTCGGAGACGCCGATGGCTGCCACGAGCTCGCCGCGCATCGCGGGCTCGAGGTACTGCTTCTTCAATTCGTGGGTGCCGAACTTCGCCAGTGACGGCGTGGCCATCCCGGCCTGCACGGCGATCGCCATCGGGACGCCCGCGCAGTCGATACGCCCGAGTTCCTCACCCAGCACGAGCGTGAACGAGTGGTCCGCACCCTGGCCTCCGTAGGCCGGGTCGTACTCCAGGCCCAGCGCACCGATCTCGGCGAGTTTGGAGAAGACCTGCTTGGCCGGGAAGATCCCGGCCTCCTCCCAGTCATCGACATAGGGGTTGATGTCGTTGTCCACGACCTGGCGTACGGCCTTGCGGAATTGCTCGTGTTCCTCGGTGAACTTCATGAACTTGACGCTAGTGTCAACTTCGGCGGTGGTCAAGCGAAAGTTGCACCGTTGCTGCGCGTTCGGCGCGACTGTTGCACCGTTGCTGAATCCGAACTCCGACAGCGACAACCGCGCGACACTCGTGACCTCGGACCGACAACCGCGCACCATTCGCGGCAGGATTCAGGCCACCGGATCCAATCCGAGGGCGTTCACCCACAGGCTCGTGAGCGTCCGGTTGATGTCATCGGTGAGCGGCCGTTGCCAGTAGCGCGAGAAGCCCTCCACCATCGCGCACAGCGCGGTCGCGGTCACGTCTGCCGGCAGATCCGTGGGTACCCGACCCTGCTCCTGCAACCGCCTGATCGCTGCGCTCACCCGTGCGTGGTACCTGCGACGGAACTCATCGAGCCGGGCACCGAGTTCAGGGGTCGTCACCGCCGCCTGCTCGATCACCTGCAGCAACCGGTGGTTGTCCCGGTAGGCCTGCAGGTAGCGCTTGTTGGCCTCAGCGATGCGCGCCATCGGATCCTTCGCCGAGGTCCGCAGGTCGTCCTGGATCTCCACCAACAACTCGTCGATGACCTGCCCGAGAATCTCCTCCTTGGACTCGAAGTAGGTGTACACGGTCCCGTGCGAGACCCCGGCCGCATCGGCGATGTCGTTCATCCGGCAGTCGTCGAATCCGCGCTCCTCGAAGGCTTCACGCGCAGCGGTCAACAAGGCGCTGCGGGTACGGCGGCCGCGTTCGGTGCGGGGATTCACAACAGGGCCTCGGGGACGTCGATCCAGACCGCGCGCAGTTGCTCGGCCAGGCCCTTGGCCTGCGGGTCACTACGAGTGGTCTCCGACACACCACGACCCAACAGCCCCTTGATCACGACGTTGATCGCGCGCAGCGGGGGGAAGTAGTGGATCTCGACCGGCAGCGTGGCGGCCTCCGGCAGCATCTCCGCCAGCCGTTCCCGGGTCAGGAAATCGCACAACCACTCGTACCGGGCGTCGGCGAGTTCGACCGCTTCGGTGTCGACATCGAGGTCGACGTCGGCCGCCCAGACCTCAGCGGTGTCGTGCGTGGCGTCCACCTGCGGGGCAGTCAGAGCGTCGGCTTCCTGCCAGGCGAGTGCGACCGCGGCGTCCTCGGCCGGGTGGCGCACCCACAGGCCCACGTTGGCGTTGCCGCCCTTGTCGCCACTGCGGGCCCCCACGAACGTCCCGAACCGCCGACGGGCGAACGGTCCGGCGATGATGGCTTCCTGCGGCGGCGACGGCAGGTCGGCCTTGCCGATCGGCGGACCGGACAGGGACGTGCCACCGGCAACCTCTGCTACCTGCTCACCATCGACCTCAACGATCACCGGGACGTCGTCGATGGCCACGGTCGAAGGCCAATAGACGCCGTACGGAGAACCATCAGACGGAGGCGCTGTGGGGAACATGCCCGGGTACGACGCCAGCGCTGATTCGACGGCGGGACGAGTGAAGGCCTTACCGACCTTCTTGGGGTCATCGTCCTTCGCGGTGATCACCAGGCGGCCCTGCGCTGAGGCGACATCGCGGGGATCGTCACTGGCGGGCGGCAGGTACTCGACGGTGAGTTCCCGCACGCCGAGGCGGGAGCGTGCGCCGAGTTCGCCAGGGGCGAGCACCTTCGCTTCCGCAAGCCCCACACCGCAGATCGTCCGCACGGCGATGTCCGCCTTCTCGGCGGTGTCCGCACCGGTGAGGACAAGGGTCATCGAGTTGCGGAAACCACCGAGGTAGTTGATCGCGACCTTCAGCGTCTCCGGCGCACCCTCGCCGCGGACCCCCGACAGACGCACGCGGTCCTTGCCGACCTGATCGATCTCGATGGTGTCGAAGCGCGCGGTCACATCCGGGTTGAGGTAGTGCTCGTCGCCCACTTCGTAGAGCAGCTGCGCCGTCACTGTGCCGGGACTGACGAGACCACCGGTGTCCGGATGTTTCGTGATCACGCTGGTGCCGTCCGCGGCGAGTTCTGCGATCGGGAATCCCACGTGCTCCAACCCGGGCACCTCCCGGAAGAAGGCATAGTTGCCGCCCGAGGCCTGTGCCCCGCACTCGATGACGTGCCCGGCCACCAGGGCGCCAGCCAACGCGTCAAGGCTGTCGACCGAGTCCAGATCCCAGCCGTGCCACCAAGCGGCCGGGCCGATGACCAGAGCGGCGTCGGTGATCCGCCCGGTGACCACGACGTCCGCGCCGGCCTCCAGCGCCGCCACGATCCCGCGTGCGCCGAGGTAGGCGTTGGCGCTCAGCGGGTGACCGGTGAAGGCCTCCCCCGTGTCGAGGTTGGTCCATTGCCCGCCGATCTCGGCGAAGCGCGGCAGCAGGTCGTCACCACTGACCGAGGCGACCTTCGCCCCCGTGCCGAGTTCACGGATCGCCTGCGCCGCGGCCACCGGGTCGAGGCCACCGGCATTGCTGACCACCTTGATGCCCTTCTCCAGGCAGGTGGGAAGGACCTGTTCCATCTGCTGGTGGAAGGTTCGGGCGTACCCGGTGCCATGCTTCATCTTCTGGCGGGCCAGCAGGAGCATGGTCAACTCCGCGAGCCAATCACCGGTCAAGACGTCGATCGGACCGCCCTCGACCATCTCCTGTGCGGCGGCGAGGCGGTCCCCGAAGAACCCTGAACAGTTGGCGATACGGACCGGGCGTCTCATGAACTTGACGCTAGTGTCAAGTTCGGGGACGGTCAAGGGCGCCCCACAACTGGGCCGAGACCGGCCCGGTGCGTGCGGCACGGCCCACTTGTGGGAGCCATTTGTCTCTTATGCGGGCTTTCGAGGGAAGTCCAGGCCCCACAAGTGGGCGAACTCGGGGAGTCCGCGCCCAGTTGTGGGGAAGCAGGCTCACACCTCTTCGATACTGACGACAACTTGGTGGGCGTCCACGGCCTGCCCGGTCCGCACGTGCACAGCCGTCACCACACCGTCGGCGTCGGCGGTGATCGTGTGCTCCATCTTCATGGCCTCCAGCACCACCAGGATCTGCCCGGCTGTCACCTCGTCACCCTCCCCGACCCGCACGTCGGTCACCGTCCCGGGCACCGGGGTGGTCGGGCCACCGCCCTCGGCCGAGTGGGCGTTCTCGTCGAACCGGGGCAAGACCTCGAACGACAGGGTCAGGCCGTCCACGGTCACCGTCCCGTTGTCATCGCCCACGACAGCCACCGGTGTCAGCACCCCGTCCACTTCCACAGTGGTCGGGGTCAGCCGGACGCGTCCCACATCGGTCGGCTCACCCAGCAAGGGATCGCCCTCGACTGTCTCTACGCGCAGACCCTCCCGGTCACGCATCCAGCGAAGGGTCACCGGTGTCCCCGCCACGGTGAGCTGCAGCCACTCAGGAACGGCCGCGACGTTGCGCCAACCGGCCGGTGCCACGGGACCCTGCTGATCACGGGCGGCCAGCACACCCAGGGCGTGGCGCACGCGGTCCTCGACCGGGGCCAGCACCGACTCATGGGTCTCCAGATAGTCGGTGGTCGTCAGCCCCGCGAGGAAGTCCGGCTCGCTCAGCACAGCGGCCAGCGAGTCCTTGTTGGTGACCACGCCCTCAACGCCGGCCTTCTGCAGGTACGCCGCCAGACGCGTGGCCGCAGCGTCGCGGGTGGTCGCGTGCACGATCACCTTCGCGAGCATGGGGTCATAGTTGGCGGTCACGACGTCGCCGGCCACGAAGCCGGTGTCCACCCTGATGTCGTCGGTCGGTTCGACGTCGAAGATCCGCAAGGTGCCGGTGTTGGGGAGATACCCGTTCGCCGGATCCTCCGCGTAGAGCCGCACCTCGATCGCGTGTCCCGACGCTGTGATCTCGTCCTGCGTGGCAGGCAGCGGCTCACCTTGGGCGACCCGGATCTGCCATTCCACGAGGTCCCGCCCGGTGATCGCTTCCGTCACCGGATGCTCCACCTGCAGTCGGGTGTTCATCTCAAGGAAGAAGAACTCGTCGCCAGCGACCATGAACTCGACAGTGCCTGCGCCGACATACCCGATCTCAGCGGCCAGACTCACCGCTGCGGACGTCATCTGGTCACGCAGGTGCGTGGTCACACCGGGCGACGGCGACTCCTCCACGACCTTCTGGTGCCGGCGCTGGATGGAGCACTCCCGCTCGAACAGGTGCACCACGTTGCCGTGGGTGTCCCCGAAGACCTGCACCTCCACGTGCCGCGCCGACTCCAGATACCGCTCGATGAAGACGGTGTCGTCGCCGAAGGCACTGGCCGCTTCCCGTTTGGCCGCTGCCACCGCTTCCTCGAGATCCTCAGGTCGGTCGACTCGGCGCATCCCCTTTCCACCGCCCCCGGCGGAGGCCTTCACGAGGACTGGAAACACATCGGTCCCGCTTGTGAGCAGCGGAACGCCGGCCTTCTCCGCCAGGTTCTTGGCCTCGACCTTGAGCGCCATCGCCCGGATCGAGTCCGGTGTCGGTCCGATCCACGTCAGCCCGGCATCCAGCACGGCCTGCGCGAAGTCGGGGTTCTCGGAGAGGAATCCATATCCGGGGTGGATCGCATCGGCGTCCACGCGGGCGGCTGCGCGCAGGATCTCCTGCGGGTCAAGGTATGAATCGATCGCGACGGCGACATCGGCACTGCGGGTGTGCAAGGCCCCGCGGTCGGCGTCGGTGAACACGGCGACCGTCCCGTGCCCGAGCCGGGCGGCGGTCCGGAACACACGGCAGGCGATCTCTCCACGGTTGGCGACCAGGATCTTCACAAACTTGACGCTAGTGTCAACTTCCGGCTCCGGTCAAGGGCTGCCCGCGCTCAGGCGCTCGCCGGCTTCAGCGCGCCCATGAAGTGGGCCGAGATGCCGATCGCGGCGAAGGCGACCAACAGCATCGTCGCCACGGCGGTCAACGCCTCCCCGGTCTGGCCGTAGAGCCCGGGGATGTACGACAGTGCCAGTCCGTCGAAGAGCAGGGCGCCGGTCATGCCACCCACCACGGCCGACACCGGTTCGACCCCGCGGTTGCCGGCCACGGCACGCAACATCCACACGGTGGGTGGGCCGGCGATGAAGACCACGACGAGCAGCACCAGGTAGCCCACCGGATCGGTGAACACCCCGGCCGGGATGAGACTGATGATCACCGCGAAGATCGCCGCGACCACGATCCCCACCCCGAACCCCCATGGAAAGCCGGACTTCTGCATCACGCCTCCAGAATGTAGTTGCCGCTACAGTACCAGGGGTTTGAAGTGAGGGCTACACTTCTGCGCGTGGGGTATCGGCATCAGCGGGAGGATCTGCTCGCCGCGGCGGTGGAGGTCGCGCGCGCCGATGGCTTGGGCGCCCTGACCTTCGGACGGGTGGCGCGCCACGTCGGTACCAACGACCGGACCGTCGTGTACTACTTCCCCACCAAGGCCGACCTCATCGGGGCGGTTCTGGTCACCCTGGGCGCGCAACTGCAGGATCTGCTGGCCGAAGCCTTCGGCGAGGACCCGATCGCACCCGACGACCTGGTCAAGCGGGCGTGGCCGGTACTCGCCCGTGCCGACAGCCAGCCGGTCTTCGCGCTGTTTTTCGAGATCATCGGATTGGCGGCGGTGGGAACCGCGCCGTACGACGTCCTGGCACCGACGATGCTGGAGCAGTGGCTGGCATGGCTGGAGCCGCGCATCGCCATCGACGACCCCGCCGAGCGGCGGGCCCAGGCCCTGGCGGTGCTGGCCCGGATCGACGGCCTGCTGCTGGTACGGACCATCGCCGGGGCGGAGGCGGCCGAGCAGGCCGCGCAGGCCAGCGGGCTCACCGACCGGTAGCGCGCTGACCCCCGGTGCGACTACCGTCGCGTCAGTGGAGCACATTCTCGACACCCCTGAGTTCATGCGCACGCTCGCGGAGTTGTCCGAGCAGACCGGGCGGCCCGTTTCGAAGCTCAGCGAGGACGCGCAGTCCTGTCTGAAGGAGATGGCCGTCAAACCGGGCGGGATGTCCGTGGACATGTGGGACAAGTTCTCCCGCTGGCTGTCGCGGGCGTACAAGGTCGACTACATCCCCGGCGAAGTAGCCGCACTGCGCGAACTCAACAAGACCAGTGGCTTGATCTTCCTGCCCAACCACCGCTCCTACCTCGACCCGCTGGTCCTGCGCTGGGTCCTGGAGCAGTACGGCTTCCCGCCCAACAACACCCTCGGCGGCGCCAACCTGGCGCTGTGGCCGTTTTCCGAGATCGGCCGGCGCAACGGCATCGTGTTCATCCGCCGGGAGTTCCGCGACGACCACGTGTACCGCGCGGTACTCAAGACCTACCTCTCGCACTTGATGGAGCAGCGCCACAACCTCGAGTGGTACATCGAGGGCGGGCGCACACGCACCGGCAAACTGCGCCCGCCGCGCTACGGGATCCTCAGCTACGTCATTGACGCGTTCGCCGAGCACCCCGAGAACGACGTGCACATCATCCCGACGTCGATCATCTACGACCAGCAGCACGAGGTCAGTGCCATCAGTGCAGAGGAGGCCGGCGGCACGAAGAAGGCCGAGTCGTTGTCGTGGCTGTACAACTTCGCGCGCTCCCAGTCCCGGCGCATGGGCAAGGCCTACTTGCGCTTCGGCGAGCCGCTGTCCCTGGCCGAGTCGCTGCAACTGACCGAGGACGCCGAGGGGAACCTGCGGCCCCGTCTGGCCGTGCCCAAGGTCGCCTTCGAAACCGCGAACCGCATCAACGCCGTGACGCCGGTGACGCCGAGCGCGATGCTGACGTTCGCAGTGCTCGACAACGGCGACCGGGCGATCACGGTGGACGAAGGCCGGGCGGTCCTGCAGCCGCTCATCGAGTACATCCAGGCCCGCGACCTCCCCATGACCCAGAACGTGGTGCTCGACGACTACGGACCTCTGCGCGACACATTGCGCAACCTGGTGCAGGAGGGAGTGGTCACCCAGTTCGACGGACCCAGCGAGCGGGTCTTCTACGTGAGCCTGGACCACCAGCATGAGGCTGCCTTCTACCGCAACACCGTCATCCACTTCTTCCTCAACCGCGCGATCGCCGAACTCGCGATCATCCAGGCCGCGGAGGACGGGGCCGAGGACGTGAAAGCCGCCGCGTGGCAGAACGCCGTGCGGATCAAGGACCTGCTCAAGTTCGAGTTCTTCTTCCCCGCAACCCGTGACTTCGCCGGACAGATGGCGGCTGAATACGACCTCATGTACCCGGGCTGGCAGGAGGACCAGTTCACCCCCGAGGTGGTCCTCGAAGAGGCACAGCAGATGAAACTGGTGCTCGCCCACCGGGTCATCGGACCGTTCCTCGAGGCGTACAGCGTGCTCGCTGACGAACTCGCCGCCGCCGGCGACGAGACCGTCGAACAGAAGAGCCTCACAGAGACGTGCCTGAAGTTGGCCAAGCAGCGCTGGCTGCAGAAGACCCTGCACTCCCCGGAATCGATCTCCAAGGACTACTTCGTGAATGCCTTCCAGTTGGCGAAGAACTACAAACTCGTCGAAGGCCGGCCTGGCGTGGGTGTGGAGCGTCAGGCCCTCGCCGATGAGCTGCGAACCATGGTCAGGCGCATCGACGATCTGCGGCACATCGCGCAGAAGTCGGGGCAACCGGTGCTGATCGTGGGGGGTCAGAATGGCTGACATCGAATGGCTCATCGAGGAGATCGAGAACGCGCCAGGAGGTCCCGAGATCGGTGCGTTCTTCGACTTCGACGGCACCCTCATCGACGGCTACTCCGCCGCCGCGTTCTTCAAGTACCGCCTGCGGCGGGGGGAGATCTCGGTCAGCGAGGTCGTGAAGACCGTCCGCGAGGGCATCAACGTCGAGCGCCGCGGGCATGACGTCTCAGAGATGATGCGGGTCGGGATCCAGGGTCAGGCCGGCCGGGAGGCCGACGAGATGGACGCTTGGGCCCGCAATGTCTTCAGCAAGAAGATCGCCGGCATGATCTACCCCGACTCCCGATTGCTCATCGAGGCCCACCTGCGCAAGGGGCACACCGTGGTCGTCGCCTCGTCGGCCACGCGCCCCCAGATCCAGGCCACCGCCGACGACCTCGGCATCGACCACATCGTCTGCACCGAGATGGACGTGGCCGAGGACGGGCGCCTTACAGGCGACCTGGCCACCGACATCCGCTGGGGGCAGGGCAAGGCCGACGGGGTGATCGAGTTCGCCGAGGAGTACGGCATCGACCTCGAAGACTCGT
>ERZ724513.610-NODE-610-length-17747-cov-14.153346_pt1 | contig 17747 bp, 16 predicted proteins | sample MGYA00376046_ERZ724513 | MGnify/ENA primary metagenome ERZ724513 (study PRJEB28724, sample SAMN07190883) | activated sludge metagenome | isolation source: activated sludge of sewage treatment plant in Hong Hong | place: Hong Kong | collected 2016-03-17 ...
CTTCGAGAAGTTCGCGACCGCGGGCGGCTACCGAGACGGGATCACCGGGCACGGACTGAGCAAGAACGACCAGGGCTGGTTCATCCTCGCGCTGGTGTCGCCGGAGCGGACGTCAACGGACCGGCCGAGTTGCTTCGAGGGTGTGCCCATCGACTACGAGACCGGTGGGCCGTTCACCGGCGGCTGAACCCACCCATCTGGGCTGTCGGATCCCGTGGCTCGGTGGGCGCGACCGTCCGGCGGTGCTCGACACCGCGACGTCAGTCGAAGTCGAAGATCGACCGCCCGTCAGAGAAGTGCAGGACGTAGCGGCATCTCCTGCAGATCATCAGCGTCATCTTGTGGGAGGTGAAACCCCATCTGGAGTCCTGTCGCGACGACTCGCGGTCGAACTCCGCGCCGTGGCACAGCGGGCACTGCAGCTGCGGCTCCATGCTCTTCCCCTTCACGCGCTCGATTGGCTCAGCCGGCGACCCTACCGAGCCGGTCGCCCCGCCCGGCCCCGCAGGCCGACACGGTGGCCGCGTGTCGGCGCGAGGCCGTCGGCCAGGTTCAGTCGAGTGCAGGAACCCGGCTGAGCGCTGAGGTGAGGTCGTCCTCGGCGAGGGCGTCGTCGGCCAGCCCGCCGGCGAGGTACTGCTCGTAGGCGTTGAGCTCCAGGAGCCCGTGGCCGGACAGCCCGATGAGGATCACCCTCTCCTCGCCCGACTGTGCTGCGGCCAGTGCGTCCCGCCTGGCGGCAGCGACGGCGTGGGACGACTCGGGGGCGGGGACGATTCCCTGCGACCGGGCGAACTCGACACCGGCCTCGAAGCACTCCGTCTGGGGCAGCGCCATCGCCTCGACCCACCCCTCGGCGACGGTGTGCGAGACCAGCGGCGCCATCCCGTGGTAGCGCAGCCCGCCGGCGTGGATCGGGGACGGCACGAAGTCGTGGCCGAGGGTGTACATCTTCAGCAGGGGGGTCATCCCCGCCGTGTCGCCGAAGTCGTACCGGTACTCGCCGCGGGTGAGCGTCGGGCAGGACGTCGGCTCGACAGCGACGATCCGCGGCGAGCTGGTGCCGGCCAGCTTGTCCCGGAGGAACGGGAACGCCAGGCCGGCGAAGTTCGACCCACCGCCGGCGCACCCGTAGATCGCGTCGGCTCCGGACTCCCCGGCCTTGGCGAGCTGCTTGATCGCCTCCTGGCCGATGACCGTCTGGTGCAGGAGGACGTGGTTGAGGACCGAGCCGAGCGCGTACTTCGTGGTCGGGTCCTGCGCCGCCACCTCGACCGCCTCGGAGATGGCGATGCCGAGGGATCCGGTGTGGTCGTCCGGGAACGCCTTGCCCGCCTCGGTCAGCCGCGACGGCGACCGGTGGACGGTGGCGCCGAAGACCTTCATGAGCGTCCGGCGTTGCGGCTTGGTGTCGTAGGAGACGCCGACCTGCCACACCTCGCACTGCGCACCGAACAGGGCTGACGCGTACGCCAGCGCCGTTCCCCACTGGCCGGCGCCGGTCTCGGTCGTCAGCCGGGTGATGCCGTTCTCGACGTTGTAGTAGACCTGCGGAACGGCGGTGTTGACCTTGTGCGACCCGGCGGGGGAGACGCCCTCGTACTTGAAGTAGATCCGCGCGGGGGTTCCCAGCTTCTGCTCCCAGCGGCGGGCTCGGTAGAGCGGGCTGGGGCGGTACTGCCGGTAGACGTCGAGCACCGGCTCGGGGATCTCGACGAACCTCTCGCCGGTGACCTCCTGGGCGATCAGCTCGGGCGGGAAGAGCGGAGCGAGGTCGTCGGGTCCGACCGGCTCGCGGGTCCCGGGGTGCAGAGGCGGCGGGGGTGGGGTCGGCAGGTCGGCGACCAGGTTGTACCAGTGGGTGACCTCCTCGTCAGCTCCGAGGGTGAACATCACCTGGTCGCTCATCGTCATCTCCCATCGCCGACACGGCACTGCCTGCCAGTGCACCTGCCGTGCAGCGTAGGGCTGCGCAGGGCGGCGTGGGGCGGCGGACCAGCGCACCTCGTTCGCCTGACCCGCGGAATCGACGGCGACCTCTCGCCGTGGCCCGGAGTACGTCGAACGTCGTATGGCCCTGCGGGTCGGCACGCTGACACGCTGGCTCGAGGTCTCGGCCGTCGTCTAGGGGGTTTCCTTCGGCGACGCCGAGACCGAGTCGTGGTTCCTGCCCGTACGAGGTCGCTGACTCTTCGTCGTTGTCGGCACCGCGAACCAGCTGTGCGCGATGATCGGCCTCATGATCGAGCAGTGGTGGGCGAGCGGCGAACGAGTCACGGTCGACCTGGCGAGCGGTTCCCACCGAGTCTTCGTGCAGCGTCTGGGCGAGCAGGCAGCACCATCGATGACGCTGTTGCACGGCTTCCCCAGCAGCTCGCACGACTGGGCGAAGGTCGCACCGGGAGTGGCCGGCTCCTACGCGTTGCTGATGCCGGACTTCCTCGGTTTCGGGGCGTCCGACAAGCCTCGTGACCACATCTACTCGCTGCACGAGCAGGCTGATCTCGTCGAAGCGGTGTGGGCAGGTGCCGGGATCACCACGACTCGTCTGGTCGCGCATGACTACGCGGTGTCGGTGGCCCAGGAGCTGCTGGCCCGCAACGCTTCTGGGGAGCTCGCGGTGACCCTGGAGCGCGTCGACCTCCTCAACGGAGGCCTGTACCCCGAGCTGCACCGTCAGGAGCCGGTCCAGACGGCGCTGCTCGACCCCGTGCAAGGCCCCGCCATCAGTGAGGCACTCACGGAGGAGCTGCTGACGGGTGCCCTGGCACCGACGTTCGCGCCTACCTTCGATCCGACCAGCGACAGCCACGAGATCTGGCAGTCGATGGCCCGCGACTCCGGTCAACGCAACGCCCACCTGCTGATCCGCTACATCACCGACCGCCAGGCGCACGCGGAGCGGTGGATCGAAGCCCTGGAGACCACCGACGTCCCGCTGCGTTTCACCTGGGGGATGCTCGACCCCGTGTCCGGCGCGCACATGGCCGAGCGAGTCCGCGAGCGCCTTCCGGCCTCGCCGTTCGTCGCGCTCGAGGACGTGGGTCACTGGCCTCCACTGGAGGCACCAGACCGAGTGCTCGCGGCACTGCTCGCGGACTGACGAGAGGCGAGGCGGGGATCAGGCACCGCTCCCGTACGGACGGGTGATGATCTCCAACCAGTGCCCGTCCGGACCTTCCCAGTAGAGTCCGCGGCCACCGTCCTCGTGGTTGATCTCCTGCGGCCGGCGTTTGAACGGGTCGGCCCACCACGGGCGACCGTCGTCCCGCAGGCGGCCCAGGATGAGATCGAACTCGCCCTCGCTGACCAGGAACGCGTAGTGCTGCCCGTGGATGTCACCCTCGGTGTCCATGAAGTCGAGGCTCACGGCGTTGTCCAGCTTCAGCTCGGCGAACGGACCGTACGCCGTCGCCTCGGGCAGACCCAGTACCTCGCCGACGTCGCGAGCTGCAACCCAACGGTCCCTCACGCGCACGATCGTGTGGTTCAGCTCGATGCTCATGAGGCCTCCTTGCGGTGCCGGTGCACGCGGGTGCGTGCACACCATTCTGCGGACACAGAGCCCGACCCGTGAAGACTCGAATGGTGGCGGTGGCGGCCGGGTACACCGTGAGCCATGCAGCGGTTCTCGTTCAGGTTCTCGCCGTCGTACCGCGTGCCTGCGCACTGGCCTGACGGCTCTGACCGACACCCGTCGTCCCGTCGGGCAGATCCTCTCGGAGTCCTGACCACACGAACGCCCGCCCACACGGCCCGGCCGGTCACTGGAGATGACGCGCGGACTGGCGGCGAAGTGACCAGCCTCAGCAGCTCCCCAGGTCGCCGCCGGACGCGGTGGGCGTGAGCGAGCGCTCTTCCTCGCTAGCACAAGTGCTACTCTCGGTGCATGAGCACTGTTGGGCTGCGCGAACTTCGTCAGGACGCCTCTGGTCTGGTGCGTCGGGTCGAGGCCGGCGAGGAGATCACCATCACGGTCTCCGGCCGCCCGAGTGCGCGGCTTGTGCCTGCCCGACCGACGCAGTGGCGGTCCTGGGCAGAGATCGCTGACCTGTTCGGCGGGCCCGCAGACGCCGAGTGGGAGCAAGATCGTGACCTTCTCGACGTCGACGTTCGTGATCCCTGGGCTGCGCGGTGACCGAACCTGTCGAACCCCCAGAACGGGCCGTCCTCGACACCAGCGTCGTCATCTCGGACGGCGTCGCGCCCATCCCTGGTGTGCTCGCGATCAGCGCCGTCACCCTGGCCGAGTTGCACTTCGGGGTCCTTGTGGCCAAGACGTCGGAGGTCCGTGCCGAGCGCCTGAGACGCCTGAGCATCCTGCAGCAGCACTTCGAAGCGCTGCCTGTAGACGAGGCAGTGGCGGTCAGCTATGGCCGTCTAGCAGCTGCGGTGGTTGATGCCGGCCGTCAACCCAGGCGTCGGGTCATGGACCTGCTCATCGCCGCCACCGCCCACGCGCACGGCGCCCGGCTCTACACCCGCAACGCCGAGGACTTCACCGGCCTCGAAGATCTGATCGCCGTTGTCGCCGTTTGACACGTGGTCCTCCCATGCCGACTCGCGGCGGAGAGACCAGCCGGCGGGCGGGGTTCGGACGGGTCTGGGCCGGTGAAGAACTCCCCGAGCAGATGTCCCCTCCTTCGGACTCGTCCCTCGGTCGGATGGCTGGGTGACTGCTCAGCAACAGCGCGACTCAGCGGAGCAGGAGGTCGTGGCTGGCCGCCGTCATCCATACCTCGATGCGGTCGAGCGACCAGCCATAGCTCTCGCGCAGCACCAAGGCGAACCGGATGTCGGTGATCGCCGCCAGCGTCTCTGATGTCGCGGCGTCGGCCGGGTGGGCGAGCGCCTCCATGTCCTGAAGCATTCGCACGACCGTGCGCGCGCCCTCGACGTGCCGGCGGTGTCCCTCGTCGAGCACGACTTGGAGCTCGGGCTCGGCGGCTGCCCCGGTCACGAGCGCCCGGACGATGTCTTCGCAGTTCTCGAGCATCGACCGCGTGATCCGAGCGGACAAGGCGGCCACCTGCTGCGGATCTCCGGAGGCCGCGATCGGGCCGACGATGGCGCCGATACCCGCCTCGGAGTCGATCAGGTCGTTGAGCCGGGCCACCACTGCCTGTTTCGAGCCGATGCTGTCGTACACCGTCTGGGCGGAGACTCCCGCGGCCCGTGCGATGTCGCGCACGCTCGTCTGGGTGAAGCCGCGGTCGGCGAACAGGCGTCGGGCGGCCAGGAGGATCTCGTTCCTCGTGAACTCCGCCTGTCGCTCGCGCATCGTCGGCTGCTCTGAAGGCATGGCTCACTTCTACCACTTGACAACCATTCCGTTCACTTGACTAGCATTCCAGTTCATTGAACAGAGTTCCAGCTAGTGAGGAGATCCCATCATGCCGGAGGCCACCCACCACGATCTGCACGTCGACAGCCCCACGCCCAGCAGCACCGGCCGATCCGCGACCGGCGACCTCAGCAGCCGAGCAGCGGGCTGGGGAGCGCTGACCTTCGCGGTCGTCGTGATCGCCCAGAACGTCATCCGCGGCGCCTTCGCTCCGGGCAACGGCGCTTCCGCGGCCAAGGTGCTCTCGGACTACTCCGGAGACGGCGCGATCCCCTACGTCCTCGCCGCGACCTACGTCGTGAGCGGCGTCGGGATGGCCGTCTTCCTCGGCGGCGTCACCCGACACCTGCTCGCCACCAGCCGACGGGGCTGGGCCATGACCGGAGTCGTCGGGGCCATCGGCATCATGATCGTGTTCACACTCGTCGTGGCTGCCGAGCAGGCCCTCACCGTCGTCGCGCACATGGATCGCCCCGATCTCGGAGCGCTCCAGGCGGTGTGGGCGCTCCACAACAGCACCTTCACCGTGCTCGACCTCTGGATTGCCATCGCGTTGTTGGGTCTGTCACGGGCTGCCGTCGCCGCTGGGATGACCCCGAGGGCGTTCACCTGGCTGGCCCCGCTCGGTGCGGCCCTGCTCGTCGTCGGGGTCGTGGGCGGTCCCGCCATCGCAGCAGGTCACGTCATGGTGCTGTTCGGCGCCGCCGGGCTGGGCTTCCTCATCTGGCTCGGCTTCCTAGTCGTGACCGGAGCCCGGCTGGTCCGAACGGCACAGCCCGCCTGACAGCCGACATACCACCCAAGGACCCGGCCCGCCGCGGTGCGTCTGCGCGGGCCGGGTCCAGGTGCCTCGAGACTGTCGTGACTTGACCCAACTCATGCCCGCTGTCGGGCCCGCACGACCATGCCGCACTGCGGGCGAAAGCCCGACCATGCCGCGGGTCGCGCGTGCTGGCCGCGTCTATCTGGGCGGGGTGGGGCAGCCTCGGGGTTGGGACGGAGAACGAGCCACGGCCCAACGCCATGTCCCGACCGTGCCGGTGGACGCCGGGATGGTCGGCCCAGGAATCGTCCACAACGTGCAGTTCGATCACGGGTATCCACACCGTTGAGTCGTCGTCGGCACCGTTGTCGGTGCTCCCTCGTTGGCTGGGTCCATGGTCGATCGAGCAGCGCTGGAGGAGATGTCGGAGGACGAGGTCCTCGACTTCGCCGACGCGTGTGACGAGACCGCGCGGCGCGCGGAGGTCGACCTGCTGCGTGCGGCGTACCAGTGGGCGGTGCTGCACTCGCCGGAGCGGTTGGACCCCGTGGAGGCGGCCAAGCCGGGGCGGGAGAAGGCTCGACGGCTGGGCGGACCGGGGGTGCCGGAGGTGACCGAGTTCGCGGCCGCGGCGCTCGGAGCGCGGATCGGGCGGTCGGTGTGGTCGGCGCGGCAGCTCATGGCCGACGCCCTGGATCTGTACCACCGTCACCCGCAGCTGTGGGAGCGCGTGCAGGCCGGTGAGGTGCGGGCGTCGTACGCACGGCACGTGGTCGGCAAGACCCGGGACCTCGAGCCGGCGGAGGCCGCCTACGTGGATGCGGGCGTGGCCGAGTCCGCCGACGGTCGGATCCCCTGGTCGCGGTTCGAGGCGTTGGTGGCAGGCAAGGTGGCCCAGGCCGCGCCTGAGCTGGCGCGGCAGAAGGAGGAGCGTGCCCGGCAGGCGACCTTCGCCAAGAAGCTGCGCGGCGAGGAGCACGGGATGGCGTCCTACCTCGTCCGTGCCGACGTGGCGACGATCGCGGCGATCGAGGCCGGCTTCGCCGACGGGGCCGCCCGGATCGGGGATCGGTGGCCCGACGACCCCGACCTGGCCACGGAGGACCAGCGTCAGGTGCGGGCTGTGCTCATGGCCGCCACCGGCGCCACCGTTCCCGACGACCAGCCCGACGACCAGCCCGACGACCAGCCCGACGACCAGCCCGACGACCAGCCCGACGACGAGACCCGCGCTCCCGAGGTGGCCGACGTGGCCGACCTGCTGCCGGAGGTCCAGCTGCACGTGCACGTCTACGCGGGCGCTGACCGGGAGGAGGTCGTCCGGGTCGAGGGGCACGGTCCGGTGACCGAGACGTGGTTGCGGGAGGTGCTGGGTCCCCGGGCGCGGTTCGTGGTCCAGCCGGTGCTCGACCTGGCGGGCCAGTCGCCGGTGGACGCCTACGAGATCCCGGAGCGACATCGTCAGGCCGTGCACCTGATGACGCCGGCCGACACGTTCCCCTTTGCCTCCTGCACCCGCGTGACATGCAGGTCGACCACACCGATCCCTACGTCAGGGGCGGACGACGCGGGCAGTCGCGGGTGGGCAACTACGGCCCGATGACGACCACGCACCACCGGATCAAGACCCACGGTTCGTGGCAGGTCCGGCAGCCCTTCCCGGGGATCTTCGTCTGGCGCGACCCCCACGGCGCGTTCTACGTCGTCGACCACACCGGCACCCGCCGGCTGCCGCGCGACCTCGCCGACCCGCCCGCCGCCTGACCGCGATGACTCGCGCACCCTCGCCGGGTCTCCACGAGCATCGAGACGAGGAGGCCACCATGAGCAAGGTCATCGCAGGCATCACGACGTCGGTCGACGGCTACGTCACCGGGCCCGACGACGGACCCGAGCACGGCCTCGGGATCGGCGGGGAGCGGCTGCACTACTGGGTCATGGGTGGTCCGTGGACCTACGCGAGCCATCACGACACCGACGGGATGAGTGGCGCCGACCGCGAGTTCTTCGAGGCCCTGACCGCGAACCTGGGGGCGGGCATCGTGGGGCGAGGCATGTACGACGCCGCGGGCGCCTGGGGCGGCACCAACCCCTTCCCGGGGCCACTGGTCGTGCTCACCCACCGGACCGCGGACCAGCCCGACCCGGCCGCGGGCTTCGTCTTCGTCGACGGCTTCGACGCCGCGTTGGCCCGCGCGCGGGAGCTCGCCGGCGACGGCGACGTCTCCCTGGGCGGTGGGGCCGACCTGATCCGTCAGGGCCTGGCGGCAGGCGTGGTCGCCGAGCTCGCGATCTCGACCGCCCCGGTGGTCCTCGGCGCGGGCAAGCGACTGTTCGAGGGGTTCGACCGCGACCTCGACCTCGAGGTGCTCGGCACCTGGAGCTCGCCGTACGCCACGCACGTGCGGTACGCCGTGCGCTGACCGCGGCATCCTGCCGTCGGAGTTGTCCACAGGGGCCAGTGGACAACCTGTGGGAAATAGCCCGAACGGGTGTGGACGACCGGGGGTGGACCTGTGGGTGGAGGACGAGTTCCGGTGGAACCAGGGGTTTGTCCGCCGGAGCTCTTGCGCCCATCCGGGAGCAGGGCATAGAACTTCTCCCACGCCCTCCGGCAACGGGGAGCGGGACAGCTCGGAGACGAGGGTCCGAACGACGCACACCGGCTCGCCGGGGTGCGGCGCAGCGGCTGGGTGGCGAGGTCGCTGGGACCGGGTTTCGAAGGGTTGTCGACCGGAAGCGTCACCGGTACCGGTCACCCTGAAGGGCCCTTGCGACTCATACTCGCGAGGGCCCTTCACTCATTTCCGCCCCGGATGCGGAACGCCCGGATCCCGCTCAGCTGCGGGACTTTCGGCTGTGGGAATCGGGGCGTTCTCTGTGGATGAAGCCCGGTCCGTTGTGGACGAAAGACCCCTTTTCGGTGGAACCAGAAGAATGTTCCGCGAACCCCTTGCGCGCCGGTTCCGACCGGGCGTAGAACTTCTCCCACGCCCTCCGGAAACGGGGAGCGGGACAGCTCGGAGACGAAGGTCCGTACGGCGGGACCACCAGCTTGCTGGAGGTCCGGCTGCGGAGGCTGGGTGACGAAGCCGCCGGGATCCGGAAGAGAAGAGCTGCCGATCGGGAGCGTCACCAGTACCGATCACCGAAGGGCCCTTGGAACTCATACTTTCGAGGGCCCTTCACCTATTTCCGGCGCCGTTTCGGGCGTCGTTTCGGTTGACCCGGCGGTAACCAGGAGACTGGTCGCGTGGTCATGTACTCGGTCCTGCACGCCGTGGTCCCGCCGCTGGCGAAGGTGATCTGGCGCCCGACGGTGACGGGACTGCAGAACGTGCCTCGCACGGGGGCGGTGATCCTCGCCAGCAACCACCTCAGCTTCGCCGACTCGCTCGTCATCCCGATCGTCGCGCCGCGCAAGGTGCACTTCCTCGCGAAGTCGGACTACTTCCGCGGCGGGGGCGTCAAGGGCACGCTGCAGAAGGCGTGGTTCGAGGGCATGGGCATGCTGCCGGTCGACCGCGACGACCCCAAGGCCGCGCTCGGCAGTCTCGACACCGCGTTGGAGGTCCTCGGCCGTGGTGAGGCGTTCGGCCTCTACCCCGAGGGCACCCGCTCCCGCGACGGCCGTCTCTACCGCGGCCGCACCGGCGTCGCCCACCTCGCGCTGACGGCCGGGGTCCCCATCGTGCCGGTCGGCCTCACGGGCACCGAGAAGCTCCAGCCGGTCGGCGCGCGGCTGCCGCGCGTAGTGCCGGTCAGCGTCCGCTTCGGGGCACCGATCGAGGTCGTCGGCCGGTACGACGGCGTGCCGCTCGGCAAGGCGCGCCGAGAGGTCACCGACCAGGTCATGACCGCGATCCAGGCCCTGACCGGCCAGGAGGAGGCGGGCGTCTACAACGAGAGACCCGCGGACGCCTGACCCGCTGGCAGACCTTGCCGTAGGACGGTTGTCCGGTCGGCACATGTCGCCGTGGTCGGCCGGCATCCACCGCCGGTTGAATCGTCGCCATGGCGCGGCGGATCCGGATCGGCATCGACACCGGCGGCACGTTCACCGACGTCGTCGCCCTCGACCAGGGGACCGGGGACCTGGTCACCACCAAGACCCCGTCGACGCCGGGCAACCCGGCCGACGGCTTCCTGGCCGGCATCGACAAGGTCCTGGGGCTGCTAAGCGCCACCGGGGCGGACATCGACGCGGTCAGCCACGGGACGACGGTCGCGACCAACCAGCTCCTCGAGGGCAAGGTGGACCGGCTCGGGTTCATCACGAACACCGGCTACGAGGCGATGCTCGAGATCGCCCGGCAGTCGGTCCCCGACGGCTACGGCAACTCCTACTTCTGGGTCAAGCCCGCCCGGATCGTCCCGCGGCACCTCGTCCGCGGCGTCGAGGGACGGCTGGACTTCGCCGGGGCCGAGGTGCGCCCCTTCGACGAGGACGGGGCGCGGGCGGTCGCCCGCTGGTTCCGCGACGAGGGCGTCGACACGCTGGGCGTGTGCTTCCTGCACGCCTACGCCGACCCGGTCCACGAGGAGCGGATGCGAGCGATCCTGGCCGAGGAGCACCCCGACGCCGTCGTGTCGCTCTCGAGCCAGGTGCTGCGCGAGTACCGCGAGTACGAGCGGGCGATGACGACCCTCGTCGACGCGGCCGTCAAGCCGCGCCTGTCGGCGTACGTCTCCAACATCAAGCAGCGGCTGACCACCTACGCGCGCACCGACGACCGGGCGGTCCCCTTCTACGTCATGAAGTCCAACGGCGGCGTGCTCTCGGCCGACGAGGTCGTCCACCAGCCGATCACGACCGTGCTCTCGGGGCCGGCCGCGGGCGCGCTCGGGGCCGCGCTGATCGCCCAGGTCGCCGGGTTCGACAAGGTGCTGACCTCCGACGGCGGTGGCACGTCGACCGACGTCAGCGTGGTGATCGACGGCGAGCCGACGCTGACCACCGAGGGGTCGGTCGGGGCGTTCCCGTCGAAGATCCCGATGATCGACGTGGTGACCGTCGGCGCGGGCGGCGGCTCGATCGCCTGGCTCTCCCCGGAGGGCACGCTCAAGGTCGGCCCGCAGTCCGCGGGCGCCGACCCGGGTCCGATCTGTTACGGCAAGGGCGGCGCCGAGGTCACGATCACCGACGCCCACGTGGTCCTCGGCCGGATCCCCCCGCACCTGCTCGGCGGCGAGATCCCGCTCGACGTCGCCGCGGCGGGGGCCGGGGTCGAGGCGCTGGCCGCGCGACTCGGGCTCGGTGTCGAGGCGTGCGCGACCGGGATCCTGGAGATCTCCGCGTGGAACCAGGCCAACGCCCTGCGCCAGGTCACCGTCAAGCGTGGCCTCGACGTCCGCGACTTCACCCTCACCACCTTCGGCGGCTCCGGCTCGCTGTTGCTGTGCCGGCTCATGGACGTGCTCGGCATCCCGACGGTGCTCGTGCCGCCCGACCCCGGCAACGTCTCGGCCTTCGGCCTGCTGACCGTCGACGTGAAGAACGACTACGTCCAGACGCACGTGACGCTCGCCGACCACCTCGATCCGGCCGCGGTCACCCGCATCTACGACACGCTCACCGCGCAGGCCGCGGAGGCGCTGGCCACCGAGGGCTTCGACCCGACTGACCACCAGTTCGTCCGCACCGCGGACCTGCGCTACTTCGGGCAGGCCTTCGAGGTGCGGGTGCCCGTTGCGGAGGGCGAGCTCGACCCGGGTGCGGTCGCGGACGCCTTCCACGCCGAGCACCGCGCGCTCTACGGCTACGACTTCGCCGACGTTCAACCGAACAGGGGCACCCAGCAGGTCGAGTGGGTCAACCTGCGGGTCTCGGGCATCGGCCCGATCCAGCGTCCGGAGATCCGCCGGCACCCCGTCGTGGAGCCGGTCGCGACACCGGTCGCGACCGGTCGGCGGCCCGTCTGCTTCGACCCCGTCCAGGGGTACGTCGACACCCCGCTGCACCAGCGCAGCGACCTCGTGCCCGGCGCCCGTGTCGACGGGCCGGCCGTCATCGAGGAGTTCGGGTCCACCGTGCCGCTGCACCCGGGCTTCAGCGCCCGGGTGGACGAGCACCTCAACATCATCGTGACCCGCAGCCCGGAAGGGAGCCGAGCATGAGCCGCCGGGCGCCGACCCAGTTCCCCTTCGGCCACCTCACCGCTGACGCCGGCGCGAGCGCCGACCCGGTGCTGGTCGAGATCGTCCAGGGCTCCCTGGCGAGCGTGGAGATGGAGGTCGAGACCGCCATCGGCCGCACCAGCCGCAGCCCGATGATCCGCGACGCCCACGACTTCCGCGCCGGCATCCACGACCGGCTGCTGCGCAAGCTGACCGGCCGCTCGTACTCCGCGCTGGTGCACCCGGTCGCCCGGGACTTCCCGATCGAGGAGATGCGCGAGGGGGACGTCTTCTTCCACAACGACGTCTACCGCTCCGAGGGCGGCATCGGGCACCTGCCCGACCTCTGCGTCACCGTCCCGGTGTTCGCCGGCCCCGACGGCGCCCGGCGGGTGGTGGCGTTCGTGCAGGCGTTCGGGCACCACGACGACATCGGCGGCGCCGTGCCCGGCTCGATGCCCTCCCACGCGACCAGCGTCTTCGAGGAGGGGCTCATGGTCCCGCCGATCCGCCTGTGGGACGCCGGCGTCCCCAACCGGGCGGCCCTGGCGATCATGACCCGCAACTCGCGGATGCCCGACTCGCTCGCCGCCGACCTCGACGCCGAGTGCTCGGCCTGCCTGATGGGTGCGCGGCGGCTCGGGGAGCTCTTCGACCGCTACGGCGTGGCGACGGTCGAGTCCTGCTTCGACGCGATCATCACCCGCACCACCGAGACCTACCGCCGCGAGATCCTCGCGAAGATCCCGGTCGGGACCTGGGTCTGGGAGGACTACGCCGAGCACGACGGCGTCGACGACCCCCGCCTGCACGCGCAGCGGATCACCCTCACCCGCACGGCGGCCGACGACCCCGGCGGCGAGCGCCTGGTGCTCGACTTCGACGGCACCAGTCCGCAGGCCAAGGGCCCGATCAACCACTGCGGCGACTACAGCGACGGCGTCTTCCTCAAGAAGTGGCTGGCGCCGATCCTGCGCAACCTCGCCGACACCCCCGAGCGGATGGCCGAGCTCGACGTCAACGAGGGCGTCGTACCCCTCATCGAGATGCGCTTCCCCGAGCCCGGGACCCTGCTCACGCCGGTCTTCCCGGCGCCCACGAACGCCAGGACGTTCGTGATCCTGCGGTTGCTGGGCGTGCTCGCCGGCGTGGTGGCGAAGGCGGTCGACGGGCGGATGCCGGCCGACCAGGAGACGATCCGCTACACCGGCGTGTACGGCGAGGACCGCGACGGCCGCCCGTACCTCATGCGCGAGGTCCTCGGTGGCGGCTCCGGTGGCCGCTACTACGCCGACGGCGAGGACACCATCCACGTGGTCCCCGACTCACGGAACCTGCCCACGGAGTTCACCGAGGCGCGCTTCCCCTTCCGCGTCGAGTCGCTGTCGCTGGCGGTCGACAGCGGGGGAGCAGGGCAGTTCCGCGGCGGCCTCGGCTACGAGAAGCACGTCCGGATGCTCGAGGACGCCCACTTCATGTCGATCGCGGACCGCTCGATCCTGGCCTGCTGGGGCGTCCGCGGCGGACGCGCCGGCAAGCCGTTCCAGGTCACCATCGACCCGGGTGGCCCGGCCGAGCGCGAGATCGACGCCCTGGCCGACGCCGAGCCGGTCAAGGCCGGCGAGGTCATCCGGATCCGCACCACCGGGGGCGGCGGATGGGGTGACCCGCTCGAGCGGTCACCGGAGCTGGTGGTCCGCGACGTGCGCTGGCACAAGGTCTCGCCCGAGGCCGCGCTCGCCGACTACGGCGTCGTGCTCACCGGCGCGCTCGAGGGCGACTCGCTGTCGTACGACGAGGCGGCGACGCGGGCCGAGCGCGACTCGCGCCCCGCCCCGGACGAGGCGTTCTTCGACCGCGGTCCCGGCTATGCCCGCCTCGCCGACGGCGCCCCGCACGCCGAGGTCGACCTCCTCCGACGGGTCAGGGACGAGGGCCTCTCGTCCTGAGGCTGCCGCGGCCGCCGCAGGTGGGACACGGCCAGGCGTCGGGGTGCCCGTTGGCAGGGACGTCGGAGATGCCGTGCCGCCCGGCGCGGAAGACGATGTCGCCCTGACCCGCACAGGTCGGGCACCGGTCGCCACGGGGGCTCATCGGGAGGCCTCCGCCGGCCACGCACCCCGGCCCGGCCGCGGACCTGCGACGCCCATCTGGACCGACCTCCGAACCTGCCTGCTGCCCCTCTCACGAACCTACGCGCGATCGCGGCCCGTCCCGAGGTCCGTTGGGCCGCACCAAGGGAGCCGAAGGTCCCCAGCTCAGGAGACCGGTCCGGGGATCGGCTGGTGCACGAGGATCCGGTAGGTCCCCTCCGACGAGCTCGAGCGGGTGGCCGCGACGATCGACCTGGCCGACCCCTCGGACAGGGCGGCCGCCCGCTCGGCCGCTCGCGCACCCGACCAGAAGCTCGCAGCGAGCACGGCCGACCGATCGGCGTCCCGCAGGAGGAGCGTGCCCACGCAGCCGGGGAGCAGGGCGACGTCGGCGGACAGATGCCTGGTGAGCACGGTGACGGTCGAGGGTTCGGCGATCTCACCACCCTCGAGCGTGACGACCCGGACAAGCAGGTCGTCTGCCTCGCCCAGCTGCGTCGGCTGCGCCAGGACGCCCCGCAGACCGCTGTGGACCACGTCGTAGACCCAGGGCCCGCCGAGCTCGGCGGAGGACAGCCCGAGGAGCGCGCCCAGGATCCGGCCCACGACGACCGCGGACCCCTCCCGCGCCTCGGCGCTGTCCCAGAAGGAGAGACCGAGCAGCGCCTTGCGGCCGCGGTCGAGGAGCACCGACAGCCCGACCAGGCCGGGCAGGTCGTTGAGCCGCGGCACGACCTCGGCGCAGTAGGTCTCGGCGAAGCCGGGATCGTCGAGGTCGCCGCCCTGCATCTGCCACACGCGCGCGTAGACGGGTGACGTGTCGTCGTCCATCCGCATCGACCCCCGTGGCACCAGCAGCTAGACGGCAACCTACCCCCCGGCCCGGCGCCACGGCCCGGAGCGCACTGCCCAGCAGCCGGACGTCGGTCCGATCGACCATCTAGGGTCCCGTCATGGCCAACTACGCGGACTTCCAGATCGGGCTGTACTTCGCCGGGCTGGCGGGCGAGCTGCCGCCGTACCCCCTCACCTTCGCGGGCCTCGAGGCAGCGGCGCGGGAGAAGATGGAGCCCCGGCTGTGGGACTACGTCGCGGGCGGCGCGGGTGACGAGCACACCCAGCGCGGCAACGTCGAGGCGTTCGGTCGCTGGGGGATCGTGCCTCGGATGCTCGCGGGCGCGGCCGAGCGTGACCTGTCGGTCGACCTCCTCGGTCACCACCTCCCCACCCCGCTGCTGATGTCCCCGATCGGGGTCGTCGGCGTGATGACCGACGACGAGCACGGCGACGTCGCGACCGCTGCCGCGGCGGCCGCCTCCGGCGTGCCGATGGTGGCCTCCACGCTCATGCAGGACCCGATGGAGGACGTCGCGGCGGCGCTCGGGGACACGCCTGGCTTCTTCCAGCTCTACACGCCCAACGACCGCGAGGTGGCCGAGAGCCTCGTGCACCGGGCCGAGGCGGCGGGGTACGCCGGCATCGTGGTCACCCTCGACACCTGGACCCTCGGCTACCGGCCGCGCGACCTGCAGCACGCCACGTTCCCGCAGCTGCGCGGCTACTGCCTGGCCAACTACTTCTCCGACCCGGTCTTCCGCTCGCGCCTGGCGGCCCCGCCCGAGGAGGACCCGGGAGCCGCAGCGATCCACTGGGCCATGAGCTTCGGCAACCCGACGCTGACCTGGGACGACCTCGCCTGGCTGCGCGAGCTCACGGACCTGCCCCTGCTGCTCAAAGGCATCTGCCACCCCGACGACGTCCGCCGCGCCCGGGACGGCGGCGTCGAGGGGATCTACTGCTCCAACCACGGCGGCCGTCAGGCGGCGAGCGCTCCCGCGTTGGACCTGCTGCCGGCCGTCGTCGACGCCGCCGAGGGGATGCCGGTGGTCTTCGACTCCGGGGTGCGCTCCGGCGCCGACGTCGTCAAGGCCCTGGCCCTCGGCGCCACCGCGGTCGGCATCGGCCGCCCCTACGGCTACGGCGCGGTGCTCGGCGGGACGGCCGGCATCGAGTTCGTGCTGTCGTGCCTGCTGGCCGAGGCGGACCTGACGATGGGCCTCAACGGCTACGCCAGCATCGCCGAGCTCAGCCGCGACGTCCTGGTGCGGACCTGACCGGAAGCCCCGGCGCCGGGGCGCAGGGGACTGCTAGGTCCAGGCGTGGAACGACCACCAGCCCAGCGCGACCCCGAGGGCGCCGAGCAGCACGTAGGCGACCACCCACCTGCCGGCGCCCGGAGCGCCCGGAGACGCCGCAGCGCCCGCGGGACCCTCGGCCCGCTCGGCCACCACGGCCTGGCGCTGGGCGCGCGCCTCGGCGATCCGCGCCGGTCCCGTCCAGCCCCACGGCAACGAGATGAGCAGCGCCGGCAGGGCCATCAGCTCGAACAGCACGCCGCAGAACGCCCAGCCCCACACGACGTCGCCCTGGAAGAGCCCGTAGTCGAGGAAGTTCCAGCCGAGCGAGCCGAAGAGCAGCCACCACATCGGCAGCAGCAGGTTCGGGGCGCCGAGACCCATGGCGACGCCGGAGCCGACGAAGGCCGAGACGAGCATCACCGGGATGCCGAGGGTCATGAAGGCGGCGATGTGGTCCGGGCACGGGTTCGCGACGACGTACGGTCCTCCTGACCCGCAGCTCCCGCCGATGTCCATGACCGCCCTCATGCTGAGGTACACCCACGTCATCATCAGCAGCATCACCAGCACGCTCACGTAGAGCGTCACCACGCGGCGCACCATGGCATGACTCTGGCAGCACCGGCGGGTGTGCGTCGGGGGTTTGGAACGATGCGGTCGCGACGCGATCGGCTGTGCCACGCTGACCCCCGTGGCCCGCCTCGACTCTCGCACCGCCCTGCGTGTCGCGCACGCGGCGACCGTGGCCGTAGGGGTCCTGCTCCTGGTGGTCGGGACGATCGCCGGCGTGGTGAACCGCGAGATCCTCGACGCCGACCGGTTCGCCGCCCACGTCGACGCGGTCCGCACCGACCCGGACGTCGCGCGCCAGCTCGGCGTCGTGATCACCGAGCGGCTGCTGGAGGAGCAGCCCGACCTGGTGGCGCTGCGGCCCCTGGTCGAGACGACCGCCACCAGCGTCGTCGCCAGCCCGACCATCAGCCCGCTGGTCCGGTCTGCCGTGGCTCCGCTCTACCGCGCCATCGTGCTCGGCCAGGGCGGTGACCCGCTGGTGCTGCGGCTCGCGGACGTCGCCGCCGTCGTCGTCGGGGTCGTCACCGAGGTGTCGCCCCGGGCCGACGCCACGATCCCGTCGGACCTCGACGTGCAGCTCTCCGAGCTCGGTGGGCAGGAGTACGACGCCGGCGTGGTCGACAGGGTGCACCGGGTGACGTGGCTGGCCCGGCTGTGCCCGGTCCTGGGCCTGCTCCTGCTGGCCGGCGCCGGCGCGCTGTTCGCGCGCCGCGGCGCCC
>ERZ724513.613-NODE-613-length-17713-cov-8.528259_pt1 | contig 17713 bp, 15 predicted proteins | sample MGYA00376046_ERZ724513 | MGnify/ENA primary metagenome ERZ724513 (study PRJEB28724, sample SAMN07190883) | activated sludge metagenome | isolation source: activated sludge of sewage treatment plant in Hong Hong | place: Hong Kong | collected 2016-03-17 ...
TGTCGCCCTGCGCCTGGTGCAGCGCATCGCCGGCGGCAAAGTGCGCCTCGCGGGTCTCCTCGGCGCGTGCCTCGGTTTCGCGCAGCGCCGCATTCTGCGCCTCGAGGTCGGTCACGGCGCGCTCGACTTCGAGCGCCACCCGCTGCCGCTCGCCCTCGGCTTCACGCTTCTTCACCAGCCACAGCACCTGCTGGCGCTGCACCAATTGCTCGTTCAGGGTGTGGTAGCGGCGGGCGACCTCGGCCTGCGCTTCCAGCTTTTCCATCTGGCTGCCGAGTTCGAGGCGGATGTCCTCGACGCGGGTCAGGTTCTCGCGCGTGTCCTCGAGCCGTCCCTGCGTTTCCTTGCGCCGCTCCTTGTAGCGGGTGACGCCGGCCGCCTCCTCGAGGAAGACGCGCAGGTCGTCCGGCTTGGCCTCGATGATGCGCGAGATCATGCCCTGACCGATGATGGCGTAGGCGCGCGGCCCGAGGCCGGTGCCAAGGAAGAGGTCGGTGATGTCCTTGCGCCGGACCTTCAGGTTGTTGATGAAGTAGTCCGACTGCCCCTGCCGGGTCAGCGTCCGCTTGACCGACAGTTCGGCATACTGCGACCACTGGCCGAGCGCCCGGCCGAGCAGGTTCTCGAAGATCAGCTCGACGGAAGCGCGCGACACCGGCTTGCGCCCGGTCGTTCCGTTGAAGATGACATCCATCATCGACTCGCCGCGCAGTTCCGAGGCCTTCGACTCGCCCAGCACCCAGCGCACGGCGTCCATGATGTTGGACTTGCCGCAGCCGTTGGGGCCGACGACGCCGACCAGTTGCCCGGGGACGGCAACGGCGGTTGGATCGACGAAGGACTTGAAGCCGGCGAGTTTGAGTCTGGTCAGGCGCATTGGGTAACGGCAGGCTGAGGAATGGCCTGCCATGATGGGGGCCGTATAATAACATCCACTCCATTTCGATGAATCCGAGCATGTCCAGCCAGCCGACGAAAACCCTCGAAACCTTTCCGAATCCTGCGGTCGACCGCGATTTTCACATCCACATGCAGATTTCCGAATTCACCTGCCTGTGCCCGAAAACCGGCCAGCCCGATTTCGCGACACTGATTCTCGATTACGTCCCCGATCAACTCTGCGTCGAACTGAAGAGCCTCAAGCTCTACATCTGGTCATACCGCGACGAAGGAGCGTTCCACGAAGCGGTCACCAACCGCATTCTCGACGACCTGGTCGCCGCCACCGCCCCGCGCTTCATGCGCCTGACCGCCAAGTTTTACGTGCGCGGCGGCATCTTCACCAACGTCGTCGCCGAACATCGCAAGCCGGGCTGGCAACCGGCGCCACGGGTCGAACTGAGCAGTTTCGACAGCGAGTCCAACACCCGCGGCTGAATGAACACCGACGATCAATTTCTCGCCCGCGCCGTCAACCTGGCGCGAAAAGGCAGCGAACTCGGCGAAGGCGGCCCGTTCGGCGCCGTCATTGTCTGCGACGGAAAGATCATCGGCGAAGGCTGGAACCGCGTGGTCGCCACGCACGACCCGACGGCACACGCCGAAATCATCGCGATCCGTACCGCGTGTGCCGCGGTAAACTGCTTCCACCTGCCCAAAACCACACTCTACGCTTCCAGCGAACCCTGCCCGATGTGCCTCGCCGCCGCCTACTGGGCGCGCATCGAGCGCATCGTCTTCGCCAACAGCCGGGCCGAGGCCGCCGCCATCGGCTTCTGCGATGACGACTTGTATGGCGAGATCAACCGCCCGCTCTCGGCGCGCAGCATCGTCATGGAACACCACCCGCTGCCCGATGCCCTGCTGCCCCTGCAACGCTGGGCCAGCAACCCCGAGCGCACGCCTTACTAGTTGTTGAAGCTCAGACTTGACCTGACATCAGTTGTCAGACTGAACGTCTCGGTTTGCGTGGAAGGGGCCACTCCGCGCTCTGCCGCCAGCCACTACAAGAACGCGGTAATCTCGGCGGAGCCCATGTACTTGGGGTGTTTCAACTGATGAAACCGTATGAATCCGCGTACCTAATAGACATATGCCTCCTCGGTGCGTATGCTAAAAAGCCTGTACCGAATACACTCACGCACCTGATCGAGCAAGCGCGCCGATTTGAGCGGTGGCCTTTCGGCAGGCTTGCAGGGTTTGATCGGATATTTAGTGCTGTACATAAAAACAGTATAGCAACGAAAAACCAGATGACAAGGACGATTACAGAGATGTCCCGCGCCAATATATATCTCAAGCAGGAGACAAACCCTGCAATATTGACGTCCACTTCACGTTAGACGCCTCCCCAACGCACCTAGTCGGAACTTCAATCAGCATGTCAACGCTAAATATATTGAATGCGCCAGAAACGCACCTCCGAACGCTGCGGGGGTACGTCAACGCGCTCGACGCAGATCTCTTGAGAGCAGCAGAAATACTTCGGGTGAATGAAGCCCATCTCACGAGCCAACCGTTCACCGCGAAAGCGCTGAAGACGTTCAAAAACCGACTTGATTCTCTTTACACTAAGCTATAAGATGAGATCATCAATAAACCGATGGCGGCTACCGAAAGCAGGCTCGTTGCAGACATAGAGGCCTGCATCTCGGCAAGGCTTACGATATTACCTTCCGACGTTCGTGATCGCTACTCAATCGAAATTGCTAAGCAGTCACTTGCTGTAACCAGGATTGAGGCGATAATTAGAGAAGCCATCGCCCTAAACCTCGAGATTTGCGGCGCGACACCTGAGACAGGCGTCTAACCAGCGGCTCAAGCGGACGGCCGACGGCCGGACGGCCGACGGCCGGCTTCGCCGCCCGCGGTCTACCGCTTAGCCGCAACGTTGAGGGGCCGCTTTCTCGATCCGGCTACTTCCGCTCTGGGTCGATTCTTTCCCGTCAGTCTTGATCTGAAATGACACCCTTTGTCAGATGAAGTCTGGATTTTTCCATATTAGCGGCGCTCGACGCGAAACTCGAGCCGATTTCCGTTCGCATCGACGCCGCTGCCCTTCCAGGAACGGCAGGTGATCGCCTCCCAGCGCACCGGAATCTCCCGGCCATCGCTGCAACGGACGACTCCGGTGCCGGCTTCGCCGGCGCAACTGCCCGGATTCGGTGAAATCACCGGAGGCAGAGTCTGGCCGTCGCAGGTCAGACGGCCTTCAGGATCGCCGAGCGCAAACCTCCCGCCACCGGAATTGCCCGGATAACCCTTGCCACGCATCTCGCCCGGGACATCGCTCAGGCTGCCGCGCGCCTGATAGCCGATCGAACAGGCCGCGAGCGACAGGGGAATGACGAGAACCGTGACCAAGGCGTGATTGTTCACAAGGCAGCCCAAAAATTTTCAGCGATAATTAACATTCTGCACCTACCGACTTCCATCGTGAATCCGCACCTCGGCCAACTCCAGCCCTACCCCTTCGAAAAGCTGCGCGCCCTCTTCGCCGGCGTCACGCCGAACCCGCAATACAAGGAGATCAAGCTTTCGATAGGAGAGCCGCAACACGCGACGCCCCCCTTCATCATGGAAGCGCTCGCTGGCGGTCTCAAGGGACTGGCCAATTATCCGACGACGCAGGGCATTCCATCCCTGCGCCAGGCCATCGCCGCCTGGTGCCAGCGCCGCTACGGACTGGAACTCGACGCGGAAAGCGAGATTCTTCCGGTCAACGGCTCGCGCGAGGCACTATTCTCCTTCGCCCAGACGGTGATCGACCCCGGCCGCGATCATGTGCCGCTGGTCGTCAGCCCGAATCCGTTCTATCAGATCTACGAAGGCGCCGCCTATCTGGCCGGCGCCGAACCGCGCTTCCTCAACACGCTGCCGGAAAACGATTTCGCGTTCGATTACGGCGCGCTGTCCGAAGCCGAATGGGCGCGCGTGCAGTTGTTCTACGTCTGCTCACCGGGCAACCCGACCGGCAAGGTGTTTTCGCTCGACGACTGGAGGGCGCTTTTCAATCTGTCCGACAAGTACGGCTTCATCATCGCTTCCGACGAGTGCTATTCGGAAATCTATTTCGACGAAGCCAACCCGCCGGTCGGCGGGCTGCAGGCGGCGAAACTGCTCGGCCGCTCGCACGAACGGCTGGTCATGTTCTCCAGCCTGTCGAAGCGCTCCAACGTGCCGGGCATGCGCTCCGGTTTCGTCGCCGGCGACGCCGCCATCCTGAAGAAATTCCTGCTCTACCGCACCTACCATGGCTGCGCGATGGCGCCGCCGGTGCAGACCGCCTCGGTTGCCGCCTGGAACGACGAGGCGCACGTCCTCGACAACCGCAACCAGTACCGCGAGAAATTCGCCGCCTGCACGCCGCTGATTGCCGAAGTGCTGGGCACCGGCATGCCTGATGCGAGCTTCTACCTGTGGGCGCGGACGCCTGTCGCCGACACCGAATTCGCCCGCGGCCTGCTCGAGCAGTATAATGTCATCGTTCTGCCTGGCAGCTTCCTTGCTCGCGAGGCCGGCGGCATCAATCCGGGTGCCGGATTCGTCCGTATCGCGCTGGTGGCTCCGCTGGCCGAATGCCTTGACGCCGCCAACCGGATTCGTCAATTTGCCAAACAACTGTAATCAGAGAAAGCCCTCATGACTCACCACCTGCAAGCCACCATCGAAGAACTCTGGGAACGCCGCACGGAGTTGTCTCCGCAGTCGCCGCCGACGACCATCGCCGCGATCGACTCGGTGATCGGTGACCTCGACGCCGGCAGGTTGCGCGTCGCCGAAAAGATCGCCGGCGAGTGGTTCACCCACCAGTGGATCAAGAAGGCCGTCCTGCTCTCCTTCCGCGTCCGCGAAAATCGTGTCCAGGAAGCCGGCGATATCCGCTTCTTCGACAAGGTCGATACCAAGTTCGAAGGCTGGAGCGAGGAACAGTTCCGTCAGGGCGGCTTCCGCGTCGTCCCGGGCACCATCGTCCGCAAGGGTTCCTTCGTTGCCAGGAATGCGGTACTGATGCCATCGTTCGTCAACATCGGCGCCTATGTCGACGAGGGCACCATGGTCGACACCTGGGTCACCGTCGGTTCCTGCGCGCAGATCGGCAAGAACGTCCACCTTTCCGGCGGTGTCGGCATCGGCGGCGTGCTCGAGCCGCTGCAGGCCAACCCGACCGTCATCGAGGACAACTGCTTCATCGGCGCCCGCTCGGAAGTCGTCGAAGGCGTCGTCGTCGGCGAAAATTCGGTCGTGTCGATGGGCGTCTATCTCGGCCAGAGCACGCCGATCTACGACCGCGAAACCGGCGAAGTCAGCTACGGTCGCATCCCGGCGGGATCGGTCGTCATCAGCGGCAGCCTGCCGAAGGCCGACGGCAAGTACAGCCTGTACGCGGCGATCATCGTCAAGAAGGTCGATGCGCAGACCCGCGCCAAGACCAGCATCAACGAACTGCTGCGCGCCTGATCCAAGCCCAACGACACCGGAGGTCCTGAATGATCCTCGACAAACTATTCCAGCTGATGGCAGAGAAGCAGGCCTCGGATATCTTCATTTCCGCCGGCACGCCGATCCACATCAAGATCCAGGGCAACACCATGCCGGTCAACCAGCAGGTGATGCTGCCCGACATGATCGAGAAGATCGCCGTCGAGCTGATGTCGCCGGATCAGGCCAAGGTCTTCGAGACGACGATGGAAATGAACCTCTCCTTCGGCGTACCGCAGATCGGCAACTTCCGGGTCAATATCTTCCGCCAGCGCGGCTCGATCAGCATCGTCGTCCGCTTCATCCTCGGCAACATTCCCAAGCTCGATGCGCTCGAACTGCCGCCGGTGCTGGCCGACCTGATCATGGAGAAGCGTGGCCTGGTCCTCATCGTCGGCGCCACCGGCTCCGGCAAGTCGACGACCATCGCCTCGATGCTCGATCACCGCAACGCCAACCGCGCCGGACATATCCTGACCGTCGAAGATCCGATCGAGTACCTGTTCAAGCACAAGAAATCGATCGTCAACCAGCGCGAAATCGGCCTGGATACGGTCGACTGGCAATCCGCCCTGAAAAACGCCATGCGCCAGGCGCCGGACTGCATCCTGATCGGCGAAATCCGCGACAAGGAAACCATGCAGGCGGCGATCGCCTACGCGCAGACCGGCCACCTGTGCCTGGCGACGCTGCACGCCAACAACAGCTACCACGCGCTCAACCGGATCATCAGCTTCTTCCCGCTGGAAAACCGGCCGGCCCTGTTCCTCGACCTGTCCGTCGCGCTGCGCGCGATCATGTCGCAGCGCCTGGTCAGGAGACCGGATGGCCTGCGACTCCCCGCCTGCGAGGTCATGATCAACACCCGTCACATCAGCGAACTGATCGAGCGCGGCGAAGTCCAGGGCATCAAGGATGCGATGGAGCAGACGCTCGCCCCGGGATCGCAGACCTTCGAACAGGATCTCTTCCGGCTCTATCGCGAAGGCAAGATTTCGCTCGACGAAGCGCTGACCAACGCCGACTCGCCGACCAATCTCTCCTGGCTGATCAACAATTCGGAGATCAATCAGGGCAACAAGGATGAACGGAAGACCGATGCCGCGCTGGAGTTCGACAGTACCGATGCGAGCGGCGTATCGTTCAAGGAGTTCTCGCTCAGCCTCGGCGACGGCGAACCGGACACCTGATGCCCGACCCGACTCTTGCGCTGGCCAGGCGGATCATCGCCCGGCCTTCCGTCACGCCGGACGATGCCGGCTGCATGGAAATCATCGCCGCCCGCCTGCAGCCGCTCGGCTTTGCTTGCGAATTCATCAACCGTAACGGCGTCACCAACCTGTGGGCGCGACGTGGCACTGCACGGCCGCTGTTCGTCTTCGCCGGCCACACCGACGTCGTGCCGACCGGTCCGCTTGACCTGTGGACCTCGCCGCCCTTCGCGCCGGAAATCCGCGACGGCATGCTCTACGGGCGCGGCGCCGCCGACATGAAATCCTCCCTCGCGGCGATGTTGACCGCAACCGAGGCCTTCGTCGCCGCCCGCCCGCAACATCCTGGCTCGCTCGCCTTCCTGCTCACTTCCGACGAGGAAGGCGACGCCGTCGATGGAACGACCATCGTCGTCGAAACCCTCAAGGCGCGCGGCGAAACCCTCGATTACTGCATCATCGGCGAGCCGACCTCGGTCGATACGCTCGGCGACATGATCAAGAACGGCCGCCGCGGCTCGCTGTCCGGCAGGCTGACGGTCAAGGGCATCCAGTGCCACATCGCCTACCCGCACCTCGGGCGCAACCCGATCCACGAAGCCGCCCCGGCCCTCGCCGAACTGGGTGACACCGAATGGGATCAGGGCAACGAATACTTCCCACCGACCACCTGGCAGATCTCCAACATCCACGGCGGCACCGGCGCCACCAACGTCGTGCCGGGCAGCGTGGAGATCAAGTTCAACTTCCGCTTTTCCACCGCCAGCACCCCGGAAAGCCTGCAGCAGCGCCTGATCGCCATTCTCGACAAGCACGAACTGGACTATGAGATTGCCTGGACGCTCGGCGCCCGCCCCTTCCTGACCGGGCGCGGGCCGCTGGCCGCGGCCGCCAGCAGCGCGATCCGCGAGGTCTGCGGCATCGACACCGAACTTTCAACGACCGGCGGCACCTCGGACGGCCGCTTCATCACCGAAATTTGCGCCCAGTTGCTCGAAATCGGCCCGGTCAACGCGACCAGCCACAAGATTGACGAATGCGTCGATATCGCCGCCCTGCCGCAACTTTCCGCCATCTACATTCGCATCCTCGAACAGTTGCTGCCCGCATGAGCGATCCCGCCGCCCGCAACGAACTGTTCACCCTCCGCGACCACCTACGCTACGCCGTCAGCCGCTTCACCGCCGCCGGCCTGTTCTTCGGCCACGGCAGCGACAACGCCTGGGACGAAGCCGCCTACCTGACGCTGCACACCCTCAACCTGCCGCTCGACCGCCTCGAACCCTTCCTCGATGCCCGACTGTTGCCGCAGGAACGCGACGCGCTGCTCGAGATCTACCGCCGCCGCTGCGAAGACCGTCTGCCCGCCGCCTATCTGACCAGCGAGGCCTGGCTCGCCGGCCATCGCTTCTATGTCGATGAGCGCGTCATCGTGCCGCGCTCATTCATTGCCGAGTTGCTGCAGGAACATCTGGCGCCCTGGGTCGACGACCCCTGGTCGATTCAGACGGCGCTCGATCTATGTACCGGCTCGGGCTGCCTGGCGATTCTGACCGCCCTCGCCTTCCCGGAAGCACGGGTGGACGCGGTCGACCTCTCGCCAGAGGCGATTTCCGTCGCCGAACGGAATGTCGCCGAATACCGCCTGCATGACCGCGTGGAGATCATCCGTTCGGACGCGTTCAGCAAGTTGCAGGGAAGGCGTTACGACCTGATCATTTCCAACCCGCCCTACGTCAATGCCGATTCGGTCGCCGCGCTGCCCCCGGAATACCTGCACGAACCGGTGATGGCGCTCGGCTCGGGCAGGGACGGCCTCGACTTCACCCGTATCATCCTGCGCGAAGCGAAGCGGCATCTGACCGAGGACGGGCTGCTCGTCGTCGAGATCGGCCACAACCGCGCCGAACTGGAAGCCGCCTACCCGACGCTGCCCTTCACCTGGCTCGATACCGCCGCCGGCGACGAATTCGTCTTCCTGCTGCACGCCGCCGATTTACCCGACTAGACCGACGGATTGACGCTGCGCTACGAATTGCCGAGTCCGTTCGAGGTCGAAACGGGCACCGTATTGCTGCTCGAACCGGCCTGGGTCAAGGCCGGCGAACTGCGCGCCCAGTTGCTCGACGAAAGCTACCCGAAGCCTTTCGTCATCGACGACGGCAAATCACGCTTCCTGTATTTCAACGTTCGCCTGATGCAGAGCGAAATGTCGCTCAAGGCACCGAACGACCTGGCCTTGCGGTACACGCAGAAAATGATGGCATTTCTGCTCTTTCATCCGCGCCCGAAACGCATCGTGCTGATCGGCCTCGGCGGCGGCTCGCTGATCAAGTTCTGCCATCACCGCCTGCCCGGCGCCCACATGACGGCCATCGAACTCGACCCCGACGTCATCGCCTGGCGCGAGACCTTCATGCTGCCGCCCGACGGCCCGCGCCTGCGAATCCTGCAGGGCGACGGCGCCGAATATCTGGAGCAGGCCGAAAAAGGCATCGATGCGCTGCTCGTCGACGCCTTCGACAAGACCGGTTTCGCACCCAGCCTGGCCAACCGAGAATTCTTCGAAAACGCCTACGCCAAACTGGCCGGCAACGGCGTCCTGGTCATCAATCTGGCCGGCGAAAAGGAAAGCTACGCCGGCCTGATCGGCGAGGCGATGCACGTTTTCGATGACCAGGTCATCGTGATTTCGGTGCCGGACGACGGCAACCATGTCCTCTACGCCTTCAAGGAACGCTACTTCGAGCCGCGCTGGCGCTGGCTGCACAACTATGCCAAGGAACTGCGCGCCAATTACGCTCTCGACTTCCCGGCTTTCGTGCAAAAAATGGAGCGTTCGACCAAGCTGGGACTCGCCCGTCGCGAAGCCATTCGCCGCCGCTGAAGCTACTTGTTGTCGCCGCCGGCCTGCTCGGCGCGCTGCTGCGCCTGCAGGCCGGCCTGGTCGATCTTCTGCTGCATCTGTTCCATCGTCTTCCTGCCCTGCTCAAGCTCCTGCTTCTTGATGGCGGCACCGGTCGCCGCAGTACCCACCGTTTCCACGCCGCAGGCGCTCAAGGACAGGGCGATGACCAGCAAAGGCAAACATTTCATCTTCGAGACTCCGCAATGGCTTGAATCATTCGACAGCGGCGAGTATCGCCTGCAAGAGCTGCCAGCAGCACCCGACGGTCTCGATCTCCACCGCCTCGCCCGGCGCATGCGCGCCGCGGATGGTCGGACCGAAGGAGACGATATCGAGCCCCGGATACTTCGCGCCAATGATGCCGCATTCCAGCCCAGCGTGGATCACCTGTACCCGCGAATCGCTGCCGAATTCCCGGCGATAGACTGCCTGGCAAAGGGAAAGCAGCTGCGAATCGGGATTCGGCGCCCATCCGGGGTAATGTCCCGCCTTGACGGCAACGGTCCCGGACAGCGCGAAGAGGCTGACGATCTCGTCCGCCAGCGCCAGGCTGCCGCTGTCGAGCAGCGAGCGAACCATGAAATTGCACGAGCCGCCGGTTGCGGCGAGCGTCACCATGCCGAGGTTGTTCGAGGTCTCGACGACACCGGTAACCTGCCGGCTCATGCGCCGGACGCCATGCGGGGCGGCGTGCAGCGAGGCCAGCCAGATGCGCTGGTCGGCGGGAGACAACAGATCCACTGCGCCAGATTCCGGCGAATACCCCAGCTCGACGCCGTCATCGACCCCGGCCAGTTCCCGGCGCAGACAGCCATCCCACTTCTCCAGACCGGCGACCAGTTGCGCCGCCTCCAGTCCGGGGACGGCGATCACGGCAAACGCCTCGCGCGGCAGGGCATTGCGTGCCGTACCCCCGTTCAGGCTGGCGAGGCGCAGCGGCAGATGCTGTTCGAGTCCACGCAGGACACGCACCAGCAATTTGATCGCATTGCCCCGTTCCTCGTGGATATCGACCCCGCTGTGGCCGCCGCGAAGACCGCGCAAATTGATCCGCCAGCATTGCCAGCCCTCCGGCACCGGCTCGGGCGTGGCGCTGCGCTGCACATTGACGTCGAGCCCGCCGGCACAACCGAGGTAGAACTCTCCCCACAACTCGGTATCCAGGTTGAGCATCAGGTGCCCGTCGAGTGTATCGGGCGTCAGGCCGTTGGCACCTCCCATTCCAGCCTCTTCGTCAACCGTGAACAACGCCTCGATCGGCCCGTGCCGGAGGCGGGTGTCCTCGAGAACCGCCAGAATCAGGGCCACACCGATCCCGTTGTCGGCCCCCAGCGTGGTGCCGTCGGCGACCAGCCAGCCGTCGCGCCGCACCGGTCGGATCGGGTCACGGGAAAAGTCGTGCGGCGTGTCGGCGTTGTTCTGGCACACCATGTCAAGGTGCGCCTGCAGGATGACGCCGGGGAGATGCGCCCGCCCGGGGCTGGCCGGCTTGCGGATGATCAGGTTGCCGGTGGCGTCGACCGCAGCAGCCAGACCGCGTTGCTCTGCCCAGACCGACAACTGCTGCCGCAATCGCGCCTCGTGCTTGGAAGCACGCGGAATCGCGCACAGGGTGGCAAAATGCTTCCACACGATCGCTGGTGCAAGCGAAGGGAATACGGATGGTGTCGGCAGATCGGACATGACCTGGCTCCCAAGTGAAAGCCCCCGCAAACCTTGCGGCATGCGGGGGCCTGAATCTGGGGCGACTGATGGGTCTCGAACCCACGACAACCGGAATCACAATCCGGGACTCTACCAACTGAGCTACAGCCGCCGTCAAAGAAGGCGCGAATTGTAGCGAACAATCCATTCGCCTGTCTATAGATCGTTGCTCAGCAAGAGTGCTGCTGCCTTGCCTGCCATGATAGAATTACCAGCTTTATTTTTTCGGCTCGTAGTCACAAGGAAATCTCATGGAAGCGACCACTGCTCAAGCCAACGAACTGGAACGCCGCATCGATCTGTCCATCGCCATCGAAAATGTCGAAAAGGAGATGGATCAGCGCCTGAAGCGTATGGGAAAGAACATCAAGATGCCCGGTTTCCGCCCGGGCAAGGTGCCGTTCAGCATCGTCAAACAGCAATATGGCAGCCAGGCCCGCCACGAAGTGCTGTCCGAAGAACTGGACCGCGTCTTCGGCGAGACGGTTACCGCCCAGAAGATGCGCGTTGCCGGCTACCCACGGATCGAGCCCAAGGCCAGCGAAAGCACGACTCACCTCGAGTTCTCGGCGATCTTCGAGGTTTACCCGGATTTCACCCCGGCCGACATGTCGACCGCGGAAGTCGAGCGTCCGGTTCTTGAAGTCGCTGACAAGGAAATCGACAAGACCCTCGACATCCTGCGCAAGCAGCGTGTCTCCTACGAAGACACCGATCGCGTGGCCGCGAAGGAGGACCGCGTCGTCATCGACTTCCTCGGCAGGAAGGACGGCGAGCCTTTCCAGGGCGGGCAGGCGACCGACTATCCCTTCGTGCTCGGCCAGGGCATGATGCTGCCTGACTTCGAGAAGGCCGTCGAAGGCGCCAGGTCCGGCGAATCCAAGACCTTCGACCTGACCTTTCCGGCGGATTACTTCGCCAAGGATCTGGCCGGACAGACCGTGCAGTTCGAAATCACCGTCAAGCAGGTGCAGGCGCCCAAGCTGCCGGAAATCGATGCCGAATTCGCCAGGAGCATGGGCATCGCCGACGGCGACGTGGCCAAGATGCGTGCCGAAATCGAAGCCAACCTCAAGCGCGAAGTGAAACGCCGCATCCAGGGCAAGGTCAAGGATCAGGTCATGGAAGCCCTGATCAAGGCCAACCCGATCTCCACGCCGAACGCGCTGATCGAAATGGAAATCCAGCGCCTGATGCAGGCTGCCCGTCAGGACATGGAGCAGCGTGGCATGAAGGTCGCGGACATGCCGATCCAGCCCGAGTGGTTTGCCGACCAGGCGCGACGCCGCGTCGTACTGGGCCTGATTCTTGCTGAGCTGGTGAAATCGGAAAAACTTCAGCCAACTCCCGAGCAGGTTCGCGCAATGGTCGAGGAAAGTGCCCAGAGCTACGAGCACCCGGAGGAAGTCGTCCGCTGGTATTACGCCCAACCGCAGCGCCTGGGCGAGGTCGAGGGCCTGGCGATCGAGAACAATGTTGTCGAATGGGTACTCGGCAAGGCCAAGGTCACCGACAAGGCTGCAGTTTTTGATGAACTCATGGGCCAGAAGCAGTAATCTTCCCAATGTCGCGATAGCGACGACCATCTTGAATGCAACAGGCAAGGGCTGACATGAATATCGACAACGCAGGCAACCAGGATCCGCAGGCGCTGGGCATGGTTCCGATGGTGATCGAACAGAGCGGCCGTGGCGAGCGCGCGTTCGATATCTACTCCCGCCTCCTGAAGGAGCGCGTGGTGTTTCTTGTCGGCCCGGTCAACGACGTCACCGCCAATCTCGTTGTCGCCCAGCTGCTGTTCCTCGAGGCGGACAATCCGGACAAGGACATCTACTTCTACATCAACTCGCCGGGCGGCGCGGTGACTGCCGGTCTGTCAATCTATGACACCATGCAGTTCGTCAAGCCCGACGTGTCAACGCTGTGCATCGGCCAGGCCGCATCGATGGGAGCCTTCCTGCTCTGCGCCGGGGCCAAGGGCAAGCGTTTCGCCTTGCCCAACTCGCGCGTGATGATTCACCAGCCGCTCGGCGGCTTCCAGGGCCAGGCCTCGGACATCGCCATCCACGCCAAGGAAATCCTGTCGATTCGCGATCGTCTGAACCGGATCATGGCCGATCACTGCGGTCAACCGCTGGAACGCATCGAAAAGGATACCGATCGCGACAATTTCCTTTCTGCGCAGGAAGCGGCAGAATACGGTCTGATCGACAAGGTGCTGACCCGCCGCGACGCGGCTTGAATGGAGAGGTTCAGATGACCAAAGGCGCCCAGGAAAAACTTCTCTACTGCTCCTTCTGCGGCAAGAGCCAGCACGAAGTCAAGAAACTCATCGCCGGCCCGTCGGTCTTCATTTGCGATGAGTGTATCGCACTGTGCAATGACATCATTCGCGACGAACTGCCCGAGGAGTCCGCCAAGGCCGGTCGCTCGGACCTGCCGACGCCGCGCGAGATCTGCTCGATCCTCGACCAGTATGTGATCGGTCAGGAAGTCGCCAAGCGCATTCTCGCTGTCGCGGTGTACAACCACTACAAGCGCTTGCGCCACACCGCCAAGAATGCCGGCGATGTCGAGCTGGCGAAGAGCAACATCCTGCTGGTCGGACCCACCGGCTCCGGCAAGACGCTGCTCGCCCAGACGCTGGCTCGCCTCCTCAACGTGCCCTTCGTCATGGCCGATGCGACCACACTGACCGAAGCCGGCTATGTCGGCGAAGACGTCGAGAACATCATCCAAAAGCTGCTCCAGAAGTGCGATTACGATATCGAGAAAGCGCAGCAGGGCATCGTTTACATCGACGAAATCGACAAGATTTCGCGCAAGTCGGACAACCCTTCGATTACCCGCGACGTTTCCGGTGAAGGCGTGCAGCAGGCGCTGCTCAAGCTGATCGAGGGCACCGTTGCCTCGATTCCGCCGCAGGGCGGGCGCAAGCACCCGAACCAGGACTTCGTCCAGGTGGATACGACCAACATCCTCTTCATCTGCGGCGGCGCCTTTGCCGGTCTGGAAAAGATCATTCTCAACCGCTCGGAAAAAGGTGGCATCGGCTTCGGGGCCGAGGTCAAGGGCAAGAAGGACAAGAAGGCCATCGGCCAGGTCCTGCTTGATGCCGAGCCGGAAGACCTGATTAAGTTCGGTCTCATTCCCGAACTGATCGGTCGTCTGCCGGTCGTCGCCACACTCCAGGAACTTGAGGAGCCGGCCCTGATCCAGATCCTCACCGAACCCAAGAATGCGCTGATCAAGCAGTACCAGAAGCTGTTCGGCATGGAAGATGTCGAACTCGAAGTGCGCCCCGGTGCGCTTTCCGCCATCGCCAGGAAGGCGCTGGCGCGCAAGACGGGGGCCCGCGGGCTGCGCTCGATCCTGGAACACGCCCTGCTCGACACGATGTACGAACTCCCCGGCATGGAAAATGTCGAAAAGGTCGTGATCGACGAGAACATGATCACCGGTGACACCCCGCCCCTGCTAATTTACGCCGATCAGCCGAAGGTTTCCGGTTCCAACTGAGCCGGGACTTGAATTACGGTTTCGCGTCCCCATGTGACAGGGGCATACCTATTTCAAAGGCATCGTAATGTCGAACCCCAACACGCTCCCGCAAACCGTCGAACTGCCGCTGCTCCCGCTGCGCGATGTCGTCGTCTTCCCGCACATGGTCATTCCGCTCTTCGTCGGTCGCCCGAAGTCGATCAAGGCCCTTGAAATGGCCATGGAAGGCGGCAAGAACATCCTGCTGCTGGCCCAGAAATCAGCCGCCAAGGATGAGCCGGAACCGGAAGATCTTTATCGCATCGGCTGCCTGGCCAATATCCTGCAGATGCTCAAGCTACCCGACGGCACCGTCAAGGTTCTGGTCGAAGGCACGCAGCGCGCTCGCGTCGAAGCCATCGAGGTGCAATCTTCCGTATTCATGGCGACCGCTGCCCCGCTGCCGCAGTCCGGGGTCGAGGACCACGAGATCGAGGCCATGCGCCGCGCCGTGGTTGCCCAGTTCGACCAGTTCGTCAAGCTGAACAAGAAAATCCCGCCCGAGGTTCTATCGTCGATTACCGGCATCGAAGATGCCGGACGCCTGGCCGACACGATTGCCGCCCACCTGCCGCTCAAGCTCGAGCAAAAGCAGGAAGTGCTGGAAATGGACAGCGTCCGCGACCGAATCGACCGCCTGCTGTCGCAACTGGAATCAGAAATCGACATCCTGCAGGTCGAGAAGCGCATCCGTGGCCGCGTCAAGCGCCAGATGGAAAAGAGCCAGCGTGAGTATTATCTCAACGAGCAGGTCAAGGCCATCCAGAAGGAACTCGGCGAAGGCGAGGAAGGCGCCGACCTCGAGGAACTGGACCGCAAGATCAAGGCCGCAGGCATGAGCAGGGAAGGCCTGGCGAAGGCGCTCGGCGAGATCAAGAAGTTGCGCTTGATGTCGCCGATGTCGGCCGAGGCGACGGTCGTCCGCAATTTCATCGAGACTCTGGTCGGCTTGCCCTGGCGCAAGAAGACACGGACCAACAAGGATCTCCGCGAGGCCGAGAAGGTGCTCGACGCTGATCACTTCGGACTGGAAAAGGTCAAGGAGCGCATTGTCGAGTATCTCGCCGTGCAACAGCGTGTCGACAAGGTGAAGGCGCCAATCCTCTGTCTGGTCGGCCCTCCCGGCGTCGGCAAAACTTCGCTTGGCCAGTCGATCGCCAAGGCAACCAATCGCAAGTTCGTGCGCATGGCGCTCGGTGGCGTGCGCGATGAGGCCGAAATTCGCGGCCACCGCCGCACCTATATCGGCTCGATGCCGGGCAAGATCCTGCAGAGCCTGACCAAGGTCGGCGTGCGTAACCCGCTTTTCCTGCTCGACGAAGTCGACAAGCTCGGCCAAGACTTCCGCGGCGACCCGTCGTCCGCATTGCTCGAAGTTCTGGACCCGGAACAGAACCACACCTTCCAGGATCACTACGTCGAGGTCGACTTCGATCTCTCGGACGTGATGTTCGTGGCCACGGCCAATACGATGAACATCCCGGCGCCGCTGCTCGACCGCATGGAAGTCATCCGCCTCTCAGGCTACACGGAGGACGAAAAGGTCAATATCGCCATGCGCTATCTGCTGCCCAAGCAGTTGAAGAACAATGGCCTCAAGATGACGGAACTGGCCGTCGCCGACAGCGCGGTCCGCGACATCGTTCGCTATTACACGCGTGAAGCCGGTGTCCGTGCCCTCGAGCGGGAAATTTCGAAAATCTGCCGCAAGGTCGTCAAAACGCTGGTTCTGAAGAAGCGCAGCAGCAAGATGCTGGTCAACGCCCGCAATCTGGACAAATTCCTCGGTGTCCGGCGCTACAGTTTCGGCATGGCGGAGAAGGAGAACCAGATCGGCCAGGTCACCGGCCTCGCCTGGACGGAAGTGGGCGGCGAACTGCTGACCATCGAGTGTGCCAACATGCCCGGCAAGGGCAACATCCTGCGCACCGGTTCGCTGGGTGACGTGATGAAGGAATCGGTCGAAGCTGCCCGTTCGGTCGTCCGTGCTCGCGCTCGACGCCTTGGCATAAAAGACGAGGCTTTCGAGAAGACCGACATCCACATCCACGTTCCCGAGGGCGCCACGCCCAAGGACGGCCCCTCTGCCGGCATCGCCATGACCACGGCACTGGTTTCCGCCTACACGGGCATTCCGGTCCGTTGCGACGTGTGTATGACCGGAGAGATCACGCTGCGGGGTGAGGTTCTGGCGATCGGCGGCCTGAAGGAAAAGCTGCTGGCAGCGGTGCGTGGCGGCCTGAAGACGGCGTTGATTCCGGAAGAGAATGTCAAGGACCTAACCGAAATCCCCGACAACATCAAGAACAAGATCGAGATCATTCCAGTCAAGTGGATCGACCAAGTGCTCGAGCGGGCGCTGGAGCGCAAGCCGGAGGCATTGCCGGAGCAAGTCAATGAGGGCACGGCGGGTGCTGCCGGTCCCGAGAACGCACTTGGACAGACTGTTCTTACCCATTGATTTAAAACCCGATTGTCCATCATCTGCTCACTCGCCCCATGATGACAGGCGGAGCGGATGCATTGGTTCGCAAGCTTGGGAACCAGGCACTTTCTCGGCATGGCAAGGAGAGCATCAGGCGATTCTGTGAGATGTCACCGTGCCAGGAGCCGCCGATGGCCAGCACCATACCGTGCTGGGTAGAAAGCGTGTACTGAATGCCTGAGCGCAACACCGCCTGGAGGAATGTGCTCATCAGCTTGTCCCACGGTGAGTCCCTTTGGTCGTAGGCGAGCATGGCAAAGCCCGGAACCGCTTCGCCCGATCGGACAATTCATTTGCAAAAAAACCGGACCAGTCTATTTGTTGCCAACATATTGCCGCGCAGGTGTTTACAAGGATCGGCCCAGTCCCTATAATGCGCCCTCTTTCATGGAACTGGGGGTATAGCTCAGCTGGGAGAGCGCTTGCATGGCATGCAAGAGGTCA
>ERZ724513.614-NODE-614-length-17711-cov-9.063321_pt1 | contig 17711 bp, 10 predicted proteins | sample MGYA00376046_ERZ724513 | MGnify/ENA primary metagenome ERZ724513 (study PRJEB28724, sample SAMN07190883) | activated sludge metagenome | isolation source: activated sludge of sewage treatment plant in Hong Hong | place: Hong Kong | collected 2016-03-17 ...
GGCCAGTTCGCGGGCGGCGGCATGCACGGCGACGCGGTTGAACGCCCGCCGCGCCGTGTAGCCTGCGCCGCTGACGTGGATGCGGTGGACGCCCGGCCCGCCGGCGTCGCGGGCGACGGTCAGCAGCCGGTCGGGCGCGGTCTGCACGAAGTCGGCCAGCATCACACTCGACAGGCGCACGTCCGATAGCGCCCGCGGCTGGAAGCGGGCCAGCGCCAGGCGGATGAACGGGAAGTAGTGCCCGGCCGTGGGCAAGTCGAGATCGACCGTCCACAGGCCGCGGCTCTCGTCATAGCGCGGCACGAAGCCGACAACGGTCACAAAGCGGTTGGTCAGTTCGCCCAGGGCCACGCGCGTCTCCACCAGGTCGGCATTGCGGAAGGCCGCCGGCCGCGGCAGTTCCAGCGGTGGGCTGACCCACAGCGGGTCTTGCCCCCAGAAAGTGGAGTAGCGGTAGAGGTGGTCGCGGGGGTCGGGCACGCCCTGCCCCAGGACGACGGCCAGCAGTTCGCCATCGCCGGAGGAGAACCACGGCCGCTCCAGATAGAGCCGCACGCCGCCGCCCAGCCGCCGGCTGCTGGCCGTCGCGCCGTCGTCCTCGGCCGTCCAGCCGAAGGTGGGCAGGGCGTAGCGCAACTGGGGCGCGGCCGGGCGGGCCGAGGCCAGGATGTCCAACTCCATCTCCGCGCCGGTGCGGCTCAAGTCGTCCCACAGGGTGGGTGGGAAGTACTCGCGGAAGCGGGAGGTGGCCGCCGGGCGATAGCGGACGCGGCGGTACTTGGTGTCGCCGAAGTCGTGGGCGGCGATCTTCTCCGCCAACAGCCGGCGCTTCTCCCGGCGGTCGGCCTCGTGGAGCGGCGGGGGCGGCTCGTTGGCCTGCCGCCAGCGGATGTCCTGGGCGACGATGGCGCAACCGTGGGCGTCGAAGGTCAACAACCGGTCATCCTCCAGCAACAGGACGTAGCGCCCCGGCGCTTCCAGGTGCGGCACGGCAATGGGCTGGTTGCGCAGGTCGATGGGAATTTCCATGACGTGGGCCTGGCCGTCGACCGTGTCCGGGGCGGGCGCGGCCGGGTCATCGCGCGGTTCCTTCCAGGTCGCCAACAGGTCGATCTTGGCCGTGGACGGCGCGTGCAGGTCGATGGCCCCGGTCAGATAAGCGATCGTCTGGCCATAGGGGCGCTCGGCCGTCAGGTCGAGGAACTCCGGCTGGGCCAGCGGGTGCTGCGTGGCATGGATGAGCGTCAGTTCGTGGAAGGGGGTGAACATCCAGTGGCGGCCTTCCTTGGCCGCGGCCCCGATCTCGTCCAGACGCGCCGGGGCCATCTCGCCTGCCTTAACCGCCTCCTCCAGCCAGCGCCACAGGCCAACCTGGCTCAGGTCGCCGCCAAAGAGGGAACTGACACGCACCGTGGCCACGCCGGAGCCGGGCAGGAAGACGGTCAGCACGCGCGCGGCCTCGTCCCACTGCGGCGGGGCGTCCCCCTCGGCCAGTTGTAGCCGGAAGGGCGTCGCCTTCGGCCAGGCCAGCCCGCCCCAGACGATAGTCGTCAACTGCCCCGGCGCTGTCCCCGGCAGCCCCTGAAAGACGACCCCGGCCGACCACGGATCGGGCAGGTAAGGCAGTTCCAGCTGCTCCTCGGTGTGGACGGCATAGCCCTGCGTCGGGTCTTCGGCGCTGGTGGGCACGAAGATGACCGTGGGCAGGCTGGTGTCCGTCAACGAGCCGGCCTCGCGCCGCGCCAGTTCGTAGACCTCCCGGCGGATGGCGCGCACCTCCTCCTCCGTCAGCGCGCCCGGCTTGGCGTCAAAGGCGGCATCGAGCAGGCCGTGGGCCTCGATCTGGGCCAGGGCCGCCTTGGGCGCGACGACGTGTCGCTCGTTGACGGCAGCATAGGGCGGGTGCTCGGCGGCGTAGGTCTCGGCCGAGCGGTCGAAGTCGGAGCGGATGACCAGCCGCGCCGCCGACTCGCCCTCGGTGAACTCGACTCGCGGCACGATCTCCGGCGGGTTGACCGGCTCAAAACGACTGTAGAGCGCCTCCCGGTCGGCGGGCAGTACCGGCTGGAGCATCCCCGCCAGCCTATCGAGCATTGCCGTGGCCTCGTCCACCGTCGGGCCATTGCCGGCCAGGTCGACGGCGCGCACGCGCAGCCGGTAGGGACGGCCATAGCGCAGCCGCGGCAGCGAGCCATCTTGCGGCCGGAAGCTCGTCTCCAGCCGCAGCGCGGTCATCGCCTTGTTGGGCACGTAGTCCGGCTCCGTGCCCGGCTCGTCGGGCGACGGGGCGCGGGGGCTGCGGCTGAGGGCCTTGCCCGGCCGCGGCGCGGATAGGCTCCAGCCGTCCCACGTGAACAGCGCTTCGTGGATGTAGAGTTCGGCGTTGGGGTCGGGCGGTGTGCCGGGCTTCTCCGCCGGCGTGGCCGCCGAGGGCTGGGTGAAGCCCTCGTCGGCCAGGTCGAAGGGGCCGCGGGCGTCGTCGAGAGGATTGAACGTACCTACGCGGCGGTGGAGCGAGTACCACAGGCCGGTGGTCACGTCCTGCACGTCTAGCCGGTAGCCGCGCTGCACGTCCTCGGCGCGCAGGTCGGCCGGCGCGGGCGGGTTCTGCTCCAGCAAAGTATTCAGCGTCAGCGAGCGGTTGAAATCCTCGGCCATGGCCGCGGCCCGGCCGATCTGGACGATGGCCAGGCCGCTGCTGCGCAGCGCGCCCAGGCCGTCGCGCTCCGGGGCGTCAATGGCCACGGGACGGCCATCGGTCAGCCGGTCGATGCTGTTGACCTGATGCAGCGTCCGCAGGGCCGCGCCGTCGGCGTCCACCTGGACGACATCAACCGCCCCGGCTACGGGCAGCCACATGCCCGCGCCGGCGTCGCGCGTCGGCCAGGGGATGAACAGGTCTTGCCCGTTCAGCGCCGCCAGGGCGTAGACCGTCCACGGGCTGACGTTCAGCGCCCCGGGGTCGGCCGGCAGCGGGGCGAAGTTGGAGGCCCACGTGGCGTTGACGCGCACCTTGCGGGCAGCGAACTCGTTGTCGGAGGCGGGCAGCGCGCCGTCGGGCACTTCCAGGTCGAAGACCAGCCCCAGCCGCCGCAGCAGCGCCGGGTAGTCGCCCAGAGCGGTCAGCATCTGGTGGAAGTCGAACTCGGCCGTGAAGAGGGCCGCGGCCTCATCTTCGCTGGCCGGCAGATCGACCGGCTCGGCCTTCGCCGGGCGGTAGTGGAAGAGCATGGTGCGGTAGAAGCTGTCGCTGGGCGTGCCCGCCGCGGCAAAGCTGGGTGGCTCGATGAGCGCGCCGCCGCGCTGGCCGGCCGCCCGCCGCGCCCTGGCCTGTTGGCGCGCCCGCTCCAGCGAACTGCCCAGGCGCTCAGTCAGCGTGGCCTCGTCGGGCACGCGCATGATCTCCCGGTGCGGGCCGTGGATCAGTTCGCGGAACAGCTGGGTCAGCGCCGGCCCGCGCTCCGGGTCGTCCGGGTCGGGAGCGATGCGCGGCAGGTCGGTGGGCGAGGCGGCGGCCGTCTCGCGGTAGACGCGCTTGACGAAGTTGAGCACGTCGCGCACCGGGTAGCTGACGATGGGCCGGTCGGCGTAGTCGTCGAATTGGAACGGCCGCACCGGTGTGTCGCCGCGGAAGAACGCCGCCCACAGCAGCGGATCGGGCGGCTCGCTGACGACCGTGGCCGGCACAACCGTGCCGTCATCAACTTCCAGCGCAAAGGAGGTCACATCCGGGCCGAGGCGCGCCGCCCAGTCGAGGAAATCGGGATAGAGGGCCAGCGTGCTGCCCGCGTCGCTGCGCAGGCGCGGCGCGACGAAGACCGACAGCCGCAGCCGCCGCTCCGGCGCTTCGCCGGCGTAGCCGTTGGGCAGGGCAATCCACACAATCGTCTGCGTTGTGGTCATAGGATATCCTGATTAGATAGGCGCTTAGGCGAAGGCCGCGCAATAGTCATTCCAGTCGTCGGGGGCGACGACTTGCTCGAAAGTCGGGTCGCCGGCCGCGCCGGCAAAACGGCGCTCAACGGTGAGGGTCACGCTGACGCTGAAGAAAGCGATCTTGACCGCCACCTTGACCGAAGCCTGCCCCCACACCTCGCCGCCGCCACCCACCTTGCTGCGGAAGGTGAAGCCCAGGTAGAACTCAATGGAGATGGAGATGAGGCCCAACACCGACAGATAGCCGCCGCAGCGCAGATAGCCGGTCAGCTTGGTCTCGTCGCCGGCCAGGCTGAAGTAGATGCCGGCCATGACATAGACGCCGCCGCTGGCCACGCCGAGGTTGAGCGACAGATTGCCGCCAAACTCGATGGCCGCCTCGATCTGCTCCAGTCCGTCGGCGCTGAGAGCCATGGCGAAGAAACCGCCGCCGCCAAACAGCGTCACGCTGACGAGAAACGGCTTGTGGCGCTCGGAGACGGCAAAGCGCACCGCGGCCGGCTTGCCGACGAAGGGCACCGATAGCTGCGCCGAGAGCGACAGGTTTTGCAGGCTGAAGATGCCGATGCCCAGCGAGGGCACGGCCAGGGTGTAGCCGGCCAGGATGCCCGCGCCATCGACGGTGACGTAGGGCGGGTCGCTGAAGCCATCGGCGGGCAGGATGTCGCGCAGGGTGTTGACGAAGGTCAGCGGGCCTTCGAAGACCAGATCGACGCCCTCGGCCGAGATGTCGGGTTTGCGCCCATCCACGGCCCGAAAGCGCAGCGCCGTGAAATTGATCGTCAGCGACTCGAGGAATTCCAGCTTGAACTGCTCCAACGCGCCATCGATGACGAACGTTGGCGCGCCGCCGTCGAACGGCGTGGTCAGCGTCGCCGTCAGATAGAGTTGGCCGTTGGCGCGCAACCCGAAGGCGAAGAAGGGGCCGAACTTGAACGGTTGAATCCGTGGCTTCCACACCAACCGGGTGACGGCCGCCGACGGCGGCGTCGTCCGCGGGTCGGCCCCCGGCGGGTAGGCCAGCGACCCGACCAGCACCGGAGCCTGCACGAAGAAGCCGGGGTCGCGCAGCCGCGCCAGCACGGCGTCGGGCGCGCCCTGCGCCTCGCGCAGCGCGGCCATGTCGATGGGCACGTCGGGCAGGATGTCGCGGATCGTCATCGTGCCCAGCAGCCGGAACTTGTCGAAGGCCGACAGGTCTAGCTCGGCCGTCTTGAACTTGTCCGCCTTGGCCACCGCGCCGGCATTGCGCGACAGGCCCTCGACGCCGCTCTCCGGCCGCACCATGCCGCCGGACTTGTCGGCCGCCAGGGCCAGCGACAACGGCTGGACGAGCTTGACGAAGACCTCGCCGGGATTGCTGGCCGGGCTGAAGCCGTCGTTCAGATAGGTGGTGTCGTAGCCGACATCGACGGCTTCCTCGCGGCCCAGAACGCGGTTGACCGCCGGGATGGTCACCCGCGCCGTCGCCATTTTGGGCAGGAAGGGCGGCACGCCCAGCGGCGTCGGCGTGGTCACGAGTTGGGCCTGGGTGGTAATGGCCTGCGTGTCGAGGCGCGTCTTGCCCGGCTCGGCCGGGTCGTTGGCGGCGAAGGCGATACTCTGCCCGCGCAGGTCGGCCGTGCGCCGGCCGGCGTCGCCGGCATTGTAGAGGGCCACGATCTCCGGCCATGTCCACACCTTCGGGTCGGGCTGGCCGCCGATGGTCGAGCGCCGGGCGATCATGGCTCGCAGCGGCACGACGAGCTGTGTTTTCTGGGTTGTGGACGGCTGCCCGTCCCAGTCCTCGCCGATCATCGGGAACAAAAGCGGTTGGCCGCCGACGGTGGGCCAGAAAGGCGCATCGTCGGCCGGGCGCGGATCGATGATGGGCGAGACGCGCATGGTGATGCGCAGACGACGAAAGGGGAACTCGCGGCCGGCATGCTGGAACAGCCCTGCCTGCCCCGCGTAGTCCTGGAGCTGCTTCTGGATGATGAAGTACTCGTACCGCCGCAGGTAGGCGACCGAGCCGAAGATGCCCACCGGCCCGCCGGGCGTCTGGTCGGTGCGGATGAAGGTCGGCTGGAACTGCCGCTCGGTGACGGTGACGATGGAGATGCGGTTGGCGCAATCGCAGACGAAAGCGGTCTGCACCGTCCGCGCGTACTGGTCGCGCCCCTGGGCCGTCTGGTGCGTCCACTGCTCCAGCGTCAGCGTGGGGTAGCCCAGGCCGTCCTGTGGTGAACCGGGAATGATGATCGGGTAATCCCATTCACTCTCCAGGTTCGTCCACGCGCCCAGCGACGAGAGCATCAGCCGCCGGGCGCGGGCGGGCTTGGGAATGTAGCGTGGCGGTAGGCCGTTAGCGGCCAGCATCTGCCGCCAGATCATCAAGCGCACCGGATGGACGACAGCCCAGCCGGGCGGCCGCGGCAGGGTGAAGTCGCCCGACAGGGTGACCGCCTCGGCCCGGTCGGTGTCGGTCAACGAGTTGGTGAAGGGGATGGCCGGCCGCGTGCTCCAAACGACGCGCACCGAGCGGTCGTCGCTGGCGGCGGTGATGGGGTTGCCGCCGGCGTCCACGTCGCGGCGGCCGAGGCGCGTCTGCCAGAGGGCGAAGCGGCCGTCGCGCTCGTGGGGCGTCGTGTCGTGGAGCCAGCCGCCGCTGGCGTCGGGCGACAGAAGCAGGCCGGTGGGCAACTCCAGCGCCGTCTGGTTGAAGGCCGGAGCGGCCGGGGCCGGGCCGCTGGTCGCGTCGGGCGGCAGGGCGTTCGGCGGCAGCAGTGGCTCCAGCGCGCGCCAGTCAAGCAGCGCCTCCAGCGTCAGCCCCACCGTTTCCACGCCCTCCGGCAGGCGAAAGGCCAACCGGCTGGCCCCGGCCAACCAGCCCTCCACCGGCAGTGGCCCGGCCGACAACGCGCCGGCCGCGTTCTGGGCGAAGGCTTCTTCGGCAACGTGCTGGGGCGGGAAGTGATAGAGGAGAACAGCCGGTTCGGCCGCGTTTGTGCGCACAAGCAAGTCGCCTTCCACATGCATATTGACCGCCTGAACGGTCAGCATCAGGAAGTCCTCTTTGCGCAGCAGGGTCAGGAAGATCGATTCCGGTTCCATAGTTCTCCCATTCGACCGCGATGGATGTGCTAACGAGCCGCCATGGTTGGGCCAGCATAGCCGGGCCAGCGTGCATTGTAGGAGCCTTCTCAGAGAGAAGTCAATACGACATATGACCGTAAACGCCCGCGGCGCGCCTCTTTGGCAATTCGCCCGTTCGCGCTACACTACCTCTGGCGCGCCGGACACCCGGCCGCCGATTGTGGGCCACTGGAGCATTTCCCCATGAAAATCGCCGTCATTGGCGGCGGCTCGACCTACACGCCGGAGCTGGTCAACGGCTTTCTGGCGCGGGCGGAGACGCTGCCCCTAACAGAACTGTGGTTGATGGACATCGACGCGGAGCGGCTGGCCATCGTCGGCGGCTTCGCCCAGCGCATGGTCGCGGCCCGCGGCACGCCCTTCCGCGTCGTGCTCAGCGACGACCGGCGGGCCAGCATCGCCGGCGCGGCCTACGTCGTCACCCAATTGCGCGTCGGCATGATGCCCGCCCGGCGCGGCGACGAGTACCTCGGCCGCCGCCACGGCCTCATCGGCCAGGAGACCACCGGCGTCGGCGGCATGGCCAAGGCATTGCGCACCATCCCGGTGCTGCTCGACATCGCCGCCGACATCCACGCCACCGCCCCCGGCGCGCTGCTGGCCAACTTCACCAACCCGGCCGGACTGGTGACCGAGGCGCTGACGCGCTACGCGCCCGATGTGCCCACCGTCGGCGTCTGTAACGTCGGCATCACGGCCAAGATGCGCCTGCTGGCGGCCGTGGAGGAACTGACCGGCCAGACCATCGCCCCGGAGCGGGCGCAACTCAACACGCTGGGCCTCAACCACCTGACCTGGCACCGCGGCTTCACCGTCGATGGCGAGGAGATGTGGCCGCAGATCATGACCGCGGCCGTGGCCCAGGCCCGCCGCGAACCGCAACCGGAATGGGACGCGCCCACGCTGGAAACGCTGGGGATGATCCCCAACTACTACCTGCAATACTTCTACTACACCGCCCACAAGCTGGCCGGGCAGGAGGCCTGGCCGCCGTCGCGCGCCGAGCAGGTCATGGCCATTGAGGCCGACTTGCTGCGCGACTATGCGAATCCCGCCCTGGCCGCGCCCCCGCCCGACCTCATGAAGCGCGGCGGCGCGTACTATTCCACCCTGGCCACCCAGGTCATCGACAGCCACTACAACGACCGCGGCCAAATCCACGTCGTCAACACGCGCAACGACGGCGCGGTAGCCGAGTGGCCGGCCGACTGGGTGCTGGAACTGCCCGCCCGCGTCGACCGCGCCGGCATCCACCCGCTGCCGGCCGCGCCCCTGCCGCCGTCGGTCTTTGGGCTGGTGGCCCAGGTGAAGATGTACGAGTTGCTGACCGTCGAGGCCGCCGTCCACGGCGACCGCCGCGCCGCCCACGCGGCCCTGCTGGCCCACCCCCTCGGCCCGGCCGCCGACCAGGTCGCCGCCGTGCTCGACGACATGCTGGCCACTAACCAGGCCTGGCTGCCCCAATTCAAGTGATGTCCATCAAGTGATGTCCATGCCCCCTAACCCGCTGCTCCAACACCTCGGCTTCGGCCCCAACGACCGCGTCGTCATCATCCACGTCGATGACGTCGGCATGTGCCACGCTTCGCTGCAAGCGTTCATCGATCTGTGGGACGCGGGGACGATCTCCTCCGGCGCGGTGATGGTTCCCTGCCCGTGGTTCCCGGCCACGGCCGCCTGGGCGCGGGCCAACCCCGGCGTAGACCTCGGCGTTCACGCCACACTCAACGCCGAGTGGGCGGGCTATCGCTGGGGGCCGGTGGGCGCGCGCGACCGCGCCGGCGGCCTGCTGGACGACGGCGGCTACTTCCACAACCTCGAGACGGCCGTCTGGGCCAACGCCGACCCCGCCGCCGCGCAGGCCGAGGTCGATGCGCAGGTAGATATGGCCCTGGCCGCCGGCATCGACGTGACCCACATCGACACCCACATGGGCACGATCACCCATCCGCGCTTCATCCAGGGCTATCTGCAAACGCTGCTGCGCTACCGCCGGCCGGGCCTGCTCCCGCGCCTGACGGGCGAGCAGTTCCTGGCCTACGGCATCACCGACGACCCGGCCGCGGCGGAACTGTTCGCCGGCATGGCCGCCGGGCTGGAGGCCGCCGGCATGCCCCTGATCGACGCCGTGGACTACCTGCCCCTCGACGACCCGACCGACCAGATCGGCCTGGCCAGGCGCAAGCTGGCCGCTCTGCCCCCGGGCATCACCCACTTTCTGATGCACCCGGCCATCGACACGCCCGAACTGCGCGCCATCGCCCCCGACTGGCCCAGCCGCGTGGCCAACTACCAGGCCTTCATCAGCCGCGAGGTGCGCGACTTTCTGCGGGCGTCGGACATCCACCTCATCGGCTACCGGCCATTGCGCGAGTACATGGCCGCGGCCACCATCTGAACGGTCATGGGCTACTACCTGGGCATCGACGTGGGCGCGACCAAGACCCACGCTCTCATCGCCGACGAGGCCGGCCGCTGCCGCGGTTTCGGCGCGGCCGGGCCGGGCAGCTACCAGAGCATCGGCTACGATGGGCTGGCGCGGGTGCTGGGCGAGGCCTTCGCCGGCGCGGCGGGCATGGCCGGCGTCGCCCCAGCCGACATCGTCGCCGCCGGCTTCGGCATTGGCGGCTACGATTGGCCCTCCGACCGCCCCGCCCACTTGGAAGCCATCGCCACGCTGGGCCTGGGCTGTCCGCTCGATGTCGTCAACGACGCCCTCAACGGCCTGCTGGCCGGAACCAGCGCCGGCTGGGGCGTCAACGTCACCGCCGGCTCGTCCAACAACTGCCGCGGCCTTGACCGCGCCGGCCGCGAAGGGCGCATCGTCGGCAACGGCGCGTTCTTCGGCGAGTTCGGCGGCGGCCTGGAGATCGCCCTGCGCGGTCTGCACGCCGTCAACTACGCCTGGATTCGCCGCGGCCCACCGACGGCTCTGACGGCGGCCTACCTGGCCGCCACCGGCGCGCCCGATGTGCTGGCCCTGATGGAGGGGCTATCCTTCGGCCGTTACGCCCTCCAACCCCATCTGGCGCTGGAGGTCTTCGCCGCCGCGTCCGCCGGCGACGCCGCCGCCGCCGACATCCTGCGCTGGGCGGGCGAGGAGTTGGGCTGGCTGGCTGTGGCCGTGCTCCGCCAACTCGACTTGCAGGACGAGGCTGTGGAGGTCGTCCAGTCAGGCAGCGTCTTCCACGGTGGCCCGGCCATCACCGCGCCGATGGAGGCCGTCGTCCGCCGTTACGCCCCGCGCGCCCGGTTCATCCGCCTGCAAACGCTGCCGGTGGTGGGCGCGGTCGTGCTGGCCGTGGCCACGGCCGGCCAATCGCCCTATCCTCTGCGCGACACGCTCATCGCCACCTTGCCGGATGTCTATCTACCGGCGGCCGGCTGACGCCCGGCCGCTAAGGCGATAGGGGTCGCGGTGCGCCGCGTCGCCCGTGGGCCGGCCCGGTCATAACCAGCTACTTCTACAGATAATCAATTGGTAAACACTTATGACTATCAGACAGAAGTTTGGTACTCTCCTAGGATAGGGGGCGAGCCTGGCTCGGCCCATTGGTGGACTCAATACGAATGACCGGCCTGCTGATCCCACGCGGCCAGCACCTTAACCAGGTTAGCAGTCCGTTACCCTTGCGGGAGTAGTGCGAATTATGGATGATCAACCGAACGAGAATCGCCCCAACATCCCCACGTGGGTCTGGATTCTGACGCTCTTCGCCATCATTCTGGGGGTGCAACTCTGGCTCAGCGGTCGCTTCAGCGGCCCGGAGCAGGTCAGCCTGCAGGAAGTGGCCGACTTCATTCGCGACGATAAAGTCGAGCAAATCTCCGTCACCGGCGATCGTCTGCAAGTAACCCTGACCGACGGCCGCACCTTCGGGGCCGTCAAATCGCCCTCCGACAGCCTCATCGAGACCTTCGAGTACTACGGCATCAGCGCCGAAGACCTCAACAACAAGCTGGTCGTCCACGACCAATCAACCTGGAACACGCTGCTTAGCCTGGCCTTCACCATCGGCCCCATTCTCTTGCTGCTGTGGATCTTCAGCCGCAGCTTCCGGCAGATGCAGGGCGGCGGCGGCAACAACATCTTCGGCTTCGGCCGCAGCCGGGCGCGCAACCTGACCGACGCCAACCGGCCAACAGTCACGTTCGAGGACGTGGCCGGCGTGGAGGAAGCCAAGCTGGAGCTGGCCGAGGTCGTCCAGTTCCTGCGCGAGCCGGAGAAATTCGTCCAGGTCGGCGCGCGCATCCCCAAGGGCGTGCTCATGGTCGGCCCGCCCGGCACGGGCAAGACGTTGCTGGCCCGCGCCGTGGCCGGCGAGGCCGGCGTGCCCTTCTTCCACATCTCCGGCTCGGAGTTCGTGGAGATGTTCGTCGGCGTCGGCGCCAGTCGCGTGCGTGACCTGTTCGAGAAGGCCAAGCAGGCCGCCCCATCGATCGTCTTCGTCGACGAGATCGACGCCGTCGGCCGCCAGCGCGGCGCGGGTCTGGGCGGCGGCCACGACGAGCGCGAGCAGACGCTCAACCAGATCCTCGTCGAGATGGACGGCTTCGACAACGAGACCAACGTCATCGTCATCGCCGCCACCAACCGGGCCGACATCCTCGACCCGGCCCTGCTACGGCCCGGCCGCTTCGACCGCAAGGTCTTTGTTGACCTGCCCGACGTCGCCGGCCGCGAGAAAATCCTGGCCGTCCACGCCCGCGGCAAGCCCATCGCCAGCGAGGTCAGTTTCAAGGAGATCTCGCGCCTGACGGCCGGCTTCTCCGGGGCCGACCTGGAGAACCTCATCAACGAGGCGGCCATCTTCGCCGCCCGGCGCAGCAAGCGCACCATCGGCCTGCCGGAGTTCCAGGACGCTTTCGACCGCGTCGTCATGGGGCCGGAACGACAGAGCCGCGTCATGAGCGAGGACGACAAGCTGACCGTAGCCTACCACGAGGTCGGTCACGCCGTGGTCAGCTTCTTCCTGACCAACACCGACCCGGTGCAGAAGATCACCATCGTGCCGCACGGACGCGCCGGCGGCTTTGTCATGTCGCTGCCGGAAGACCGCGCCGTCCACAGCCGCGAATTCTTCGAAGACCAGATCGCTATGGCTCTGGGCGGCCGGGCGGCCGAGGAGCACTTCTTCGGCCGCATCACCACCGGCGCGGCGGCCGACTTGCAACAGGCCACGCGCCTGGCGCGGGCGATGGTCATGGAGTACGGCATGTCCGACCGGCTTGGCCTGCCAACGTATGGCGGCGGCTCCGGCAGCCCCTTCGTCGGCCGGGAGATGGGCTGGTTCGGCAGCGGCCGCGACTATAGCGAGGAAGCCGCCCGCGAGATCGACGCCGAGGTGAAGCGCCTGCTGGATGAGAACTACAACCGCGCCAACACTATCATCGAGCAGAACCACGACCGCATGGTCCATCTGGCGACGACGCTCATCGAGGTGGAAACGCTCGACCGGGCGGCCTTCGAGAAGCTGATGAACGAGATGACGCCCAGCAACGGCCAGATCAGCGCCCCGCCGCTCTCCAGCCCGCAGCCGGCGAAAGCCCTGTAGGCGCGCCAACGAGCATTGGTATCGTCAGGGGCGGGTTCACCACCCGCCCCTTTTGTTTTCGCCCCCGCCAATCCACGCCAGCCCGTCGTTGTCACTGTCCGCGCCCGGTCTATAATCGAGCCTGAACCGCATGAATCAATCAGACGAACCCGTAACCCTGCACCAGGCCGGCCCCGTGCTGACCGTCACGCTCAACCGGCCGGAACTGCATAACGCCCTGAATCCGGCCCTCATCGCCGGGCTGACCCACGCCTTCGCCGAACGCGCCCAGGCCCCCGACGTGCGCGTGGTCGTGCTGACCGGCAGCGGGCGCTCCTTCTGCGCCGGGGCCGACCTGGCGGCCATGCGCGCCGCGGCCGACTATACCTTTGAGGAGAACGTCGCCGACGGCGGGGCCATCTTCGACCTGATGCTGGCCATCGACCGCTGCCCGCGGCCGGTCATCGCCCGCGTCAACGGCCCGGCCATCGGCGGCGGCGTGGGCCTGGTCTGCTGCTGCGACATCGTCATGGCCGTCGAGCGGGCCGTGTTCGCCTTCAGCGAGACGCGGCTGGGCATCGTCCCGGCGGTCATCTCCCCCTTTGTCCTGGCGCGCATCGGCCCCAGCACCGCCCGCGAACTGTTCCTGACCGGCGAGCGCTTCGACGCCCGGCGCGCCCAGGCCATCGGCCTCGTGGGGCATGTCGTCGCCGAGGCGGAGCTGGACACGGCCGTGGCCGAGCGCGTCGGGCAGCTGCTGCAAGCCGCGCCGGGCGCGCAGACCGCCGCCAAAGACCTCATCCGCGCCGTTGCCTTCCAGCCCAAAGAGAGCCTGCGCGAGACCACTGCGGCGACCATCGCCGCCCGCCGCGCCAGCGACGAGGGGCGCGAGGGCATGAGCGCCTTCCTGGAGAAGCGCAACCCGTGGTGGCGGGCGTAGGGCGGTTTGCCAAACCGCCCCACAATCGATGAAGCTCGCCGTTCTCTCCGACATCCACGGCAACTGGCCCGCGCTGGCAGCGACGATGGCCGACATCGACGCCTGGCGGCCCGACCTCGTCCTGGTCGATGGCGACATCGTCAACAGCGGCCCCAGCAACGTCGCCTGCTGGGCAGCAATTCGCGACCGGGCCGCGACCGAGGGCTGGGTCGTCCTGCGCGGCAACCACGAGGAGTACGTCGCCGAGTGGCTGAGCGACACCGGCCCACGCGCCGGCCCCGCCTATGACCGCATCCGGCTGAGCGAGTGGACGTTCCGCCAACTCAACGACAAGGCCGCCGTAGCGGCGATGGCAGCCCTGCCGGAGCGCTGGGACTTCGCCGCGCCCGACGGCGCGCGCCTGTCCGCCCTCCACGCCTCGCGGCTGGGCAACCGGGCGGGCATCTACCCGTTCACGACCGACGACGAGGCCCGCGCCAAGATGATCCCCGGCGCGGCCGTCTTCATCACCGCCCACACCCACATCCCCCACCAGCGCACGCTCGACGGCACGCAGATCGTCAACGTCGGCTCGGTTGGGCTGCCGGGCGACGGCGACGGCCGGGCCAGCTATGCTCGCCTGACGTGGCGGCGCGGACGCGGTTGGACGGCGCAGATCGCCCGCGTCGCCTACGACCGCGCCACGGCCGAGCGCGACTTCTTCACCTCCGGCTTCATCGACGAAGCCGGCCCCGAGGCGGAGATGGCTCTGGTGGAATTCCGCGCCGCCCGTGACGCGCGCACCCGCTGGCGCGCAATCTACGGCGAACAAGTGCTCCGGGGCGAGTTAAGCCTGGCCGCGTCAATCCGACGGTTCTTGCGCGAGACTGAGTTCCGTCCCTTCATGCTCCCGGAGAACGAGGCCAGATCGGCCGTTTGTTAGCTTTTTCACTTATCTGCTTCTCATCTGAGAAAGCCCTATATGTGGCAGGACAGCGGCAAAACAGGGGCATTCCTGACTATTAGGGGCCGGAGGGGGGCGTAAATACTTGCTATTCGCCCTACCCCCGCCTATAATGTGCGTTGAATCTGGAAGAGGAACTGTTTGAGTAGTCTCAACTTGCTGCTGTCCGGAACAATCCTACCCTGGCTGTTAGGGTTGCTGCTGGTGTTCGCCACCGTTGCTTTGTTGCTTTCATTGAAGCTGTGGCGGGCCACCAAGCGGTCGCCCTATTTCTTTATGCGCCAGCAGGCTGCCAAGCGGATGCAGTCGTATCTGTCCATCTGCGCGGTGCTGCTGCTCATGGCCGTCGGGGTGAGTTATTACGGCTGGCGTACCCCCACCGATACGACCCTGCGCATGGCGTTGATTAGCGACGCCAAGCCGGTTTCGGCCGACATCCAGGAGCTGTTCAGCCAGCCCTCGGTCGCCGAGCAGGCCCAGCAGACCGACATGGCCTCCGCCCAAAGCGGCGGCGTGGCCAACTTCTTGCTCAACAGCGACGAGTCGGCCGCTCTCTCCCCCGAACTGCCCGCCATCTATGACAACTACGAGCCGCTGGCCGAGTTGACCGCGGCGACCAAGCTGGGCGAAGTCGTCCTCTCCAACGATGTCACCGGCGAATACGAAGCCATCAACCCGGCCAACGTCTTCGGCGAGGGCTTCTACACCCTCTACGCGACCTTCTCCTACGAGGGCATGGCCAACGGCATGGAGTGGGCCTGGGTCTGGCGGCACAACGGCAAGGTCATCGACGGCGGCAACGAACTGTGGGCCTACGGCGACGACGGCCCCGGCTATATCTACCTCAGTCCCGAAGAGGGCTTCCAGGAAGGCCGCTACTCGTTGGAGATTTGGGTCAACGGCGAGCTTCTCGGCCAGGCCACCGCGACCATGAACGACGCGGCCATCTCGGCCGGCAACTAGCCACCCCGCGCAATCGACAGCGAGCCGGCCAAGCGCCGGCTTTTTTGTTGCCGGCCGCGCCCTAGCCCCGCCCCAGCCGGCGGCGAGCCAGTCCCACCAATTGCCGCAACTCCGCCACTCGCAACAACCAGCAGGCCAGCAGATAGACCAGCCCACCGGCGGCCGTGCCCACCAGCGCGCGCGCCCAGATGGCCCCGGCCGGCAGCAGCGCGACCGCGGCGACGATGGCCGCGCTCATGGCCAGCGTGGCCGCGCCCATCCGCGCCGTGCCCGACAGCAACGCGCGGCCGTCCAGCCCACCCAGGCGGCGGCGCAGTAGCCACAGCAGCAACCCCACTTCGAGGATATTCGACAGGCTGAAGCTGAGCGCCAGCCCACCCAGCGGACGCCAGCCCAGTGCCGGGAACAGGCTATCGCGGAACCACAGGCTGAGCGCCCACATGACGGCGATCTGCAAGCCGCCCGACAGCACCGGCGTCAGTGTGTCGCTGAGGGCGTAGAAGCCGCGGGCGACGACTTCCAGGGCCGTCAGGGCGATGAGGCCGAAGGCGTAGAAGCGCAGCGCCGTGGCTACCAGCGCCGTCGCCTCGGCGTCGAACAGGCCGCGCTCGAAGAGGATGGCCACGTAGGGTTCGGCCAGCAGGGCCAGCAGCGCCGTCGCCGGTAGCCCCAGGAAGAGCACCAGCCGCAGGGAGTCGGCCAGGATGCCGCGCATCTCCCGATGCGCGGCGCGGACGGCCAGCGCCGCCAGCGTCGGGAAGGCGGCGATGCCCAACGCCTGACCGAGGATGCCCTGGGGCATGATCAGGATGCGAAAGGCGGCGTTCAGCGCCGGCAGCGTGCCCAGGGCCATCGTCCCGGTCAGAAAGAGGATGATGAACTTGTTGACCTCGCTAAAGGACAACCCTAGCACGCGCGGGGCCATCAGGCGCAGTACCTGGCGCACGCCGGGGTCGCGCATGGTCAGCACGGGGGCATAGCGCGCGCCCTGGCCGCGCAGGCCGGGCAGTTGCACCAGCAGATGCCCCAGCGCGCCCGCAACCGTGCCCCAGGCCAGGCCCCAGGCGGTCGCCACCGCAGCGGTGGTTATCGGCGCGCCGCCGCCCAGCATCGCCCCGACCACGCCGCCGGCGATGATGCCGACGTTGTAGACCGACGGCGCCAGGGCCGGCAAGAGGAAGTGCTGCCGGGCGTTGAGCGTGGCCATGACGATGCCGCTGACGCCGAAGATGATCGGCGACAGCAACATCACGCGCATGAGGGCCACGGTCAGCGGCAGTAGCGCCGGCTCCTGGGCGATGTTGTCGGCGTAGAAGAAGGTTACGAACGGCGCGGCGAAGATCATCACCGCTACGGAGATAAGCGTCACGACGACGGTCAGCAGGTTAAGGACGGCCGAAAACAGATGCCAGCTCCCCGTCTCGTCGTCGCGGCTCAGGTAGGCGGAAAACGTGGGGATGAAGGCCGAGCCGATGGCCCCGCCGGCGACGATGAGGAAGATCGCCTCCGGGAAGCGGCTGGCGATGTCAAAGGCGGTCGCCTCCAGCGTGGTGACGCCCAGGTATTGGCGCACGACGATCTCGCGCACCAGCCCCAGAACGCGGCTCAGCAGCGCCAGCGCGGCCACTAGCCCGGCAGCGCGGAAGACCACACTGCGCCCACTGCCGGCCGTCGCCGCGGCCCCATCGGGGCGGCTCCCGTTCACAGTCAATCGATCGCGCTCCTCAGACAATAAGCCGTCATTCGACGGAACAGATTCGGATACAAATACCTAAAAGCTCGACTCGTTTCAATGGTATGCTAGTGTCACGGTAGATTAACATACAATGGAGTAAATACGATGGGCAACATGTTAGGGCTGCAAACGTCGTACACGAACAATGGAGGTACATCGAAACCCGTGAACATCATCAAGGTATCGGCCCGTTCTCGCACTGCGGCCGTCGCCGGCGCGATTGCCGGTGTCATGCGCGAGTCACAGCATGCCGAGGTGCAAGCTATTGGCGCCGGCGCCGTGAATCAGGCCGTCAAAGCCATCGTCATCGCCAAGGGCTACCTGGCCGAGGAAGGCGTCCACATCACCTGCACGCCGTCGTTTGTCGACGTCGATATCGACGCGCAGGAACGCACCGCCATTCGCTTCGTCATCGAGCCGAATGGCTAAGAACAAGAACGCGAACGAACAGGGGCGCGGCCGGCCGGCCGCGCCCTCTTTTGTTGCCTAGCGGCGGCCCGCCAGTAGCCACCCCACCAGCCCCAA
>ERZ724513.617-NODE-617-length-17669-cov-5.580050_pt1 | contig 17669 bp, 15 predicted proteins | sample MGYA00376046_ERZ724513 | MGnify/ENA primary metagenome ERZ724513 (study PRJEB28724, sample SAMN07190883) | activated sludge metagenome | isolation source: activated sludge of sewage treatment plant in Hong Hong | place: Hong Kong | collected 2016-03-17 ...
TGAGCGCATTAATCCCGGCGACAAGGAACATACTTTGGAGCGCATCATCAAGGTTGTTTCGGCGCAGGATGAGGAGTCACTGGAAATTGTCGCACAGACGTATGGGCTCGTGGTCAAGGCCGGAATTCATCGAGCGTCCAGTATCAAGGTGGCGGAAGCGGCGAAGGTGATCGAAAATACGCAGCGAGACTTGAATATCGCCCTCATGAACGAACTGGCTTTGATTTTTCATCGCTTAGGAATCGATACGAGATCAGTTCTGGAGGCGGCCGGAACAAAGTGGAACTTTTTGAAATTCAATCCGGGCCTGGTCGGTGGACATTGTATAGGCGTAGACCCCTATTATCTGACCGCGAAAGCGGAATCAGTAGGGTATCACCCCGAAGTCATCCTGGCCGGTCGGCGCATCAACAACAGCATGGGGAAATATGTGGCTGAACAGACCATGAAGCTGTTGAGCCAGGTCGAACGCCCCGTCAGCGATTTACGTGTCGGCGTGCTGGGGCTGACCTTCAAGGAAAATGTTCCGGATCTGCGGAATAGCAAGGTGCCGGATATCATCAATGAATTGAAGGAGTATGGGATTCAGGTTGTCGTGCACGATCCGCTCGCTGAGCATGAGGAGGCGGTGGGTGAGTATGGACTGCGCCTGTCGTCCTGGGACCAGCTCAAACAGCTTGATTGCATTATCCTGGCGGTGGCGCACCGTGAATATTTGAACATGAGCGTACCAGAGCTGCTGAAACCCTTGCGGAAGCAACGCAACAATGTCGTGGTTGACGTCAAGAGTGTCTTGAGTCCGGAGACCCTGCCGGGTTCTGTAAAATATTGGCGGTTGTAAGCCGCTTCAACGGTCTGAGGAGAGGTCTCCCCTCCGCTTGGAATAGACCCAATTTTGTCCCTGAGGAATACCTCTCCAGGAAACCGAAGCAGTCCGGTCTCCCAGGTTTTCTTCCTCGCGAATAACCCCAACAGCTAATGACTCGTCTCATACCTGCCGAAACAGGTATGAGACGAGACCTTCGTGCGGCATCGTCCAAAGCGAGAAACTGATTGTCGCGTGTGTGTCAGTTTGGTATACCAAAGAGGTTGTCACCTTGTTGATCAGATATATGCAGTCACCCTTCCCTTCCACACGCGTCATCATCGAAGGTAATCGGCTTCGCCGGCTGTCCATGGTCGTCAGCTGGTGGGCATGCTGCCTGGCACTGACTGCCTGCGGCACGTTTGCGTCTCCCGATGTCAAACGCGGGGACCAGCATCTCGCGGCAGGAAATTGGGAGGAGGCGAGCGTTGCGTATCGGCAGGCACTCAAGGATGATCCGTTCGAACCGTCGCTACAAAACAAGTATCGCATTTCGAGAGAACGTGCCGCCGCAGCGCATGATGAACGCGGCCGACAATTATTGAAGGATCGCCAATTCGACCAGGCCGCCGAGGAGTTCAAGCGGGCTCTCACGATTGAACCGACCAGCAAAGAGTATGAAGCAGGCTTGACCGAGGCGCTGCGATTGAAAGAATCGCGTGACCGGTATCGGGAAGCAGAACGGTTAGCGCAACTAGGGCGTGTCACCGAAGCCATGACCGGCTATATGCGAGCCGTCGAGTTGGACCCCACCTATAAGGATGCGCTCGAAGGCGTCGCCCGTCTGTCCGCCGAACAGCATGCGGCCGATCGTGATGATCGGCAAAAGCAGCCGGTGACCCTGCAATTTCGCAATGCGGGGCTCAAGGAAGTCGTAGAGGCGCTGGGGAAGGCCGCTCACGTCAATTTCGTGTTCGATAAGGATGTGCGAAACGATCCCATCACGGTCTCGCTCGAAGAAAAACCCTTCGACGAGGCCTTGTCGCTGGTGTTGAATAGCAACAGCCTGTTTGCGCAGAAGGCCGGCCCGACGCTCTTCATCATTAGTCCCAACACCAAGCAGAAGCAGGAACAGTATCAGGACCTGATGATCCGGACCTTCTATCTTTCGTCGGCCAAGGCGAAAGATATGGTGGCCCTCCTGAAGTCGATGCTGGATGTGAAACACATCCATGGCAATGAGGCCCTCAATACCATCGTCATTCGTGACCAACCGGAAAAGGTGGAGTTAGCCGAAAAAATCATTCAGGCCAACGACCGCGAGGATTCCGAGGTGCTGTTCGACGTGGAAGTGCTGGAGGTCAACCGGACGGTTGATCAACAGTACGGGCTGAATTATCCCAAGCAGATTGGCGCAGGGCTCGTGCCTCCAGGATTTACTGGGACGATCGCTGGCGACCTGGCGCAGCAGTTTACCTATCGCAATTTGGCCAGCTTGGGACAGGACAGTTATCTGTTCAAGGTTCCCACGAATGTGCAGTTGGATTTCTTTAAGCAAATCACCGATGCCAAGACGCTCGCCGCGCCGAAAGTGCGAGTGCTAAACAATAAAAAGGCGGAAGTGAACATCGGCGATAAGCAGCCGATTCTGTTGTCGACCACCAACGTGTTGCCGGGGCAAGCCGCTACCGGCGCGGTGCCGACAACCTCGACGGTGACGTCGATTGAGTTTCGGGACACCGGTGTGAAGCTGACGGTGGAACCGAACATTCATCTCGCGAACGAGCTGTCCTTAAAGATGAAGATTGAGGTGATCCGCCTGGGTGACACCGTCCTGTTGCAGCAATCTCCACCGATCACGCAGTTCAAGTTCGGGAATCGCTCAGCTGAGACCATGCTGAACGTGCGTGATGGAGAAACCATCATCCTCGGCGGCTTGCTCCAGGAGGAGGATCGTCGCACCAAGGTGACCATTCCATGGATCGGCGACATTCCGTATCTGGGAAATCTTCTGAGTTCCTTCAAGACCCAGCGGGTGACGACCGAAGTAATCCTGACCATTACGCCGCATATCGTCAATTCGCTCCGCATTCCCGGGCCGCAAGGGCAGGCGTTTTGGTCAGGAACTGAGTCCGTGTACTCCACGTCGCCATTATTTGCCATGCAACCGAAGCCGATCTCGGCGCGGGTGGCGGTCCCGGCGGCAGCCGGATCAGCCATTGAGAAAAGCGGGTCGAAGAAGTCAAAAATGAATGCCGCGAGTTCAGACGCGGTCTCGCCCAGACTTCAGCTGTCTATGCAGCCTGCGGACGCCACAGTCCAGATGGAGAAAGAGATCCGTGTGGATGTGGTGGCGACTCAGGCCCAAGGGTTCGATACGGAGACCTTCACGCTAGAGTTTGATCCGAAGATTCTCGAATTTCGAGACGCGACCCTCGGTGAAGTGTTGGGAACCGAGGCCGGCAAAGCTCCGGTGGCCGCGACATCATCTTCCACGGAGGGCATTGTGGAGCTGCGGCTGCATCGCTCTTCGACTGCCACCAAAGATGAAGGCCGCCTGTTGCGATTGACCTTCCTCGCCAAATCCCCGGGTGTCTCGCCGGTGCGGCTGCAGATGGCCAAACATCCCGGCCAAGACCTGCCGGAGGGAACGGGCGAAGCCTCAGGAGTGGTGAGAGTGCGGTGAAACAGTCCGGCGTGACGTTGCTTGAGCTGCTCGTGACCCTGACGATTCTCACCATCCTTGCCTCGGTCGCGCTGCCGTTCACGAAGGTCTCCACGAAACGCACGAAGGAGATCGAACTTCGGCAGAATCTCCGGGTGATACGAGCCGCGATTGATGCCTTTCGCCTGGAATGGGCTCGTGACGGTGACACGCTTATCGGTCCGGCCTGCGTCAAGAATCGGTTGAGTTGCAAAGACGTTACCGGCCCCTACGGATATCCGAAGTCGCTCGATGCTTTGCTGGGGGTCAAACTCACCGGTGAGCAGGCGACGGTGCGGGGAACGACGATACGGCGCTATCTGCGCTCAATTCCCATGGATCCGATGACCGGCGCAGCCGATTGGCGCCTGCGTTGCTACCGGGACCCCGCCAGCGTGAAAGACTGGTGCGGAGAAGACATTTACGATGTTACGACTCAGAGTCAAGAACTGGCCTTGGATGGTACGAAATACCGAGAGTGGTAGGCGCGCATGGGTCTCCTCGTCAGCGCACGGATTTACGATTATCGAGTTGATGATTGTGGTGACGATCGTAGGGATTCTTGCCACATTGGCGGTGCCGTCGTATCACGCGGCGATCATTAAAGCGAAGGAAGGGGCCTTGCGTCAGGATTTGTTCTCGTTACGCGACGTGATCGACCAACATCGCGCCGACAAGGGGAAGTATCCGGAGAGCATTCAAGCCCTGGTATCGGCCGGTTACCTCAGGAGAGTCCCGACCGACCCGTTGACCGGGGCGACCACATCGTGGCAGGAGATGGTCGATGAAGCCGAAGGCGGGATGGTCGATGTGTTTTCAGGCTCCGAACTGGTCGGAACCAATGGAGTACCCTACAACCAATGGTAAGGCAATGAACATCATGATACAGCCACATGTTCCTGCGCGACGGAAGGGAGTTGGGTTACGTCTCGGATGCTGGTTGGCCGCATTGCTCCTCTGTGAGTCCTGGGGAGGCTGCGCGAAGGTCACGCCCAATCACGAACCAGCCCCCTCGGATCTGCAAGTGGCGGCGGACACCCTCAAGGTCGCGGTTCGCGAAGCGCAGCGGACGGCGGCTGAGTTGCGGACGGAACTGGAGGAACAGAGAAAAGAACTGGCCGACGCGCAGGTGGCGCGTGCACAACTACAGGGCATGTTACGGGAAACAGAGCGGCGACTGACGGAGGCCCGTCAGATCATCGAATTGCAGCGTGAAGAGCTCACCTCAGCTCGCGACGAGCGGGAACGATTGGCTCAGGCGGTCCACCCCTTTACCGGGCATGTGAAGGCATCCTCTGCTCCTGCTCCATCGCGCAGCAAGAGGTCACCCGCTGCCCAGGGTGCGGCGATTCCGGGCTCCGTCGACACGCGGGAGATGAGGGATGACAATTCCCTCGTAGAGCAAGAACCGGCGGCTCCGCAGCCTCTGCCTCTTCATCGCGAGGCCACAGACTCATCGACGGCTCAGGCATCAGCCGTTCATGTCGCCCCGCTTCCGAAAGGAAAGGCCGTGGGTCGGACGATCGTGGTGCAAGGCGGCGATACGTTATGGGGGCTCGCGCGCCGGCACAAGGTTGAAGTCGCGGTACTTCGCGCACTCAACGGTTTGTCAGGTGACCGCATCCTATCTGGACGAAAGCTTCGTTTGCCTGAGTCGGAAGCGCAGCATGCGGCTGTGCAACCGGCTGCAGTCGATGTCGTGGTGCAATAGCGGTTGAAGATTATCGCGTGATGTGCCGAGCCGAATGAACTCATGGCTGTTTTTTCCTATAGAGCGGCTCGCGCGGATGGAACGACCTTCGAAGGCCACATCGAAGGCGACGATGAGCATGTGGTCCGCGCGAAACTCGAAGCAGACGGCGTCCTGGTCTTTCGGCTCTCCCGAAGCGGAACAGGGTTTGGTGTGCCGGGCCTGTCTGCGAGCCGCTGGGGCAAGCTTCCCCTTCAAGATTTTCTCGTGTTTAATCAAGAGCTGCTGGCCCTAATCAAGGCGGGGCTCCCGGTTCTTCGGGTGTGGGATCTTCTCATCGATCGCACGCAGCGCGCGCCGTTTCGAGAAGCGCTCAAGGCCGTTCGTCAGGATATTCGTGGCGGGGCCTCGGCATCCGAAGCCTTGGCGAAACACTCCACCTATTTTTCGGATCTCTATTTGGCCACCATTCGCGCCGGCGAACAGTCGGGGAATTTGGCGGAGGTGTTGCAACGGTACATTGCCTACTTGAAGCTGATGATCAGCCTTCGCCAAAAGGTGACGAAGGCCTTGGCATATCCGGGTTTTCTCGTCGTGGTCGGCGTTGCGGTGGTCGGATTTCTCCTGAGCTACGTCATGCCGACCTTTATCTCTGTGTACGGAGAATCGTCCGCAAATCTCCCGACGCCGACGCGATTGCTCATCTCCGTCATTCATATGGGAGAGGCGCAATTGATTCCAGTGGCCATTATCGTCATTGTAGCAACCGTCATGGGGCGGGCTTGGTATCAAACATCGGCCGGACGGTTATCGGTGGACCGGAATCTGTTGCGGTTGCCCTTACTCGGGACCATTCTCGTGGAGCATCATACGATCCAATTGACGCGGACATTGGCGACGGTGTTGGCCGGCGGTACGCCGATTGTGGAAGCGCTGGAAATTGCGCGCGGAGCGGTCTCGAACCGCTTCGTCTCACGCGGACTGGTGTCCGCGGTCAATGAGATCCGTGAAGGCAGCACGCTGGCGGCGGCCATTGAGAGGCCCAAAATTTTGCCCAAGCTGGCCATCGAAATGCTGTCGGTCGGGGAGGAGACAGGCTCGCTCGAGCCGATGCTCAGGGATGTGGCTGAATTTTATGAAGGTGATCTCGATGTGCGGCTCAGCCAGTTGACGACGTGGATCGAGCCGGTCTTGTTGCTGGTCATGGGGTTGCTCGTCGGCGGAATTGTCATCATCATGTACTTGCCCATTTTTCAGATGGCCGGAACGATTCAATAATGCGGCGGCGTAGACCTCATCGTTCAGGAGCCTGGAGTCCCATCAGGGGTGGAGATTTGTAGTATGGCCATGCAACGTCATCTCACCCGCCCGTCGTTGGCCGATGTGTTGGTGCGCGAAGGGATCCTCCCTCGCCGCACGGTCGATCAGGTCGTGGCCCGCCTTGGAGGCAGCACCACCGCGTTGGGACCCACGCTGGTTGAAGACGGCACCATTTCAGAGATGCAGTTGGCGCAAGCGTTAGCCGCGCAATATGGCCTTCCCTATGACGCGCTGACCGGCTTCCGGGTGGATTCGGAGTTTTATCACACCATTTCCGTCAAGCTCATGCGCCGTCATCCCTTTGTGCCGCTGAAAGACGAGGCGGGGATCCTCACCATTGCGATTTCCGATCCCCAGAACCTGCTGGGCCTGGATGAATTGGAAATCCTGCTCAATCGTCCGTTGCACTATGTGGTGAGTTCAAAGAACGCGATTCAGGCCGCACTGGAGCGCAGCGAAGGATCGAGTCAGGCCTTACGTGAATTAGAGGCTGAGTACCGGTCGGTTCTCGTCAAGGAAGACGAGCGGGGCGAAGAAGTCCTGACGGTAGACCATTTCGGTGAGGACCAAAGCCCCGTCGTCAAGCTGCTCGACACGATCATGTTAAGCGCCATGCAGCGGCGGGCGAGCGATATTCACATTGAAGCCACGGATCGTGCGACGACGGTGAAATTTCGCGTGGACGGGATTCTGGTCTCAGCCATGGACCCGCTGGATGTGAAGCTGCACCCGCCGCTGGTCTCTCGCCTCAAGGTCATGTCCGATCTGGACATCGCAGAGCGCCGGGTCCCGCAAGACGGGAGTTTCCGGATGCGCCTTGACCGGAAAACGGTCGACTTCCGCGTGTCGATTCTCCCGAGCGTGTTCGGCGAATCGGTCGTGATCAGAATTTTGGACCGCGAGGCGATCACCACCGGCGTCTCCACCTTGCGGCTGGATCGGCTGGGATTCAATCCTGAAGATCTCAAGCGGTTCCGGCGCGCGATTACGAGGCCCTACGGGATGGTGCTCGTGACCGGTCCGACGGGAAGCGGCAAGACCACGACGCTCTACGCCGCCATCAGCGAAATGAACATTCAGGAAGACAAGCTGATCACCATCGAAGACCCGGTCGAATATCAGTTGCCGGGTGTCGTCCAAATCCCGGTGAATGAGAAGAAAGGCCTCACCTTTGCCCGCGGGTTACGGTCCATTCTGCGTCACGACCCTGACAAGATCATGGTCGGAGAAATCCGTGATGCGGAGACCGCGCAGATCGCCATTCAATCGGCGCTCACCGGCCATTTGGTGTTGACCACGGTGCACGCCAACAATGTGTTCGATGTAATCGGCCGGTTCGCATCGATGGGCATCGATTCCTATAATTTCCTTGCGGCGTTGACCTGCGTGTTGGCGCAACGATTGATCCGGGTGATTTGTCCGGACTGTCGCCATCAGGTCACGCTGGATCAAGCGCTGGCGGAAGAGTCCGGTCTCGATTATGACGAATTCAAGACCTCGCCGTTCTATGAAGGCAAAGGCTGCTCCGAGTGTCATGACACGGGGTATCGTGGCCGCAAGTGCATTACCGAGTTTCTGGACCTGACAGACGAGATCAAGGAAATGATTCTGGCTGACCGTGCGTTGTCGGAGATCCGGTACCGGGCGGTCACGGACGGCATGATTACGCTGCGTCAATCTGCGGTCAAGAAAGTGCTGGCCGGGGAGACGACGTTGCGCGAGATCAACCGTGTGACGTTCAGTGAAGAGCGATAGACGATGTGGGATTGGATTACCAGCAGACCGCAGTATTGCCTGAAAATCGGCGCGCATGATCTGGCCTGGGCGGAGGTGCATCGCAATTGGCGCGGGCGTCCACGGTATCAATGCGTGGTGTCCGCGTTGCCAGATGGCATCCTCCGGCTATCGCCATTGGAACAGAACGTCGTGTCTCCGCATGAACTGGAATCGCATATCCGCGCGATTGCCGGGTCGGCGACGACCCAAGCACCTGGCCGTTCTTCCACCCCGGGAGTCCCGCGCGCCGCAACGGTGATTCTGCCGGATCTGGCGGTGCGTCTGGCGGTTGTCCGCTTGCAAGACCTTCCGTGGAGTTCGGATGAGCGGGATGCGTTGGTGCGTTGGCGATTAGGGCAGGAGCAGTTGCTGTCCTTAAGCGGGGCCAAAGTCTTCTCCCAAGTGTTGTCCGAACCCGGCGTGTCCGGTGACGGGCCCTGCACCGTCCTCGCGGTGGTGGTGCAGGAGGCCGTGCTGTCGCAGTATGAAGCCGTGTGCGAAGCCGCCGGTCTTATCCCGCAGGAAGTGGATGTCGCCAGCCTGCGCCTGTTCAACCTGTGGTCCCATGGAGCCTGGCGTACCGCGGGCTCGACTGCCGATTTTTTGTGGGTGAATGCCACCGAGGGCGGGGTCACGGCGTTTATCTTTCATAAAGGCGTCTTGGTCTTCCTCCGTTCCAAGTTGCAGGGTGGAGTTGGATCCAGTGGGATCTGGCCAGCCGGCTCAGAGCAGTTGGGGATCAACCGGATCGTGCAGGAGTGCGCCGACTCGATTTACGCCTGTCAGCAACAGACGCCTGAATTAGCGATCAGCCAGACCATTCTGATTGCGGATGACGCCTTGGGACCGGGCTTGCGCCAGCAATTGGAAAAAGGATTAGGCGTGCCCGTGCAGGAATTGGATTGGGAACGGGTGCAACAATTCGGCGGTGGTCCGATTGCCGGGCCACGGACGAGCGCGGCCATGCCGGCGATCGCAGGGGTTGTGTAAGTCATGATGTTGGATAATCTGGCATCGGTGCTTCGCGATGTGGCCTCGCGTATCGGTCAACCGTCTGCCCGCAGCGGTGTATTCACGATTAATCTGAGCAGCCGCTATCGTTGGTATCTGGCGCCGGCACGGTTGCTGATTATGGTATTGGCGGGAGTGATCGGCGTGGCCATCCTTTGGGACATTTCTCAATCTTGGCTGGTGTGGCAAGACGTGCAAGCGCGCGAATCAGCCCTGTTGCAAGTCCAGGAGCGGGACAACGAATTGCTCAAGGAGGCGCAGCAGGAAGGCCTGGACCTTTCCGAAGCCGCCCTGCAATTGCTGCCGAAAGAGATCGAGTTCGCCAATCATCTGATCGAGAAGCGGAGCTTTTCATGGACCCGGTTCCTGACGGAACTGGAGCGTGCGATTCCTCAGCGCATTGCCGTCAACAGTATTCGTCTCGATCCCGCGAATGCGACGATCATGCTGACCGGATCGGCGAGGGCGCTGGAAGATGTGACCACGCTGACGGTGATGTTTCAAGACCATCCCCAATTTAAGGATCCCGTGTTGGGCCAGCACCGGGTGATGGGAAACGGGCTGGTCGAGTTCGACCTCACGTTGCGGTATCGAAACCGGAGCTAACGATGTTTCCAGGCCTCGATCGCCTACAATTGACCGGGCGTCAACCCTACGCGCCCATCCTTCCCTGGGTGGCTTTCGTGGTGGTCCTGGCCATCGTGAGTTACGGCATTCACGCCCTGGTGTTGGGTGCGGCGGAGGAGGAGCAGGTGCGGCTCGAAGCCGAGTCGGTCAAGGCGCGGCAGCAGTTGAACCGGCACAGGGAAGCCAAGAAGGCGAAGGCGGATCTTCAGCGCGTGTGGGCCGTCCTGCCGTTGTTTCGGGATTTTGCCCCGCTCGCCCTCGGTGTAACGGAAGAAGCCAAGCGGGATCAGGTCACGCTGCCGGCTCTGTCCTATAAGACAGAGAAGACGTCGGTACCGGATGCCACCAAGGCGGTGCTGCAGGGGACGGTGACCGGGCGGTATGAGGACTTGCGCCGCTTCCTCTACAACTTGGAGTCGGCCCAGGAATTATTGTTTATCGAGGATCTCAATCTCGTGCGCTCAGGAAACATTCAGGACCAGCAATTGACGTTCAATATCAGGATTTCGACTTATTTGCGGGGAGAGCATCTGCAATCTCCGACACCCTGACGCTCATGAACCGAGTCAGTAAAAATCAGGGGATGCTGTTGCTGACCCTCGTCGTCTTCTGGATCGGGTTGCTCATCTGGCAATTTGACCATTCGAACGAACAGGCGCGAGTCCCGTTGACCCATGTCAGTGGACAGCGAGCCACGAGTAAGACGCCTCAAGCCGCTTCCAGTGGTAATTTACAAGTTCATTTGGAGCGCTTGGCCGCCATCAAGGGCCAGCGCGAAGCCACGTTTTCCACGCCGCGCAACATTTTCGCCAGCCTGCTGCCCCAGGTGGAGCCGGTAGCGGTTCCGCCTCCGGCTCCCCGCCGAGGCCGTTCACGTGGGCCTGCTAAGGCAGCTCCTCCTCCCGTACTTGAGCCGCTCGGGGAGCCACAGGAACAGACTGCCGCTGAAGAGGAGCAGGAACCCGTGGTAGAAGGGCCAAAGGGGCCGACGCCGGAAGAAATTGAACGGCTCCGGATCGCGACCGAGCTCAACCAGTACCGCTATGTCGGCTTCATGGCGGTTGGAGGAGGATCGCAGAAAAAGAAGAACATGGCGGTGGTGGTCAAGAATGACGAGATGCATGTCGTGCAGGTGGGAGAAGTGATCGGGGGAGAAGTCCTGGTCAAAGATGTGTCGTTGAAGGAAATTACGCTTCAAGATGTGGGATCAAAAATCACCCAGGTCATTCCGGTTACGGATGATCCCGGCGCAGGGGGGCAACCCAACTAAGCCGGCGATGGGGTTGCGGGGTCCTCTCCGAAATGCCCGGGGTATCACCTATCTGGCCTTGATGTTTTCGATCGTCTTGATCGGCATTTCCGTTTCTGCCGCGGCTCGCCAGTGGACGGTGATGGTCCAGCGCGAAAAAGAAGCCGATCTCATGGCAAAAGGGATCGAAATTCAAAACGCGCTGGCGTTGTACTCGGCCTCGATGAAAATCGGGCGCATCATGACGACCGAAATCTATCCTCAGTCTCTAGCCGAATTGACGCGCACGCCCAAACCATTTTTGCGACGAGTCTATCAGGACCCGATCAGCGGGGGAGACTGGGAGTACATGCGAGCGCCCACCGGGGGCATTATGGGGGTGCGCAGCAAGAGTAAAGTCAAACCGATCAAGGAGCGTGATTTTCCGCTGGCCGTCCGCCATTTCGAAGGGCGCAAGACCTACCATGACTGGATGTTCCAGCATCCCAATCCGTCTTCCCAATCCATGCTGATGCCGCCCATGATGGGGCTGGCGCCCGGGACCATGCCGACACACCCCGGTGCACAAGGGGCCGTTCCCGGCGGCGGGACACCACAAGGCGCTCCTCTGATGCCAGGGGCTCCCCGTAACCCTTGACCCGACTCCAAACCCCACAGTATCCTGTCACGCTATTGTTTTTTCGCCTACGTTCACCATCTTGATCGGTGGATACCTTTGGCCTCGGGCCTCTGTATCGCCAAGCAGCAGGAATTCACGACATGGAACAAGACCTGACCGAATCCCCGGCTCCGGAGCTGGAAGCTCCCGTTGAAGTACTGTCTCCTGAAGACTATGTGATGGGTTTGGTGAAGAGCGCCAAGAAGGCGGCGGGCCGGCTGTCGACCCTTTCGGCTGCAGTCAAAAATGAAGCCTTGGAGGCTATGGCTGAAGGGCTCGAGGCCCATGAGGCGGAACTGCTGGCGGCGAACGAAAAGGATCTCGAACAATTCGATGCCACGCCCGAGCGCAAGGCGCTAGGTGATCGGTTGCGACTGACGGCGGAGCGTATTCGCGATATGGCTGCTGGCTTGCGTGACGTTGCCCGCCTGCCGGATCCGCTTGGCGAGATGCCCAAGATGTGGACGCGGCCGAACGGCATGCAGGTGGGCCGGATGCGGGTTCCCATCGGGGTCATCGGAATCATTTATGAGGCTCGTCCGAACGTCACGGCGGACTCGGCCGCTCTCTGTCTCAAGTCGGGAAACGTCTGTCTCCTGCGCGGCGGATCGGAAGCGCTGCATTCCAATACGGCGATTGCCAAAGTGTTGAGCGAATCAGCGGAGAAGGCCGGTGTGCCGGCCGGCGCCATCACCTTTGTAGATCGGCCGGAGCGTGAAATCGTCCAGCTGTTGTTGAAGCAGGATCAGTATATCGACCTCATCATCCCCAGGGGCGGGGATTCGTTGATGAAGACCATTGCTGAACATGCGACGATTCCGGTGCTGAAGCATGATAAGGGCGTCTGTCACACGTATGTTGATGCGGATGCCGACCCGAAAGTGGCTGAACACATCTGCATGAATGCCAAGGTGCAGCGACCCTCAACGTGCAATGCCATGGAGACGCTGTTGGTCCACCACAGCATCGCACGGACCTGGCTTCCGCATCTCATCAAACAGCTCACGGCTGCGAAGGTGGAAGTGCGTGGTTGCGCAAAGACCTGCCAGCTCTGTCCTGAGGTCAAGCCGGCAGTGGAGGATGATTTCGGGCATGAATTTCTTGATCTCATTCTCGCGGTCAAAGTGGTCAAACATATGGATGAAGCGCTGGAGCACATTGCCACATTCGGCTCCCGTCATACGGAAGCGATTGTGACCAAGGATTATTCCCGCGCCATGCGTTTCTTGCGCGAAGTCGATGCGGGTGCAGTTTTGGTCAACGCGTCGACCAGGCTCAATGACGGGTATCAGTTCGGCCTCGGAGCAGAAATCGGCATCAGCACCTCGCGGCTTCACGCGCGAGGGCCGATGGGGCTGGAAGAATTGACCTGTTCCAAGTTCGTGGTGCTTGGGAGCGGGCAGATCCGCGAATAAATGCCCGTGGATGTCTCGCTACAGGAGATACTGAGTCGCCCCGGTACGCTCGCCTTTCCTTCGAATCTTGCTGATGCGCCGCGCTTGCCGGCGTCATCAGCGTCGTGCCTTCGTCTGCCCACGGGACATCTCGTCGTCTATGGAAGCCATGGGCGTCGAATCCTAGCGACGGATCCGGGCGGGTATCCATTGCATGAGTGCGAATGGGAGTCGGTCAATGGCCGGCTGCGTCTCGTTCGAAGCCGGGTACACCTGGATTGGGGGGCATGGGTTGGACTCATTCCCGGCGGGCTCGTCAATACGATGACCCTGGATCTGTCCAGGAAGCCTGGATGGCAGCGGCTCAGGGCCGACGATCTTCGAAGCATGGCGGCTCAAGCCATGCATGTCCCGCTCGATGAAGTCCGGTTTTTTTACAGCGATCAGGACATGACGATTGATGCCAAGGGTCGCGCCACGATCCGGCATCGCAAAGATGCCATCTACCATCTGCCTGATGGGACCTTCGACACCGAACAATTTATGGCGTGCATGGGGGCCATGCATTGGGACGCCATCGATTTTCTGCCGGTCGTCGAGCTCTTTTTATCGCTGCTGCCCGGCACTGGCTCCGCACTCTTTGAATTGATCCGTGGCCTCTATGATGATCAGAATCGCGGACAAGTTGCTCCAAGGCCGTTGCGATACCGTGGTATTCCGACCTATCCGTCAGAAGCAGCCTTTCGTCTGTTCAGTAATTTCTTTTCTCCTCACCTGACGGACGGCAGTGATCCCTTTCCGGTGTTCATGGATACACCGCGATCCCACCTGGTGACATGGACCCCGGTCCCGGACCCGCCGAGAAGACATGTCGACCTGTCCCAGAAATTGTGCGTCACGATCCAGGGTCAGCGAATGCTGAAAGCAACCCGGTGGGATGATCCGGCAGGGCTGTCCTATCAGCCCTTCGATCAGAGAGGCCTCGCACCCTGCCAGCGCGGATTGATGGTCCGGCAGGGGCAGCTCCTGTTGACCGATGGAGACATGACGCAGGCGATTGCATTGCCCGAGGGTTGGGGACGCGTCGACGAACCTGCCGGGGCAGGTGCGGCCTTGCCCGCCCGTGAGTGGAAAACGGTGTTCGGTGGGAACCCGCCGCATGTCGATCCGGGAGCGGCGTTTGGTGCCGTATTGCTCTATCCCAACGATGAGCGGGAAATTGGGGAATTGGCGACGCAACCGTTTGTCGCCGACTACCTTCAAGATCTCATCGAGCAAGATCGGCCATTGGCTGCGAAGGTATCCCATGCGGAGCATGTGCTGATTTCCGGACTCGATGCGTCTATCACCACGTGTGTCGGGAGCGATCGTGCGCGGGCCTATACAGTGCTGTATGACCATGCGGCGTTTGCACAGCGTCAGGCGCAGATGTGGTGGAACCTCCTGGTTCGGGCGCAGAGACTAGAGTGGCTCACGCGTGTGCAGATGCGGCCTCGTGGAGCGGAAGGGGAACGCCGGGAGTTGTACGACCTGGCATATGAATGGACTCCGTTCAGTCTGTATGACAAGCCGGAGTCGATTCACCATCGGGTGCAGCAATTGGCTAGCCACCTGTCGCTTGGGGCGGTGGCATTCATCATCGGCCCGCCGACCGTAGCAGACAGTTGCCGAACGGCTGGGGTGCAGCTGCAGTCGATCACGCCCGTGGCGTCTCTGCCTACGTTCCGCATGCATCAAAGTGTGTTACCCCGCGCGCAACTCAAGCCCGGCATTATGCTATATCAGATCGCTCGCTCCTGATCGGTGGCCTCATGGCAGATGCGTGTATAGAGACGTGTATAAGAGCACTGACACGAGCCTGCCACCTCGGATTTGAATGACACACTCATAGACGTTCCTGTTACAATTCAAAATTGGTCCACGCATGGAGCTCGCAGCGAGCCGGATCGGTTGAGAGAAGGAGCAGCACGTATGGGGTTTTTTCGAGAATACAGGAAGTCTACAGGGCTAGACCGCGGTGCATCGTGCGAGCATCGTTGCTCAGGTCTTGCAGGAAGACTGAACGCGAGTGACGGATTTTCGTTCATCGAGGTAATGATCGTTGTCGTGATCCTGGCGATCCTTGCGACGCTGCTGATTCCTCGAGTGATGGGCCGGACGGAAGATGCCAAGCGGGCGGCCGCAAAGGCACAAATTTCAAACATCGAAAGCGCGCTCCAATTGTACAAACTGGATAACGGCAACCTCCCGTCGACTGAGCAGGGCCTGAAGGCGTTGGTGGAACGGCCCGGATCAGGTCCCCCTGCGCCGAATTGGAAGGCGGGTGGGTATCTTCCGAAGGTGCCGGTCGATCCGTGGGGCACTCCCTACAAATACACGGTGCCGTCTTCGCAAGGGGCCGAATTTGAGATTCTCTCGTTCGGCGCGGATGGCGCTCCCGGAGGCGACGGCAAAAACGCCGATATCGTCAGTTGGGATCTGGACCGCAACTAGTGTCTGGAGTCAGGCCCGCTGAGTTCTCTTTCCAATCCACAGGATTGCCTCATCTCCCCGTTGTAGTGGTTCAATCTGACTTAAGATCCTGCCCCTCTCGACCGATGAGAAGAAGAGACGAATCCTGCCGGGAGGAGGGCCCATGCGACGCGTCTTTTTTGTCGACGATGCGCCGGAAATTCTCAAACACCTGCAACGGACGTTGGCCCCCATGCAGTCCGAATGGACGATGGAGTTTTTTCCCTCCGCCAAGAGCGCGTTAGCTGCGATCTGTCAGGCACCTTGTGACGTCGTGGTGTCGGACATGACCATGCCGGGGATGGACGGTGCCCAATTCCTCACCGAGGTGCGCAATGTTTCTCCACAAGCGATCCGCATTATTCTTTCCGGCGATCAGAGTCCGGTGAACTATCTGCGCTCGGCCTCGGTCGCACATCGCTTTCTGCAAAAGCCGGTGGACGCGGAGGTCTTGAAGGCGAACATTGCGCAGGCGGAGGCCTTGCGGGCGGTGTTGGCCAATCCTGCTCTCCGGACGCTCGTCAGTGAAATCAAGGCTCTTCCGAGTCTGCCGTCGATCTATCAGGACTTGATGCAGGAGATGCAGAGCCCGCAGGCCTCATTGAAGAAAGCCTCTCGCATCGTGGCCAAGGATCTCGGCATGGTCACGAAGATCCTTCAGTTGGTCAATTCGGCATTTTTCGGCCTCCGCACGCATGTGTCTGATCCTGAACAGGCGGTGGCGCTTCTGGGATTTGAGACGATCAAATCGCTCGTGCTCTCCAGCCAGGTCTTTGCGCAATTTGACCAGAATCGGTTGCCGGGATTTTCACTGGACGCGCTGTGGCGGCACGCGATGCTGACGGCAACCTGTGCCCGCCGGATTGCCAAAGACACCGGTGCAAGCCAGCCGGTCATTGACGAAGCGTTTACCGCGGCGCTGCTGCACGACGTAGGCGTGCTGGTGTTGGCGGCGAACAAGCCCGATGACTATGTGCGGGTCTTTGAACTGATGCGTGCCAATCATGTGTCGGACTGGGCCGCCGAGCGAGATGTATTCGGAGCTGACCATGCGCATGTCGGCGCCTATTTGTTGGGCATCTGGGGGCTCGGCGACGGAATTGTCGAGGCCGTTGCCTTTCATCAACACCCCGGTGATTACAAGGCGTCTGGTTTTCAGGCCCTGACTGCCGTTCATGTGGCAAATGCGTTCGCCGAAGCTCAAGCGAGCGCTGATGTCGCTACGGGTGATGCGCTCAATCTGGATCAGAGCTATCTGACTCGTGAAAACCTTCTGAGTTCCATTCCTCATTGGCGCGAACTGTGCGCTGCCGCCTGAACCTTCTTCCTTTGGCTTGACCCTCGCTCATATCCCGCAGTACAACGACATTTCTAGGTGTTTATGTCGTGCCGAGGAAGCATGCTCCAACGTCAGACATCCAACATTCTCCGCCTCATCACGGCCTTGACCTATGCGCTTATGCTGATCTGCGTCGGCTGGAGCGAGGCCGGCACAATCATGGTTGATCTCGGTGCTGAACAGGGACCGATGAACCACCGGGCGAACGGGTACCTGGTGAGCATCGAGCCCGACGAGCCGAAAATGGAATTCATCCTTCCGCTGAAGCCCACGAGTTTTAGAGGCAATGCCGGGTACGTCTTCAAGAATTATGATCGGCTCAAGCAGGCCGGGGTAACGGAGTTTCAGCTTACCCTTGGGCTGGTGTTCGCAGACCTGCCTCTGCAAATTTTTGATATCAATCAAATTGGAGTGGATGGAAACTACGCACCCTGGCTCGCGCATGTGGATCGAATCATCGACCAGGTGGTCGATCGTCGCCTCTCGGTGTTGTGGGATATCTATAATGAACCCGATTTAGCTGCGCTTCCGATCAATGACAACGATCGGCTCAAAGAAGGCTGGCGGCTGGCCTATCAACGTATT